>Ga0307947_1000247_pt1 | contig 35505 bp, 35 predicted proteins | sample OrgLakmetagen232_FD_201840 | JGI IMG/M metagenome (GOLD analysis project Ga0307947, IMG submission 201840) | Saline water microbial communities from Organic Lake, Antarctica - #232 | ecosystem: Environmental > Aquatic > Non-marine Saline and Alkaline > Saline | place: Antarctica: Organic Lake...
TTTATTCTAGCTTCTTTTTCTGGTGTCTTGTTCAGTCTGGCCTCTTTCTCTTCTTGAAGCTGGCTTTTTTATGCTATAGCTCAACTGCCCTCGCTGGCGGATATAGCTGTGTAACCCTTACCCTTATTCCCCCTTAATGGGTGGCTCGACTGGGCTGACTGACGGTGCTGCTGAGGTGGTCTTAACCTCCACCCCCCCCCCCCTGTAAAGAACCTGCCACCCTAACTAGTTAAGAAATCACCCTGTTTTCTTGTCACAGCGATCTATCTCCTACAAAAAAAGTAAAAAAGGCTATGCTGGTAGTGTTATTACACCTCACACAATTAAGGGAAGGAACATTTCAAAATATCACCCAATACTGCCCAATACAAAGAAAACAATGTAGGCAGTCACCCAAGCATTACACCCTCGCCCCTCTCGGCTAAAGCGCGTTTTAAACATACTTGTAAATACAATACAGCTTCCATTATGGGATAGGACCTCAACAACGACTGTTAACTGCACGAGTATCCTTTAGTGTTGCTGCTGTTGGCTCTGCAACTGCCTCTCTAGTGCTGCATGCGTCTCTGTCCACAGAACTTGCTCCTTTTCTGCACTAGCCATCTGCAGGAATGTGAGTTGACGGGTTTAATCGGCATCAGGGAAAGAGCAAAAAGACGTACACAGGCAGCGAGGAGAATGTAAATGGCGAGACTGCACGCAAAGCAAAGACACTTCCCAGTATTAAGGAGCCAAATGAACCGACGCCATAGCACAATTGTGTGCACACGCTTGTACCTGTTAGGTCACTGCACACACACACATACTATAGTGAGCAGTGCGTTCAAACACAGTTGCACACACACATTCACGTACACACACACACACGCAAACACACACACACAAACACGCAAACACACACACAAGCACCCCACACGTGGTCCAAGCGTACACACCTGGACCATTGCAAACTCCTTAGCCAGCATCACGAAATCGGCCCTGAGGCGTTGGCGCCAGCTCACTACCTCCTGCACACACAAAAAAAAATGATGTGTGTGTGTGTTCAGGTGAATGCGTGTGCGTGAACGTATGTGTGTGTTTGCGTTTGCGTTTGAGTATGTGTGTGTCTGTGTGAAACTTATGGCTATTGTAAATGGGCAGGGTCTTGTCATTGGGCTGGCAAGACGTCAGGTATCAGGGCACAGCTCAAATTCTCCTGTGTGATTTTGGAATCTGAATGTTTGGCAAGCCCAAGGAACGAGTGTGAGCAGGAGCTGCTTTGCTGTGGAAGAAAGACACACCCATACTTTCACATATATGCATATATGCATATACGTGTGTGCACACGCGTGTACACTTGCCTGCACACACACACACACACATACACAGCCAGGTGCATGAAGCATATAACGAAGGCCATACAAAACGCCGTGCACTACAGACTGTAAGAACATGCAAAAAGACACAAATTCTATGCTTGTACAGGACGTGTGGAGCCCAAAGAGCGACGTACACAGACTTGTGAAGCCCAAAGAGCGATGCACACTAGAGGAAATTGCATGCAAGCGGTCACGACACCTTTCACACATCGAGGAAGGGAAATTAATTAATGCCACCAGGAAGTGCAAACGTGCAGTCTTATGTAGAAGTATATTAAGCTTGTGCGTAGGAAGAACGCAGCCTTTTTGTGTAGGAAGTATGCTGCCCTATGTTGGAAAATTGCAGCCTTTTGTAGGTTTAGGCGACCTGGTAGGTAGGAAAAATGAAAAATGCAGCCTTTTGTAGGTTTAGGCGACCTGGTTGGTAGGAAAAATGAAAAATGCAGCCTCATCCAAAAGGAACCTAAACTTGGATAGAAAATATGTGAAACCTTATGTTAGAATATGCAATCTTTGTGCAGGAAGAACGCAACCTAGGGTGAAGCCTTGCGTAGCAGATCAAGTCCTGTATCGGAAAAAAATGGTAAAAAACTGCGTCTTTTTTTAAGAGCTTGATCTGACCCTTGCGAGGACGACTGTGATCAAAGACATAAGAGAGCTAATGGAAACAGCCGCCACATTACATACATATCATTGGTGTTGCCCTCCACCCCTGAATACCATGCACCCCTAGCGCGTGTAATCTGTAATCGGACCACTATTGAAATATCAGGGGAACACTGCTAAAAAAGGACGCACTGCGTGACCTTGCGTGCGCTTGCTCACCATTGCGTTGCGCTCCGCCAGTTTTTGATACTCAGCACGCGCAACATCCCTATTATAATGTTAGGAAAATCTACTGAAAACGGACGCACTGTGCGACCTTGCGTGCGCTTGCTCACCATTGCGTTGCGCTCCGCCAGTTTTTGATACTCAGCACGCGCAACATCTCTATTATAATGTAAGGGGAACACTGCTAAAAACGGACGCACTGCGCGACCTTGCGTGCGCTTGCTCACCATTGCGTTGCGCTCCGCCAGTTTTTGATACTCAGCATGCGCAACATCCAGTGCTGCTTCATGGCCCTCCACGTCCGCTTGCAGCATACGGGCCTGAAGCAAAAAACAGCGACACGGACACACGGGCTATCGTATTATAAACGACAAACGACACAAACATAGATTTTTAGCGTTGGTTGTAATTACATATGAGAGATGAGACAAGTAGACACACACACAACAAAGCACCAGCAAGACAAGTTCAAGGGCTGTCATACCATAATGGAGAAAAGACACGATCCATAGTACGTACGATGCACATTAATTGTATTTATGGCACTGGCAAAGAAGAGGTGCTTGTCAGCATCAAGCCCTGTTTCTTTTTCTTGAGTCAAGAATCACGACCTTCCACGTGTCTGCTTGCAGCACAAGGCATGCATTGAACAAAAATATTGCAATTTGACTTGATAGGTGACAGAGTTCAATTGCGTATGGGAAGCAGCTGCACAACAGCTTAAATTTTTCCTCTGTATACACCCGTGCCGGCCAACACAAAAACACACAACACACATAGACACATATGCACACAAACAGACACACAAGTACCCACGTTCACACACAAACCCAACAATCAATCACGTGCACACGCACAGACACGCACGTGCACACACATACACACAAATTGCAAACACAGACATACATATACTCACAGACAGCGCACCTTTTGACTAGTAGGGTCCACAACCCTCGCAGCATCAAGGGCACCTGCCCGTTTTGCTAAACCCACTTCTAGCGTCACCACAGTAAGTAGCGCACGTTCTCTGCACTCCATGGCTGCCTGCGTGCAGGTGTGTACGTGTGTGTGTCTTTGTGTGTGTATGCACCGTCACCATGTAAGTAGCGCACGTTCTCTGCACGCTGCACGCCATGGCTGCCTGCGTGCAGGTGTGCACGTGTGGGTGTCTTTGTGTGTGTATGCACCGTCACCACAGTAAGTAGCGCACGCTCTGCACTCCATGGCTGTTTGCGTGCAGGTGTGCACGTGTGGGTGTCTATGTGTATATACGTATATACTAATACGAGTATTTACAGAATCGTTACAGATATTCGTCGTGAAGAAAAACTTTTATCCAAAAGTAAATGATTGACGCCACAGCTCCAAAAACCACAACGACCGTGTTGCCGGTACCGGTACACACCATCTGCCTTTAGCAACACCTGGGTTGTATGCTGACAGCTAAACAAAACGAAGCAACGTGGCAGCAGCCACATAATTAGTGCACACTCAAAGCATACACATACACATGAATACACATAACTAGTGCACACATAATTAGTGCACTCACTTGAAGCATACAGATTGACACACATCTATACTGACACGCAAATCCATACGAGCACTAAGGTACATCACACGTCTTTACTGACACGCAAATCGAAACGCCCTACAGAACCACGTCGTACTCATGCACAGTCACGCCCACAGTCACATGAAACTCACAGTCACAGTCACAGTCACGCCCATAGTCACATGAAACTGCGTGCCACTCATGCACAGTCACGCCCTACAGAACCACGTTGTGTACTCATGCACAGTCACGCCCACAATCACATGAAACATCCACGCCCACGCCCACACCCACACCCACACCGACACCCACATGCACACTCGCACCCACGTATCACGCACATTCCAACAACCACCCATACCCATTCCACGCTCACACTCTCACCCCCACACACCACAGACACACACACATACATATACAAACACACACACATACAAACACACACACTCATAACCTGTGCAGCTGGTAGCGATGCCAGGTGATCATGCACTAGAAGCTGCGCTTGGCAGTGGCATCGACCGAGAAATTTGGGATAAAAGTATGCTACACTGATCCCAAACCTGCACGCACACAAACACACACACACACACCTGTGCAGCCGGTAGCGATGCCAAGTGATCATGCACCACAAGCAGGTGCTTGGCAGTGGCATCTACAGAGCAGCTCAGCAGTTGGGAGGCACGCAGGAGGCTCCCTGCAGTCGACGCCTCCACGAATTGCAGCGTCTTGCTGAACATCTGGAAATGTAGAGTGTGCGTATGTGGTGTGCGTTTCATTGTGTATTTGCATGTGTGTGCATGTGTGTGTGTTTGCGTGTGTGTGTGCGTTTGCGTTTGCGTTTGTGTGTGTGTGTGTATGTGTGTGTGTGTGCGTTTGCGTGTGTGTGTGTCTGTGTATGCGAGTGTGCGTGTGTGTTTCAAGAAGTAGAATCATCATCATTGCTGCTGCATTTGTCATCAACACCTGCGCGGTTTGCTTCAACGACCTTGCTTTATAGGTTGCCCCTACACCTCCTCAATCCACCAGCCTACACTACCAGATCCGCAGATCACCAGCCTAGACTACCAGATCACCAGCCTACACTACCAGATCCGCAGATCACCAGCCTAGACTACCAGATCACCAGCCTAGACTACCAGATCACCAGCCTACACTACCAGATCTGCAGATCCACAAGCAGAAACCTCAACAACTTAAGACGTGCTCCCTGCAGCGCTCGCCTCAACGCAACCACGCCTCCCTGCTTAGTCCCATCCCTTCTCAATCCCCTCACTACTTCTACACACACACACACACACACACACAAAGCACACACACACACTTGCATTTCAAATCACAACACATACAAACTCACGTCATCCTGAGATGCGCTCCCCTGCAGCGCTCGCCCCAACGCAACCACGCCTCCCTGCTTAGTTCCACTCCTTCTCAATCCCCTCACTACTTACACACACACACGCACACACACACTTGCATTTCAAATCACAACACATACAAACTCACGTCATCCTGAGATGCGCTCCCCTGCAGCGCTCGCCCCAACGCAACCACGCCTCCCTGCTTAGTCCCACTCCTTCTCAATCCCCTCACTACTTACACACACACACACACTTGCATTTCAAATCACAACACACACAAACTCACGTCATCCTGAGATGCGCTCTCCAGCAGCGCTCGCCCCACCGCAACCACGCCTCCCTGCTTAAGCCCACTCCTTCTCAATCCTACACTCCTTCTATACACACACACAAACACACACACACACTTGCATTTCAAATCACAACGCACACAAACTCACGTCATCCTGAGATGCGCTCCCCTGCAGCGCTCGCCCCAATGCAGCTGTTGCATCTGCTTTACCCCCCCCTCTCTCCACAAGCACGTCTGCCCGGCTGCTCAACACAACCAGCATTCCACGGACGTCCTCTAACTGCGACCCAGCATCACGCAGGGCGACCTCTGAGGGGCTGGCCTGCATGCATAAATTCATTTGTTGGTAAAGAAGCAATTGTAAACAACCAGCATCCCATGCACGTCCTCTAACTGAGACCCAGCATCACCCAGGGCGACCTCTGAGGGGCTGGCCTGAATGCGTAAATTCATTTGTTGGTAAAGAAGCAATTGTAAACAACCAGCATCCCATGCACGTCCTCAAACACAGACCCAGCATCACGCAGGGCGACCTCTGAGGGGCTGGCCTGCATGCATAAATTCATTTGTTGGTAAAGAAGCAATTGTAAACAACCAGCATCCCATGCACGTCCTCAAACACAGACCCAGCATCACGCAGGGCGACCTCTGAGGGGCTGGCCTGCATGCGTAAATTCATTAGTTGGTAAAGAAGCAATTGTAAACAACCAGCATCCCATGCACGTCCTCTAACTGAGACCCAGCATCACCCAGGGCGACCTCTGAGGGGCCGGACTGCATGTGTGTATTTGTTTGTTGGTAGAGAAGCAATTAAGAACACCCAGAATCTCACGCACACCCTCCAACTGAGATCCAGCATCACGCTAGGTATCTTCATAAGGGCTGTGGCTTACGCTTGCATGTTTTTATTTTAAAGTAATGCTTAGCAAACTAGCCAGCACAACATTTCTCCAGCAGAGACACAGCATCACGCAGGGCGACCTCTGAGGGGCCGGCCTGCAGGCGTAAATGCATTTGTTGGTGGAGAAGCAGTTTAAAAACACCCAGAAGCTCACGCGCATCCTCCAACTGAGACCTCTGAGGAGCAGGCCTGCAATGGTGCAATGTGTGTTGAATGAATTCAATTTATTGACGCTCCTCATCTAGCAGAGACCAAGCAATTCCTGATGAGCTTGCCTGCGTTCACTCATTGTGTGATACGAATCTCATTATTCAGTCTCACTCATTATTTATGAAAGGCTGCCGTTGAGCTTGCCTGCGTTCACTCAATGTGTGATACGAATCTCATTATTCAGTCTCACTCATTATTTATGCGGGGCTGCCGTTGAGCTTGCCTGCGTTCACTCATTGTGCGATACGAATCTCATTATTCATTCTCACTCATTATTTATGAGGGGCTGCCGTTGCGATAAAGATGTCCAGGGATGGGTAATACAATTTTCCCCATCATACGACATTCGTATTTCACACCGTATTTTTCATATTGAACGTCTCTGGAAATTGTATGACCCATCCCTGATGTTCTCAATTACTGGCACTGAACATGAGAAATAGCTTTCATTGCACGTCCTCTAATCGAACAACAACCACCAGACTTCAGCTGTGGTACTGCCCCTCCGTTTAAAGCTGCTCAGGCCATAAACACATATGTGTACCATCTGTTCTCGCATTATTAAACCTCGCCCTTCCAATTAAAGCTGCTCAGGCCCTGGCTGTGTGTGTGCGTGTGTGTGCCATCTGTCCTCTCATTATCAAAACCTCGCCCCTCCTCTAGGATTAAATGCCCGCCCCCCCAGCCCGTTCATACAAATTGATTCACAGACATATAGACTCACAAGAATGCACACACAAAAGAATACGCTCAAAAGCTTACACTAATTAACACACAAGTTTACAAGTATTTGACAGGTCTATGCTAACGAATCACGGGTATATACAAGCTACACTCACAGGTGTGGATTTGTCCAAGCCCTGGATGTGTGCCATTTGCTCTCTCTTATGCTGACGAATCACGGGTATATACAAGCTACACTCACGGGTGTGGATTTGTCCAAGCCCTGGATGTGTGCCATTTGCTCTCTCATCATGCGGAACACGTCTCCGCTTTGGAGTGCACTTTGTGAGATGTCAGAAGGGAAGGGGGCTGTTACTTCTCTGCCTACAAGCTGCAGTGTATGTGCATGTGTGTCTGTATATGTGTGTGTGTCTGTATATGTGTGTGTGTTGCAGCGTCTTGTGCCTGAGACGTGTATGCTGGTGCACAGGTAAGCTTGCACGATATATAGGAAGCACGTGAGAGGGTGTGAAGGACCAGAAATCAGCACACTCGCACACGGAGTAATCAATTAAAAGTTGCAAAGTACAGCAACTTTCGATACATGTATATAGTGTCGTTGAGCTCAACCCTCCTGCCGGCCGGTTTTGCGTAGTGCTCGTTACTTGGTTATTATTACTTTGTCGTTAATATTACTTCATTACTTCATTACTAAAACCTAACCTAATGCGTTGGCCACGCAGCGTCATTTCCTCCTTTGCCTTTCGTCGTTATTATTACTTTGTGACTACAACCTACCCTCATGCGTTGGCCACGCAGCGTCATTTCCTCCTTAACCTTTCGTCGTTAATATTACTTTGTCACTACAACCTACCCTCATGCGTTGGCCATGCAGCGTCATTCCCTCCTTTGCCTTTCGTCGTTATTATTACTTTGTCACTACAACCTACCCTCATGCGTTGGCCATGCAGCGTCATTCCCTCCTTTGCCTTTCGTCGTTATTTTTACTCTGTCACTACAACCTACCCTCATGCGTTGGTTATGCAGCATCATTCCCTCCTTTGCCCTTACCTGTTTTAAAAAACGTGTGGTGCTGTCCACAAACCCGCGTCTAGGTTGCCGGCTGGCATGCAAGTTCACCCAAGCTACGTTGGTACGGAGGTCACCTTGGGAGGTCAGAAAGAGGTGCAGGGCCTACAATTAAGTGCGTATGTATGTGTGTGCGTGTGCGTGTGCGTGTGTGTGTGCGTGTGCGTATGTATGTGTGTGTGTGCGTGTGCGTGCGTGTGTGTGTATGTGTGTGTGTGTGTGTGAACCCAAGCTACATTGGTACGAGAAAGAGATGTAGGGCCTGCATTTGTGTGTGTGTGCGTGTGTGCGTGCGTGTGTGCGTGCGTGCGTGCGTGCATGTGTGTGTGAATGTGTGTGCATTCCTGTGTGTTTGTGTGTACATGTGTGTGCAACATTCTAGGTCACATTTGGATTAGGCGTCCAACACTAGCCTAGCCCACACAAACAACTTATACTTCAACTAACAGCCACACGCACCTTGCAACTTGAAGCCACTTGGTACTGAGCTGGACAGTATTTGCAACTAGAGATGCCACAAACCTTGCTTATGAACATCTCCTTCTAAAACATACACGCACCTCGCATTTTGACGCCACGGGATGCTGAGCCAGACGGTTCAGGAAACGCTCAAGACCTGTGTGCACATTTGAGTAGGTCAAAGATAGGATGCACCGTTTGAGTACGAACTGCACTTAATTCCTGTGAAGTTTGGTGCGTATGGGAGCATTACATTGACACAGGCCAATACACTGGCACGTAATCTTGTAGCAGCACGCACTCACAAATACACACACAAACACACATACACATAAATTAGCACACACACTCACACACAGGTACACACACGCACGCACACACAGGAGACCCAAGGGCTTCAAACATGCTGCTGATCATCATCTTGAGACGGAACAAAAGGATTCTCCGCATTTCCCTTCACCGCGCGTCGCAGGCGGGGCCTGCTCAGAAATGACTTATGACCTGGACCTACAGTTCCCTACCAACCTCTCGTTGCAGCCCCACACTCGTCACTGATCACCTACACCTAAAGAGTTCCCTGTAAATTTTGTGCGATTCTTCTGCTTCCGCAACTATCCTGCCTGTACACACACACAGTTACGTGATCCTTTGCATGGCATGCTTTGAACTGAGGCTAGATCTATCTGAGAGTCTCTTTGCAGCCCCAAACCCGTCACTGACCGGCACCTACAGAGGTCCCTACACACATCTTTTTGCTGCCCCAAACCCGTCACTGACCACCTGCACCTACAGAGGTCCCTACACACATCTATCTGCAACACAGAACTCGTCACTGACCTGCGCGGCGATCCTCTAAGAATCGGGAGTTGCCACGCCTTGATGCCACCGCATTTCTGTGTTTGGGTTTATGCATGCGTGTGAGTGTATGCATGCGTGTGAGTGTATGCATGTGTGTGTGTGTGTGTGTGCACGTGCGCTCAAGCGTGTGTGTATGAGCAATAAAACGGTTGCGACTATTTACATGGTCCTGTGACGTGCTTGACATTTATCTCAACAGGCTTGTTCGCTTGGAGGGCGCAGCACATGCACTGTGCCTTTCATCCTGCCCATAACATTCACACCCATGCATCTCTCATCCCTCTCGAACAACATATGCTTACCCCCCTCCCACTCATAAACTTCCACTTACACCTGCACCCACCCATAAACACTCCTCCACACCCACACCCACATCTACACACACACACACACACATACACACACATCCATAGCCATACTTACACTAGCCACGCACTACACAAGTACACACCTAACCACACACACTGCTTAGCACAGCACAGCACGTACCTGTGGGGCCGCACGGGCAGGAAGTATCCAGGAAGCATGGCTATCAGCAAATCTGACAGCGACACACAGTCCCGAAAACGCCGCCACGTCTGCAGTGCGCACACATACACACAAATGGTTGAACGTTTATCCAATGTCTGTGTACGTTGCATGCACACATGCTTGTACGTGGTGTGCAAAGGGTGGTTTATGTGCGTGAACGCTTACATGCTTCCTGTCCAAGGGATGGTTCATGTGCGTGAACGCTTACACGCTCCCTGTCAAAAAGCGTAGCCGTCAGAAGGCCATACAACGCCGCTGCCCAATCTAGAGAATGCGCACTTGGCATTTTACCTTGTAAGAAGTTTTTTGCATAGGTCATACGCACAAATTCTCCGCATGTACTTCATACACACACACACACACACACACACACACACACACACACACACACACACACACACACACACACACACACACACACACACATACATACACATACACACATACAGTGCGCGTGCCGATCTTGTATTGCACAAGGTTTTATGTGCAACTCCTTCTAGGTTTGAGTGCAACCACATATTTGACACACAAACACACATATGACTTATGCTGCCTATTAGTACCAAGAACAACATGCGTACATAAATGAGGACGGCCAGACGGCCGGCCTACCAGGATCCGGATCTATAATGCATTCTAGGTAGAAATAGTTAGCTCACCTGAATCTGAGTGACTGAGCCATCCGCTTGGTTGGTTGTTGTGGAGACTGGAAACACCCAGTAGGATTCCTCTACACCTTTGAAGCACAGCACACACCAAGCAGGGGGCATTGGAGTGATGCGGTGGAAAGGGGTGTGGCATTTTAAAATGCGACAGAAACTCTCCATACTATTAAAGCACGGCGTATCAAGCAGGGGGGGTGGGTGTGATGCAATAGAAAAGGGTGTGGCATAAAAGTACAGGACTCCTCCTCTACACCTTTGGAAGCACAGCAAAAAAACGGGGGACATGGGTATCCTGTTCAGTGAAGAAGAGTTTGGCATTTTTAATAAGGCGAACTCCTCTACACCTTTAAAACACAGCGGTGGGAAAGGGTGTGGCGGCAGTTCAATACTGAAAAGGGTTGGCCAGAACCGAATACAAACATGGCATATGATCACCACCTGGGATGCTACTCGCTCCTTGCACCTTGGACGGAGCATCCACGGCACACACAAAACTTCCCCCTTGCTGGTGGTGGTGGTGGTGGTGGTGGTGGTGCTGCTGCTGCTGCTGGTTGCCAGAGTGCTGCTCTTGTTGCGTAAACCCTTGCTGCTGCTGCTGCTGCTGCTGCTGCTGGTGCATGCCATTTTGTAGCTGCTGGTACGTGCCATCTTGCTGTTGTGGGCGTGTAAAGGGCGTGTAGGTGTAGGTAACTGATGGATTGCCAGTGAAGGACCAAAATTAGATAACTCCCTGACACAATGCCAGGAGGTTGGTTCTTAGGACACCCCATTAACAATGCAGGCAAGAACCTCCAAAGGCATAACTCATGAAATGCATGCTCGCCTTCAATAATGTGTGTGTGTGTGTGTGTGTGTGTGTGTGTGTGTGTGTGTGTGTGTGTGTGTGTGTGTGTTATACACTCCGGATTAGGTACGCACAGAAAGGCAAGCTGGTAAAAGCGAAGCCTTCACCCCGACAATACCTAGCTGATTAAATAGACATCTGCAACCTAGCCTAAATTCTAGCTTGAAGCCTAAAAGATGCCCTAAGTGACACGGCTATGTCCAAAGTTAGGCTCACCGCGTGACCGCCTCCTTGCTGGCCATCTTGAAGACTGTGGAGCTCTCCCTCATCAAACGGCAAGTTGGAGAAGGTGTCTTCCTGTGCACAGAACGTATTCAGATACGTGTGTGAGAGCTACCCTATGTAGGAGATGTGCAGAGGAAATGGGTAGGCTGGGTTCCCTCTACGTTCCACAAAGTGGCAAGCTTGGCAGATAGGATGTGAGTGACATTCCAGCTAGTTCTAGGTCTCTCACCACTGTGGTCTTGCCTGGGTCACCAAACTGCAAGGGATCCATTTCAAGCCAAGGATTGGCAAAGGTTCCTAAATTTAAAACTCAAATTTTAATTTTATTAAATTTACTACAGTATCACTGCCATTCCTTAAATCCTGCAAATTCTCTAGAACTAAAGACTTCCAATCTAGTGGAGAGCCATCCCTTGGGCATGCTGGATTCAGTGGGGAGTAATCAATGAGGTTAGTCATCTATGTTCAGCCCTTGGGCGTCCTGTCAGCATCGGGTGCAGAGTTAACGTGCATTGAATCACAACTAAGCGTGTGCTCTGGTTGCGTGCGTTCAACTGATGCGTGCGTGCGTGTGCTCCTATGCAAAAGTGTAACGTGCATGTGTACACATGCATTGGTTTAGTTGAATGCTTTTAATGTGCGAGAGCTGCATTGGACACCCATTCACAACAGGCACTTTCACCACTTGTTTTGTGAATGTGTGTGACATTGTGCAGTGGGAGCGGGGGCGGGGGTGGTCCGCCTCGCTCTTTGTTTGGAGGGCCGCTGTCCACGCGTCATGAGTGCACAAACAAAGAAGCGCTGAGGAGGGCCCACGCTCAGGAAGAAGCGAGGCTGGCCCAGGGTGAGTGAGCAGTGCAGGCCCTTAGGTAGGAGTAGCGAATTTTCAATTTGGAAAAAGCACAAGAACGAGGCGGAGATTTCAAATTTTATTGGGAGTCTTAAGCACTAGAAAGAGCAAGGCGGGGGTTTGAGCACCGTATTAGGTTGCACAGGCTCAAGTTCAGGTTGAGAGGCAAGGCACAGGGTGTATGCGTAGCACGGGCCCTAAAAGTGAGTATTAACTAATCAGAGTCTTAACAAAAGCAGCCCCATAAAACAGGAGTGTCGGCGACTGTGTTTTTCCTTCTGTGTAAGGTAGGGTGCAGGTTGCTCACTTCGAGGAATGAAGGGGGTGGGCACAGGCGAGGCAAAGAAATAGGCTCGTTGTCGGGACGTATCAAGTTGGAGCATGGGTGAATTCCGACGCTCTGTTCAAGACAGGAGGGCAGTGCTGTGACTTGGCAGGCAATTAAGGCAGATCCATTTGACTCTGGAAGAGCAAAGAGTGGCAGCCAATTATAAGTTTCAAGAGTAAGTCAGTTATAAGACACAAAGCACAAAGGCTTAGAGCTAACTAGCATGCCATGCCATGTGTGACACATGCTATGCCACATGCAAATACGTGACATGTCATATACCTAGGGTTCGCCAGAACCATATATATACGGTGTATATACGGTATTTTTGGCAGGGAAACCACCAACTGCACGGTCGTATATGGAGTGTATATAGGGTCCTGGCCAACCCTACAATTACCATGAATGGCCTCAAATGAACTTGAAGATAATATCTACTCAGTGCATAATTCTGCAGGGGATCGCCTGCCCTGTGCTGAGCTGCACTTTCTGTGGCTGAGTACTGTCTTCAAGTGAACATCAAAAGCCTTCGCGACCTACAGGCGCCTGGTTGCTACTGGCTGCTCAGAAAAGGCTTACTTGCTAATTTGCTGTGGCCTAACAGGCGTTCAACCATAACAATTTATACCCAGCGCGTGCCTGGTTGCTTGCCGCCCGGAAAAGCAGCCAGTCTCTTGTGAAATGGCAAGATGGCCCTACAATTGCAACTCCAACACGTGCAGCAAGGTCCAAGAAGGCGTCCTCCTCTTCCAAGATCCAGCAAGGCCACGCCCCAGGCTGTAGACCGCCTGCAACCAAGAACGCCCCTACTTATAAGAAGCCTCCCACCTCCACACTCCCTCCTGAACCTCCTGAGATCAAGGTCTGTATAGTGTGTGTATGTGCGTGTGTGTATGTGCATGTGCGTGTGTGTGTGCGTGTGTGTGTAATATGAAAGTTGCAGGGGGAACTGCACTACTTGACAGCTGCAACGTTTGATGTCAGTATCAACTTTTTCAGGCTTGCTTCAAACAGTCAATTTCTCAGCCTACGAGCTCAACCTCAGATGACACACATGCACATAAATCCGCCCCTCCCCCCCCCGAACAAACAAACATACACACACACCTACACACACAAGCGCACGCAAGAACGCATACACCTGCTCTCAAATGCGCACAACAACTTGAAAAGAAGTGCTGTACTGAAGAGGTTCTGGTGTCATGCGAATGTCGTGCTCAAGCCAAAAATGCATGTCAACACATACAGAAGAAACGGCTGTACCAAGAGGCACTGGACGATTTTGACGATCTGCTTACGGATGGCCCTTCCAAGCCCAAGCCCAAACCCAGACCCCAGCCCTCTCCCAAGGAACAGGTGAGAACATATTGATCTGACAAGGGGGAAGAGTGGAAAAGCCCAAACCCAGATCCTAGCCCTCTCCCAAGGAGCAGTGAGAAGTAAATTCATCTGACAAGGGGGAAGAGTGGAAACCTTCAGCCCAAATCTACTTTTCTTCCAAGGAGCAGCTGAGAACAAACTGATCTGACAAGGGGGAAATGCGGAAAAGCCCTCTCCCAGATGGAGCAATGAACATCCCTAACAAAACAAATAAAGTGAGCAAGCCCTGAGGTTTGACCACGGCTCTCATTGCATAAAAGAAAATGAGACATAAGAAATCCTAGTTCATTGCATATTGCATAACCTTTACTTCGTTCACTAACATGCATTGCTAAATCTAGGCAGCAGGCAGTCTAGACTTACGGCAATATGACCTACCATGAGCCAACGACACTCATGCACGCACAGACCAAGCTTTCTAAGCCACAGTCGTCCCAGAAGCAACAAGGGAGCTTGCCTCTGTCAGCTTCCAAGGTGCGCTTTGTGGGCATGAGTGAATTACACAAACCCAGAACTATGTGTGTGTTTTGTGTGAATGACTCAACGTACTTTTCATAACCGTAAGAGTCCCAGCAAATTTCTGTTCAAGGATATATATTATCTGTTATCTATTTATATTTTATCTTTTACCTGTAAGGATATACTTTTTATAACCGTAAGAGTCCCAGCAAACTTCTGTTCAAGGATACTACTCAAGAATGTATACCTGTCTGCAATATCTGCATCTCCTGCCGCACTTGCACGCCACTCTTTTCACTCATTCCCCACATTTTTTTGGTTCAAGGATGTTGCTCAAGCCGAGTATGTGTATCAGTCCACATCTCATGCCGCACCTGCACGTCAACGTCACTCTTTCCACTTTTCCCCTGCACCGCATCTGTTCCAGCAGTGGCAACCCCTGCAGCAGTAACATTAATAAAAGGGGACTTGCTCCTGTTGCATCGCAAGGAATGTGTTGGTCTATTATGGAAATTGATGACTAATAAGAACGCCATCGACAAGTATAAATTGTTGCTTGTACAATTTGGCCTAGCTGCAGCTGCCCTTGCTAAACAGTCAGCCGTGACAGCAGCAATAGGACTAAAATTTGGCCCCTGGCAGGTTCTCATGTACGCATATTTTTAGCGTTGCTGTTGTGGGCTGTCATGCTCAAAATTATTTGCTCGTGTGAATGCGAGTACGCACAGAATGCTCATCAAATGTATGAAGCGCACACGCTTGTGTATTTGTGTGTGTGTGTGTGTGTGTGTGTGTGTTGGCACATTGTGCGTTTGTGAGCGTGCGTGCAATGCGCACACTGTGCATGCGTTCATGTGCGTGGTGTGTGAATGTGTGTATTTCAATTTTCTGTGTGTGCACTGATGTTTTAATATTGGCCCAGGAATATCGACGCTGAATTCATAGATTTAAAGGATGTGCTGAGACATATAACGTGCAGCATGATTTTTCGACAAATGTTTTGAGGCGTGGTTTGTGCAGAAAACTGTTGTTTACCCTCAGGACCATCAAATTTGCTGCCACCAAAATATTGAAAATACTAAGCCTCTATGGCTTTGTGTGATTACGTGGGTGCAGAAAAGCTCATCTCCAGCCTTGAAGGCCAACGGATCTGCTGCCACCAAGCCAGGAACTGTGAAGAATTATAGACGCAAGCCAGAGGTGTGGTATGTGTATACATATGTACGCATGTTGTTTGGGTTTGTGCGTGTGTGTGTATGGAAGTGTGTGCATGGAAGTGTGTGTACTCGTGCGTTGTGTGCATGTGTGATTGTGTGTTGGTGAATGTAATCCAACGAGTGCATGTGTGTATGGTACATATGTGTGCACGAGTGTGCAGGACAATCGAGCGGATAATAAATGAATAGGGTTGGCCAGAGGCATGAGCATCTCATGTGACATCCATACAGGACTGTGCTCCAGTTGTTTCTCTGTTAAAGGACATGTACTGCAAGAAGGGTGCTGGGATGGGGTTGCCACTGTGGGTGCTGTGACAGCAAAAGAACAGGGTTGCCAAAATTGTGCGTGTTTGCTGAAAGCTGTGTGTTTGCCATGTGTATTTGCAATGTGATAATGTGATGTTGGCAAGAGCTGACATGCACAGGGTGAATACGCTCACACACAAATAAGCTTACATGCACATGGTATTACGCTCACACACACAAATAAGCTTACATGCACAGGGTGAATACCCTCACACACACACACAAATAAGCTTACATGCACAGGGTGAATACCCTCACACACACAAATTAGCTTGCATGCACAGGGTATTACGCTCACACACACAAATAAGCATACATGCACAGGGTGAATACCCTCACACACACAAATAAGCTGACATGCACAGGGTGAATACCCTCACACACACACAAGCTTACATGCACAGGGTATTACGCTCACACACACCAACAAGCTACACCCACAGGGTGGTGCGCTTGCAAGGCTTGTGCTCAGATGATTAGACGGTACGGTACTGTGAGTACAGTACGGACCGTCTTTTACAAAAAGACGGCGTGTTTTCCAATTTTGGTGACCGTATTTTGCTGTCTAGCTTCACAGTACGGTACGGTGTAATGTACGGTGCTAAGCTGGCACTGCAAGTGCAATTTTGGTGACCGTATTTTACTGTCTAGCTACAGTACGGTACGGTGTACGCTACGGTGCTAAGTTGGCACTGCAAGTGCAATTTTGGTGACCGTATTTTACTGTCTAGCTACAGAGTACGATACGGTGTACGGTATGGTGCTAAGCTGGCACTGCAAGTGCAATTTTGGCCTCTGAATTGGCCTCTCCGCCCCAACACCTCCCATTTCCACCTCCAGCATACTCCTCTCATGTGTTGACGCCACACAATGCTTCCCTGGACGACCCTGAGGCTGGGCTGGGGCTGCATCAGCTCGGGGGAAGGGCCCAGCAGTGGCTTGCATGGAAACTCGAAGTCAGACGCAGTACTTGATTCCTGGTTAGTAATGGGTATTTCATGAATAATTATTGCAAAAAGAAAACAATTGTTGTGAGCCGAAATTGGAGCCAAACGGCCAAATTACACCAATCGCACTGTACGGTGACCACTGTCTTGTACGGTTCGAGACCGTACTTATCAACTCGACCATCTTTGTTCAGTACGGCACGGCATAATACGTTACGGTACCTGAATACGGTCAAAATTGCTCTAGTACGGATTGGTCGCACAAGCCTGGCGCCTACACAAACACACCGGCTACATGCACAGGGTGATACGCTTGCACAAAGTCATGGTCATTTCTAAACATGCTTGTGCAAGGACTAGCTGAAAACCACACCACAAATGGTTTAATGTGTTACGCTCTTAATACTTTATGTGTTACGCTCTTATTACTTACTATATGTGTTACGCTCTTAATACTTACTATATGTGTTACGCTCTTAATACTTACTTTATGTGTTACGCTCTTAATACTTTATGTACATTTAAGCACTTGGCCATCTTTGTTTTTGAGATTTGTGGCCATCCTTCTTCAATTTTTATGCACTGTGGTCATCCTCTCCTTAGACCTTGGCACTGTGACCGTCCTTTCCTGAGATCTGAGCAGAGTGGCCATCCTTTCCTAAGATCTGAGCAATGTGGCCATCCTTTCCTACGATCTGAGCAATGTGGCCATCCTTTCCTAAGATCTGAGCAGTGTGGCCATCCTTTCCTAAGATCTGAGCAGTGTGGCCATCCTTTCCTAAGATCTGAGCAATGTAGCCACCCCTTCCCACACAGGACAAGGTTGACAAAGACAAGCAGTACACCTCACAATCCAAAACATGCAGTCCTTAACTATTTGCGCACATCTAAATTTGTACCGAAGGCAATTTATCTATCACCTGTGGCATGTGGCCATCCCTTCCCACTCAGGACAAGTTTGACGAAGACAAGCTGCGGATTATACCTCACAATCAATAAAAAAAACTGTCCGTAACTTTTTGCGCACATCACATGTGGCATGTGGCCATCCCTTCCCACACAGGACAAATTTGACGAAGACAAGCTGGACCGTCTGGCCATGGAAAAAGCGAGGAACTCGTTGAGCAGGGATCACGCATTTGCAAGCAGAGAGCAGAAGCGGCGCAAGGTGTGTGTTTGCATGTGTGTTTGCGCATGTGTGTGTGTGTGTGCGCGCGCTTGTGTGGGGAAGGGGGACTTGTGTTGTTTCTTTGTGCATCTCGTCTAAATATGAGGGAGAATAAACGGTGTAAAATGGTGATGGGTTGTTTGTGAAATAAGTCTATTTGAGTGGCAATGAAGAAAGAGGCAACATGTAGGACAGCAAAGCTACTAGGGGTGGGGATGGAGCAATTGAGGTGGAACGGCTTGAAACATCAGGCATGCATATGCACCAAGCTCCTTTCTGGATGTGTTAAAGAGCCATAAGTTAAGTGTGGCAAAAAGAAGAGGGAGAGAGAAGCAGAGCAGCAAATTTCTGCTGCTTATGATGCGTGTGCAATTTTCTGCTGCTTATGATGCGTGTGCAATTTTCTGCTGCTTATGATGCGTGTGCAGTTTTCTGCTGCTTATGATGTGTGTGCAAAATTTCTGCTGCTTATGATGTGTGTGCAAAATTTCTGCTGCTTATGATTCGTGTGCAATTTTCTGCTGCTTATGATGCGTGTGCAATTTTCTGCTGCTTATGATGTGTGTGCAAAATTTCTGCTGCTTATGATGTGTGTGCAAAATTGAGATATAGCATGGGTGACTTTCGAGCACCTTTTGGTGAAACAGCGTCTAAGAGCAGAGCAACGCTAGTGAGAGAAAGTTTGTAGTCTTGCCCTTTAAGATGAAGCTAACTTACCTTTTGAGTATACATGCGCCCTGCATTACAAACTCTGAAAATCCACGCACTACACGTATACTCACATGCACACACATGCACACACACACGTACACACACAAAACACACACTAAACACACTTTACACACACACAAAATGCACACACACGTACAGGACTACTCAGAGTCAGAGGAGGACTCGGAGGGCTTTGTGGTGGATGATGAGGAAGAAGAGGAGCCAGAGTGGAGGCGAGAGATGCGCGAGCTTACAGGCTACGACCCTAGAAAGTAGGTTACATTAATTTAATAAGGTGCTTCGTGTACTGGCTCGGTGTGCTTAAATAAATGTGCAAGCTGATGAGGAAATGACCAAAGGTAGGAGTCGTTGATTCTAAAAAACTTGTCCGATGGTATGCTTATAATTAAGGGTGGGTAAATAGGGTGTCTATTTTTGCTCGGCAAGCCTCATCGAGGCTTGGCACTCGCTGGGGAGGCCCTAGTTGGTGCAATACGGTTAGAAATTCACTTTCTCAATTCTGCACGGATTGAGCTGAATACTTTTTCTGTTGTTCGCTTATATATTGATGGAAATCAACATATTGGAGAATTAACGTTGTCTGGGCGTGTGAGCCAGGAAAATTCGGTTTTCGTTTACACCCCCCCTGTTGCACACCCCTTTTACTCTCCCTGGTGTTATATAATAATAAAGTGAAGATACATGTTTTAAAGATGGGCCCGTCAGCCAATTCAGCCACGGAAATTCGGATTTGGGAATTTTGGGGATTTCTTGGGAAATGGGGCTGATTCCGCCCAAAAAATGGACACCCTCGCTAGCCGACGAGTGTCTTCCACACCAGGAAAGAGGCTCGCCGAGTGTGAGGTCATGACCCACCCTTACTTATAATCATGGTCCAACATGCGGCGGGAAATATGCAGTGACAGGGGGAAAAGCGTTAGGAGGAATGTTGATCTCAATTAGATAGGAGAGTGAATGGAGGCAATAGATGAATCAGCTGTCAGACGATGGCATTAAAAAGTGAGTGCCTTTGTAAATGGGTTCCTTTTTTAACACCTCTTAGCTTGACCCAAAGGATGATGTGTGAGCAGAAGCGCAAGCGCTCTCATGTGTTGAGTGTGTGTGTGATTCTGAATTCCATATTTAATAGGAGCGTGAGTGGACGTATTGTGAGAGATGGAGCTACACAGCATTTAGCATACCTGCTTGTTACTAGATTGTTTGCCTGGTTACTTGGCCATCTTGCCTCGAAAAAGAAAAAGAAAAGGCTGTGCTGGTACTGATAACACGTCCAGCGTGATGAAGGGAAAGAGCCCTGATATATCAGCATTGCAGAAATTAACTCACAGGCCACATGACTACCTACTCATTGCTCGTTTTGTTACTGCCTGATTGATTTGATTATGCCTTGAGGAAGGCAAGCTTTGATCTGTGACTTGCATGCATGCTGTCACTGTCACTGTCACTGTCACTGTCACGTGTAACTCTGTATTTACATGTGTGATGATGAGAACATCTTCACACATGCAAGAATGTGTGAAGACAACTGTTGAATGAAAGTGGTCTGGTTGGCTGCTACCTAATAGGTCAGAGCTGCGGGGTGCATGCGTGCTGTCATTGTCACGTGTAGTGTATCTGTGTTCACATGTGTGAAGCCGAAACAAGATTGGTCTGGTTGGCTGCTACAAAAAAGGTGCTGTTGGGTGCACGGCCGAGTGCTGTTGGGTGCAAGGCCGAGTGCTGTTGGGTGCACGGGCAAGTGCTGTTGGGTGCACGGCCAAGTGCACGGCCAAGTGCACGGTCAAGTGCTGTTGGGTGCACGGCCAAGTGCAACCAACGTCATCCTTTTAATGCCATGTGTCACGCAAAGGCACCAATACAAACAGTACCGTACAGACTTGAATTCAGTCCGCAGCCCCAAAAATATTTTAATTTCACACTCCCGCATCAACCCCGCCCCCTGAAAATATTAATTACACCAACCTTGCACAGGGATTTTTGCCTGACAGTCAGGCCAGCCAAGCCCACCCAAAAAAAGGGGAATTAATACCCCACTCCTAATATGCACATCTGAGGTCACACAGCGGGTTATAACCATAGATGTAGCACTTCTGCATAAAAATAAATGGGTTTGGGGTAAAGGGTGTGAGTGGGGGGCTGGATTTGTGCCGTTTCCCTTCAAATTAGCTAACTATAGTGACATGAGTGCAGAAGTGCAAGCCCAAGCACAAATTCTCCCCATTTTTTTGTTCTCAATTAGTTTTTAGGCCCAACCTTACCCATTGGGCAAAAAAAAAGGGGGGCAAAATATTTGCTCCAAAGGACTTAGTGCGTGGGCTTGTTTGCAAGGCAAAAATGTGCATTCTTTGAAAACCATGGAAGCACGGTGTTTGGACGCCATCTGAGTATCAGGAGTTGTTCAGTATAATCCCCAGGGGTGTTTTATCAAGTTTTATGGCCTGGGATGCTGGGGTCAAAGGGGGTCCAAAACCGGAACTTTACCCCAGACCCCCGGACCTTCACCAAAATATCGGGAATATTATTTAGAACACCCCTGATTTTTTCTGGCACCGGGGAGGAGCTTTTGGAAATCGACCTTTTGGCAGGGATTTCCACCCTGGTCCACCCTGCCCACCTGGGCGCCTCCCGCCAAAAAACTGAGTGTGCAGGGATGCTTACATATATGTAACTAAGGGTCCTGGATACTTAGATGTATTTTTCTGCATTGGGGCAAAACTTTTGGCAGGAATGGCTGACCTGACTGACAGGCTCCAAAATACGCCAAAAATTCCCGATTTTCAATCCCGCACCCCCAACGTAAATAGATATTTTTCGTGCGCGCAGTCACCCCGCAGGGCAAAAAACGATATTTTTGCGCGTTGATATAAAGTCTGTACGGTACTTGAAAAAAACTGTGAAAGGAGGCTAAGCGTCCTCGCACATAAGGTAATCCTCACCTGTTGTAAGTGTTTGCTGTTATAAAGGCACCAGAGTGAGCGCTTTGATGATTGCTCCATAGAGATTCACATACTTTTACAAATACATATTTGATTGTAATTAAATCAAATATGACAGTTTGAGACATTTTGTGTGGGACGCAGGTACCAGACTGAGCGCTTTGACGATTGCTCCATAGAGGTAGATGCGGGTCCATGCAAATACATAACGATTTCGAACGAGTTCAAACTGTTTGCGTGTCTCACAGGTACCAGAATGAGCGCTTTGACGATCGCTCCATGGAGGCAGGTTACAATGATATCCTGGCAGAAGAGAAGCGCAGTGCACGCGTGGGTGAGTGAAGTGAGGATGAGGGAGGGTGCTTGCGGCTTATAAAGCGGTCCAGCAAAAGGAAAAATAGGCACTTTCTATCATCGTATTATCGTACATTTGGTTACAATGGATTGAATGACCTGGATGCCTTTTCAAGCCATGGTAGGAGGAACAGAGCCACTAGTTGCAATGTGTCATTGAGGAACAGATTGACTGGTTGCAATGTGTCATTAAGTCGGAGGCCTTCGTAAGCCACAGCAGGATAGCGTGATATCCAGCACATTTGATAACGTGTTGGATTGCTTTGATGCTCTTGCGAACCACGGCAGGCGGAAATCAACTTGTTACAATGTATAAAGTGGTGGCATTTGCACGAGCCATGGCTGGAGATACAGACGGAGTGCTGGCTTTAGCAACTTCCTCGATGTAGAAGACAGGCAGGACGGCATGGGTGGTAATGCAGTTAGGCGCTTAACATAAAGGCCTTTTTATAATATGATATGCTAATATTAACTGGTATGTTTTCCTGGAGCAAGTTGCCTTGGCCTGACCTGGAATCTGAAGGCGTGCATCTGTACTTTTGGCCTGCAACATGCATCTGTGCTTTTGGCCTGCAACGTGCATCTGTGCTATTGGCCTGCAACATGCATCTGTGCTTTTGGCCTGCAACGTGCATCTGTGCTTTTGGCCTGCAACATGCATCTGTGCTTTTGGCCTGCAACGTGCATCTGTGCTTTTGGCCTGCAACGTGCATCTATGCTTTTGGCCTGCAACGTGCATCTGTGCTTTTGGCCTGCAACATGCATCTGTGCTTCTGGCCTGCAACATGCATCTGTGCTTTTGGCCTGCAGCGTGCATCTGTGCTTTTGGCCTGCAACGTGCATCTGTGCTTTTGGTCTGCAACATGCTTTGACAGCTCGTCATAGTCTCAAGTGCACTTGTGTGCGTGTGTACGTGTGTGATAGGGTGCCAGGTGAATGAGGCAGCTGATAGTGCTGAATAGTAGTTCAGTTCTGTACATGATACACAAATGCACAGATGCACCTCACACATGCACACACACAAGCGCATACACTCATGTAGCACATGTTTCACAAGCATGTAGACACGCTTGCGCACGCACAGACGCAGCTCGTGTTTTAAGTATAAGAGGGAGGAGGAAAAACAGTCAGCAACGAGATTTTATGTTTCCCTGCAATGCCAGACGTACAAGTGCATAGCCATACATAATCAGCATACGCACATGCACACATGTAAGCACACACGTGCACACACATGTACACGTACACACTGCAAGCACCACACATATGCGTGCAGCTCGTGCTGAGGACAAACGGGAAGAAGAGGAAGAGCGCAAGAGATTGGAGGCCAAGGCTAAGGCCAAAAAGAAACAGAAGACCTAAATACACGTCTTATTATGTTGAAGGTGGTTTGGTCTATAGTTGGTTTGGTGGAGGAAGATAGGGGGACCGAATTGGCTCTTATTCTTAACTAGGATGAAGAGTGTTTTCAATTGCCGGCGTAGGTCTTCTATATCTCGGTCTGTAGGTGAGTAAGGTTGAGCTTCCACCCTACCGGTCTTCACAACTTACCCTTTCTGTTACTGCAGTGAAGAATTTTCTAGTGTCCAGGATTTTAAGAAGCCGCTTTTGAGCTAAATTTGACTGGTTTGTCAGATCAAATCACTGTCACAGTACAAAACTTAATTAAACTAATCAAATTAACAGTTGAACAACTGAAATCCCAACTAACTTCACACGTCACTACAACCAATTGGGCGTGACAGGTTACACAGAAGTTACAGGTTAAGCCAACAGTCAAAAAGTGTGACTAGGCTGCGTCTAATATCAATGTCATCAATGCACATGTCGTCGATGAACGATGAACATGCAATTGATGAGCCCTTTGAGATTGTGGCCTCCAATCATCCTGTTGTAACCGCGGTTGTACAAAGCAGCTGACCCAGGCTTGGTTGGCGGTCCTGAACTCGTGCTGCAATGTCGGGTTGTGTTGTGGGCTATAGTGTTTATAGATTATGGATAGAGCCATCAGTCAAAACGTGTGACCTATCGCAATCAACTCCCTTTCCAAATATTTTCCCTTGACGTGTTACAAGCCTTGAAGGGGAAAACTCCGTAGGGAATAACCGGCAGCCACATATGTTGGGCCAAAAGACTTGTTGTGCTGGTCGCAGTCAGCACCAGAATAAACATAATATGTAAAGAGGGAGAGCTTGTCTCAGCCAGTGCAAAGCTATAGATTTTTTGCTTTTGGGCGTTTAGTTACATGTATGAAATGGAGATAGCGAAGTCCCTACTACGAGGCTGAAAGAACCGACAGTTACGAATGCAGAAGGGGAGCAAGAGAGGCAGGCTGGATGAAATAAAATAAAATAAGGGAGGGAGGCAACCAGGTTGATGAATAGTAGACCGCGCTTACGAGAGTCATAAGCGCGCTTATGAAAGTCCTGAACCAAACGAACTGCTTGTTTTTGGCGCTTATGAACACGTTTTTCCCGTTTTTCCCGTTTTTCCTTGCGCTTTTGAGACTCATAAGCACGTTCCTAAATCAAACGAACTGCTTGTTTTTGGCGCTTATGAACACGTTTTTCCCGTTTTTCCCGGCGTTTCTCACACTCAAAAGCGCGCTTACAAAAGTCATGAGCGCGTTCCTAAATCAAACAAACTGATTACAGACTCATAAGCGCGCTTATGGAATCTCATACACGCATTCTTAATTCCACAAACGAGCTTAAAAGTTCAAGAAACACGCTCGTCACACTCATAAACGCGCTTATGAGTCCCAAAAGCGCGCGTTTCTGACTCAAAAGCGCGTGTTTCTGACTCAAAAGCGCGCGCTTATCAGCCATTGTTAGCGTGCAGAGCGCGAGAGTTCAGAAACGCGTTTCTGAAGTTCAGAAGCGCATTGATAACGCGAGGCTTTTTGACAGTGTAGAAGCACAAGGGTATACGTGAAAGGCGAGCGAAAGACGAGGAAAAGACGAGCGAAAGACGAGGAAAAGACGAGCGAAAGACGAGGGTAAGAAGGAAAAAGGGGAAATCTGTGTAAAAAGGTCCCTGGTTTAGATAGACAGGGCTAATATGGAGTAAGAATAACAGGCCGGGGGCACACCCTAGCTACACGACTTTGAGGCACTCAACATGCAGGTCAAGTGTTAGCCAGGATCAAAGCAACTACTAAGCCATTGCGAACTGGTGTGCCAAAACCAAATATTACACTACCCAAGCAAGACCCCATAGTAGAAGAAAAAGAAAGAAGAAAATAGAAAGAACTACGCAGGCAGTCAAAGCCACTCCCCACATTAATTAAGGAAAAGGAGCCACATTGGTACCGAGTACCGTAAAGCTCCTCCACCGCAAAAAGGAAGGAAAAATCAACGGGGATCAGGAGAGTTGCAGGCTTGGCCTGAAACCGGCTCCTGATGAGAGTTGATAACAGTATTGGAAAGGGCACGTCTAGTATGGACAAGTTTAACAGCAAAGTTCACAAAATGCACATGGATCTTGGAGGCAAGCTTCGTAACTCTTTGAGAATCGAGACCCAGTTCTTTAAAAGGCTTCAGAGTGTGGGTGTTGTAGATGGTGCCGCCCACACCCAAAAGGATGATGTGGAGAGTAACCGAGGCTCCCTGGAGAATGTTGCCAAGGTCTTTGTGCTGTTCCTTTGCAGTGTTCAGCTGGTTTCGAGGTCTGGTGTCCTAAAGATTACTAGAACAGGAAAAACAGTGGACTAAAGGTCTAGGTCTCAAGGAATGGGCTCTTCTAGTAAGAGCCAAGAGCAGGAGGAAGCAGGCCCAAACACTAGACCTCGAGGTTTAAACAAAATAGTCACAGCCAGCACAAGGAGGAAGCAAAGACGGATTGATCTCAGCCACTTCAGCTTAGTCTAAGAACGTTTGATCTCAAAGGGGGAAAGATGTACGGTAAAGGCAAGAAAAAGAAATAATGCAGACAGTGCAAACACTACTGGCATGGATCAGGAAAGGATGTTGTTTTGTGTTCTACATCACCCAGTTAATGCAGAGACGCACAACATTTCACCTGGAGAGCAGAAGAGGAAAGGCTTTCCAGTGGGGATCAAGTGGTTGGGAGACAGAGACCTGCGCACCACCAGGAGTATTGCTCAGATATTTGTGGGGGTTGTGTTCAATGTCTTGTCTCATCTGTGATTTTTGTTGTTGATCTGATAGCATGTAGGCTTCATTTCTTTATGATTGCTGTAGCATGTAGACCAGTAATTCCGAGGCTGTGGAGTGAGTTACTTGTGTGGCTGCTGTAGATGGTGCCTGTTGCTCCTAGCAGGATGGTGTGAAGGGTTTTGCGGTGTCTGAGTAAACGAGGCATTAGCAGCATATGTTGTTTTTGTGCCTCTTCTGCTTGCTGAGTAGGGAATGTGTCTACACAGTACTTTATTTCGATTAAATATACATATATCGTGTTTGTTTGGTTGTATGTCTCTTGCTTGGTTTAATAGCCAGGGGATATGGATTGCAGCGCCATCTGCTAAATTATCACGGGCAACTCTTCTTGCATTATTGACAGACCTTGTTTGCTACGTGTTTGTTGGGCTTCGTTTGGGGTGTGGTTGCTGGGTTGGAGTAGGTAACTATGATTGTAGGAATCTGGCTTACTGATTTTCTACCGCGTAAAATCCAGGTTGGAGTGGGGTTGCTACAGCCTGACAATACAGGTACCGTCTAGCTTTTGGCGGATGGGGCAGATCGATTGGTGTATCTTCTATATGGTTGCACATCTAAAAACGTGCGGCAGAGCATGGCACATTTCTTTTCTTCAGAAAAGAAATGAAAACCCTACGCAGGCAGCAAAATGTTCCCTGCACAATTAAGAAAACCTTCAGAGGTGATGTGTATGGCAATAGTCTTGAGACAAAAATGAAAAGATAGAAGAATACTTGGCAAATGCTTGTGAATTTCAACAAAGCAAGGAGAAAACAGGCAAGAGTGAAATCTCCGAGCTAGGATAATCATATACACCAATGATTTAGACTTGGTTTAACAAGAATTTATTGTACAAGCCAAGCCAATAACAGTGCACACATTGACAGATCAAACAATGGCTAAACACTCCCTAGAGGTAACCCAAATAGTGAAGAACAGATGGACAAATTGTTAAAAGTAATTGAATCCTTTCCGCCGTATAGCCTACATTTGAAGTATGTCTGTGCCACCCAGATCGCAGTTATTTAAGCACACAATCTTGCCACCTGCTCGCGTAACAGCATTGCCATCAGCATTGGACACAGCTGTGCTGCTGCTTGCCACTAGCCAACTATCCTCCTCATCCACCCACCATCCACAGTGCTCCTTGCTGCCTTTACTCTCACAGTTAATTAATGTGGCATTGGCCCCCCCCCACACCAGCACATTGTCGTCCTGATTTCCGCTGATGGAGCATGCTTTGGCTGTGGCTGTGCTGCCTTTACCCTCCACAGTCAGACCTACGCCGCTGCTGGACGACCCCATATTGCAACTGGAAAATACAGCAGAGGCACCATAATTAACCCAGACATTTGCTTCCTCATTCCTTTGTGCCTTGCTACCCTTGGCTACAATGCTGCTGCCCTCCCCTTTCACGACCCAGCCATCCCCTTTGCTGCCATTGCACTCGCAATCTTCCAGTGTGAGAGAAGCTCCCTCATTCACCCACACGTTGCCGTCCTGGTTGCTGCTGATGGAGCATGCTTTGGCTGTGGCTGTGCTGCATTTGCCCCTCACATCCAGACCTACGCCGCTGCTGGACAGATCCATGCTGCAGCAGGAGAAAAATGCAGAGGCACCAGCACCCACCCAGGCATTTGATTTCTCATTCCCTTCTGCCCTGCTGTCCCTTGCCACCATTCTGCTACCCTCCCCTACAACGACCCAACCACATTTCTTGCTGCCATTGCACTCGCAATCTTCCAGTGTGAGAAAAGCCCCCTCCACCACCACCACATTGCTGAGCTGGTTGCCACTGATGATGCAGGAATTGGCTGTGGCTGTACTGCCTTTGCCTGTCACAAACAGGCCTGAATTGCTGCTTGACGACCCCATGCTGCAGCTGGAAAACACAGCAGAGGCACCAGCACCCACATAGACATTTAATTTCTCATTCCCGTCTGCCTTGCTGCCCCTTGCCTGCATCCTGCTGCCCTCCCCTACAACAACCCAGCCATACCCCTTGCTGTCGCTGCTGACACAATTGTCCAGTGCCACCTTCCCACCTTTAAACACCACCAGACCTGATCCACTGCCGCTCTGCATGGTGCAGCCCTTTGCCACCAAGGAGCTGCTGCCCAAAACGCTCAACCCACTACCAACTACCCTCACGGCATCCCCTCCACCTTTCCCCTCCTCTCTTGTGACTGTGCAGTCTAGCATGCGAGCAGAGCTGCTGCCCTGGATCTGAACGACTGATTCTCCCCCCCTCCCTCTGATGGTGAGGTTGCTGAGCAGCACGTTCTGTGTGTTGTTGGCAATCACGATCTGCAGGTGAGCAGTAGTTGAGGAGATGCATGTCTTTTGCGTTGGTGTGAAATGGTGTGGACAGACAAAAAGTGCGGTTTCCCTATTGCAGTTGAATGGTGAGATCAAATAGTTCAAATCAAGACACAGGGAAAAACAGCTTTCCAGATCTTGAGAGTAGCGTATTGTTCACGTTTCCAATACATAATTGGTTCACAAGCCTTGCTTATTCAGAAGCTTTGCATTTCGTTCGTACCTTGAAAAGTTCACCTGTATTATAAGATTGACGGCAACAGAGCAACACCTGGAGAGAACACCTGCTTACCATCAGAAGAACATTTCTGGCCTGTAGCAGGTGTTATTTCTCATCAGAAGAACATTTCTGGCCTGTATCTGGTGGTATTTCCGGCCTGTATCTGGTGTTATTTCTGGCCTGTACCTGGTGCTATTAAATACGTGAGCCGTGACAACCGGACCCGAAAGTTCAGATACGGCATACATGTAAAACTTTGTAAAAGCGACTTCTATCGATATTGGATGGGACCATGCCAGAGGATGGTAACTGATCAAGTGCCCAAATGTGCTCCCATTTAACATTAAAAGAGCAATTACCCACATACCACTTCATCAAATTGGAACCAATACTGTTTCAATCTCAGCTACCAGAGCACGTGCTCATATTTGAGTCAATTTCATCTATGTGCAGATCTGCAGGCCTAAACACACACGTCTACACCCTAAATGGGTGCTTCCATGGGAAAAAGCATGTAAAATTGCATATCTCGCCAATTAGGGGTTTTCCCACTTCATCTTTTGCAGGGGTCATAGTTTGTTGAGGGACTCCAAACTTAAGGAGTTACGTTCTGAACATTTCCAGCTACACAATGGGGTTCAAACCACAACAAATTAAGCTCGTGTGCCAAAAATGGCGAAAATTGTATAACAACAAGCATTGGCGCTTGCTAATATGGGGGCATATGTACTAGATAGCAAATGACTACTCGCCCATTTGGACCTCAGTTGCCCCCTTCTGGTACCATGCTAGTAAGTGCAAATTTGCACCGGCGCTACTGCTGCATTCCTGGAATTGAAACTACAATGTCTCACCTCGGAGTTGCGCGGCAGCAATATTGTGCCGTTGCACAGTGTTGTGTTGCTGTCCACAAGCAGCGTGCTTGGGGCCAGCTCGCCGCTGAAAGTGGCGCCACACAGATCTATGGTGCCGCCAGAGGTAGCCAGAGCTTTCTCCAGATCAGGCAGGCGTCCAGAGTCTAGCTTGAGCACAGACTGCACGGACAAGAAATGGCATATTTAGTTGGGTGCTTACCATCCTCATGTGCACCATCTATAACATCCAAGAGCCTGTCAAGGGACAAGGCCTTAGCTCTCAGAGAGTCTAGAAGTTCACCTCCATCTCCATGTGCAGTCTTCCAAATGCGCAGCTAAGCTTGCCAAATCCAACCGTATGTTATCTTGCTGTTATCGATTGTACAAAAAGAGCTAATCTTAAGTCAACCATTGTGATCCTTGTATTAAGAGAACGTGCGATGACGATTTTGACGGGGAGCTAGCGCTTTTGAACTGCACTTTACCACCTACTTGCAGATGTCTGGGAATGCCCGGATTATAACCCTGAATCACAGGCTAGCAAGGACAGTCAGGCTGGCATCCAATACCAAAATCATAGGAGAGGTTTGTGCCTAAGCTATCAATTTGCAGACTGAACTCGTTATGTCCACTGTTGTTCACCTTTTTCCAGATGGAAGGAGTTTTATGGCACTTTATAATTCTTGATGCCCAAGGTGGCTCATTGTGTGTTATTTACATTGTTCGTTTCATGTTGACTTTCATGATCAATCCTCTGTGTTTGAGAAGAGGGCATAAACAGTATGTCCAAACGTGCGCATTTTACGGTCAATTGAGGGTAAATTGGGACACATCGTTTCAAAACAAACACTTTCTGATATTGCTGAGATTTAGCTTCAAAGTTTTTTCTCGTTTAGCATAGTTTTTTCTCGTTAAGCAAGCAAGATGTGTGTGTGAATCAAGCTGCACCATAAATTCTTGATGGGTTGGTCAAAACCTTTTATATAACTGCCAAGCGGCTCATTCTAAACGGAAGTCTATTTAAACCGGAGGCTAAATACAGGTGCAGCACAGTTGTACGGTTTGGGTTTGCTGAATCGTGAACCATTATTATCTGCAGGGCTGGAACTTGTTGTTAATAACTGTGGCTTATTGATGCAGGAAAAATTGCGTGTTGCGCACCTGAGCCTGCATTTTAGCCTGCTGACCTGAGCCTGATTTTCCTGCTAGGTCCTTCTCGCTAAACTCTTGCACAGCGCTCCTGCATTGCAATAGTTTGCAAATCAACAGGTAAAACCCAGGAAGGAAAATAAACACTGGTTTGTATCAATACCCTGTTGCAAATAGGCTCTAACAAAGCAATGCGAAGGAATTGCCGACAAGCGAGTGCAGCTGGACTTTGTTAATCTGTAATACGTGGAACCTTTTTATGTTATATATTTATGTAACCTATTTGTAGGCTTTTGTAATATTTTGGTAAGGTTCACCTTTCCTCTGTGTTATGTTTGGTCTCAAGTTTTTCATTGTCTCGCAAAATAATATGGCTTTGCATAGCAATACTTACAAACATTATACCTACCTGAAGGATTCGGGAGATGGTGTTGCCTCGTGCACAGGCCCTCCTTCGTCCAATCTAGCCTGCGTGCACACAAGGATTGCCCAAAGAATGAGCGCATGGTCTGTAAGCATAACGTCTGATTGGGGCCACTCTCACATCGGAGCCACAGTCACTGCATTTTTAGTTCTTGTCAATCTCTGGTCGCTGGGCCAGCCAGTCAATGATGGTGAGCAAAGCCAAATCCATACCTTCTTAAAAGGTGGCAAGGATTCCTCCTGTACATGTCCCTCTGCCTGCATTTCTTGCTTTTCTTCCTGGCCAGGGGCATTATAGGTCTGCAGTGGAGCAGGGCAATAATGCAAACCCTCATGGTAACGCAGTGCTGCCGCAACGAACGAACCGTACTAACATCTCAGGCACGTTTCCTACTTTGTAAAGCTCAGGGGAAGACAAGCGCTGGTCGTCATTATTGCCCTGAAGTATGGAACGAATAGTAGGCAACGAGGCTGGGATTTACGCATATACGATGAGTCTCATGTCAGATCCATCATGAATGCAACTGTGCCTGGTTTGCCTGATCATGTCCTTTGCTCCTTGGCCCAACACTGTGTGCCTGGCCCATCGTAGAATCACTTCCTGGCAGTCTGTGAGTGCTACAAGGTGAATTGAAGAAAGTAAACGCTTGTTTTATAAATAGTTTTAAAGTGACTTGTGGGTGGACAAAAATTTGGAAAACGAGGTGGCAATTTATGGTTAATCCATTTCTATATTCTGGAGTTATAAATGCCACACACACGCTTTGTGGCGACAATTGGTTTTTGCATATATGTAATCGAAAATCCGGAGTTCCACCCCTGTTCCCGTCTATTATTTCATATTAATTATTCATCAAAAATTGTATTGCCGCATGAGGTTTCAATTTTGCGTAAATGTGAGGGGGAACGGGGGTTGACCCGCACAAGAGCAAGCCAGACTTCCTCTTAGTGTTCAACGAAAGGTCAGAATTTCTCGAAAACACATTCGAATCACTTCCGGCCATTCAAAGTTTAGGTCTGGTTTACTTTTGGATTTTTGGGCGCCGCCTGCTCATCAAAGGAATGCGCAATGGCTGATCAGCAGTATAACGTATGCTTAATATGATATACATATTATTCTTTGAGGAGAACAAAAGTTGAATAAAACGGAGAGCTGCCCTCATCCTAGGCAGGTGGGCATGCCAATCCATCCTATGAAACCAAGAAAAGCAAAGAAAACTATGCAGACAATGAAAATCACTCTGACTTTTATTTGGGGTAGGAGCCACTTTGAAACTGTAGTTGCCAGAAAGCTTCTCCACCAAAGAAAAGAGAAAGGTGAAAGAGGGTTGCACACTTTACCTGAAACTGGCTCAAGAATTGAAATAGAAGGGCAGAGGAAATTGGAGAAAAAGCGTCACTCGCAGCGCTTTTAATACGTAGATCAAAATCTTAAAGAGAATGGAACCTGTCCTTGACAACGTGACTTTCTAGTTAGGGAAATATCCGACTGGAAATCCGCTCCCAAAAGAAGGCAAGGATTCAGGGAAATTGGCAAACGCCAACATCCCAGGAGCAGTATTTGGTCCATTGGAGGCCTAGTGCCGTTAAGAAATGGGCCCTTTCATACCAAATTAAAGCATCCTTAAAATGTGCAAACAAGATTCCAACTGCACGCAAGGATTTGAAAGGTCCTTGCTGCAAAGTCTGCAGGCACAGCGAGACAGAGGACAGAGGAAGTAGAAACAGATTACAAGCAAGGTATGTTTCAATGCAACACATGCGTCCGCACCTACCATTGGGAATGTTTTACAAAACGTAAGTGCTACCACAACCAAGGTGCACGCTTAGGTACAGACCAATCAGAAGAATGGCACTGCACAGTGTGCCATGATCTCTCTGAGGAGCAAATGAAAGCTTGGCATAAGAATCTAGAACGCAAGATAATGTGGTTGATCAATTAAAAGCAGCCTTGGAAGCAGCAAAGATGATCAGATCCAACCCTAATTACATAAAAGATGGCTGAAGAGTATGAGATAAGCACGTGGTATTTTAGGCATGATAACTGAACCCACAGACACGAATTTGGACAACTGGCAAGGATTGGAGGATCCCAACAGGCATATTACTCCCCAATGGAAATCGATGCTAGGTAAACACATCAGGAACATAACCCAATTTGACATGCAACCTACAGATCCCCAGAATGACATTAAGGGCACCGGTCCTCGTGAAATATGGAACAAACAGGTCAGATTCTCGGACCACCTCCAGTATAAGAGGCAACACATGGCAGTGAGCAATACGGCACACCCCACCAGCCAACCGCCGCAAGCGGACTGGTTAGTAAAAGTCAGACTTCCCAAGTGGTAGACCTTCACAAAGGTAACAACATGTCTGTAAGGCGTAGATGGTAAATGCTCTGGTAACGATCACCCCTCAGCGTCTCAGCATCCTGCAGGATGCATACAACTCTGCTCACCATCGAGGCATCCACGCCTTACTGAATCTCCCTGTTCAAGACCTTGCAAAAGAAATCCATGGACTACTTTAACGACTCCCATGACTCTCAATGACAGGCAACAATACCAAGGCTGAATCCTCGCATTATCGGGCTTTGCCCACCCATTACGTGACAGCCTTCCGCAGCCATGCCCTGGTAACAAAATAAAGATTGGCCTCACCTGTAAGCTTTACCCTGAGCTTCAAGAGTTCTGGACAGCCCATCCAAGAGAAAGTATCTGGTTCCAGAACAGATGCATGTTCTCCACACAGTTCTCTGGATTCTCCATCTGCCACCCGATGTATGACGAGAAGCACATGCTCAAAGTTGTGCAGCATGCAACCGCATCTACCTTAAAAAACCAAGAGGCAACCGCCACCTTCCTACTGCTTCCTAACTGGATGGAAAACAGCACTAACGCTTTTCACAAAACCTGCACTGACAACAAGGATGTTTGCACAATACTTAGAAACATCCCAAAAGTGTCACATGCCACTCCTCTACCAGCAAAGCAAAACACCACCCCTGCCAGCAGCAACATAGGACATGCACATCCTAGTAGTCTGGAACAAAGCTGCCAGGGAGCAACTTATCACAAACAACCCATCCTGAGAGAAGGTGAAACAAGACTTATTACCAGATGCTACATGGAAATTCAAATACGCAGGCAATTTACCTTTCCCTGAACCTCCAAAGGAAAGGGAATCGCCAAGACTGGATAAGTTATGTAGGCCCCCTAAAGACTCAAGAAACACAGCGGCAAATGGGGAAATTGGCGGCACCATAAGAGAAACGATACATAACCAAGTCCCCCTTGATCATACGCGGCAACAATGCTTGCTGAAACTCAAGGTCCCAAGTTGGAACGAGTAGGCCTTCACTGACGGGAGTTGTATTCCATACACAGAAAATGGTCCTCAGTCAATCGGGGCTGGAGGCTGGATTGTACCACCCTCAATCTAACAAATTCACCACGTTAAATCCTGGAGGCACAAGCTCAACAAAACTACAAACAGAGCCGAGCTGGCAGGAATTGCTGCTGCTTTGATCAATGAACACCCATATTACAATAGACAGCGCTAGTGCATTATGGCAAATCCGAATTAGCATCTCCAGCGCATGAAACGACAGAAACATGCCAAACTTCTAGATACAATTGAACACCACATTCAGCAATCTAAAGGCACCATCCATCTCCACAAGGTCAAAGCCTATGCTGGCATCCTAGGCAACAAGTGCGCTGGTGCCGTAGCACAATGCACTTTGCAACCCATGTTCATTCTTCGGCACTTACAACATGCTGCACGAACTATTAAACCCAATGGGTCGCCTAGGTTGCACGCTGCTTTCATTGATTTTAAACAAGCCTATGACACCATTCCAAG
>Ga0307947_1000248_pt1 | contig 35303 bp, 39 predicted proteins | sample OrgLakmetagen232_FD_201840 | JGI IMG/M metagenome (GOLD analysis project Ga0307947, IMG submission 201840) | Saline water microbial communities from Organic Lake, Antarctica - #232 | ecosystem: Environmental > Aquatic > Non-marine Saline and Alkaline > Saline | place: Antarctica: Organic Lake...
ACACACACACACACCCACACTCACACACACACACACACACACACACACACACACACACACACACACACACACACACACACACACACACACACACTCACACACACACACACACACACATGCACGCACGCACTCACTCACGCACGCACACACACACACACACACACGCACACACACACAACACAAACACACACATACACACGCACACACGCACACACACATACACACACATACAAACATACACATACATGCGCACATACACATACATATAAACACACACACATACACATACACATATGTCGCAAGTACACAGGTGCATGCATGTACACACATGCATACACAACATACACACAAATCAAGAAGTGTAGCATAAAAATATCCGACCCCTACATCAAAGTATTCTTGCCCATTCATATGCTACTTCATCTTCTGCCTTATTAATCTGCTCTTTGCCCTCACGCAATCAGCTGCAGCAAGTCGTCCAAGTCCTCACTCAGGGGCTGCTCGTAGCGTTCCCAACTTAGGCAACACCAACGGCACAGGCGGCTTTTACATTGAGCAAGTCTCAAAGATCAAGGTAGGCATGGAGATCCATCCTCACAAAATCCAATAGGAGCGCCTGACTGCGTACCGGTCTTGTTTAAATGCAAAATTGATAAAAATTTGCACCTACACTGCTTTGTACTCAGGTTTCACGGCCTGTCGTAGGCAGCCTTGTGGTGAAGGAGCGCCTAAATGACGGCATCTACTACAACCTCAAGGACATCCCGTAAGTGTACTATGTGACTATGTGTTATATGCTTTTATCTTGCTCACTGTCAGAGGTGAGCACCCCATTGAGGGTGGTGTTCGTAATGCCTCGCCAATCACGAGGAAGCGCTTGCTTGGCACCATTGCATTCAGTAACTTGGCTTTCTGTGTGCTTACTCTGTAGGAATGCCCACAACAGGCCTGCTGCAGGCTGGACGACCCTGGTGGTGCTGGCCAGCAAAGTGCAAGGTAAGGAGCAATAGTTTTTTATTGTGACACACGGGCAGCAAAGTCACTCCCTCAGTCATTATATCAAGGTAATGGAGCCGAATTAAATAGGCATTGTACGGATCGGATAAGGAAGTGTCATATAGTCATAATTACATTCAAATGACCCTACATTGCGGCTGGAATTGTAATGTACTGATGAGTTGCATGCATCTGCTGAAAGCTTGCAACCGACAAAACTGGCAGGAAGGCAACAGAGTGCCGGAGGTGTTTTCTTCCCTGAGAATTGTGCACATTAAAAAATTTAGCTTTGGCTTCCATTGCCCGCTTATTGCGGCGAGCACCAATGACCTTGGGTTGCCAAAGAACTCACCCAAAACTCATTTAGGAGCTGGAAGCATCATTACCTCAACTGCTCTTGCTGAGAGGCTGTCTGCTGAGACACTCACACATTCGATCCTTTTCAATTGATTGATCGATGTGAGTGTAGCGACCCCTAGAGCGTCTTTCCCTGTTCTTGCACATTGCAGCCGAGTCCCAGAACGGCAGCATGTACAGCCGCTGGCAGGTCACCGACCTTGCTGGCACCGTGGTCACGCTGTTCCTGTTTGGGGCTGCAAACCTGGAGCACTACAAGCAGAGCGAGGGCAGCGTGCTCATCCTGTATGCGCCAAAGGTGAGAGGCGCACATGGAAAAAAAAGTCCTGTATGCTGCTCCGAGACAATTGATTAATACGTGAAGGTTGAGGCAACTTCAATGCGTCCAGGGGCTTTATGTACGATACAAGCTGTCGCCTCAAATTGCTTCAGCGCAATGGCATGTCTGGATCGGTGTTTAAGGGTTTTGTAATGCATTTCCTATGCGTTACCTCTAATAGCCTTGTGCTGACCTTTTCAAATTTGGGTTGTCAAAGGGGAGCCTGCAGATAGAGGATTTGCGTTTTAATTTTGATATGCTCAGCCCTTTGCAACCAACCAAGGAGCTGCAAGCAAAGATGCTTGCAGATCATGCACTAATGCCGTCAAAAACTGGCTACGCTTCAAAGGCTTCAAAAAAGTATGAAGTTGTGTTACCTTCGTCACAACCACCACCGCCACCGCAGTATAAGCACGAGGAGAACAGCAAGACCAGCCGCTTTTCTCTGTCAGTGGACAAGGACACTCAGGTGCAACGAATTGGTGTGTCTGCAGACATGGCCTACTGCCTGGGCAAGAAGCAGGTGCGGCTGGTGCCTGGCTGCTGCGTGATGGGCTGGATACCAAAAAAGATGTTTGCTTTCTACGACAATTTAGGCACACTTACAACAAGAACTGGCAAAAAAACGCAAGAGGTTTCGACTTTACAAGGCTCGATACTCCAATATTAATGCTCGTGCCAGTGACCTCATACGTATACACTTGTAGGGCATGCCAGGACAGTATATCAACTCTGTATATGAACCTATGTTACAGTGCTTCTTTGCTAAAATGACTGCATTCACGTTGTGTTGAGGTATAGGATGGCAAGCTTGACACATATGTGCACACAGGACGGGAATCGCTGCAACAATGTCGTGAACCGTAGCGAGTGTGAGTACTGCCTGTACCACGCAAAGGCAGCACTGAAGCAATACTCCAACAGGAGGCCCGACGTGCATGGCCAGTCGTTCTTTGAGAGACAGCTGAAGCCCGTGGTGGATAAGGGTAAGGGGAAGATGAGATGCATAGTTCTGGAATTGGAAAAGAAAAGCGCTGTGTTTTTCTTTGAAAGGCGATTGCAGCCTATGAATTAAAGGGACTGGAAGGAGCACCTGGAATGGTAAAACAAAGGGGCCGTGTCCCTGTTGTTTTGAAATAGCCAGAGCTTTTGGTAGATATCTGGGTGTAGGGGGGAGGCACTCGGTCTCGCAATTTTTGATAGTGGACCCTGTGGGAAGGTCAGCAATCAGGTGCATTAGAAAAAGGACAGTCGTACACCATTTTGGTCACAGGAGGAATGCACGGTAACTGAAACAAACACACACACCGAGACAAGCAATGAACAAAACGCACATACACATGCGTAGATACACATGCCTGCTGTGTAGCGGAGCGCATGCGCGCGGCGCAACGTCAGCCCCCTGTCCCCAAGCAGCTTACAGGGGAGGAGATGCACGCAATGGCAACCTCTCTGGCGGCTAACTCCCAAGCAGGAGGCCAAGGGTCTGCTGGGGCAAGCTTGGGGTCTGGAAATGGGGGCAAGGGTAAAAGGGGACTGAATCAGATTCTAGAAGCTTCTCGGCTGGAGCAAGAAAAGGGTGAGTGGAATCTGTATTATTGTTTGATTGAGGGGGTTCTGCTGTCTGTATTATTTTGCGTTGAGGGGCGAGCAGGGGGTTGCAAGTGCCTGTGTCAGTGTCAGGGCGCATATTTAATTGGAGTATGTAGTCAGATAGCTAGCCCAAATAAGGCATGCAACGGCCTGCATGCTTTCATGCTGAAATGAACCTGTGAGATTTGGTTTGTTTACTCTTTGAGCTTGCCAGGCTTTAACGTGCTCATGAAAACGATGCTCATAGACCAAGTTGATGTTTCATGACATTCGTGACGTCACAACAGAAACTTGCACACACACACACCTTTTTCCGAACAGTTATGCTCTTTTCAGGACCTTCCAAAGCCTTTATGATTGGCCCCAGCGTAAAGCTTGTCCTCCAAAGCCAGATCTAGCCATATCATGCCTGCACATGCATTCAAACGCCTTGCTCACAGAGTGCCACAAGCTCGCTGCACAAGCCACGTACTTTTCAATCTAAATGCATTCAATCACAGCTGCACTTGCCAATTCATATGTCCACTGCACGTACTGCGCAAAGAGGAGCCCCGCTGACACATGAAACGCACTGCAGATGCCAAGCGTTTGAAGGCCTTGCACGACCTAGACCAGGAGGGCCCAGCCAGTGATGAGGAGGCTAATGGAAGGGGGGCTAGTGCTTCTGCCAGGCCAATCAGTAATGCCAAGGTAGGGTGGATGATGGCCGACTGCTGTGGGGTCCTTGGGAGAATGCCGAGGGAGGGTGATGAAACATCAGCTGCTGCTCGCAGCACGCAGGAAGTGCAGGGGTGACAGCAATGTCGTTGTCGTGTAGGCGATTTGACGCACGTAATGCTGTGTCTTTCCATACCATGCACCGCTCTAGCTAATGCCCTGCCAATGCTTTGCTCTGTGAATTGACTGTCATTAAAGTATTTGCCGGCTATGTATGCCGAGGGGGGAGTTGTACGGTATCCGGTACCAAAGTGCCTCCTTTTCCTAGGTTGATGTTGAGGAGTGGTTTTACTGCCTGCTAGTTTTCTTTTTCTATATAATAAGTCTTGTCTGTTGCCCCACATTGTGCCTATCCACCTGCCACACAACAAAAAAGAGGCTAATTTACACAACGAGGGTTTGTTTGCATGTGATCCAATCTTGCAGACCCACAGACTCTACCCATTTGAGCAGCCGTGCACACCAAATGACCACCCACAGCAGCCCTGCAAATCCACATGCCCTGTCCTTTCTGTGCAGGCACGCCTGCTTGCAGCCGTGCACATCGGCGACCCCCACAGCATGCCTCGTCCTCAGCCTGCAAATGCTGTAGCAGAAGGGTCACGAGCACCCACCAGCCAGCATGATGCAACAGGAAGGCCACGTTTGTCCGGCCCTGCACCCGCAACAGCAGCAGCAGAAGGGACAGCAAAAGCTACTCTGGCAGTCGCAAATCGCAAAGCTAGTAGCCACAAAGCCTCAGCACCAGCAGCAGTAGGGGGTTACAATGCTAGCAGCCACACACAGGGACCTGTATCAAAAAAGGCTGCTGATGAGTGCCGCTTGCAGGCTGCATCAACCAAGCAGGCAGGGTCTGTACCAGGAGCAGGTCATACACTTGAAGGAAGGGCAACGACTCATATGGCCCCAAATAACCGAGCACAGGCACTAACCAGCAGCAGAGCTCATGTATCTAGCAGCGGAGCAGAGCCGACAAATAGACAGCCACCCAACAGCCATGCAAGGTTGTCAGCAGGTAGCCAGCAATTACAAGGAGCTGTGACAAAGCAAGGTGACCAGCAGGCAAGGTCAGAGTCACAGCAGGAGCCCCAATTACAGCAGGGGTCACAGCAATTGGGGGGTGAGACTGGGGGTGTGGGTAGCGGGGGTGCAAAAGACAGTACTGTGGATGGACATGCTTTTCTTTTAGATGACCCCCTGGATGCCATGGCAGCATTAGCCGGCATGGGCAGTGATGGGGAAGAAGGGGAGGAGCTGCAGGCTGCAGAGGACAGAGGAGCTGGTTCTGGCAGCAGAGACTTAGATCAGGGGAACAAGAGAGGGGCTGCTGAGGTTGACAGTGATGGGGGCCTGGAGATCATAGAGGCGGGGGGTGGGAGTGGATGCATGCAGGGTGCAGGCGGGGGAGAGCCTGCTGCTGCTGCTGCTGCTGCTGCTTTGATTCCTGCTTTGCCTGCTTGTGCTGCTGCTTCAACACAATCTGGGAGCAAAGGAGGAGGTAGACAGCAGCAGCAGTGTGCAGGAGGTGCAGATGAGGACGATGATGAGCTAGAGATCATAGAAGAGGAGTGCAGGGTTGGAGGAGGGGGCCTCAATGGAGGGGTAGTGCGCGATATCAGGGGCAGTCAAGGCAAGCAGCAGGGTCAGCAAGGGCTGAGCCAGGGGGGCAAACTGCTGCCTAAGAGTGGAGGAGGGGGGGAACAGCAGCAGCGACATGCCCAGCCACACGATGATGTACGAGCAGCGCAACTGGTGCCAGTTGTGGAACAACAGCCACGACCAGGCATTATGCAAGGCAGAACGGCCCTGCAGCCATTGCCTAACGGCACCCAGGCTCAGCGTGGCAAAGCGGTTGCATCTGGCAGCAAAGCAGGAGCTGTTCTAGCCAGGCCATGCCTACCTGCCGCACAGCCACGTCCATTTGTGCCTGATAGGAGGACACAGCACGCGCTCATTAGCATGGGCCTCATGAAGAAGCCTCAGCCAAAGCCTGTCCAGCCGAGCCAGCAGCAGTCAAGCCAGCAGCAGCCACAACAGCAGCAGCAGGCTAGGCCACAGGCAAGGGGGCCAGGGGGAGTACCATCGTCTGCATCTCGAGCAGCAGCAGCAGCAGCACCATCAGTCCCCAGCTCTGCAATGGCGGCAGCATTTGGAGGGATCATGAGCAGTGTGCAGGACGTGGGCTTGGAATCTAGGTGGGTGCGCAGCAGCTCCAATGCTTTTGCTAGCGTATGTCTTCTGGAAGGTCAAAACATGAGGTGAGGAATGGCAGCCTTTTTGGCTTGTGTGAATGCCTATCAGCGTTACGGCATTTGAGACACTGGATGTCAACACTTCAGCATATTAAGGCCACCAGCACTCGTAAGACGGCGTAGCAAAGAGAAGCTGGCCACATGAATTGGTTTGACTTTGCATTTGTTTGTCTTACAACCCTCTCAGGTTTTAAGTCATATCTTGTTCCTGTGCTCACAGTTATGCTGATCTAGGGGCGGAAGCAGAGTTTGAGCGGCTGACAGGCGTGATGGATCAGCTGGAGAAGCGCGATCAGCTGGTTCAAAAGCTAGAGGCCACGACCAAGCTGCAGGTTAGAGAGGAGCGATACTTAGTGTATGATTGTTGTGCTTTGGCACTTTCTACGTATTCGTCGTGAGCCTTAAGCACTTTCGCATAGCTTCTATTGCTTTGGTTTTTCTAACTTATTGACTTGGGCTTAACGATCTACAATTGCAGAAGTCGTACGCAAACAATCATTAACAGAAAGGAGGTAACCTGCTGCAGCTGGCACGACAAGAAAAGGAAGAGGCAACACCAGACGAAAATGCAACAGGAAGGACTGAGCACTGTGCACAGGTCTTATATACTCAAGCCTGCACACACTGACGCAAATGTCCGCGCCTCCCCCGCAGGTCACAGCCATGCACTGTAAAGAGTGCGCCCGTTTCACTGAGCGTCGGGAAGCCCACTGCCGTAACCACACAGTCACAAGAGTGACCACCACCAAGCGGTGGTTCCAGTGCCTGCATTGCAATGCCCACTTTTCCACGCTGGGTGTGATCTTCCCCAACAAGCGGTGCCCGAGGTGGGAACGACTGTGCTGCTGTGCATTCCTTTGGGCACCAGATCTGCTTCATGTTTTGCTGAAGTTTTGCAGTCCCCGCTAATTGTTCAGCAGGCAAACTTGCACACAATCACCCTTTTCCAGTTATTTTGGTTGCACACACGCATGCACACAAATACACACACATACACGTGCACGTACACAAACGCATGCACACGCACGTACATACACATACAAGTACACGTGCACGTACACAAATACACACACTCACATACACGCTCACTCACAATCATACACACTCACGCACACACTCTGCTGCTCGCAGGTGCAATGATCCAGGCATGGCGTTTCAACGGTCAAACATGGCCATGTCAAGTGGCAAGGCACAAAAGACAGACTTCCTGCCCCGAGGTGCCCATCAGGTCAGTTCGCCTGTGCTGCATGCTGATAACTTCGAAGCTGGTTTAAGCTATTTGCCATGAAACACCTTCACAAGGGCCCACATTCAAAGTCAAACTCAACACCAGGCACCAATTCTTATTTTTTGCCTGAGTACGTGCACACAAATATGCTATCACAGGGCTTTACTTTGAACAGCGGATCGTAAGGAACGAAGGAACGCACTAGTGTTTGACAGAGAAAGGCTCTCAGGTTTCAGATTTCTCAGCTTGGCAATCGTTGACAAACCGTCTTGAAGACCATTGGCCGCTCGATTTACAATAATAAATAATGCCGACATCCAGCTGGTCATATTTTTATTTTTGATCGATTTTTATTTCGTGCTTAGCGCATCAACTCACTCAAACAAGTCTAGCCTGCCCCGCTTCTCAATGATAGTCTGGAAATTAGTGCGTAGAAAGCAGGCTTCAATACGCGTCCAACGGTTTGCTCATTGTACGAAATGGGTGGACGAACATCGAATAGTTTCGGAGTTACTTTTTGGCCGGGGGGTTTACCAAGCTTGGAGACTGTGCCATCAAAGTCAAGAAAATATCTCCTGGATATTTTACTACTACTATACAGATGAGCGTGCAGCAATCTTTTCTCAGGCCTTGTTCAAAGGGTGCTTTGCAAACCAACTTGGGCTCAGCTCTGCAAAAACGTCCATCACAACAGAAAGTCGGAGTGGTGGAAAGAAATGCCCGAAGGTGGTACTCACACTCACACACGTACACACACACACACACACACACACACACGCACGCACACACACACACATAAACACACACACACACACGCACGCACGCTCGCTCGCTCGCTCACTTGCACGCACGCACGCACGCACGCTCGCTCGCACGCACGCGCACACACACACACACACACGCACACACACATACACACACACACACAAACAACGCGCGCACGCACGCATGCACACACACACACACACACACACACACACACAGGATCATGCACACACATAAAAAGGCACGTGCATGCACACACACATACACACACATACACATGCACGCGCACACACATACACACACACACACGCACACACACACACGCACGCACACACACGCATATACGAAGACATGAGCAGACACAAACACATAAGTACGCATTCCCAAGTACACACCATACATATGCAAATGTGTTTTTGCGCACACACACATACACGCATGCAAACAACACGCACCTTTGTATACGAACTTACAGACTTCCTGTTACCCGAATGCTACCACCCAAGTTCACCAATTTTTTCCAGCAATCGGGGAGAGCCAAACAGGAGGAGGAGGCAAAGGGAGCTCCTCCCACCTTTTCTCTGCCACTAGCTATCGCCTTGGCAGGATCTGCCTTTGAGGCCTACCTTGAGCCAACAGGAGCAGAGGGGTTTCGTTTGCACACGTGGCCCAACAAGTCTGATGTCACCTTTGCAGACAGGTGGGAGGCGTTTAACTCCAGCGTGTTAAAGCGTGCACAGCATTTGAATGCTATGATATTGTAAGCAAACTGCCTTTCTCATCCTACTGTCCACCTCTTCAGCCTCACACCCCTTTCCCGCAGTGACTTCCTGTCCAGTTTCTGCCAAGGCATCATGAAGGTGGAGCTGCTGGGCGCCAAGGGTGTGAGATCTGCTGATGTGAGTGAGTCTGCAATCACAGCTCCTTGTCCCTGCTACGGACATTCTTCATTTACGCTTGAGAGAAAGAGAATGAATCAGCCACCTACATTCATGTCACCACTCATATCAAGTTGCTCTTATATACTTGCTTTCAGGCATGGTTTTCAGATCCCTGTGTTCTCAACGTTTTCCCTCATGTATGACGAACACTTTTTATGCTTATCACTAGCACCCTTCCCATCAATTGCCCTCACTCCCTACGCATCAGATCACGGGCGCCTCAGATCCATATGCTGTCGTGTCCTGCGGCCCCAGTGCCTTTCGCAGCAAGGTCATCAACAACACGCTGAACCCGGAGTGGAACGAGGTGTTTCTGCTGTACGTGCGTGACATCTCAAAGGACCTTCTCAAGGCAGGTTGATGTCCTTTGGTTTTAAAGTGATGACATTTACCTGCAGTGGTCGCCTCTAAAGGGTACCTTCCTGTTCCTGATTTGTTACCTCATTTAAGGTGATGCAGGGCAATCACGTATTAAAAGCTTGACAATTTGCTCCTTCCGGCCTTGAATGCCAGATAACCAACTTTGCACACAGATGCGGCTGTATGATGAGGACTTGCTCAAATCGGACGATGACCTCGGCACCGCCATGGTGTCGTTGGCCACGCTTGAGCCAGGAAAAGTACAGGAGCTGAGCCTTGACTTAAAAGGTAAACAAGATTCCTTTGTGCTCCATCCTCCTTGCTACTTTCCTATCCCCCTTGCAGCTTCCCTATAAACTTTTCCGCGAAACTCCTTCCTTCTCTCAGACTTGTCCCTGTTTCCCCCCATTTAATTCGGTCAAGGAAGGCTAATCCACTCCTTTTCTAAGTGTTCGGCTTTGCATTCCCATGTATGGGCATTGCTGGGCGTACAAACCCTGCTTGTGTACGCTTCCTCTGCTCTTTGCTCCTCTCCCACCTACTCCTCCACCCCCTCATTAACCAAGCTGGTATTAAACACCACCACCCCTTCTTGGAGCACAATGATGTGTCGTAAATAGTTGTCTGAAAAGTGTACTGCGTCAAGTTGCAGTGTTTTAATCAGGCCCATGCACACATGCGCACGCACAACGTGCAGGTCCAGGTGGGGGACAGGGAACAGTGACGGTACGGTGCACCTTGACCCGCTTTTCTGACTTCTTGCTTGAGAAGGCAGTGTCAAATGGGACGGCGGTGCCTGATGCGAGCGAGGAGGGATTTGCCAATGCAGCTGCTCAGGCCCCCCAGGTTCGTCCCCTTCCTAGTCTAGTCAAAGTAGGGTGGATCTGGAGCTGCAAGCAAGCACCTGCATGAAATGGAAGTCTATATGTGCCCAGTTACTTGACACAGGAGGCTCAAAAGTTGGCAAACAGAAGGATTTTAAAACACGATTTCAAGCTTTCATGCACTCACGCGCACATAAGCACACAGACACTTACAAACACATTCACACGTACACACACACATGCAGCTGGCAGAGGCTGCAGCAGCAGTAGAAATGGCCACGCATGGAATGGGTTCTAGGTAAGATCGTGATTCGTGCTGCCGGATGCCTCATTATTTTCTGTACTGCTGCTCTGCTTAGGATGGAGTAGGCGAGGAGGGAGAAAGCTTTCGTGCTGAGACCTGGCCTAATTATGCACCTGCCTGCTTTTTACCTTGTGCCTTAGTATTTGTGTGTGCTTAGCTGTGCAATGTATACACAAAATGCCCGGCTTATTATGGCAATTATACAACTACTGTTGGCCTGCCTCAGAGACGAGGGCACTGGTGAGATAGACAAAGCAGCAGAGGAGCAGCAATACTACCAGACTATGCTGGCTAACTTGACCAAGATCAAAGAGCAGGTAAATGTCAGCAAGACCTCTCCTTCCTTATTAGGGCAAGATAGACGAGCCTCCTCTTGTTGACATTAACAGTAGCGTATACATTTTAAAGCTTTTCATGCCACAAGGAGTAACATCTTCAGTATATCTAGCTTTCTGGACTTCTGGTGTCAGGTCTCCTCCAGCTTAGATGGGCTGAGGAAGGAGGTTACAGGTGGGGACGACAGCACAAAAGCAGAGGAGAATGACAAAGAAGACCCCAATAGCCCCTGGAAGGTGCTGGCCAAAACGGCGGGCCATTCATCCAGTAGCTGGAGTCCCATTGCGTTTGTCAATAACGATGAGTCAGACACCCAGGTGGGTACCTCCTCCGTGTCGGATGGTATGTGTGTATTTGTATGTGGTCACATTGGACGCTGGTGTGTGTGTGTCTGTGTGTAAAGGCATTGAATGTTGAACATGGGAGAGGCCTTGTGCTTCTATCAGGTGAGGAAGGCATGTCTGGGAGCGATGACTGATGGTCCTATCAGCCAAGGCTGCTACTCCTGTTGCTGTTTGCCCCTGTCTGCCTTGTTGCTGGTAGATGCACAAACCTGTAAAGCGCACACTGGCCTCCCTTTGCACACTCATGCACCTGCAAGCCTAGAAGGGTGCTCTATGTTACCATCACCGCATCCTGACGTGAGCAGGCCTTGCATATTCACCCTCAACACCAATTTCCAAGTTGGGTGTTTTCCTGTGTACACACCTTACTCAGGCTTGGGTGTACCGAAATGTAGAGACCAAGGAGGCTGTCGTGGCTTTTCGTGGCACAGAACAGGTGGGCACAACAATTTTGAATTTGGGTTTGTTTATGTCCACAAGCGCCGCCTGGTGTCACCGCGCAGCTGGCAGCTCGACTGGCCAGGTGGGATTCTTTTTTTGTGTGGACAAGGCATTTTGAGGAGGGTGGCCTTAAGGGAGGGGGTGGATTTTGGTTGTGCATATCATGCAGAAGCGTCTGCATCAAGGGTTGTCAAATCTTGAGTGCTTTAGCACCTACAGTCACATGCACAGGCTCACAAGCTCAGAAGATCGAAATAGGCATCGGCTTGTGCCTGCAATGCCCTTAGGCTTTCAGTGTGACTCCAGCTTATCAGCTTTTTGTTTTTGTTCTTTGTGTCTTCTCTCTTGCTCACAGGTGAAATGGAAGGATCTGATTACGGACCTCAACCTTGTGCCTTCGTCCCTTAATGCGGAGCGTTTGGAGGAAGACTCTGGGCTTGCACGGCTGCTGAAGGCTGTCTCACCTAACTCTGAGGTAAGTCAAACGAAACACAGTGGAAGTGTCACTGCCACTCATGCGATGCACTGTTCGCGTTATTGTATACTAGTCCATACAAGAGTGAGGCACCTGTCAACCTCACATAACGCTTTTCTGTGTGATGCAGCTTTATAGCTTAGGACACCTACTCTCGTCCTCATGTGTCATTTTCTGCGACGATGCCGCCTCCTCACAGATCACTGTACACGGCGGCTTTTTATCAGCTTACGACTCCATCAAGCCCCAGATCTTCATGCTGCTTGATGCTATCACGGAGGCAGGGACGAGCGAGGAGCCGTGGCGTGTGCATGTGACTGGACACTCCTTAGGAGGCGCGTTGGCCACGCTCTGTGCATATGAGCTGGCCACCCGGCAGTGAGTAATGCCATATATTGTGCAAATGAGCTGGCAATCTTGCAGTGGTAATCCCGTGTTTGGAGCATATGAGCTGGCCATTTGGCAGCGAGTGATCCCATGCTTTGTGCTTATGGGCTGGCCACCTGGAAGTGGTGATCCCGTGCTTGATCTCGTGCTTTGTGCAAATAAGCTGGCTACCCAGCAGTGAGTGATCTGTGCTTGATACCCAAAGCTGATGCCCGAATTTTGATGAGTGCCCGTGCTAACGTGCGTGCACAAATGGAAGCATGTGTGGCACTTGAGCAGCACACAGATGTGAGCCCGTGCCAAACAACATAATGAACATGCACTGGCGTGTGAATTAAGTTCCAGGACGCTGTTCATCTATTTTAGTTTGTATGCATGGGTCACGAAATGAGATGGCAGCCTAGCTGCTACAGGCTGTGTGATCACTGTTGGAAAGGGGGGGTTGTGCAGGCACTCTTAACCACTTTCCATTGCACAAAAATTGAACGGAATAACAGATAGGTAGGGTTGGCCAGAACCGTATATATACACCGTATATGGCCGTATATTTTGGTGGTTTTCCTGCCAAAAATGCCGTATATAGACCGTATATATAAGGTTCTGGCCAACCCTACAGATAGGAAACGTGCTGTACCATCTAGTGTAAGCTTCTTTCTTGCTACTTGACGCACAGGGGTCCTGCACGATCGCGGCAGCAGGTTTCCATGTACTCGTACGGAGCACCACGTGCTGGGAATAAGGTGAGCCTATGGTTCTATTCCGGCTCAGTTCATTCAAATGGAGGGGGACTTTGCACTTGGCCAGCATTAGAGTATAAATATGTGCTAGGAAATAGGGTAGACCGAACTCAGGAAATATAGCACGCATTCTGTTACACAATGTAAATAGGAGAAGGATACTGGGGTTGGCTCACACAAAAATGTACAGAAGGCGCAGTGGAATATGAGCTGCAAAGTGTCCTAAGTTTTAGGCCACAAGCTGAAGGTAGGCATATGTCTGCACCTCACAGGTTTTTGCAGCTGCCTATGATGCCAAGGTGCCAGACAGTTGGCGCATCACAAACTCTAACGACATCATACCCACGTGCGTTGCAAGTTGCTTCTCAGCCAGACAGCATAGCAAGTCGCAGTGTCACTCACCCTCTGATCATCCCAAATTTCCTGCTCACCCTTTGTCTGATGATCGCTTGCTCTTTGCTTTTGGTAGCACGTATTATTGACGCTAACTAGAGAGCCACGTGTTTTTATTTGCTTTTAAATTTGTGTTGTGCTACGTGTTATCAGCTTACCTGCTGGAAGTTGCTGTCGTCCCCGATGCTCTCATCCGCAGTTGTGCCCTTCTGTTTTCGGTGTGTGTGTACTTTTGTTCCTCTGTTCCCTTGCAGAGTGCCACGCCTGCTAGGATACGCTCACCATAAGCACAGTGTGCGGCTGCTTGAGGGAGGGTATCTTGAGATCCAGGTCAGTGCACCGTCATGCCTGAAAAGACAAAACTTGCTTGTACCTGGCTGTTGAGCACATTCCAAGCACGCAGGATTGGGGCAAGCAAGCACTGGGAAAGGCAAGCCAACAAGTGTGGAAGTTTATCTGCTTATGCGTGCCTCGTTGCAGGACTCGTTGAATAATGATGTGTTTGGCGAAGGAAGGGGCGGCCTGGATGTCTTGCAAGAGCTAAAGGATAAAGTGGATTCTGAGGTGAGGAGTGTGGCCCTTGTGTGGGTACGGTTGGGTTAAAAGTAATTTGCACGTCTGGTGCACAATTTTTATTATTTGAATGTAAGAATCCAACCAAAAAGTGCAAAAGCTGACAGCTGCTGTGGTGCTCTGTATGTTGCATCAACTTTTGAAGCTGGCACTGTCTGTCCTACAAAAGGCAGGCCTGAGCAATACGACACTGTGCCTGTTGCACACCGCCTCTTTTCATCTGCTCTTCGCATGTTGTCTATTCAAGGCACAGCCTTGATCGAGATTGTTTTACTGATTAAAGCTGCCTTTGACGACAATTTCCCCCCCTTCCCTCAGGGGGGCAAGTGGGAGGAGGTGTACGAGGAGGTGGCTGCTCGTGAGATGGAGATTCTGAACACACTCACGAACGGACAGGCATTAGAGGAGCACATGGAAGAATTTTACTTAGCGGTATGTATGCTGTATGAGGGATGGTCAGGGATGGTCAGGATCTTACCTGGTGTGTCTATGTACCCAAGTATGGCAGGTATCTTAGAATATAGAGCTGTATACAGTAGTTATTTAGGCTTCAAGCTGCTCAAGCAATAGTTGTTACATTGATGCCAGCCATTGCATGAGCGCAATTTGTGTCAAGGCTGTGCTACAATTTTAAAATGAGAAATAGCTGAATCCAAGAACACCTCCCCACCTAACCACGCAGGCACTTCAAGCGTGTGTGATGTCAGCAGCTACCTCTTCTGCCGCAGCTTTAAAAACGGTTACATCAAAAAAAGATGAAAGCCACTAGCCACAAGAGGCGGCTCCCTTGCACCTCATCTTGGCCTCTCGTGCTTAACATGTTTTCTATACTTAAGCTCAAGCGCAGTGCATTATTGTGCTGATCATTGTAGGGCTGAAAATTAAACAGGTTCTTTGTGATTCGTACCCATGATCTAGCATGACGACTCTCTATTTTACAATCAGTGATGTGCCAGTATGGTACGCTTACGGTTTGGTACGGTGCGGTCAGGCTGTATATACGGTGAAACACGGTACGGTCACGGTACGGTGCAAAAAGCTGGAAACTGTTTTTTTTTTGCATGTAAAAGGGACACTTTGGCTCATTTTTTAGCAAAAGCTGGAAACTGGTTTCTTTTGGCATGTAAAAGGGACACTTTGGCTCATTTTTTAGCAAAGCCCCCCTCGCAAGGGCGTAAGCCCTTAGCGTTGTCTACTTCCCACATACCTTCACACAAGCCCCCCTAGGCCCACCCAGGGCACCTCCCGATCTGAGACTTTGGCTGCCCTTACACAAAATCTGGTCTGGTAGCCATGTGTGGTCAGCAGGGTGGGGGAGGCAGGGTGTGAAGCGGTAGAGCCTGTTTCTCTCAATTTTTAAAATAGGGACCAAGCAAGTTCTGGCCAGGGCCACCCAGGGCACCTCCCAAGCTGAGACTCAACAAAGGCTCCTAACCGAAAACTTCACTGTGCCAGAAAAGTTTGGGGGCCCTAAGGTGCCGTGTGTACAGTTTTTGAGCAAACTCTTATGTTCGGAAGAAGCTCCAGGAAGCTGCCCACAAAATTTCAGCCAAGCCCCCGGGCCCGAACTACTTCCTGCTGGTGCAATATCCAACAGCACACTTTCCTGGCTGCGGATGCTGCGTCAGGGGCCCAGGTGTTCTGGCTGCTAAGTTCACGGTTGACAATGCAAGCAGAATCAATATTATTTTCGATGGCTATCACAACGCGTGCGTGGAAGCTTGGATGCCTTGAAGGCTCCTTGTTCGAACCCAGGAGCATTCTTCAAAGGTTTATCAAAATGTGATAAGTCCTCTGTTGGAATGATGAGTCTCATCATTGAGGTGTTAAAATTGTCAAGCTCTCTCCAGCCCCCCATGGAATGTTCACGCTGAGTGAGTTCAAACTGTATCGTATTGTACGTACTGTATAAGCTAGGCAACACTGCCTGGTCAATACTATAACTGCCAGTTTTCTGCTTCAATGATCACACACTTATTTAGTGCATAGCTAGTGCCTCACCTGCGTGTGGCTTATAAGGTAAGGTTAGGTTGTATATGCCTCTAGGGCATCTGAGCGGAAACTTATAAAAAGCCTGCAACCGGAACCTTAAAAAAACTGAAGGTTTATTAATGAGAAAAGAGCGCGTGGCTTATAACATACTAATTTGGCCCTTTTAATGCCAAGGCCGCGAGCCAGTGTACGGTATTGCCCACATCTACCAGTACTGCACAGGCCACATGTATTGACTGAGTGACTTCACTGAGTGATTGCCACCATGCACCTTTCTGCCACAGTACAGGTGAGGTGATCTTGAGCTGACTCTTATCTAACAATTTTACCCACTACTCTAATTCCGTCTCTAATCACCACTAGCAGAGGTATTTATTCAGCAGATGAATACTTTACCTCACAACAGGTAGAAGTGTAGCAAGTCAGTTGCCTGGAGAATGATATTCGCCCCGCATGTAGTTACAGCAATTGTGCATTATCACAATCGGTTGTTACTTAACTGCACGTGCCTGACAAGCACAAGACAAAGCACGCTACACTCTATAGCCACATCATTAAACCACGATTCAATGTTGAGAGACCTATGCGAACAAGCAGTGGAACCTTTGGATAATGCAGCCAGGGACGTGGTTTTGAGAAGCTTGCTCTCAAGTTAACCTCCTTCTTGATCCTAATAGTTACCGCATGCTGGCTGTCAGTGGCACAATGTACCGCATGTGTGCAAATGTGATCCGCTTTCTTGTCACAGACTGGCGCATGCCTTCAAAAAAGATTTCGTGACACATAGTTTAAATTATATCCTAGCCGTAACACGCTCCAGCCTATTTTTATATTTTTATAGTACGGCACCTCCAGCAAGCTGCACGCACACTCAAGCCAGATGGATCTGGCCGCATGCACACCGCGTTCGTTGATTTCAAACAAGCATATGACACCATCCCTAGACAGGAACTTTGGCAACACCTGCAGCACACACGCATGCTGGCTTCTTGCTTTTTTGTCCACTATTCAAGACATGTACGCGACGCTGATGAGTACATTTTGAAGGATGGAGAGAAGACTGCTCGAGTGTACCCTAACACAGGTGTGAAGTAGGGCTGCCCTTTGTCTCCTTTGCTTTTCTCTCTGTATATTAATGACCTTGGTGAGATTGCAGAGGGTGTTCAAGGCGCTGTCACAGGCACAACTGGTTCTTCTGTGACGCACATGTTGTATGCTGATGATTTGACTCTGATGGCTAACGATCCTGATGCGATGCAGACCATGCTCAACCGTTTACGCTGCATGCTCTGAGAAAGCACCTTATTATCAATACTGCGAAGTCTGAGGTTGTTCATTTCAATTCGTCTGGTCCAAGTGTGCCTGTGTTCAACGTTGGGTGAGTGCCGCTTGCACACACAGATTCTTTTTAAGTATTTGGGTATGATGTTTTACAGGCGCATGAGCATGATAAAGTCCTCTAAGCACGCAGCTGGTCCTTTTATGGCATCTGCTTTTTGGGTTCGTCAGTTTGTATGTGAGCACTCTCTAGTGAATAGGCCGTGTATATCTCTGTGGCTTGGGAAGACGTTTGTGCACTCAGCAGGTATGTATGCTGGCCAGGTGCGGGGCACTGAGTTAATTAAAGAGGATTAGGTCTTCACGAGTGATTTGCAAGTGCGACACATGAGTTTTTTAAGGGCACGTTGGGTGTTAAGCGTACCACCACAAATTAGGACCAAAAATAGGGGTTTTTCCATATGAATGTTCTTCACCTTCTAAGATTACGAATTTCTTAAGGGAGTGTGGTCACAAGCCACTGCAGTTTTACTGGTTCATATCTGTTGTCAAGTTGTATAATAGCATGCTCAAGTCAAACTGTGAGACGTTAAGCAGGGTGCTGAAAGCGGATCTGAGCACACATTCACGTGTCTCCTCCTGCTGGACTGCTCTTTTTAGGTCTTAGATGCTTTTCAAGGGTTGTGGCGTTGCGATTCATTTGTGCAGCCAAGCAGTGCGGCAGGTTACTTCCATTTCTGTTCAAGAGTTCACTGATGACCTCAGGCACAGATTGCGGACAGTGTGGAGAGATGTTAAGGAATTGAACCCACAGGACACAAATAGCAAGTTCAATGCCAAGTTGCCAACATATCAATCTCTTTTTGCAGTGCCTTTTGATCTCAATGTGCGTGCCCTCTTCGTTTGCCGAGACATTTGCATTTGGATCTGTCTCAACATGTCTTGCAAAATTTTACCTGCCCGTTTTAGGCTGAGGGCGCACACCCTCAAGGCGAAAACTCTCTTGTGTGATTGTTGTGCTTGTGAGGAAACCCAAGACGAAGCGCATGCCTTTTTGATGTGTAGAGACGCAGATGTTTATGAAAAGAAAAGAAAAACTACGCAGGCAGTGAAAGCCACTCCCCACATTGATTAAGGCAAAGGAGCCACTTTGGTACAAAGTACCGTAAAGCTCCTCTACCATGAACAAGAAAGGAAAAATCAATGGGGATCAAGAGGGTTGCAGTTTTGGCCTGATACCGGCTCCTGATGAGAATTGATAATAGAACTGGAAAGGGCACGTCTGGTATGGACAAATTTAGCAGCAAAGTTCACAGAGTGCACATGGAGCTTGGAGGCAAGCTTCTTAACTCTTTAAGAATTAAGACCCAGTTCCTTGAAAGCTTTAGAGTGTGAGTGTTGTAGATGGTGCCACCCAAAACAATAGGATGCTGTGGAGAGTAAGCCCGAGGCTCCTTGGAGACGTTTATGGCTGCCTAAAGGAGAAAGTTTGCTTACCTATTCAGTCAATTTTCGATGACTTTTCAGTAGAGCAGCCCAGTCAGACAACTCAGTGCCCAGGTGGTTTATAATTTCCTCTTGCAACACAACAACAGACTGTTTTCTTTTGTATCTGAGCTTATGGATTTATTGTTGACTGGCGAGGACCAGTCACAGGCCGATCAGCCAAACAGTCTGGCTGACGGTCCCCCCATGTAAATCGAAATCTCAAGTTAATGTGATCAAACTTATTTACTTGTAATACCAGACATGCACGCTTTGTCACAATTATAACATCCCACTTACGCAAGCCACAGCATGACTGGCTTGTGATTTGGCCCAGCACTGCATGCTACACCCCTGTCCCCGGTGATCTGTTATTCTTTTTTGCAGTGTAGCCAATTTCCTGGACCTGATATTTAGTTGACACAGTTGACACCTTTTAGTGCATTACTTTAGGGAGCCGTAGTTCTCCATCCATTCTTCATGAATGCCTATTAGCACTATTATGATTGCTGCTGTCGTATACACAGCTATCAACACCATGTTCATATCCAAATCATGACAAACATCTAAACAGCATGCACAAATAATGCAGGACAGGGCTTATGATACAAGTGGCAAACGCAAAGCAGAGCTGCATTAGGCTAAAAATACTACTTATGGCCATCATCGCCCACCCTTCTTCCCTTTCTTAGAATTTTGGGAGACTGGTGCAGGCATGGGCAGCACAGTGCCTTGCTGCAGCTCTGATCCGTCTCCTGACGTCGCAATTGTTCGCTGGCCTTCAATGAAGAACATGAGATCGCGGACCTGTGCGTAGAGGAATTACACAAGGAGGGATTACGTCTGTTTCCTGATGCCGCAAACCTGAATATGATGTGTCATTTTATGGAGTAAATGTGCCGAGAAAAGGCACCTTGGCCAGATTATTCACTCCGATACCTGCCCAATGAAGAAATGTTTGGCAATACATATGTTTACTTCCTTTAGCTTTTACACATACAATGCCGTGCAATAGGAGAAATGGACAAGGTACTGGAAATACGGACAATCTCTGGATACGGACTCAAACGGGATGCAACCAAGCTTGTATTGCCGTCACCATGGATAAGCTAGTTCCCATCTCTCTTGTCCCAATTCTGACTGCAACGGCGGCCTTATAACTGGCATAGTTGTCATAAAAAGGAGAGCAGTCAGAGATGAAAACACACAATCACGATTTGACGCACCTGCTCCTGCAAGTCTTTGATGGTAGCATCGCGGTCATCCAGCTTGCCTTTTGCCTCCTCAGCAGATGTGCGCAATGCCTTTTGGTTGGATAGCAGCTGCTCGTTCAAGGAGCGCAGGAAGTCACGCTCCTCACGCGCCTTGGACAAAGACGCCATGTTGTCAGTCTTGCAGAGTGAGAGGGTAGGAAGAAAAAGGTATAATGGTGGCATCCCGGTGAACTATTGCGCGTACAAGGGTATTTTACCACCAAATGACCAGCAATATGCAGGAACAACAATGTTGATGCCTGGACGTCATTTGCCATATTTTAAGCCGTGCGCTCCTTGGTTCCAAATGAGGATCGAGCACGGAATTGGCTTCTCCTGTGACTTTGCAATACAACCCTGCAATGTTACCAGTCTGAAGAAAAAGAAAGTTTGTCCGTTTTGAATCGACCCACTCACAAATTTGTCATTCCTTGCTCTCCTATTACTTCCCTGCAAGTCAGCAAACGTTCACCTCCAGCAAGCAAGCTTGGTGAGTGAGGCTGGAAATTTGCAGCTCACCAGCTTCTTTTCAAGTCCCTGCCGTTTGCGTTCAGAGTCCTTGGAAGCAGCTCGAGCCACCGTTGCAGCTTCTTCCGCCACAGCTGCAGATTTGCTGGCAGCGGACAAACGTTCCTCCATGCTTGCTGCCTGCACGTGTTAAAAGAGTCTGCCGACGTGTCCATGCTTGCTGCCTAGAGTCTGCCAACGCATCCATGCTTGCTGCCTGCACGTGTTAAAGAGTCTGCCAACGTGGGCACACATGCTTATTACGGTGCTGGGGAGATCCACCACTTGCTGCGGAAACTTGATGGAAGGGGCAACTGACAGCTATTTGCTGCTGATCGTGAGAGGAACCCTCCTTGTTGCTGCTCTAATCTTGTTGCTGCTGTGTATAGGTTAGCCAGCACTCCTTCAAGAAGATGTCAAGCTACGTTATGCTTGGAGTGAATGTGCATATGATAGTTTTGTACGCCAAAGTGACATAAGGGTGGGTGGCTTTTGAAGGCAGTAACAAGCCTGGGACATAAACATTTTACAGCATTGCACACCCAATCTATGCTTTGTTTGGTAGCAGGCACAAACCTTTTGTGGGGCGTTCCTTTCGTACCTGGTCTAGGGTAAGCCCCTCAAAGTACACTCGCTGGTTATCCAGTTGGGACGCCAGGAGGTGGTTGTACTCTGAATTGCAAAGCAGGCAGTAGCAACCAAGTCTGAAGACTGAAGATGTAGTCGTGATTGACTGACGTGCGTGGGTACTGCTTGCGCAGCTTAATTATATCATAAACAGAAATCTAGAGCAGAGATGCAAGCTTGTAACATTCCATACAATGTACATGGGGCACCTAAGCACCCAGCAGAAAGTCCCAGAAGGGGGACACTGAGGCCAAATTGGGCATGCTAATCAAATGCTCCTGGTGCATGAGCCCAATAACTTGCAGTTTCAAGCTCGGCACTGATACGTAGATTGCAAAGCAGCTGAGCTGAACAGCTGCAATCCATGGGGCACACATGTCATTGGCTTCCATGCATACCCCACTTTTTGCTGCCAATTCTACGTACAGATCGCTCGCTGCCCAAAGTTCAGTAATTTATACTGTGTTTAAGTTTTAACAACAAAGATCACCACAAATAGTAATGGAGTGAAAAGACCAAGTGGTCGACGATATATGGAAATTAACATACCAACTCCCCATGGAAACCACCATGCTAGGAAGCAAGTGCCCGCATGTGCATCTAGTCATTTAATCGCGCCAATTTTGCATGCAGGGCGTCTTTACTCAATTTATGGACTAGTAGCTTGTAGTGTCAACTTCAATTTGCAGCGAAGTTGGTTCCAGTTTAATGAAGTGATGCTGGGCAAAATAAGCAAGTCCAGCATTTGGGAGCTAACAGGCTGCTTTTGTATCTTAATTAGAAGGTACATACAAAAAGCGAGATTAAGCCTCTTAATCTTCATTAGAAAACGAGTCCCTAATTATAATCCATGCTTGCTCTCAGCAGCTGAAGTACACGTTCTTGCTCAAAAACTCCGTGCATTGTTCCCAGAGGCACTACGGAAGTAAGAGGCGGTTTTCATTGCTATTATGAGAGGAACAACCAATAAGCACCGTCGCACCTCTGCTTATGATTCACTTTATTCCAGGGCCTCCGTACATAATCTGCGTCTGCCTTTTCTGCAGCATTTAAGTAAATGTTTTGCTCCTAAAATTCCATGCGTACTCCCTGAAGGCGCACAAGCTGAGCCAAACTAGACCTAAGTGTCCTACCCTCCCCAGAAATAGGGCACAATATCTGTGCACACATTACAGCATAGTACCTGCAGCTATATGATCCAGCTTTGAAGCCAGCATTGCATCCCTCAATTCTGCGTCCTCCAACGCCCCACGCTCCTCCTCGCCCTCTGACATGTCGTAGTAGTACCCCTCCTCGTAGTCTGAACCACTCACGCTGCTGCCGTCCGGCTGTTTCCCCCCCCCTTCTTTGTCCTTTCCCCCTGCTGTCAGGTTCCCACTGCTGCCTGCCTCTTCTCGAAGGGATGTGGAGGGTCTGTCGATGGATTGTGAGAGCGTCCATGGTAAAGCGCATGTGTGACACTTTACGTGTGAGCGTGTATCAATCATGCAACCAGTTGATTGCAAGCTTCCTTGGTGTCTGTAAAGTCTGCCCATCTGATGCACACATGCAGTGACTTGTCCCGTGACCCAAAACGATGAACCTGTCAGCATTAAGATCCTAACAATTGAACGCATGTCACGATTTTGGGATGAGGATTAATATGCGGAATCTGATGAATACACACAGTCATTGTCTTTCTTATATGAGTTGGTGCTCAACTGGTATGCTTGTGCACATCACAAGGCACACACGTGGGCAGTTTACCTGCCGCAGGATGCACAGCCATGAGGATGGCCTTTATGCTGGCTTCGATGCTGGTGCTGGCTGCCACTACCCTTGGTGTTGCCTCTGCTCTTCACGCGGCGCTACATGTGCAAGTGTTTTGTGGGAGGCTGATGAACGTGTGCAGGTTTGAGCTTATTTAATCATTGTGTTTTTGTGTGTGCATGCATGCTTGCGTGAACCTTGTACAAAGTATGCACGTGCCTGCAGTAATGTGCAAGCATGATAAATCCAGCACACGTGTAAAGGAGTGTGTGTATGCTGTATGTATGTGCACTGCACTTTCCCTTCTCACCTGTGGCCGAGAGGGTGAGGGCACCTCCACTAGCTTGCCATCCGTCTTGGACTGTATGAGACGGTGGACATAGTTGTCGCCCACATAGTCCCAAACCTGAGGTGTGCAGGGTGATTCACTGATAAATGCAGCGCACTCATAGATGGACTGTATGGACATAGTTGTCACCCACATAGTCCCAGACCTGAGGTACGCAGGATGATTCACTGATGAGTACAGATTACGCATGAACCAAGAGCTGTCATTCAAGGCGTGAGGTTGGACAAGGCAGCAGGTGAAAGAGGGCATGGCAGTTTTGCCATATGTGTGGCAATAAGTGAACACACTCTTGGTGTACCTAACCATTAAATAGCTAGCAGGCAAGCTCCTTTGTTCACAAAGGGATGGCGACGCTATAAAGTTACTGTTGTCGGGATGGCTTTAAACTTCAGATACTTTGCAAACAACAAATTAATATGTACATACCTTGTCGGGTACATACCTTTTTGGGTGGGGGAGAGGGGGGGCTTGAATTTGATGTACAACGCAACACTATGCTCACCCTCTGTGTGTCCAGATCTAGGGCGTAGCAGTGGCTGGAGCTCTTCCAGTGCTCAGAGGCATGCCCGGCACGGTAGCGGCCACAGCCCTGCAGGAAAAAGCAGTGAACGCCTCTAGCCACCTAGTGAACCAAAAGTGGAAGCGGTACCGACAGCAACATCAGACATGGCTGAGGATGCAGCGTGCTCTTTGTTGAGTAAGCGCTAGGAGCAATCTGTGAATCTGTCTACTGACAGCTTGCTTTATATGAAGGGAACTTTTAATACATGACATTATTCGCAAACCTACCATCAAGGTTGGTTTAGGCTTGCTAGTGGGGGTGACACAAACACACACATGCAAAGACACAAACACGCACACACACATGCACACACACGCACACGCGCACACACTCACACACGCACACATACACACCACGTGGCCACAGATGAGGCAAATCCAGAGGTCGGCAGTGGCACCACAGACTCTGCATTGGGAGGAATTCACGTCTGGCTGGGAGCAGTACCTGCAGGGATCAGCACAGAGGATGCATTGCACCACCGTTACGCACGTACCACATGGTGTTCTCATCCACCCATGGGTTACATAGGCCATCAAATCGGGGTGGTTTGAAAGCAGGATTGGATATCTGGAGGCTTGAGCGGCAAAGCAATGAAAGGATATTTGATCAGAGATGGGCGTTTTTAACAAGAAGTATTTGATATTGAGATCCATCACATGGAGTTTCTGGCCTATTAAACCAGGAAATATTTTGTACACGACTTGTACAGACTGAAGGCATTTTTTGTGTCCCTTGAGGCACTTTGCTTGTATTGTGTGCTCTTGTGTTCTTGCGAGCTTCCTTTTAAAACAATGTTGCTGCCAGCTTGTTTCTCAATGGAACCGCTTTTGCTACAAAAAACATTGCTGACGCCTAATTTTTGTAAAGACTGGCTTAATGCAGACATCCTCTGTGTGTGTGCGTGCGTGCGTGCGTGCGTGCGAGCGTGTTGTGTATGAATTAAGCTGCTCAGCATGTTTGTGTGTTCCAAGCTGCTCACCTACAAACAGGGCACGAGGTGTCCCCCCATTTCTGAAGACACTCTGAGTGGAACTGGTGATTGCACACCTGGAGAGAGGAGGTGCCTAAATATAAGATCACGAGCACAACAATGATCGGCACCAATGTCATCAAACAGCGGAACAGTGTGCACACTGAGCTTAGACCTAACCCTGTAATCTTGGTCGAAAGAAGTGTTTGGGCTGGGATCTGCTGCTTGGAGCACTGGCGTGCACCGTGGAATACATGCAATATGTCCGTCATTAACCCGTGGTATTATTCTTTGGAATAAAAAAAAGGACGAGAATGTCACGGACTTGACGGGTAAACGAGCCCGATAGTTTTCTTTACATTCAGACACACAAAGACACACAGTGCACACTACTCACTCCATGCCATTAAAATTGTACACAGTTTACCGTGGTGACAATGCCACTGATGTACTCATCCAGGCGCTCCAAGCATACCGGACAGGAGGGCAGCTCAGTGCCAGCAGCGATGCCTCCCATAGCACCACCTGTTACACGTAACATGTAATGCAGTCTTTGATGACACCATTGTAGGTTACAATCTAGCCAGTTGCAATGAGACAGAGTGACAGGGCCTCTGACATGTCTGCAATGAGACCGAGTGACAGGGTACAGGGCCTCTGACATTTAGACACGTGTGAGGTTAGACCCGTACAATCCACATACACAAACCAACATCAAGGCCCGTACATGCAGCTCAGCTTCACAGAGCATCAGATCTTTGCATCGACCCTTAGTGCATGCAGTCATTTACTGTGTGGCGGCGTATAAAACAGCAGACGCCATTCAATTCACCTGGACTACTGCAGGATGTTGAAGGGGCCGCCGCCTCTGAGCAAGGAATTGGGGCAGGAGAGACTGCCTTGCTGTCTGCTCTGTTACGTTGGTTAAGCCCCTGTAGGGGTGCGAGGACTAAAAGCAGGGAGTGATTAACCAGAGCAAAGGCTTTCAAAGAGTAAGGAATGAGTGGGGGAGGCGCAACTCATAATACAGCGGAAGAGGTGTGTTAAACACGGCATGTCCAGTGTTTCATGATAAATCACAAGTACGTGTTGACACGTTCGCACAGGTGACATCTTCCAGCACAGCATGGTAGTTTAAATCAGGCCTTCAACTATTTTAACAAAACACAGTGCAGCTTTGGTGAATTGTGATTTGATGAACAAACACGGTATATTTCTACTTTACTGGTGCTCTAATATTCATACACAGTTTGGTTCTCACACACAAACACAGTGCAGCTTCAGTATACCGGCGCACGCACCAGCGCTTCTCCAGGGACTCCAGCCCGGGTACTGCCCCTGCTCTTACTTTTGTTGGCCCTGCCCCCATGCTTATAACCGCTGCCGCCCCTGTTGCTGTCACCACTGCCTGGCACACCCCTACTGCTGCTTGGCACTGCTGCTCCAACACCAACACCAGCACTGCTGCTGCTGCTGCTGCTGCTGCTAGTGGCGGAGGTGGGAGTGGGTATGGTGGTTGTGAGGCGGCCATCAGGGCTCACTAGGTCCACCGCACGCACCCACACCAGCCGACATACGATCTCAGGCTCCAGGCTGGAGAACTGTGAGGTCCCATTGTTTGCGTGTGGGGGAGTGCTTGTTGCGTGATTGCATGCTCGTGTGTGGGAAAGCGCTTTTTGCGTGATCATGTTGTTTGTGTGTATGGGTTTTGTGAGTAAACGTGGACCTGTTGAAGGCTAACACGCTGTGGAGGAGCACTTGAGCAAAGATCTGGGACAGGCAAAAGCCTTGATTTCTAAAAAACAAAGGGACAAGGATTGCACACATTGGTGAGGTGTCGAGGATGTGTACGAGAGAGTCTGCAAACGGACCTGTACTAACCCTTTGCATCAGAGTCCTTCTCTCTTCCCTTTCTTCCCTCACCGGCTTTTGATTGAAATGCTGGTAAAACTCGTCCGCCTGCTGCTGGCTGCCAAAGCGGATGAGCACCATGCACACCACTTGAGATCTTGCCTCTCGTCGCAGCACACGCATGCTACGTATGGCCTCCAGGTATGCGCCACAAAAGTTGCAGAAGTCGGCCATACTCATGTCAGCAGGGATGGCCAAGCAGCAGATGGTGGGGGAGCGACCTTCCTGTGTATTGCAAGGGAGCAGCAGGCTTAAAAGCCCCAGCCTGCTAGCCAAAGCATTGCTATGCTCATGTCCGCAGGGAAGTAGCAGATCTTAGTGGGGAGGCCTAGTATGTTCGAGGAGGTTTAGGGGGTCGAGCACTGGCAGGTCACTGGACAAACCAAAGAAGCAAGTGGAAATTCCTGATCTGGCAGCCGGTTAGGGAAGACGGAATAGATTTCTGCCGCCGTTCAAGATTGCCAGGTGGAAGGCTAGGTGACGGCCTTAACTTACAAAGCAATTTTTGGGGACAGGTAGGACATGTCTTTATGACACTTGGTCAGAACCAGAAGTACCAGAGTGCACTACATTATTACTGTCATTTGGAGCTTCCCTACACGCATGATCCTGGCCAACCCCATGCAACTAAAGGTAAAAAATGACGTGAACCATGACAGCATTATATTGTGTTATGATTTCACCTCCTCACACGTGATAGTGCCCAGGGTCTTTAAAGGAAATTTCTGATGCGTCAACAATGGCACTTGCAATTCAATCAGTCCCCTTTACCGATTCAAACCACCACGCAGGTCACCCTCACCGGCAACATGCTTGCGTACGCATGGATGGCACACATCCTCGCACAACGCAGGTCACCCTCACCGGCAACGAAGTGGAGGAAGGGTGCAGGTGCTGCTGCTGCTGTTGCGTCTTGCATCCCCACGCGCCAGTAGCCGCAGCAGCCTTGGCCAGTTGATGTGCTGGTGGAACAGGGAAGTCACGATATAAGTGTACTACCCCTGTGATGTGCTCCACCCTGGGGTTCCCAATTGAAAACTCAACGGTGCCGTCCGTCAGATCTGCGTCCAGCACATCCCGCAGGTCGGCAGTGCTCTCGTCCTGCTCATCCTCCTACAGCAAATTGGGTGAATGTGCGTTCAGCAGTAAGAAACATGTACTTAGAGAGAGGTGCACGTGTTCATCGGGGTGGGCTATGTGTGAATGTATGTGCGTGCGTGTGTGTAATTGTGTGCGCTTGTGCGCGTGCGTGTTGGTGTGCGTGCGTGCATATACAGGTGTTTGTGTGTTACGTGTGAGTGCATGTTTGTGTATGTGTGTGTATGTATGTGTGTGTGCGCGTGTGTGTGTGTAGACGTGTGTGTGTGCGTGCGCGTGCGTGCGTGTGCGTGTGCGCGTGCGTGTGCGTGTGCGTGTGGGTGTGCGTGCGCGTGCGTGCGTGCGTGCGTGCGTGCGTGCGTGTTTGCGTGCGTGTTTGCGTGCGTGTTTGCGTGCGTGCGTGTTTGCGTGCGTGCGTGCGTGCGTGCGTGCGTGCGTGCGTGCGTGTGTGTGTGTGTGTGCGTGTGTGTGTGTGTGTGTGTGTGTGTGTGCGTGTGTGTGCATCTGTACGTATGCATGTGTGTGCAGCTGTACCTGTGCATCCAACACCACACTCTTGTTTGCCTCAACCTTCAAGCTGTACATCTGATCATTAAAAAATCTCCCGGAATAAAAGTAAATAGTAGTAAATTTAACAAACTTTAAAAATGCAGGCTCTGCATTCTTTCAACACTGCCAAGCTCTCCCCATGCCTGCAATCTGCTTCTTCGTCTCACATCCCACGTACTGCCCGCTCTGTGCGAGCGGCAGCGGCTCAACAAAATGACAACAGGGAGGGGTGGTCCAGGCGCGATTTGCTTGCGGGACTGGTGGGCTTAAATGTCACCTCTACTCTGCTTTCGCCCTCTGTGCCGGATAGCCAGGCAGCTCCATTTCTGGAGTCAACTGGTGCCAAGTGAGTGGAGGGAGGGCTTGTCTGTGCTTGCAGTGATTGGTGGCCAATTTTGTGATGTCTGGATTCATTTGAGTTGCGCATGTTCCTGGGCCTGTATACTTCCTTAAACAAGCACGTCAAATTCCTTAGCAATTTGTCCCTGTCACCTTGGCTTGCACGGCCTTGCGTGTCACACACAAACAAACACACAACTCACACACGCACGAACACACACACAAACACATTCAAACACAAACACACACGCACACACACACACATGCATACACACATATACATAGACAACACACACACGCGCGCACACGCATACGCATGCACACATACATACGCACATACATTACCTACACATTAACTCACACACTAGAACAAACTTGTATACAGCACTATCACACTGACTCGCACACATACATACGCACTTAAGCATTAGCACACACACTTACACACGCACATAAATGTACACATATGAAAGCAACTACATACAATTTACATGCATACATGCATTCATACATACACACATCAGGGGCCCACTAGCAGATGAGGAAGAGCGCTTGTACCGTTTGCGTCAAGAAAGGGAGGGAGAAGCACGGAAATTATTTAAAGAGGAGAGGGAAAGGCTGGAGAAGGAAAGCAGAGAAACCATGGTGTGTATGCCCCCTCTGGCTCCTTTTGGGGAATGCTAATGCAAAGCACCTATACCCATCATCTCCTGTTACCAGAGTGCTTCAGCGATTCTGTGAAAGAAAAACTATGCAGGCAGTCTAAACCACTCCCAACGGGAATTAAGGAAAAGGCAGCCACTTTGGTGCCGGGTACTGTACAACTCCTTTGCCATAATATACAAAAAAGCTACCAACAAAATGCAAAAAAGTATAAACTTTGCTTATTCGACTGGTTGCAGGAAGGAAAGCTGTGTGCTACACCCTTTGGAGTGGACGTCGTTGGCATAACGGAGCTCTTTGCACTGGTGGGTGGGATATATGCCGTGCACTTGACAAACACACGCGCACACACACACACACACAGGCGTTACCCTGCAAATGTCAACAGATCAGCAAAGGCCTGCTTCAACGTGACGCCAGATATCTTGCCAGTATATCAGAATTCACCAACAATTGCTACTGCAAGCAACCCTCTTAAGAGACTTTTCAAATTGTGCATAAAGGTCGGCGCTGTTGTGGGTGGCGTATCTGCCAGGCAACGCAAGGATGAATTAGAGCGCTTGAATGAGCAGCTGCGCAAGATCAACCTGTCACTCAGGCAGCAAGCACGTGCAGGCACGCTGTATGCCCCAGGTGCGACACGTAACCTAGGGTTGGCAAGAATCATGATTGTACAGTGAGGATGCGGTGTTTGTTGCAGGAGTATGCTCAAAACATGGAATCAAACGTGCAGGGTTGTCCAGTTCGGGGTTCAGTCAAAAATCCGGGTTTGCAAACTTTCACGCATTCTAACAAATTTGAGATCTGCCGTTCGAGGTTCGATCAGAGGTCGTCGAGCTCTCTAGAGTTTGTCCAATCTTAAGCCACAAAAATTACAGGGGGGCTCTGCCCTGTCCACTCCGAACTACCACTCTTTCCTCATTAAACACCACTTGTAGTATGGTGGCCTCCAGAGTACGTGTGTGTGTTTGTGTCAAGCACTTGCGTGCTTGTGCGTGCGTGCGTGATTGAGAACGTGTGTTTGCGTGAGTGTGTAGTGTGTATGTGTATGTACACGTGTGTGCGGGAGCGGAAGCGTGTGTGTGTGTGTGTGAGTTTTATGCTGCATGGTGGCCTGAGCCCCCTCTTGTGCTGCTTTTGCTGACACTGCTGCTGATGTGTTCCTGTCCAGCCAACGCTTCTTGGTGTCTTCCTCCCTCTTCTCGGCAGCTGTGTCATCAATGGCGCGAGTCACTCCGCCACGACATCCTCTATTTCACACTCGGGCGCTGCACACTTCGCTCCCAACGTAGGGCTTCCCTTAACAAAGTGCTTCCGTGCACGGGGGGCACCCCCCGCAAACTCGTGGCCGCAGCAATTGCACTGCACCCCGGGTTGGGCCCTTTTTAATCTACGATGGTTACATGGTCCTGTTCTGGGCCCTTTGTTTTCCCATTGTTACTCTATTATAAACATATACAACGAAATGTGAAAATGTTGGGGTGCTTGGGGAAGCCCAGGGGCCCCTTTACCAAAATTGCACATCGAACCATGCAAACATTTCGAGGGTTTGCAAACTTTCACGCACCTTCACGCAAACCCTTGCTCCCAGAAAAATGAGCTCAAGAACCCTAATACGATGTGCGATGTGTATATGCAAGTCAGGCTGATACCCCAAGAGGAACGGGCCTGTTGAAGCCCAGGACGATGGTGCATGTGAACTTTTACTCTAGCGCGTCTCGCTTTCTTTGAATCACAGACCTCAATGTCCCATGACCCATCCCGATGTCTATCTTGTCTGAAGCAAACTCAAAGCTGTTTTACTTATGCAAGCCGCCCCGCATGACATATCCCCCCCTCACACGACAATATTGCGCACACCTTGCCACTCACTGCTGCCCTCACCAACTCTTCCAATAGGCCTGACATACGCGCCACCCGTTAGCATATCCTCTGCCGTAGCTGAGGCCTCTCCCCAAGCAGCCGCCACGGTAACTCCTCCCCCCCCCTCCATCATTCCTCCTATGGGGAGCATGGCAGCAGCAGTTGCTGCGACGCCGGCGACCACAGCCAGCCCGACTGCTGTTAACCAGGCAAACTACAGCCAAGTGTCCATGGAAGAAGATGACATGAGCATGGAGCAGTTGCAGTGCAGGTGGGAGCTATGTGTTAACACCAGTCCCTCCTTTCCATTGCCTTCCTTATTCTTTGTTTTGCTCTCCTTCTTGCCAACGCATCTCAGCCTGCCGCCCTGGCCTGCAACACCATTCCCTGTGATATACAAATGTAGGGATGCACTACGGGCAGGCAAGCGGTTGCTCAAAGAAAATGGCGCTGCTGCCATGATCAGATTTGAGAAGGCGCTGATGCTTTCCAAGCAGTTAGGGGACAAGGTGAGACTTGCATGTCTAGGGATGTCCAACGTAACAAAATCAGGGAGGGGTAACAGGTCAGCACGTCGATTCCTTTGGCAGCCGTGGACTGTGTGTTGTTGACAATCTGTATGTGGCTCCATTCTTCTGGACATTCAGTCATTGGAAGGGTAGAGCAACGGCCTATCTACTAATTTACGTGAAAAAATATGCAGTCCCTCTTCTTCCCGATTCTTGCATGACCACTTGTGAGCCTGAACAAGTCACGTGAGCAAGGCAACTGTATACCTGTTACCTGTGCTCCACTGCTGCCTCTCCTTTCCTGCTACCTCTTCTTGCCTGTGTAGATCAACAGCACCTAATCCTGCACATCATATCTACATGACTGCCACGTTACGCGTTCGTTTTTTCTCATCAAATACTCTCGGTGCAACAGGTACAAGAACGGCGCGCGATGAGAGGCCTAGCCGCCTCAGCACGCATCCAGGGCCAGTATAAGTCAGCTATCAAGCACTTAGAGCGTGTGCTGGAGATCTCCCAGGAGTTCAAGGAATTCACAGGTGATTACGCCCCCTCTCGCCTCAGATGCTCAGAGGATTTTACTCTGTCAACGATGATGTGCAATCTGCTGACAAAGGAATGTTCTCTCTTCTTGAGCATTGGCTACGACCCTCTTTGTAGCGTGTAGTGGCCAAAAAGGGACCAAGTCAGGGTTGTGTATTAAGTATTCTGTGTTGTACTTACTCATGCATGCTTCCATTGTTCTTTATTTCCTAGGTGACGCGGACGCTTATGGCACGATTGCGGACTGCTACACGGACATGGGAGACTTTGACAGAGCGGCAGCTTTCTATGACAAGTACATCGACACGATGAATAGGGAGGGTCCTGTGTAAATTGTAGTGACCAGCATTTCTTGGGCTGGTTTGCATCCAACCCTGAGGGCCTGTACATTTTTTGTTTACTTGAGGACTAAAAGGTTTTGTTTGGTTTTAGCCTGTGATTATACATACATACCTGCTGTTAGGGTCCTGTAAGCTAATATATAATGCCTTCTTGTTCCTCTAACGGATAATTCAGCTACTTTTATCCATAGCAGCCGGTGTGGTACGCATAACACCAGTTCACAAAGATCCCACTTTTCCTCGTTATCACAAGTGTCATTATATTCAGACCTGGTCATGATTGTGCGGATACATCTCTTACCCAAAAAGGCACAAGAATGATACAAGGTTGACAAAAAAAGGCCTTCAGTTATGAACCACGACTGCTAGCCTGTCAAATCAAACCACCGTCTGCGGGCAAAGTCAAAGACTCGGCCGCATCAACTGACCCGTGCCAGATCTCCTGAGCGACTCTGGCGCAAGACTGTCTTCCTCGTCCTTATGCCATGGCTCAACATTGCAGCCCCATACGCAGGGTACAATTACTTCCCATTTGCAGCAGTGCTGTCCCCTAAATAGTTGACTTGATTGACAGAGTTTGGAGAGGTCAAAAGTGGAGAAGCGGCCTGTTTTTCTGATAGGTGGATAGCTGTGTTTGGGACTCAGGAGTTTGGTGGTCAGAAGAAAGTGGTAAAAATGACTGCATGATTTGTAGCAGTGACTTTTACAGCAGCTGGATCCGTGGGTTTTAAGTTGAGTAATCTGTCAGAGCTTTGTGTGATTTATTGCAGTGGCTGGCTCTTATCGTATGATAGCAGCTGGTGATTCAAATTATGAAAGGCGCACGAAGTCGAGGAATTAAATGGTTAAAGTTATAATTTGGTAGTTGAATGTTTGGTAGCCAAAATTTCAGAAAAGACGCAGGCAGTGAAAGCCACGCACTCCCCACAATAATTAAGAAAAAGGAGCCACTTTGGTACCGAGTACCGTAAAGCTCCTCCACCGTGAAAAGGAAAGGAAAAGTCAATGGGGATTAGGAGGGTTGCAGGCTTGGCCTGTAACCGGCTCCTGATGAGAGTTGATAACAAAGAAAAAGAAAAGAAAAAACAACGCAGGCAGTGAAAAACACTCCCCGCATTAATGAAGGAAAGGAGCCACTTTGGTACCAAGTACCGTAAAGCTCCTCCACCGTGAAAAGGAAAAGAAAAACCAATGGGGATCAGGAGGGTTGCAGGCTTGGCCTGAAACCGGCTCCAGATGAGAGTCAATAACAGTACTGGAAAGGGCACGTCTGGTATGGACAAGTCTAGCAGCAAAGTTCACAAAGTGCACATGGAGCTTGGAGGCAAGCTTCTTAACTCTTTGAGAATTGAGACCCAGCTCTTTGAAAGGCTTCAGTGTGTGGGTGTTGTAGATGGTGCCACCCACAACCAAAAGGATGATGTGGAGAGTAACGGAGGCTCCTTGGAGAATGTAGCAAAGGTCTTTGTGCTGTTCTTTTGCGGCGTTCAGCTGGTTCTGAGGTCTGGTGTCCTCACAGTACTTGATCGTGACGAGGTGGATGTCGCGCCGAGTTTTGTTGAGGTCTTTAGGTCGGTGCTGTCTGAGGTTGGTGGCTGTATTAGTGGCTGGCGGTGCTGCTGGGGTGCTCCCAGTCTCCCTCAATTGCCCCCTGCCACTCCGAAGAACCCACCCCCCTACATTAGTTTGTTGTTTTTGTGTTTTTGCAGCGATGGGAGTAACGAGCACAAATTCTGGGCGGCTGGAGTTAAATTTGTCTTTATTTGAGAAGCGGGATGGGAAGAGCCATTTGGGAACAATTCTACTTTGGCTGTTTCAGGAATCTGGAGATTCCGCATGGTCATCCGTTCTTTGCATGGTCATCCGTTCTTTGCATGGTCATCCGTTCGTTGCTGCCTGTGAGCGTATCTTTGGAGACAATGCATGATCCTAAGGAGCCTGGTTTTCTGATAGCCTTAAAGATCGTGCGGCATGCTATGTTGTGTCTTTCGGTGATCATATTCCTTATTTGCGTGTGTTGGCACCCAGAAAGGATGTGCAGGGCACTGTCTACTTGTGAGCAGAGGGGGCAAGTTTGACTTGTTGAGAGTTTGAACAATACCGCATGTTTTTGATTATAATATAGGGTGCCTGTTCTGTATTTCATAATGATACATTTGGTCTTAAAGGAGACATTGGATGATGTTCGGTAAGCATTGCTAGTGGCTCCATTGGCAGTGCCGTCCTTGATGAGGGTCTGGTAGTATGCATGGTAGTTTGCTTCAGTTTTGGCATTTCCCAGTTTATGGAGAAGATGCATATGTGCTTGAAGGGCGTCACGGTGGTTTGGTAGGTACCAGAGCTTTGGGGGAGGAGAATGGGCCATGTTTGTTG
>Ga0307947_1000249_pt1 | contig 35289 bp, 40 predicted proteins | sample OrgLakmetagen232_FD_201840 | JGI IMG/M metagenome (GOLD analysis project Ga0307947, IMG submission 201840) | Saline water microbial communities from Organic Lake, Antarctica - #232 | ecosystem: Environmental > Aquatic > Non-marine Saline and Alkaline > Saline | place: Antarctica: Organic Lake...
CGCTGAACCCTAGACACATATACTCCTATAACAACTTTGAACTAGTTGCCCTACCATCTGCACAGTCCTAAAAAACTCAGCTGCGTTAAAAAAATGGTGGCACCAACGCAAACTTGCTGACCGTCCCTGGGTGCAGTTATGTATGCACTTGTTAATAGCAAGGTTTCTGCGCCATTTATGTACATACATTGCGTACCCATAATTCATCCATTTTGCGACCAAGGACACACAGCCTGGATGGCAGGGAGATGTGCTGCATTCACACTGCGTTAAGTTGAGACTCAGCAAATCTGAATCTCACAGCAGCGCAGAGTCTTTTCAAGTTCAATGGCGATCCATGCACAAGTGGCGGTGTGTGTTTGCGGCGGGCTTTGCTCTCCTGCTAAACTTGTGTCCGTGCTCTTGGCAGCTGCCTGTGTTGCTGGTTGTGTGCGCGTGCACCCACTCCCGCCATGGCTGCCATGGAGCAGAGGGAGGTTTCCTACACGGCTTTCACATGCATGCAATGCAGGGAAGGCCACCAAGCCATGGCATACCCTGACCCCTGAAGGCAAGAAATCCCGAACGAGAGGGGATGACGGGCTTACCAAGTCGCAGCGATACGAGGCCAAGCTTAAGCACCAGCGAAAGAAATAAGTGAGGTTTTTTCGTCCCCTGTTGCTGCCATTTGTCTTTCAAATTCCCCTCTTTTTTCAGGGTAGTAGTAGTGGAGCTCGCGGACAGGGCAGAATCAGATTTCATCGCGTGTTTGTGACATAGGTTTATATTTGTATGTTTTGATAAAGCTCATGTGGCAATTAAGGGACTTGCTCTTATATGCCTTGTACTATGCCTTGTACTATGCCTTGTACTGTAAGAAAGCATTAAATAGAGTCACGTAAGTAAGACTGACTTAGTGGCTTAAGGTCCCTGAACAGTTAACCAGTTATAGTAATGTATCCCCGCCAGAGGTGTTTACAGGTAGCTAAGTACTAGTAACCGTTCTTAATTGTTGGCCGCCTATTTAACCAACTAGCTGAACTGAGCAAAACAAAAGGGTCTTATTAAAATGTGAATTGAGTACGTGGGCCCAAGTTGCTATGTCTAAGCTTAGCACCCAGAGGCAGGCGTGCTCGAAATTTTTGACAGCACCTGAGCTTAAACAAAGCAACTTAGGGCGCACGTGTCTGATTTTCCGCGGCGTGGACCCCACTTTTCACCACAAAATCTTCACAGCAGATCACCCACTCCACCAAATGGCATACTTTTGTGTGGTATGGAGTTGTTGTAATAAACGAATATGATTGCAAAAAAATCAAGTGAAAAGATGAAGTGCGTGGTGATGTGGCTCTACATGTGCTGTTTTCCCATAGAAAGGCCCAAATTAGGGTTTGGGCAGTCAAGGTGAGCTTTGACCCCCGTAAATTTGCGCACACTGTGACTTACATGGATATAAGCACATCCTCGTGCAGCTTACAATATCAGCTTTCATTTAAAGCCAGGATGGTTTCAGTTGGCTGAGTGGGCAGTGAATGGCAGGATTCAGAGTGCAAAAAGGGCACATTTTCAGGCATTCCCTCAGTCAACCCCCTCTGAAATAACACCACTTTCTAGAAGGAGCTTAATTTCAAGGTGAACTTAATGGCCGAATTCATCTCTCGCTAAAAGCGCAATGCTTAATGCATACACACTATCGTATTACTCATGCCATGCGCCATTGTTTCTCAATAGCTGTTAACAGCCCACGGTTTCTCTAAACAGACAGGGCACTGCACACTGCTCTTGGGCTGCAAACACACAGAGATCAAGGAAGAATATATAGCTCGCCATCCTGAGCAGGAGTTAAGATGTGGGAGGCTCTAAAGAGGAAACACAGGGGTACAACCATCATCCGTTCAGATGTGGGCAGTGCACAGAACCTAGCAGCAGAAGGTAAACATTTGGGAATGCTGCCAACATAATGCTACCATCATGGCTGCTACCAGAGCTCACAAGACACCAAACCCCCAAGTTGTCCAGACGTCATGGCTTGTCTTCATGCCTGTAACAACCTCCTCTGCCATATAATCTTTGGTAGCTCAGATGCAACAGAGCTAACTAAGAACAAAATGCAAAATGAAATTACGTACAAGGAAAGTGAACAAATAAAGTTAGCGTCGGGAATGACACGAGAGTCTGACTAAATGCTAATGCTAGAAGTTCATGTACCACCTACTTTGACCAAGGAGGGTAGTGTTTCTGACCCCCAACATCCTTGTCACCACTGAACATGATCAAACACCTTTTTCCTTTTTCTGTTCCTTCCGCGCTACAACATTGGCATGGCTAAAGTGGGCGGCAAAACTGCCATCAGCCATTTCTAAAGGGGACTGTCCATCTCTTTGCCTCGTTGTAAAAAAAGAAAAGAAAAAGAAAAACTAGTACGCAGGCAGTGAAAACCACTCCCCACATAAATTAAGGAAACCTAAAAGGCATGGGTATAAACAACATTGTCTCACGTGTAGAGCTAGCAGAGCTAGCAGCTGCAGTCATACATGGCTACACATATAGCCACAGACAGCCTTACATCACTGCACCAAACCAAAAAGCTGCTGTCACACCCGAATCTCCATCGCCACCACATCCAAGGAGATGTCCTTAAATCCATTGCTTAAGCAATCCGCCAATCACCATCACCCATCCACTTCTTTAAAGTAAAGTCCCATGCCGGTATTATTGGTAATGAACATGCCGACGCCCTTGCTAAAAAGTCAGCCACCACCAATGCTGACATTGCTGACACCTCCATCAGAACAGCAGGCCCTGAGGAAAATCCCTTCTACAACATCCACTGGCTTGCAAAAGAAGACATAGAAAACCAAACACAAACCCATGATCATACCCATACAACAAACATGGCCCATTCTCCTCCCCCAAAGCTTTGGTACCTACCAAACCACCGTGACACCCTTCAAGCACACATGCATTTTCTCCATAAACTGGGAAATGCCAAAACTGAAGCAAACTACCATGCGTACTACCAGACCCTCATAAAGGACGGCACTGCCAATGGAGCCACTAGCAATGCTTACTTAGAATCATCCGATGTCCCCTTTAAGACCAAATGTATCATTCTGAAATACAGAACAGGCACCCTATATAATTAAAAACATGCGGTATTGTTCAGACTCTCAACAAGTCAAACTTGCCCCCTCTGCCCATAAGTAGACAGTGCCCTGCACATCCTTCCTGGGTGCCAACACACGCAAATAAGGAACATGATCACCGAAAGACACAACATAGCATGCCGCATGATCTTTAAGGCTATCAGCAAAACAAGCTCCTTAGGGTCATGCATTGTCTCCAAAGACATAGGCAGCAACGAACGGATGACCATGCAAAATCTCCAGATTTCTGAAACAGCCGAAGCTAGAATTGTTCCCAAGTGGTTCTTCCCACCCCGTTTCCCAAATAAAGACAGATTTACCCCCAGCAGCCGCCCAGATTTTGTGCTGGTCACTCCCAGCGCTGCAAAAACACAACAACAACAACCTAATGTAGGGAGGTGGGTTCTTTGAAGTGGCAGGGGGCAATTGAGGGAGACTGGGAGCACCTCAGCAGCACCGCCAGCCACTAGTACAGCCACCAACCCCATCCAGACAGCACCGACCTAAAAACCTTAACAAAACTCGGCGCAACATCCACCTCGTCGAGATTAAGTACTGTGAGCACACCAGACCTCATCAAAACCAGCTGAACGCCGCACAGGATCAGCACAAAGACCTTGGCCACATTCTCCAAGGAGCCTCCATTACTCTCCACATCATCCATTTGGGTGTGGGCGGCACCGTCTACTCACACTCTGGCTGAAGCCTTTCAAGGAACTGGGTCTCGATTCTCAAAGAGTTAAGAAGCTTGCCTCCAAGCTCCATGTGCACTTTGTGAACTTCGCTGCTAAACTTGTCCATACCAGACTACATGCCCTTTCCAGTACTCTTATCAACTCTCATCAGGAGCCGGTTTCTGGCCAAGCCCGCAACCCTCCTGATCCCCATTTATTTTTCCTTCCTTTTCGCGTTGTAGGGGAAGGGGACCATGCAGCAGTCCTGGCATAGAGCGCAAGTGTGAAGAAAACACAGCCTGCGTTCCAGATGCACAGAGACTTGAATGCAGCATGGAACCTATGGGATGTTTTGGCTGCGGAGTATGATAGACCACCTAGGCCAGCATATCTGACACAGGCCTCCAGCTGCATAGCTGCCTGTAGCAAAGCTGCTACAAATAGACAAGCCACGCTGTAGCTTTGGTTAATGCCACTATAATGTATATGGGATGATGGTAGGGTTCTCCTACTATTATGCCTGGTTTCTTTTTACTTTCACAAGACAAAGGGGCATGCTGCTTGATATCTATCAAAATGAATCCGAAGATAGCTGAGGAACATGCGGTGCGGCCTTACATGGCTGCACAGAGCAGGATTTCTGAGTTTGCCAAGAGTCACAATTTAAAAAGCAGGCCTCATGCTATGCTCTGGTTCTCTAAGGTGTATGGTATTCCTGCTGGGATGTATGTGAGTCAGGTGTGGGGCACAGTGTATCTGAGTGAAGGCAGTGAATTTGGTAGCCAGTTACAAATAAAAGAGGCATCTGTGTTCCTTGAGGCGCATTCTTGGAGTGAAGAACAGCACAACAAATTGGGCGGTGCTTAGAGAGTGCGGTCAGGAGCCCTTGCAATTTTTCTGGTTCCATGCTTCCATCAGGTTATTTAATATTTAATAGCATGCTTGATTCCAACAGTGAGACTCTACGTCGTGTGCTGAAGGCAGATTTGCATCTTGCTTCTTTTGATAGTTCTTGCTGGTCTGCTCAAGCCTCGAATGCGTTCAATGGACTGCAAAGTAGTGCAATTTTCAAACAGAAAATGCTGAGAGCCACACAGATTCCCATGCAAGAGTTCATTTGCGATTTGCGTTTCAGACATTTGAAGGTATGGAGGGAAGCTGATTTTTCATGTCCTTGCGCAGTAAACAAGAAAGCAATGACGTATCACAAGTGGTGTGGGAGTTCTGAGAGTGGTCCTAGAGTTTCTCCTTTTCTATTCCCTCCTACTTGTACAAGGATTTGGACAAACATGTATTGAGGAATTTCAGCAGGTTCAGATTGCGTGCACACCATTTGAGAGTGGAGTCTTGCAAATGGCATGGTGGTTCTAGCATTTGTGATAAATGTGAGTGTGGAGAAGTTCAAGATGAGAAGCATGTGCATTTCTTTTGCAAGTGTGCTGAAGCGTGCGAGCTGCGCATGAGATACAGAGACCTTTTTGAAGGAATGTTTAAGACCCTGCGTGTGTTTGCTCCTTCGAGCTCTAAATTTATTCCTTTCTTGGCTTGTCATCACAGTATCACTGACTTTGAGATCAATGCGTCCCTGAATCAAGACTCATACAGACTCCTCATGTTTGTGTCAGATTTAGTTTCAATTTCGACACTGGTTAATTTTGCGTCACCAGCCAATTGCCATCAGCCAGAGTCTCGGGCTGTAAGCCATCCTTGTAACCCCTTGTAACCCTACACAAGACAAAGAGACTGCACTGTTTTTGGTTCAGGCCCCCCCCCCTCCTGCTCAAACACAAGCATGAAAAGTGCAAAGCAGATAGGTACAGCCACGAGAGAGGACTCTGCTGGGTAAAAGCAACTTTTGTGACAGATGTGTGCAGATTCTTCTCTGATCGTTTGTATTTCTCAGCAGTTTGTTGTGAGCTGGCTGTTTCATAAACATGCAGCAATAGGAAAGTTGAACAGAAGAATTTGATATACAAATCGGCAAGTCCTTGGCAAGTAAATTGAAGTCCAACAGTTTACTGATGAAAAACATTTCTAATCGATGTAAGGTAAAGAAATTTAACACAGCACAAATGAAAATGGTACGGAATCAAATGCACCAGTTAAAATTATTGGCTGCAGAACATGGTTGCTCAGCAAACCCTGCACGTACAAGCAAGATGAAAGCAAACTGCAGAAGAAGAAAGGAAATCAAACAACATGAATTTAATATCTTGCACGAAAGCAATCGTCAAAGTTTACGAAGGGCAGTAAGTACCTCAGGGCTGGATGAGTCAAGGAGTTTACTCCTAGACTTCAATAGGTAGCAGGCCTTACTTACAACACCTGGTGCAGTTGTAAAGAAGTCGAGCAGGAGTGACTAGCTTGCCCATTGTTCTTGCTCCATCAGTGGAGGTTCCCAATATAAGCCAGTGGAGCGTTTATAGCCAAGCACACTTTTGCCCTGTGAGGTGAAGTGGAAGGAAGCTGAGGTCGTACAAAGGTTGATGCCGTGTGACTCACCCATTTTGTCACGATTTCAGGTAGGGCAAGACAATGTTACTGTTCACATGAAAGGCAGACAGAATTGCACTGCGTAATTGAAAGGGCAGTCAGGCGTACGATCCTGAGCAGACGATACATTGTACCACACTGGACAAAGCAGTTATAGTAAGCATCCATCATTTTTTGCATGCTAGGGAAGCTGTGCCAGACTTATAACAGCCGGTCATTACAGAAATAAATATTCCCCATGTCCTAGCATGGTTAATAGCTGAGACTCTCGTTTTGTTTACCTGTGTCAGACTATAAAGGTCCATACTGACACAACCAATCTGCTGAATATAAGCATGCAGCATCCTTATCAAAACCATACCTGCTTTCCTGCTGCTTTGTTGCGCATCTTGCGGACATATATGTGCGCAGGGTTTATGCTGGGGTCTGGGCCACAATCATTCCTGTGCAAATCAAGTGCAGAGAAGAGGATTCCTTGGTAGAGCCTGATTTTTGGAAATGTACTGAGCACGCTACAGTGATAAGGGTAAAGGGTTGATGCAACCCACTCAAGAAGGCCAGAGGTGAGTATGCTTGTTGCTTACTGCCTGATCAGAAAGGAGGCCACCACAATCAACGCAAGCTGGCTCAATTGCCCTTAGAGGACAGCTTTCTTTCAAAAACACTGGAACACCACATCACTATGCCGCAGAACCTCAGCACAAGCAGGAGAAACCCTGCTGGCCAAGGCATTCAGACACACAATAAGTCACCACGAAAGTTGCTCTGCAGATGTACTAGATGCATTCATCAAAACACGCACTCTTCTTGACTGCTCATTGGCCTGTGCACCACGATGCCAGCGTCTGCCTTGTTGTAGAAGTGCGCAGAGCTGGAGATGTCGTACAACGTGGGCGGCCTGCCGCTGCTGTAGTCATACATCATGCGAGGGTGGGCCACAAACCACACGTGCACGTTGCTGCGCTGCACACAGGAAAGAAGCAAAACCGTGTAAGTTGTGTGAATGCTGCGATAGCTTTGCACTCACCACTGCCATTTGCCACACTATCAAGTATCAAGTAAGTAAGTACTACCATGAAATGCACACAGACGCTCTACGGTTCTCTATAACAAGCCCTGATTTCCCAACAGTTCATCTGCTTCATACCAGCACAAGTGTTCCCCCAACGACAATCCAGGCAGCACAGGAGCACTATTCATACGTTGTGACATCAGTGGCTGGGAAACCCAAAAAAAGGACATTGCAACCGCACAATCACAGCAAAGCCGCTCTCCGCATAACCCTGTGCCAACATGCCGCATAACCCTGTGTACCGCATAACCCTGTGCCGCATAACTCTGTGCCGCATAACCCTGTGCCGCATAACCCTGTGCCGCATAACCCTGTGCCGCATAACCCTGTGCCAACAGCAATGCCTCCTCCCCGCATAACCCTGTGCCGAAAACAGCAACGCCTCCTCCTCTAGCTCATCCCCCTCAAAATACCCTCCAAGCGCACCTGTGCAAAGCGTTTGACCTTGGACAGCATCTGACTCACGTACTCTGTCTCACTCTCAAACTCCCGAGAATGGTCCAGCTCGTTGTACGGGTCAATAACCAGGCCTCGCACCCCGTACCTAAAAACATCATCACAGACATTTAGAAGCAGATCCAAGCATTCAGGACTAAATTTTAGGCACATAAAAGCAGTGGTAATGGCATGAAAGCTAGATTAGTATGACAATAGAGGGGTTTGCCCCCGGAGCTGGGCCTGCAGGTTGGTGCAAGAGACAGATTGCACTCGTGTGCAACGAACTGGCACATAAATTTGGGTCAAGGCGTTGGCCACCACAGGCAGACCTCCCACCTTTTCACCGCAGCGTCTGCCTTGGCCAGCACCCAGTCAATGGTTGGAGAGGCGTCCTGTACTCCCTGAGGGGTGTTCACTGTACTAGTGGGGCTGTACAGCTCGCGGAATTCGATGGGCACCTTGTCCTCAACAGAGTGCCTGTTCAGGGGTGAGTTGACAAACTTAGTAGGTAGTATGAGATGACATGCAAAAAGGTGCGCACGCAAATTCCCCCAAAAGCTGCATCTGTCAAGGCACGCCACCTAACAGAGAGTGATGATTTTCACGCGAGGAGCTGGGAAATTTGATGTTTGGAACACGCAGATCATTGCTATATAGGAAGGTGCATGTGCCAACACTGCATTGATTCAGTAAAAAATGGTGCACGGCAGGGATGTGAGGGTCGGCCAGCACTGCACGCATGCGTAAGTGTGATTGCTGTACAATGTGCATGAGCGCGTACGCGTACATTTGTGCAACATGCGCGTGTGCCTTTACAAAAGTATGTGCCACGGCGCAAGAGCACCTGATGAGGAGGAAGTGGGAGTCCAGAAAGTCCATGCCTTCCAGCAGCTCTTTCTCAGACATCTGTGGCAGCACCTGCCCGTCCTCAGTCACTCCCTGGAGCAATGCACAACGAGATGTTAGGCCGTAACACAAGTTTCAACATGCACTAGCCCCCCTCTCCATTCCTTATTCAGGTAACATCACAAGTTTGGGCCTGATGGACAAATTATACACTGTAGTGTCAGAGTCTGGAGAGCACGCAAATGCTTTTTTTAGAGCAGGAGCTGTGAATGAAAACATATTTTCATGAGTGCAGAAAGTGGGACACGGTCGCCTCACCTAGCAAAACCTGCAAGCTCTTACCTTTCTTCTATTGTGTGACCGTGTGTCTGCAATTTGCACATCACCATAACCCCTTTAGCAGACCTGCACTTGTGCTCAAACTATTCCATCGACAGCCCCCTTTCCCTCTAGGCACTAAAACCTGAAAACTCACCGCGCCAAATTGCTTCCCAACGTACTTCTCCAGCAGGTTGCGTGCGTGGCCTTTGGGGTTCTTCTCAAATGAGCACATGGCAATAGACCAGCCGGCCTGCATGGCCAAATTCATGCACAGCGCGTCAAGCCATTCACTCTTCCCTGAGTTGGGAACACCTGCACAAAACATAATAGATGTATTTCATTTCAAAAGTCAATCCAAGGGTTTGTGTCTGTGCACGCAACTTACTGCTAACACCATCTTATGCATTATATGGAAATTGCAATAGATATGGTGTTTTTCACATGTCATGCCACAACAAAAAAAGGATATGCAGAGGTGTCTGACAAACGTAAAGGTGTGTATTTCAGGGAATTAACATGCAAACAAATGTTTACTTACGCAACAAGATAAAAGTGAAAAGGTGGCAAGCACATGCATCCTACTGTGAATTGGTTGGCCTTTTCTTCAGCACCAGTAACTGCAAAGTTTACCCCTCCAAGCATGCATTCTCTATGCCACCTGGACGTTCTCGTTCATATCCCAACTTTTGAGCACCTCTCTGGAACAAAGGTCCGACGAGTCACGTTTCTTTACAACACCAACCTCCTACATAAACCCTCACTTTTTCCGATCTTAGCACACCTGTGACGCTTCCATCATCAGTCATAAACCAAAGGATCAAACAAGCGTGCACGCTTCCCTATGCATTTAACACGCAAGGCATACTGAGCTACTGAGTGTGCTGAAGTGTAAGGGGTGACTGAACATGCCAGTGAAACTCTTGCACCTGTGACAATGGTAAGCTCCCCAGGGACCACTCGGTAGCTCTGGTCCAGATACGGCCACCCTGTGCTGATGCCCTGGGAAAAACCCCTCCGGTCATGGTAGTCCTGAAGGATGGTCTGCGGGAGTGGAAGCAACTTAAGTCAGTTTTTAAGCAATGTGCATCCAAGCGAGCTCGACAAGCCTTCGATTATCCAAAGTCCACGTTGAGGCAGCAAGACGACGTCCAAGGCGCATTTGTGTAGGATGCCTTGTCAAGGGTGCAACCAAGGGTGCAACCGTCGCTCACACTGCATCTCACAACAGTTGGTCCCACTGCATCTCACAACCGTTGTGCAAGCTTACACAACCCACAACCACCAATGTCCACGCTTTGATGCAAGAGTGTACACAATCCAAGCTCAGTACACTCTTTCTTTGTTTGCAGCGCTTTTGCAATGGATGGAGTGCTTTTGCAATGGATGGAGCAAGCTTCAAACTTGATCAAAGTATTCAACCAAAATCCAGACACTCGTACCCACATGCGCACACATACACACACACTTTAACAACCGCACCTCCAAATAGTCCTTGAACTCATGCAGCCCCTCAATGGGCCATTCCTTAGCATGGTACTGCATAATGTGCAGCAGCACTTGCATCCCATCCCCTATCAGCACCTCATTGGCACTCAGCCGCAGGGGTGAATTAGGGTGCACGGGGCCAAAGCCCGATCCAGTGGCAGAACCTGAGCTCGTTCCGTGCACAAAAGGTAGCCCAGCCGGAGAAGGAGGAGCCGCTGCTGAGCTTTCAACACCCTCATTGTCGCCTCTGCTGCCGTCGCTACTGCTGCTGGTGTCGTCCCCGGAATGGTGGTGAATCGTGGCTGTGCTGGTGTGGGAGGGGATGTCTTGGCTGGTGGTCGTGAGGTTGGTGCTGGCACTGCTGCTGGGGTTGTTGATCTGGTTATCGGGGTGGCGGGGGCTGAAGTAAGGCAAGTCTTCAGCAGAGACAGGCCACCTATACACAACAAGTTTGGGGGTTGATCAATCACAAGTGACCCTTGCTGACACATACTGATGTACAGAGTATGGGCTGTCCTTGCTTGCATGAGCAAGCCTATGTCGTGCGTGTTAAAACACAGAAGCATGGATACTTGAGGCGTCCACTTGACACAGTCAAACAGAATTGGGGCATTATTAGGTGAGCAAGCATACTCAGTCCGATGGTGAAAAGTGAAGACATGCTGAATGCACTGTGTGTGTGGACTAAACTGGTCAGGCACACGACATTCACAGGTACCTACCTCATGCAACTGGACTAAACTGGTCAGGCACACGGCAAGGTACCTACCTGACTGCACTGTGTGTGTGTGGACTAAACTGGTCAGGCACACGACAACTAAGGTACCTACCTGATGCGCATGCAGCGGTCCTTGCCCAGCTTACTAGCCAAGGCATCTTCGAGCTCCCCATCATCTCTGAGAGCGTTAAAAGAGGAGGGCATTGCAATGTGAGGGTTTGTTGGACAACTGCTGCAATCAGCAGGATTAGAACAAAGCAGGGATCACGGAGCCAGGAGGAGGTCTTTAAACTTTGAGTTTTCATTTTTTATCGATATGTAATCCGCACGAGTAAGGCAGAGCAGCGCAAAGGACAAGACCCTAAAGGATGAGGGCACTCCTGCTTAGCATCTGTGTCAGTGTTTTGGACGTATCAAAAAGTCCTCCTGCAATAAGCATGCAAGGCATCCGCGCCATATGATCGGCGTACGTCACGCGTGTGACATTGAATCACTGGTAAGTGCAATACCGGTAAGTGCAAAAGTTCACCTTACAGTAATTACCTACCAAAAAGGTACGTACACAATACAACATGATACATGCTTATGTGCATGCGTTTGTGCAAAATGCAAGCAAGCTGGTTGTACAATAAAAGAAGGGAATACATTTTTCTTGTTTCAGTGATGCTACGTACTTTAAGTGCGGGCAATGAAAACTGAGTGTGCATTCAAACACTTAAAGCACCAACTGAAACCACCGATTGTTAAGATAACCACCAATAATTAAGCCACCACTCAGGCGATCCAGCACAGTGTGTCTTTTGATAAGCACACAAATACACAAACCTGTCTGTTGGTGCTAGATGCCCATTTCTCAGCGCCAGATAAATACGGCCGCACTTTGGACCAAACACTGTTTCTGCCACTGTCATCACGCAGTTCAGGATATCTCGCTCCTCCTTGACTCGCCCATCTGCTTCAGAAGGCCGTCGCTTGCTGCTTCTCTGCATTAGGAAGCGACGGAGGTTGCTTGGTTATATGTCAACCAAGGGGCTCAGGCAGGCAGGTCAGTGTTGAGTTGAGAATTGCACGACGATGCGGTGAATAAGATGCTTTCAGGACAGTGTTGAAATAAGAAATGCACGACGATGCGGTGAACAAGATGCTTTCAGCTTCATTACAACTATGACTAGAAATTGGCAAAAAGGGGGTTCCATTCTTGAATTTTAGGTATAAAGAGATGCAGGTACGGATAAACGCCACTGTCAGCCGCGCCAAGTTTCAGGTTGTTTTGCGCATAGCAGGTCCAGGTGTTATTTGCATCAAGCCAACATGTATACCGTTCAAGCCACAGCAAAGGTAAGAAAGCAAGTCTTGAGATGATGCAAGACCGATAGCGGAGACGCAAGGACATTTTTTTGATTGCTGTTGCCCTTATCAAAGCACTAAGGCCACCTTGCCTAAAACCCAGGCCAGTGAACCGGCATGCGAGCACCAAGTATGGCAGGAGTACTTAGTATCATAGCTGAGGTAATAGTTAGTTCTGCCAGCCAGTAAGGCTCAGGTACCTGGCAAAGCTGCATTAAGCACAGCAGCACTTGCCGCCTAACACCCTCGTATAATAAAGTTAGACCCACCTTTGCAGGCGGCACATCGAGAAGCTCGGAGGTTCTAGGCAGCATGACAGCCTGCCGTTTCCGCTCCTGCTGCTGCTCACAGATCTGTTGATAGTCACGTCGTATGTAGGGGGGCAGGGACACCACAGCATGGGGGGGCAGGCCCAGCTGCAGACAAACACACCACACATTCTTTCAGCATGCATTCAAATGATTGAACTCGATTTTGGGGACACCTTACTTAAACCAAACACACCTGCATGCGATTTCTGCATGCGGTCATAAAGAATATGCAGACTGTAAACATGGACAGCGCGATGAGATGTGCCTGCTCTACTACTGCATGGGCAACGTGCTGAGATATGCGTGCTCTTCTACTGCATGGACAGCGTGCTGAGATATGCGTGCTCTACTACTGCATGGACAGCGTGCCGAGATATGCCAGAGGGGGGACACTGGGCAAAAGCCAAAACATGCTCCTTTTTGCATGAAAGGTGCAACTACTCACACGTCACTTCATCAAATTGGACCCAACCTAGCTTCAAACTGATGCTGACTTAATAAGCTACCCGAGCATGTGCTCAGATTTAGAGAAGTCGCCCTGCGTACAGAACGACAGGACTAAATGCACACGTCGTGCACCTGCACCCAAGATGGGTGCTTTCAGGGGGAATGGCACATTAATTTGCATAACTCGCCAACCACTTGGTCTTTTTGCCCCATTTTTCTTTCAATGATCTTTATTTATTACAAGGACTTCAAAACACCAAACATCACTCAGTTTGGTGCGCTGGCTGGTCAGATACAGCGTATGGCTGCTCAAAAAGTAGGGTTTACGCTGCGGCCGATTAGGTATGGCTCCCCTAATTGGCAGGTTTCAAGATCAGCTGCTTCGAAATCACTACATTCAGAGCTGAGCTTGAACCTGCCAATTAAGGGAGCCATACCTTAGGGGCATGCAAAAACCTGACCATTTTGGGCCTCAGCGTCCCCCCTCTGGAGATATGCGTGCTCTACTACTGCAACAGTAATACTGTAATGGATGCTGCACCAGCAATTATTGAGTGGTGCTTTTGTGAACTTGTACCGAGGGAAGGCTGAAGCTCGGCTGCTGTGACCATAGTCAATAACGCAGCAATTGCAGGAAAGAGACTAATTTAAGAGTAGTGCCGTCATGCTGTTTTGAGTTGTAGCTGGCCTTGCTTACAGCTTAGCAGGACTATAACTGTGAAGGTGCGATCAAGCATATAGCGCCCTGTGAAGGTGCAGGACATTTTGCCCAGCTTTTGCAATTCATTTCAGGTCATGGGATAAACCGGCTGACCTCAACCAAAACAGTCGTTCCACAGGCACCTCTGCCTAAGCTCCTCTTCCTAAAAGTCTTTCCCAGATCCAACCAGGCAGAAAAAGTAAATTGTCGCAGTTGAACATCAGGCGCCTCTTGACGCACACAACATTCCTATTTTCTTGCGCAGGAACTGCGTACGTGCAGCAATGTCATATGGGCGTTGCCAATCCTGAACGTGTTTCATGCTTCATGCACACCAGCTCCACCTTCCTTACCTCTACTAGCGTTAACCTGTCCAGCTCGTCTTCAACCAAGTAGGCATACAGCAAAGCATCCCCCATGCCAGAACCTTCCAAGCAATCTTCTGCACTTCTCGCTTCCCCGCTCTGAGATGCAGCCTCTTCTTTGCTCAGAAACGATACCTGCTTGTGTATGTGTATGTGTGTGCGTGTGTGTGAGCATGGCTGCAAGCCTGAGTAGGGGTGCAACTGTAGACATGTGTGCATAGGCATATGTGTAAATGTATGTGTGGGTATGCCTGTCACTGGGTATATCTGTCACTGGCTATGTATGTCAATGGGTATGTCTACTGAGGTAGGAGGTTACGCAGTGCCAGGTGACGACAGCTCCTGCTGAATAAATATCAGTGGAGGAGCAAAAGGAACCCGCTACAAGTATGGAGTGTAGCAACGGGGATATAGAGAAACGGCCATCACCATCAGCTGACCACCAGTATCTCGAAAGGGCATGGGCGTGCACAGGCAAAAGATCTCGGAAGGGCATGGGCGCAGGCAAAATTGCGCAGGCAAAAGTGCGCAGGCAAAAGTACCTCGGAAGGGCATGGGCGTGCACAGGCAATAGCAGCACTGCCTTGGATCACAAAAACCAACCACCCTATTTCGAGGTGCGATCACAAAAACCGTTCCTCATCCTAAATACTCAGCGAGCCTTGAAACACAGCACGCTACAACAAGCACCAAGCCTTTGCAATCAAAAACGCGCACCACATCGTGCACGCCCCACAGGATGCGCTGAGCCCCAGCGCACGTGTGCCACACACAAGGCAGCCCAGCATCCAAGTGAGCCATTGCCGCTTGCCTGGCAGCATCCCCAGACTCTGCCGCTGCCGCAGCACCACCACCATCACCACTACCGCTACTCCCCACGTGCTCAGCCCCAGCAGGCAGCGCAGCTGTCGCCACCTTCTTAGCTGGGCGCCCAGGCTTTTTTCTTTCAGGGTCATTTTTAGCTGGGCGGCCAGGCTTTTTTCTTACAGGGTCAGGTTTACACGTGCTGCGCGCGCTGCTGGGCTTTGCAGGCTCAGAGGAGGCAGAGGAGGAGGAGGAGGAGGAATCAATAATGGATTCAGTAGAGCCGCTCAGCACGGCAGAGTCTTGTTGCTCGCTGCCTTCCTGCACTTCAAGGGCTGCTTCGTGCGAAGGCTGAGGGGAAGATTCTGGAACTGCTGGTGCTGGTTCTGATGGTGCCCTAATGGCAGCAGCTGCTGGTGCTTCTTGTGCCTTTAACTCCAGCAGCGTTTTTTCGATCTGTAGGGCAGGGGGTGTAAGGTGGAGCGTTCCTTTAATCTGTAGGGCAGGGGGTTTACGTGTGCAAGGTGCTGTATTCGGGGACTTCCTGTGCAATAGTGTGGCTGTCAGTCCTGTGTGTGTGTTGGTTAGTATGTGTTCGTGTTGTGCTACATGGTTGACACGTGGTATACGGGGGTCAATCGGCCTTCTACTGATCTGAAGCCACGCAGATACAGAGTTGCCCACCTTCCCTACTCAAATCTGAAGTCAAGACTTATCAGTTTAGATGCAATGTCACTCGCTTTCGGCAGAACCAGCCTTGTGCAGCATACCGCAACACTTTCACACTTAAAATAGGAGATGATCGGGAGAAGCGGGACCGAATAACACTGGGATGCCAACAAAGTGCCTGACCTGACAAAGCAAAGCCTGCAAACGCTTGCCATACTGGATGTAACATTAAGCAAGGCTTACCGCTTCAAACGTTGTTTTGCCAATGCTTGTCGTCTCATTACAAAATTCACAAAGGTCTGATTTTTGTGTTATCTCTTTTCCATAGTCAGCCAGCGCGTACAAGACATCCTGCGCAGGCAAAACAGTAAGTTTCAGGATTCAAATTGGTAACAAAATGAGCACAACAGCAGAGGCAGATTGGATCACTTAGGTTGGTAAGTTAATACTATGATTATTATTGTGATGCGTTTCACAATCAGCACTTACTGAGTAAAACTTGGCTTGATTTGACGTCAACTTCGTTCTTGAAAGGCCATCAATCAGTGCAGCATTAAGCGTTGAGCGAGAAAGGAAAGCGATGACAGCCTGGAGCAAGAAATAAGCAACTTGCCAATTGAGGTGGCAAAAGCTCATAAAATTGATGCCACACAAGTGACATTGCAATGTTCTCAGAGCAATACCTCCTCCCTGTCCTGATCATACTTAGCTACAACAGAAGAAAAAGCTCACCACTTTGCAACCTTACCAGATGTGCATGTCCTTTAATGTTCTTGGACGTCTTCGCGCCGCTCAAGGTGAGCTGCTCTTTAGCTTTGGCCACCGCTTTGGCCACCTGTGCAGGTCATTACAACCTTAAAACGGAGGAAACAAGGCAAAGGCAAACAAACAAGACGGCACGCAGGCAAGTGGATGACTTCTCTCAAGTCAAACCAGAAGAAGAAGGCCAATACAGAAGTCGGTTATAGCAAACCTCTTCCATTACAAATAACACATCAAATAAGGACATTGACAAGCCTTGAGTGACTCTGCCCAGATGAGAGCTTATTAAAGCAATTGACAGTGCCTGCACTCACACATCTTTGAAAACATGAAACACCTGGTAAGGAATCTCACCTCCTCATGATTTTGACACCTTAGCCGTTCATTGCTTTCTCTTGCAAGCTGCCACAGGTGGTGGACGAGGTCTTGGTTATCTGGGTTAGAGGCAGGCGGAGGTGCAGAGGTATCCCTGCAGGCAATAAGAATGACCAACAAATGAAGTCCCTTCCTGCACTACAACTGTGTTTATGCTTTAGTCCACTGTAATTTAGTCATGCCTGTCCCATTCCATATAAATTTCCATCGATCGATTAAGCTGTATCGAAGCGATGTTGTCCGCTACTTGAAAAAAAGAGGGCACAAATAAAAGCAGCCTTATCAAAGTAGCAAGGACAAAAATGAAGAGCCGCAAGCGTAAATACCCTCTGCCGCATTTGGCTCCCCAGCACTTTCTGGCAATGGCAACGTCCGATCACACTCCTTTCATAAGTAAATGCATATGGCGTAAATTGAAAGCAGCAACCTACTTTGGACAGCAAGGTCAAGCCAGTTTGGCACATAAATACCTGGATGGCATTGTAGACATAGCATTGACACACAAGTATACCAGGATGGCATTGGCTGGATAGCATTGGCACACAAGTTTACCTGGATGGCGATGTAGACATGCTTCGTGTCCCACTGGGGCTGCTGATGGGCGAGCTGTTTTTGCTTCTTTTGGCTTGTTTTGGCTGTTTTGGCTGTTTAGGGGGAGATTCACCCAGCACCCCCCAATCTATCAAGATTGACCTCATCTGCAAGGTAGCAGAACAACAAAAGTCTTTTTGCTTTTTTGCTTTTTTTTGGACGCCTTGCCCTGAATTGAGGTTGATATTACGCAACTGTTAATGGAAAATTGTATAAGAGAATCCTAAAACACACACCAAATACACTGTCTCAGCCCCCAGGCTTAAGCCAGCCAGAGCGCAGTATAAGCCGTTGGTTTAAAAAGCAGAAACAATGGCTCTGTCCCTATGTAAAAGGATATAGCTGCCTAACCTTCAGGGCCTTTATGAAGACAGAGTGTCTGTGAAGTTAAGTATTTCACTGGCAATGAAACACCAGAATCACTTGAGAAGCCATGTATGCCCATCCGTTAAACCACGATAAGTTAACCGTTAGTCGCTCTGCAGAAATAAGTTTCTAGACACTGTTCTACGCAGCCAATCTCAAGGTCTGCTACAATAGTACAAACACGTACACACGCGTTGCCCTCCTGAATACACATGCCTGACCTGAGGTGCCCACCTTTGTCACGCTTTTTTTCCCCACCCCCTCACAACTTGCAACCTCCTGCAACGCCTCCTCGTCCTTGATCTCAATGTGGAAGTCTGCCACTATGCGAGCAACCTGCACATCCCAGATCATGTGGATCACAGAGAGGATGAAAGCAAGAAGGTCTGCCACAGCATCAAACACATACACACATGAGGGACATGCGTACTTAACAGTTAACACTCCTGGGGAGCAACATAGGCAGTCAAACGTTTATCTTTTGCGGAACTCCATCTCCACAAACAATGTTAGGGATTCTTACCGTCCTGTAGCATGAATTTGACCAGAAGAAATAGAACACTGCGCACCTCTAAGTTTACATTGATCCTCCACACATCATTCTTTTTTGTTGCTTCATCTGCCAGTTCCCGAAAATAAGCTGCAAAATACTTGTTGTATCCCCCTTCAGGGGGGCTGGGCAAGTGCCTGTGTGTCAGGTGGGCAAATGAAGGTACGTGTGTGAAATCTTCATGCGGCACGTGTGTGAAATCTTCATGCAGTACATGTGTGAAATCTCCATGCGGTTTGTGTGTGAAATCTTCATGCGGCACGTGTGTGAAATTTTCATGCGGCACGTGTGTGAAATCTTCATGCGGCACGTGTGTGAAATCTTTATGCGGTACATGTGTGACATCTTCATGCGGTTTGTGTGAGAAACTTTAATGCGGCATGTGTGTGAAATCTTTATGTGGCACGTGTGTGGATTCCTCATGCGGCTGACACGTTTCAGACGGTAACGCAAGTTGCAGAAGAGGTTGCTGATGCTATCGCTAAACAAACTTAAAAATGCAGGGGAGGGGGACTGAGGCCCCAAAAGGGTGTTTATACTATGTACTATGTACATATCATGTATTATGTATTATGTATATATTAATGCTCCCCGCGTACCTTTACCGCACAACTAACAAGCTTTGATCTATGCATCAAAATCAAGCAATCCAGGTGACTGCCGTCTGATTCTTGCCAATTAAGGCAACTAGCCTGCCTGGTGAGCCGTGGCGTAAACCTTACATTTTGCTGTCAAACCTTTGTAACATAGTACTCACCGCACCAAATTTAATGATTTTTACACATGATATTTGATAAATACAGATTGCTACAAGAAACGAAATGAGGATGTGGTTGGTGAGGTATGCAAGTTAAATGACTATTTCCCATGTATAGCACCCAGCTAGGATATAGGTACCCTACATGGGTGTTTAGTCCTGTCAATTCATATGCAGAAGCAATCCAATGATTCTAGGCACATGCTCTGGTAGCTTGATGTCTCGGTTTCAAGCTCGATTTGTTCCAGTTTGATGGAAGGTGGTGTGTGAGTAGTTGCTCCTTATATGCATAAAAGGAGCATGTCCAGACGATTGCTCAGTCCACTCCCACTGCCTAAAATTGGGGGGACACTTAGTGTGCAAGGTGCATTGCCTGTACACAGAAGCTAGAGTGCCCTGCAATTTATCCCAGGCGATCCCACTGCACACACGACCTGATAATTACATGGCCATGTCCTAAGAAGCATATTCAGCAGGAGTGGTTGCGAGGCACACTCCCAACCGCTCTGAACAGATTGAGGCAAAGCACAACATGTGTCAAGCAAGCCGCCTTCCGCTCACCCACTGCCAGCTGCTGCTGTTGTAGAGAAGGAGCTGCGCTGGTCGGCGCTCCCAACGGCTTGTCCTGGCCCCCCGGAAAGACTGCTGGCCCACCCACGGATACCTATAGGCTCTGGTGAGGAGGGCGACAGATGGCTGACAACGTGACTTTCTTGGTGCTGTACCTCCCGCATGTGTGGGCTCCCTTCCCGAGGCACACCCTGCTGTAGCTGCTGCTCGTGTACCTGCTGCTGCAAGTGCTGCCCTGTCTGCTCTCCCTGCTGCTGTACCAGCAGCGGAAGCTGTTGTGGCTGCTGCTGCTGCTGCTGCTGCTGCGGTAGTTGCGACGGCAGTGCTGGCTGTTGCTGCTGCTGCAGCTGTTGTGCTTCCTGCTGCAACCTTGGCTGCTCTGCTTGGACTGTGGCAGTGGCGGGCATCCCCAGGGGTGGGCCCTTATAGTCTGGGTCACCCTTGAGTTGAGCAGGAGTGCGGCCCTGCCTAGCTTCCAGCTCCTCCACAGCTTGCAAGTAGATGTAGGACCTGCTCACCTCTCTGCCCTCTGCATTTCTGTACGGCACCACAGCACACAACACCTCCCCCCCCTCTGCAACATCCTCCTCCACTCCATTCCCACTGTCACGACGACCACCAGCAGCAGCTGCTGCTCCTGAGGGCTGCTGGGCACTGTTTCTGCTGGCTTGTTCTTCAGGCTCTGCACCCACACTGTCAACCACAGGGGGCTTAACCAGAGCGGGGTACATACCACAGGCTTCCGCCACGCGCCTTGATATGCCTCGCTCGTTTAAGAATGAAAGCATCTGCGCGAGCATTGATGCAGCAGTAGTAGCACACACAAGGGAATTAGCCACGGCCTTCGCCAAAATGTTTGGTGCCTGAGATTTGAACAGCGATCTCCTTGAAACAAAGACACAGCTGCCATAGGCCATGTGTAGAGGAAGGATGGTCTCTTAAGTAACGAGATTGCTGGTCATTCATGATTAAGTTAATCAGCTTCAAATCGTGTCAGTTCTGGATGGCTCCTTGCTGCCGTTGCAAAAAAGAGGTGCTCAAAGATAGAGGAACAAAATACCGCCTTCCCAAACCCAACAAGCAGCAAACGAACTTCTTGTTGTTCTGTGTATATAAAAACGACCTCAGAAGTCACTGCTTCCAGGCGCGTCGAACAAACATTTTTGACGTGAGGCAAAGTTTAACATTGTTGCTCACCTGCTTGCCTAGAAGCCCGTCCAAGGACTGCTTCCCTAGCATAACCAGCTGTTTGTAAAATCCTCTTTGGCGTGAGTGCTTATCTATCAGATCCGTGCGCCCTTTTTCACCACAACTGCCTCTGCACAGGCACGGAAGCATACATTGTAGGAAAGGAACGGTGATGCACTACAGGTGCCGTTGTTATTGCAGATATAGGATGTCAAAAAGGTTGCTAGTGTGTTGCCTAACATTTCTTTTTGAAGTACTGTCCAAAGTATCAAAAGTACTATCCAAACGTTGAGGCAGTGCGAACAAAAGGGGTGAGCAAGTCTAGTAAGTGGCGTTGATGAGTAAGTTGTGCATTCACCTTGTCCATGTGAACATCAAATTTGAAGCAGAACAGAAGAATATGATGCACCCACAAGCGCACGCGCACACACACACACACACATTACACACATACACACACAAATGTACACCTGAAACAATTGAAAACCGCGTACGTGCCATCCTCGCTGGCATTAAGGGAAAAAGAGAGCTGGTCGCTAGTGGCGTTGGAGCTGCCACCCTGACAAAACGGACAAGTTTCGCGGATGCCATTGGGGTACGGAGGAAGAGGGGAAAGGGAGGGTATGTTTAGCTCCTGGCTCACTTTGCTGGTCAACTGGCTGAGCCTCTCATGCAGCTCTGCGCGAGATATGAACCCGTCCCTTGCACCTCCATCCTGCTCTGTGGCATTTGAGCTGCCTCCTTCACTGGCTCCACAGCTTGTGCTGCTCTTTCTTGGGCTGCACGAGAGGGAGGTAAGGCTGGTTGCAAGGAAGCAGGCCCCCGACCTTGATGAGGTCATAGCTGGAACCCTACTGCTAGTGCTACTTGTGCTGCTGAAGCTGCTAAGGCTCGAAGCGAGGTGGTGGTGCTTGTGCAGGGGTTTGAATGATGCACAGGGGTGGGTGGTGCTGGGCAGGGTCTTGTGAGATGGCTGCAGTAGAAATAAGCGCTTGCTTGATGGAGGTAGGGGGTGCATGGAGGAGAGGGGGCAGCTGCCAGGCATGGGAGTCACGCCCTTCACTGTGTTAAAAGTGCTTTGCAATAGGTGTCTGTGTGCAAAGAGCATCGCATGTTCCCTGTGTGTGTATGTGTGCGTGATTTTTTGTGTGTTTGTGTGCGCGTGCATGTATGTGTGTGTGTGTGTGTGAGTATGTGTGTGAGTATGTGTGTGTGTGTGTGTGTGTGTGTGTGTGTGCGCATAAGCATGCATGCACGTGTGCGTGTGTGTATGTGCGTGCGTGTTTGTGCGCATAAGCATGCATGCATGTGTGTGTGAGTGTGTGTATGTGTGTGTGTATGCGCACATAAGCATGCATGCATGTGTGCGTGTGTGTGCGTGTGCGTGTGCATGTGTGTGTGTGTGCGTGCGTGTGTGCATATCTCTGGGCATCTGTGTGCGTATTTGTGTGTGTGTATGTGTGTGTGTGTGTGTGTGTGTGTGTGTGTGTGTGTGTGTGTGCGCGCATAAGCATGCATGCATGTGTGCGTGTGTGTGTTCAGGAGCCCATTACCTGGTCAATTGAGCGAGCGAGGAAGGGCAAACGATGTGCCTCGAAAAGACAGGCAAGGGCGTGAGAATGAATGAAGACTAGGTAAATAAATTAATATTGCATAGCATAAAATAGATTTTAACTACCGCTCAGATCAAGAAAAAAATGGTTGTGCCAGACAAGGATGATCCCTCAAACCCCGCCAACCTTCCTATCAGACGCTATGCTGCCTCAATCACAGAGGCAGTGAAAGCCAATCCCACAGTAGTTGTAATTGGAGAGACTGGCTCCGGCAAAACTACGCAGATATCGCAGGTCAAAACACGCGCGCGCATATACTCACACATGCACATGCGCACACACACATACACACACACATGCACACACACACAAACACACACACACTCTCACTCTCTCTCACGCGCACGCACACACACACACACACACACACACACACACACACACACACACACACACACACACACACACACACACACACACACACACATACACACGCACACACGCACACAATACACACACATACACACATATACACACTCTCTCACACACACACACACATCACACATGTACGCACACACATACACACGCACACACACACACATACACACACGCACGCACACACACATACACACATACACACACTCTCATACACACACACACATCACACATGCACGCACACACATACAGAAATACGCACAAGCACACTTATATTTCTGGCATGCAATAATCAACTGCATGCGTACCGCACGCTTGACTTGTAATCATGTGCAAGTCAGATACATTTATGCTGTGCAGAACACATACTACATACACAACCACTCACGAACAAACGCAAACTTGAGTGAGCTCTGCAACAAGCGGGTATATAAACTTATGCGTAAACGCGGCCCAAATGATGCTGTAGATACTGCATGAGGCGGGCTTTGCCAATGATAGCCAGATAGCCATTACCCAGCCCAGACGAGTGGTGAGTGGTTAAGTCATTTTGAGGCTTATACTGGTCTTTGCATGGTGCAGATTTGTGTCATGTAATGTGCGTTACGATTTGATGCCCTTTTATTTTTGAACAGGAACGAGGCTCTGCCGCTCTCACTTATAACTGACTCTCTCTCCCTTTCACTTAATACTGACAGGCTGCTGTGACTGTGGCCAAGCGTGTGGCAGAAGAGCTTGGGGTGGAGTTGGGCAGTATCGTAGGGTATGCTGTGCGTTTTGAGGACTGCAGCTGCTCGGACACCAAGATAAAGTACCTCACAGGCACGTCCACTACGCTCTCTTTCTTTCTTCATTCATTTTGCTTCCATTGGCAGTAGTTAGTGTTGTCTGAAGCTGCCAATTCTGTGTCACCGAATGTCATGCACACAACACGCGCTCTCGCGTTTTTCACACAATCAGCACGATTAACCCAGCCTTCTTGCTGCATGCCCTCACTCCTGTTGCAGATGGTACCTTGCTCCGTGAATGCCTTGAGGACAAGCAGCTCAGCAAGTACTCTGTGAGTCATATGAGGACTCACAAAACAGAAAGAGGGTTTCACATCACAGCCGTGCTGTGACGTAATGGAAAAATACGCAGGCAGTAAAGACCGCTTCCAATATACCAAACAACAAAAGAATGAGGAACCACACTAGCACCAGGTACCGTCATTGTGTTTCGGCATGTCATAAACGCTTAATCTAAGAGGCCTAGACGAGGTGTTCATTTTTCTAAAAGTTGCATCATTTGAACTGCCTTAAACCGAACAAAACGCGCTGCTATGTATGTTTGTATTGAGCTTGGTGTGAGAAAGGAACGCACACCACACACATCTACACCCTGGGAGAAAAAAGGCGCCCACAAACCTTTCTGTTGCAAAAAAGGCATGCACAAACCCTGCAAGCACCACCGTGCCTGGCATGCAGGTCATTGTCCTGGATGAAGCGCACGAGCGCAGCCTGAACACAGACATCCTGTTTGGAATCCTGAAGCAGTTGGTTGCCACGCGGTGGGTGGCAGTTCGTTTATGTGGATGCTCCATAAGGCTTTGACGTCTGCCTTGTAACCTCTATAGTCTGAATAGCCTGGTTTCTGAAGCATCCATAATGATTGCTTGGTTCCAAGCCCACTTAGTTGCAAAGCAAACATCACCGCTTCAGACGCGTGCTTGTTTGATAGCACAAAGTCCTCCCTTACAATGCACAACGATTTTGTGTGTGCAATTAGGCCACAAGGCAGCACATCCTCTCTTGATCGGCTGCAGGGCTAAGCCCTTGAAGCTTATCATCACGTCAGCCACCCTTGACGGCGAGAAGTTTTCTGTCTACTATAACAACTGCCCGGTAAGGGCACAGCGGGGAATGGGGGGAAAAGTCCACACCTAGTTAGACCAGGTAAAATGATTCTGTGTCCCTTGGGTAAGGACGCAAGACAGAGGGATGTACAGGTAGGCTACAACTGGCCGAGACTATATTCGCAGCTAAGTTTGAGGATGTATTTTTACTTCTTCTCTCCGACTATCCATAATTGTATCAAAACAGACATATACCTGAACATTGGTATCAGAAGGGATGCGAGTTCCATTTTTGGGATTTGGCAGGCTGCGCTAGGCTTACCGCGGTTGTGATTAACTAATAGCTGCCTTTTAATCAACTACACTTGTGAAAAGTAGGTGGAATCGAGTTTGGTTTGGAGCATGACCTCCAGGACTGTGCAAGGTTGACCTAATGTGGGTGGTTCTCAGCTATTGCTAATGCTTAAGGTGCCTGTGCATGGCTTCCTACGTCATGTCTATGCTGCTGCACAAAGACCTAGGACATAACGCAGTTTGATGTACGGCCGCCGACAAGTTACAAATGCACGACTCTGGCTGACTGCACCTGAGAGCATGTCAACGCAAGGCATGCTTGAGGACAGACTGGCCTTCGTGAAAAGCATTAGCAAGCACCCTTCATGCGCTCGTCGTTGCATACCAGCCAATTCTGATTTTAAGTCAAACAGGTTTAACAATGACATTGGGGGCAACCCCGATCGACACATGTGTCTGCTCTGAGACACCAGTATCGGACGTGAAAGCCCCGTTGGAAATTGTGGCGTCTCTGTTTTTTAATGTGCCTCTTTGATCGATCGTAATTTGTGGCGCCTCAGGTTTTCAACGTCCCTGGCCGCTGCTACCCGGTGGATATTATCCACTCCATTGAAGACCATCAGCGGGACTATGTGGATGCAGCCGCGGACGTGGTGCTGCAGGTGCACATACAGCAACCCCTAGGTGAGAAGCGGGGTGGACTTGCTAGCATTTGTATTTGTGTGGGTTTGTATTCATGTGCATTTGTGTGTGTATGTGTGTGTGTGCTTGTGTGTATGAGTCCTCGTTTATGTGTTTGATTGTGTGAAGTAGCATCTGGACATGTGATGTAGCATCTGGACGAGATGCGTGCTAGTACATTTGAGCAAGTGTACGAGGATGGGCTGTATGCTGGATTCCAAGTGTTTGCTTTACGTCCGGTCACCCTTTTGGCACGTCTCCAATCTGGATGACAGGGACAGCTGTCAGAGATCTAGCTTTTACAGCGAGGTCAATTCATTAAATACTCTTATGATGAATTCGTTCCTCATCCCCCTTTTCCCTGCTTCAACAATGCTGCAGGGGACATCCTCGTTTTTCTGACAGGCCAGGGTGAAATTGACAAAGTGATCACCCAGCTCAATAAAGCCATCTCGACCCTGCCGGAGGACACGTGTGGGCCCCTCATGATATTGCCTCTGTACGCCGCGCTGCCCCCAGAGATGCAGGTCAGTGCTTTGTTACGCACAGTGCACGTCAGTGCTTTGTTACGCACAGTGCAAGTCAGTGCTTTGTTACGCACAGACAGTGCTTTGTTACACACAGTGCAAGTCAGTGCTTTGTACGCACTCACCAAGATCAAAATCCAAAGCCTCTTGAGTTTGTCAAGGTCAGCTGGAGGGTGACCAACATGGTCTCGTAAAATGCTGTGTGGCGCAGGGTGAAATCTTGATGCCCTGCACATGTTGCATCATGCTGTATCCTGATGGCTACAAAAAAGCGCTTCCTGGTCTGCACCCGTCGTTCAGTTTCAGAGTTCCGTGAGTTGAACAGCATGTGACCTTGTATGTACTTGGCAATTATCATGCACCTGAGCACAATCTAATATTTGATCCAGTCATTTGATCCAGTCATCTGATCCAGATCACAATGTTCCTATCCCTGTGCACAGGTTCGAGTCTTCAGGCCCGCCCCTGAGGGCGTGCGACGCTGCATCGTAGCCACAAATGTTGCAGAGACATCAATTACAGGCAAGCTGTTTTGAGCGTGTGTGTTGTGTGGTGGGCAAACGTGGACGTGTCTCTTTCTGAGTTCGTACGTTAGCAAAAGTCGTGACAAAGCTATTTAATATGTCTTGCAGGAGTAAAATTTATTCCTTTTACTTTTGATCCACCAACATCAGATCGCTTCGTGCACTATGTGTGCGCAGTTGCTGGAGTGGTGTACGTGGTGGACTCAGGTATGGTGAAGCAGAAGCATCACGTGGCATCCAGTGGCATGGACAGCTTGGACGTTGTGCCTGTGTCACGTGTGGCGGCCACGCAGCGTGCAGGCAGAGCTGGGCGCACACAACCCGGCAAGGTAAGCAGCCTGCAGGCAAAACACCCTTGAGGCGGTGCAGTTGCGAGTGAGGTATAGAAAATGGAGCATGTATGAGTTGTGGGATAGGCAAAATTGAATGTCAACACCGCAAGATATTGCGTATCCATCTTGCCAAAGTGTTTTTAGTGTTTACAAGTGAATGAAAAGTCTGGCTGATGTTGGCCATTTTTGCTAGCCACGTAGCGTGCCAAACGTTGATCAGGGCAGACTCTGGCTGGTATGGCGGGCAGTCAGCAGGAGAGGTCTAAGGTGGCGTAGTTGTATTCCCCACCCGCGCACACATACCCCCACCCACACCCACATCCACACCCACAATGTACCTTTGTGGGTGGCATATGGAGACCGACCGCCGCTGGTATTACACATTTCCTTCTAGTGCAAGATGCATCATAAAATTAATGAATGAGAAGCATTCATTTTTGATCTCAGACAAGCAAATTCCAAGTATAGGGCACTGCATCAGGCTTGCCACCATGGCTCCCGAGAACCCAAAGACATTAATTCAGTTGAACAATTCCCAGTATTAAAGACCATAATTGGGGGGATCCGTTGCATCGTCAGAACATCCCATCAGCTTTCACACTTCCCACACTCTGCAAGTTACAATCCTGCATGACTCATCTCTCCTTCATTTTTGATACTACTGCTGCTGCTGGTGCTGCTGCTCCCCCTCTTGAAAGCCTATGTTGCAGCTCTCTTGTCTGCCCATCACTCTCACTGCTGCTCCCACCACTGCTGGGACACCTCAGTGCTCGTAAGCCAGCAAGTCAGTGCGCAACGTGCCCCTGTGCGCTGCATCCTGGGCTGCTGCCTCGGCAAGCTTGGGGGCTCGCTCAGCCTGCATGGCTACCATCCACGTGCGGCTGGTCCGGACGTCGTAGCCCGCGCTGGCCTTGTTGCTCTCACGCCCCATTGCATTAGGGTTGCAACGCAGGGAAAGTAGGGAGGTGGAGGGCTTGGGGGAGCACACATCTGGCATGCGTAGGTGGGCATCAAGCTTGGCTGCTTTGCCGATGCACCTGCGTGCATGATGGGTTGGGTGACTCACACGTCCATCCTTGAGCAGCTAATCTTGCAGGCTTTGAGCTTACACTAAAGCTGCAAGTCTTGTTCAGCTTGCAAAATCTTGCTTTCAGAGTTCCAAACACAAGCTGAGCACTACAGGCTCCTTGCCAGCAGATGACCACGCGATGTGGCAAAGGAGGCAAGCCTGGCAGAGGAGGGGTTGCAAAAAATGACGCTTCATGATGGTTGTCCTTGAGCATTGAACCGTGCACGCACGCACGCACGCACGCATACACACACACGCGCGTGCATAATTAGACACCTCCTGGTGAAGGGGGGGTCAGACAGGGCTGTGGCCACCAGCTGGTTCTGGCGGTCCTTCACCATGTGGCCACTGAGGAGTTGGTGTAGCCGCACCAGGTCATCAACTGAAGTGTAATGCAGAGAGTGGCGCTCTGGCCTCCTGGGTTCAGGGAGGAGGGAAGGAGGGATTGCATGACAGGCATTTAACCTTTTTGGTCTGTTTCTGCATCTGCATATCTGCATGCATCCCTGATGAACTAGGAGCAAGCATTGATCTGAATGCGTTTATAACAAAGGCGCAATCCATCTGTGCAGCATCTTGACGACCTCATGCATAAATCTGTAGCAACAGTCTGAGCATATCAGACCAAATGGAATGGGATTCCTCACCTGAGTGCATGGCTTTTTCCAAAAGTCAAGAAGGTGGAGGTAGGCCTGCAGCACAAGGCGGTTCAGGCACACAGTAATGGTGCTGCGCACCCTGTAGTGCTCGTGGTTCTTGGTCAGATAATTTGCGCCGTCTGGACGGCGCAATTTACTTGACCGCGCTCCACAGGCCTCCAAAGTGTGCCGGAGTCAGCCTCTACGTGTGTGTGTGCGTGTGTGTGCGTGTGTGCGTGTGTGTGTTTGCGGGTTGGGGGAGGGTCAGCAAATTAGCTGCACTCGGTTTTAGCGGTTCACAAACAAAGCATCCGCAAGAGCCCCTACATCAACCCCCTTTAAATTCCTCAATGGTCTTGAAGGGGCACGGGCAGAAAGGCCTGTATTTTTATATACCCCCAAGAATACGCACATTCGCAGCAGTCCAGAGCCCCTTCCCACACACACACACACACACACACACACACAGAAGCTCACACACTGCTGATCATATAGCATCAGCCACACTCACGTTGCTCGCCAGCCACTGCGCAGTCTTAGTCTCACGAAGGCTGCGCTGGGCCAGGAACCTGGCAGTGAGGCGTGGTGCAGCCTCCACGCGCTGCCAGTCCTTATCTACCTCTATCTTCATAGGCCCATCCACCTCCTCGTCTCCCTTGCCGTTGAAAATTATGCTGGCGGCACGGATGTGCTGCTGTGTGCTGGGTGACTGGCCTCGGCTGTGCAGCGCGTGGAACTCCTTTAGCCTCTGAGCCTGCGCGTGCGCGCATGTATGCATGTGTGTGTGTGCGTGGGTGTGGGTGTGGGTGGGTGTGTGCGCACGCACGTATGCGCGTGTACATGCAGGATGTGTGTGCGCGCTTGTGCACTTGCATGCGTGCACACGCACAACAGATGGGCTGCTTGAATGATTCAAAAATCACTCTTCCCTCCTCCTCCTCCTCCATCTGTGCATGCTTGCACCTCTACGCAACTGAAGTACATCTAATATGAATTTGGCTGCAGCGCTGCAGACACACATATGCTCGCATATGCATCTGTCCCTGCAAGCCCATCGATGAAATTTCCGTCCTGCTCGACCTCTGCCTCCTCCCTCCCACCCACTTGGACGTGAAACTCGGGGCTGTGGGTGATGAGTATGTCCAGGACGGGGAGGGCGTTTGCGTCGCGGATGCACAGGGTGCTGGGGCCCTCGCCGTGGTGGTGCTGGCCTACGTTGATGGTGTTGTTCGGGGAGTCCCAGTGGATGGAGGCGGGGACGCCCAGGACCTCTTTGATGCCCTCGAGCATCTTCCGGTTCTGCATAATATACACGAAGATGTCTCCTTGAGCGTATATGCACAGCGATATGTCACGCCAGCCACCCAGCCTCTTGTGAAATTCCGCGGTGCCACCGAGGCTTTGGACGAAGAGCGGGGTGGTGGCCATCCTGTGTGGATGAGTAAACACAGAGGGAGGCGGCGTTGAGGAGGCGGCCGATTTGAAATCAGCCTGTTTGAATTCGTGGCACAGCAATGTGTGTCGACTGCAGCAGAGAAGTGCGAGCAGAAACACAGCAAGCTCACACCTGAGGAGGGTCGTGGTCAGGCAGAGGGAGGCTGGAGGTGTGGGGGTGTGGAGGGTTTGAGGGGGAGAAGAAGGAGTTGATTTGAAAAAAGGGTGGGGGAACTGAAATCAGCTTTTATGCACGACAGAATTCAAATTTTTCCTAATAGTTCAGAGGCAAGTAGTTGCCGCAACAAAATTGGAATGAGAGAGGCCTTGACATGTAGCTGTTTGCAGTTTAAAAGGCTACTGCTCCTGGTGGCTTTCCCAGCATCTCCCAAGAGGATCGCCTTTACACAAGGGATGATAACACGTTATACAGCATGCCTCTGCTCACATATGTATAAATAGTTTGACCCCCTGTCTCATCCTCCTTGCACATTGAATGCGTGGACTCTTGTACCTTTCCCAAAACAGTTCAAACACATTTCCCCCTCCTTCCAATTTGTGTACGCAGTGCTTCCGTCTGTACACCCGCAACTTCTTCGATCGACAAATGCCAGACGTGTCCATTCCTGAGATACAGCGCACTTCATTGGCAGGGGCCGTGCTGTACCTGAAAACCCTTAGCCTCGATGTGGACGTGCTGGCCTTTGACTTTCTTGACAAGCCGCAGCGCGAGTCTCTTGAGGTGGCGGCAGAGCACATACGCTGCACCGCATGACCATTTGATTATGTTGGTACTGCAAGCCAGGAACATCAGCATCATTAACGCTTTCCTCTTTCCTGTGATGCACTCACGCGCTTGTTCAGCCACCTGCTTTTCAAACATTCGGTCTTGTCTTGAGCAGCATGTTAGCAGATGTAGTGCACTAACCTAGAACTAATTGTCATTTGGTAGCGCACTACGAGGCACGCTCTGCTTGGTTTGCAACAGGCATACTCTCCTCAAATTGCTATACAAATCACACATACACTCATTACAGACTACACTTGCTGTGTACGTATTTGCCCTCAGGACGCGCTGCGCACACTGTATGTGCTGGATGCCTTAGATGCAGACGGGAACGTGACTGAATCAGGGCACGAAATGTCGGGCCTGCCCCTGGAGCCTGCCCTTGCCAGATGCCTCCTAGCTGCCGAAGAGGGCGGGTGTGTGCATCTGTTTCGTTCTTGCCCTTATAACAGCTCGTTGTGCTGGCTTTTGTCAAATTGAAAGCCAAGCTTGAGCTGCTGTCAGAGCAGGAGGCCCTCAAGCCTGCCGAAGGTCGAGATGGTTATAGGCTTCAAAAGGATTTGGCACCTTTTTTGTGTACATGCTGCAAATCCATGTTATCTGTGCCTGCTCTCATTTTGCGCTCCTTTTTGCTTGTAGGTGCTTGCCAGAAATGGTGAGCGTGGCGGCCATGTTGTCCAGCGAGCGCCTGTTTGTGCAGGTGGGTGTTGTGTGGGCTGGTACATATTGCTTTGCTAGACAACAGGTTTGCTTGTTCTAACTACACAACAAGTTGTGCAGGTTCTGCAACTTTTGCTACACAAGCATTGCTTGCTTCCATACTCTTCACTTCAAGTCCTTCTTGATGGAACACGATTCTAGCTACCTTTTGCTCAGATCCAAGACGTTAGGTAAAAATTCCACCATTGCCCCACTCCCTCTGCAGAGCACCCTTGCCCTTAAGAAATACGGAGTTAGCCTTAGCTCCTATGCAGGATATCAGGCAAAGCTCCATCATTTCCCCCATTCCCCATACACGGAGCACCACAAGCCCTTCAACAAGCTTTTTGCCTCAGAATAACTCACATTTGCAACGCTCTGAAGTGACCAGGTGCACGCAGCAGCTGACCAAATGTTGGCCCTGCTTGTCGTTTGATCATTTAATTGCAGGGTCAGGGTCCTGGTGATGTGGCAGCCAGATCGGAAGGAAGGCAAGCGGGGTCCACGGGGGGATCAGCAGCAGAGCAGCAGCAGCGGCAAAGGGCCAGTGCCCGCTTGAAGGTGGGTTCATGGGGTGAGGAGGATGCAGAAGGAGGTGATTACCTCTTTCTGTCAAGGGGAGTTGTCAATTATTGGGCTAAGGGATTGGGCAAGGCAAGGCAAGCTTGCAAGGGTGCAGGGCTGGAGGTGATGCTGTTTTTTTGTTGCAAGGTAATTTGCGTGCTAAACAGCAACTGAGGAACCCGTTTTCCTCTGCTGTGCAAGCTCATGCGTGTGTGCTGCTGCTGCTGCTGCTGTCCCTTAATCATATGTTGTCGAGCCATGTCTAAAAGCTGTGACTTCTTTTGGTGCATTGTGCACAAAGAAACATAAAATAGTGGCCTGCTGCTTCAATTGCTGCGAACGTTTTTACCATTCCTTGCAGTTTAAGCAGGCACACAACACACAATCAGCAAAGGCGAACTTACATGTACATGCATGTATTCATGCACACGGTAAAAACACGCAGAACCTCATGGAAGAGGGTCTAGGAGACCACATTCTACTGCTGCGCCTGTGGGAAGGCTGGCGTGCAGCAGGCTTCAACCGCGACTTTTGTAAGGACCATGGCCTAGACTTGCGGGGCATGAACTTTGCAAAGGATATCCGCAAGCAGCTTGATGGTAAGCTGCGCTTTGTTGCGTTCAACATGTTGTTCCGCATTGGAACATGATGCTGAAATGCTGTTTAATACCCATGGCAAAGTATGCGGACAAGTGCGCTGCATGCCCATCATGTCACAACACTGAGTTCATCTGTGTAACCTCGCGTCAATGAATGTACATCAACTCAACTCGCCTTCTCCTCGTGAGTTCTCATCCCCCTCCCTCATCTTTCTCCCCTGCCTTCCTTCGTTCTGGCTTAGTGCATATATCATATGTCCATATATTTCATGTCTTCACTTCATGAATACACAACCACTTGCCTCGTTGTCCACATATCACACCACCAGGGGTGATGACCAGCCAGCAGCAAAGCAGGCGCAGTGCGAAAAGCACTGCAGGACCTAGCGGCAGGCACACGCACGTCGAGAGCCGAGCAGAAAGGCAAAAGCAGGCAAGCAGTGAAGCCGGTCTTCAGATCAATAGGAATGACAGCAGAAGAAGAGAGAGACAGGGGGAGGAAGATGAGCACCAGCTGCCAATGAAACGGAGCAGAGGGGAGGATGGACATGGGAGACAAGGGGGGGGCACTCAGCACAATGGAGGGGGTGCCGGGTCTGAGGCGCTGAGGCAGCGTGCGTTTCCATCAGATGCGCACAGGATATCTGCAGTCATTCAGGTGAGGGGGCATCCATGCAATGTGGCTTTGCTAGAATTCAGTATAAGTTTAGTAGTAATGGTCATATGCCTCCATCAGGAACATGCGCAAGGAGAGAGCTGCTTGACCTTGGATTTCAAGGTTGGGTATGCATTTGAGGAAATGGCTGCTTTCCTGCTATGCCTTGTGGCCTTACACTAGGACGTAAGCTTTCCCCATAAGGCTTTGATTCCTTGTCAGGCACTGGCCAGGAGGTCACCCTTTTGTATTGATACAAGTGTCCTACGTAACACTCATGTTCTGTTGTCAGGCACTGGCCAGGAGGTTCTTTTGTACTTACGAAAGAGCTCAATGTTGTATTTTTTCTGCTTTTGTGCTTACATAAAAATTACCTTTCAATTTGATCACACCCTCTCAGTCCATGTAAACCTCAAGGCACACACGTGTCAGACATGAGCCTTAGGGTGTCAAACACAAGCATATCCAATGATCACCCTGGTTGGACTTTTGATTTATTGCGCATTGATCTTACCTAAGTAGCTGTGTTAAGTGTGAGCCATCCTTGCTGCAACCCCCCATCCCCACATTTCACAGGCAATCACAACAGGGTTCGCCCACAAGCTGGCACGCCGCCTCCCTCGCCATAATGGCTATCGCACTCTAGGAACAGGAGCTGCAGTTGGGGGGGGACAGCTTGCGCAACCTCACCCTGCGTGCTCCAGCCTGGCAGAAGATGAGGACGGGATGCTGCCAGAGTGGATTGTGTATCATGAGCTGGTGGCCACGACGCGACCTTACCTTCGACAGGTGTGGATGTGTTAGTGTTAGCATCGTGAGAGGCACGTTGCATATTGAGAAGTGTGATTGCCAAGTTTGTCCACCTTCTTGTTACAATCTGTGTTACTCTCCTTTAAAATGGGTAGAAGGGGTCAAAGAGAATTAGTGCAATGATTTTCCTATCAAAAAGTTTGTGAAGGGTGCCAGTTCCTTAATCAAACGCAATGTGTATCCCAAAACATACTACCTATCTCGAATTAGAAACTAGAAACTCAAAAGCTCAAATACTTGAGTAATTTGTAATTTATTGCCTTTTTATCTAATGAGCTTCAACTTAAACAAACCCAATAGAAACGAAGTGAGTCTTGCCACAAAGCAGCTTTCTGCTTGTTATTATTGAGAGGCAACGGCACGTGTCCGGCGAGTGTGTTGGTTTAAGGTTTGATCAGGAGGGTGTTTTTTTTTGGACGACACAGGAGGGCAAAAAAAAAAAGTAGTGGAACACACCTCAAAAAATGGGTGGGACCCCCTCTGAACCACCCACCCACCCCAAAACCCCCCTTGCAGTAACCCTACGCGGACAAAAAGGGTATCAATCTGCTCCTTTTTAAAATCCGCATCCATCTACATACTCACCATACTGAAAAAGTGAGTTGCGGCAGAGTTATGGGACAAAAACTGAGCAGCGGACGCCCATGCATACCTGCCCTTCCAGGCACCCACAACTTGCTTGCAAGTCCACTAACTGCCGCCCCTCCTGACTTCACCATTTATAATCACATCATACATTATTGCTATCCTGGAAGTTTGAACCGATTTGCTGCATGTTCACCTTTACACCCCCTGCCGCCCACACCCTTGCGCGCATGGCACTGACTCCCAGCCATGCACACAGACCCCCCCTTTACTCAATTTACCCAAAGAGGGTGCC
>Ga0307947_1000250_pt1 | contig 35273 bp, 22 predicted proteins | sample OrgLakmetagen232_FD_201840 | JGI IMG/M metagenome (GOLD analysis project Ga0307947, IMG submission 201840) | Saline water microbial communities from Organic Lake, Antarctica - #232 | ecosystem: Environmental > Aquatic > Non-marine Saline and Alkaline > Saline | place: Antarctica: Organic Lake...
AACCTCCCCGGAAATTTTGTCGCCATCAATAAGAAGGTAGAGGCATCCTGCGTACATGGTTTGGATGATATCTCTCAAATATTGTGGAGCCTTAATTTTTTGCAAGTGTCTCCAAAGTTTCTCTCTTAAATACTGTCGTAGGCAGCAAGGAGGTCCAGAAAAGCAGTGAACACCTTCATTTTTTTCTTTTTCGCAGTAGCGAGAATGTGTCGCAGAATAAAGAGGGGTTGATTGGTGTTCCTTGTGGGGCAGAAACCAAAGCATTACCAATCACTAAGCCATTAATAAATTACACCCTTACTTGCTTGGGTTGCTGCTGCTTACCTGCCTTCCTGGCTTCTTTGGCTTACCTATTCGACTTGTTCAGTAAGCCAAAAACCTGTTTTTCTGGTAAGCACTCAAGAAGCTTAAGAAGTCAACAAGTAAGGCTTTCTAACATTCCGACGACATGCCTCTCAAGGCGTGAAATGTTACATAGGCCAAGGGGAGATAGCAAACTCCCTACTACGAGGCTGAAAGAACCAAAAGTTACGAAATAAAAGAAAGAAGCGATAGAGGCAGGCCGGAAGAAATAAAAGAAAGTTAGGGGCAACTAAGTTGATGACTGGAAGAGCAAGTTGTATGCATGAACGACGAGCAAGGCTCTCTTAGAACACACGATAACAAAAAATTGACGGCCACAGGAGGTGGGCCGCAGGAGGAAATTTTGGAGTGGCATGGAGACAGCTGCTGCTGAGGGAGATTTGGAGCACCTTGAGGGAGGGGCACACTAGCCTGCCTGCTAGCGTTTTGGTGGTGCGGGCACCTTGGCCGCCAACTGCGACAGTCTCGCTCCCCTTCTCCAAGAATTTATTTATTCATGCGCCATGCATACTGCTTTTAGCTTGGCCTGCGACCCTCCTTATCCCCACTTGATTTTCCTGCATTCAAATTATCATGATGGTGGAATATTACATGGTTCCCAAATCCTTTCCTGATTTCCGTGGTAGGGAGTGATTTTCACCTCTTGCCTCTCCATATCAGTTTACCAAAGGCCAAAGGCAAGAACCTTACCAAAAGTTTAGTCATTCAAAAGCTGAGCTCGTATAGCACCAGAGGGGAGGTCAGCGCACTTGTCACTGTGCAAGAGCGCATGAATTAGTTCTTGACCCAACTAGGGATGCCTAGCCTTACCTTGGCTTGCTAATAGACAAGCCGTGTCCTCCACTATAGCAAGGAAGATCCCACTAAAGTGGACATATAATTGTTGTGATTCCACTATTGGGCATGGTTTCAGCCAACAAAAAGCCTGCCTAGTCGGTACAACCTGCTAAGAAAGTATACCCCAAAGCAGATGCCAAACACAAACAGCACCAAAATCATCCAGGGAGTCCTTTTTGCTTGCTTTGTGGCAGCAGAAAGACGCTGCCTTACGCGCTTAAGGCCTACTCTACTCCGCTCCATTGTGCTCTCCTGGAGTTTGAACAAGGCAAAAGCAAACATGGTAAAACGCCCCCTCAAACGTCACACGCAGTGCAAATTTCTACTGAAATTTAATCTTAGTTTTAGTTCTTCTTCACTTCTTCTACCTGGCACACCGATAACAGCAGCCTAATCAGAAATCGCAAAAGATTAGACAAAGGTTTCATTACAATTGTGAAAAAATGGCGCCCGGTTGGCAGTTGACTATATGTAGCCTCCAAAAGATGTACGCATCGGGGGGCCTTTTAAGCAGGTTGGGTGTCTAGATGCGTGGATACAACATGAACATGGACCTAGCTCAAGAAAGAAAAATGCTGCCATTCATAGTCGTTGCAAGTCACCAATGGTACTCGCACACAATGAGGAATTACAACATCCTATTTGCAAAACAAGGTGGAATCCACACATAGGGTAGATGCCCATGACAAAGTGCATGGAACAGCAGGAGGACAAATCCCAATTCTGCAGACCTCTTGTTTCTTTTGTTACCCTCCTAGAGCTGGTCGATCCAAGCTGATTGGCAATGCACGAGCTCTCACCGTAACTTCTAGCCCTAGCTGTGGTCCCATTTTACCTAGAGTAGATCAGACTTACCAGCGTATTAATAATGTCGCCTTGCTGCCTACGCTCGTCATCAATGGCTAAAGACATCTGCAGGGTGTACACATTTGTGGAAAACACCTAATTCAGGAAGGAAATGCTCCATGATTGTGTGTTGTGTCTGTCACCTGCTGTCACTAACTCCTCCCAGACATTGAGTTCACTCAAGCAGCCTCAAAGGCAGAGACACCTATCCTGTCTCCTGTTTACAAACCTACCTGCTTAATGGTGCGCACTTGTGTACTGAGCCCTTCCACCTCTGCGTCATAATCAAGCTTGTCTCCTATGTGGATCTGAACCTGCGAAGAATAGATGAAAGAAACAATGAAACTAGGTTCACGCGAACAAACACACGCAAAACTGCACTCACAAGTTCACGCACTCACACACACATACATACACAAATACACACACATACATGCATACACACATTAACACACATGCACGCGCGCTAATGCACGCACAAACACACACATGCACACACACACACACACATGTGTGCGCACGCACACGCATACCTGCACATGCATACACACACATACATGCGCGTGCGCGCACACACGCACACGCACACGCACACGCACGCGCACGCGCACGCGCACGCGCACGCGCACGCGCACGCACACGCACACGCGCACGCGCACGCACACGCACACGCACACGCACACGCACACGCACACGCACACGCACACGCACACGCACACGCACACGCACACGCACACGCACACGCACACGCACACGCACAAGCAGAAAAACGCACACATAATTACACACTTGCCAAATACCTGTTGATCCTTGTCAGCAGCTGGACCACGCGTGCTGAGTCCACTCCTGCTGCTTCCATGCATCTACAAAGCTAATATTTCATCGCAAATAATATAAGATTTTATACAAAATAACTGGTTTAATTGGAGTGAACACATTAATAACGCGCACACACACACACACACACACACACACACACGCACACGCACACACGTGTCTCTCACATATGCACATACACGCACAAGTAAACGCACACGCACACGCACACGCACACACACTGACACACACGTACGTGCACACATGCACATACACAGACAAACATACGCACACGCACACACACAAGCGCGCACACACATACATTTGCATACACATGCACAACCACACACACGCACACACATACACACACGCACACACGTGCACGCATACCCGCACGCACACACTCACACAGACACACACATACGCACATACACACACACTCTCACACACACACATATTCACACGGGCACGCATACCCGCACGCACACACACACACAGACACACACATACGCACATACACACACAGACACAGACACAAACACATGCATACACACACATCCCTTTTCCCCAAGACGCTGTGACATATGCGTAGGCTTGCAGGTACTTTCGCACAATTCTTCTCTTATATAGCACAAGGATCAGTATGGCTGCCTGCACTGAGATGCCTCAAGCACTTGGGAGCAGACGGAAAATGCATGGTAAAGTAAGCTCATGCTCAACAACACCTGTTGTAAGCTCTGGATTGAACGAGGCCTTGTGCTGTTTGCACAGCAATGTCAATAGAGTATTCAGAATCCACTGTCAGCACAGCATTATATCCAAATTCAGATTTTTAGCACTTCTGCGCTCAATTTCTGATATATTGCATACTGGACATTAAGAAAGGGAGCACTGGGAGAAAGTCTGCAAACGTTCCTCTCTTGCATTCCAGAGGCAAATACTCTCACGCGGCTTCATCGCATTAAAATTATTCTAGCTCAGACAAACCTCCAGAGCATGCGTTCAGATCCGTGTAAGTTGTCTTTGTGCAGAATGGCAGGGCTAAACGCACAAGTCAGGCTCCTACACCCTAACTAGTCCAATGCTCTCTGCGGGAAATCTGCACGAGAATCTGCACATCTCGCCGGCTAAACTTTTTTACTTTACATTCCTTTAAAGAGCTTTCATCAAAATCCAACCAGACCATCGATTGGCCTCATTTAATTATTGTATTATGCTTTCATGCTTTCTTTGAAATCGCAAGAGCGGGGGTTTGCAAAGATGGAGCTCCAGCCGCTGCATGTCACAATTTAAAGTGCTGCATATCACGATTTAAAAGAATTTATGGAAACCCAAACAGGTTAACGATTGGCCCCATCTCATCTTCAAACGGTCTTGAAATTGTTCCGCAACATTGGGGACAGAAACTGGGCTGAAACTTGCAGCAGGTGAGAAGCGACAGGTTTTCTTTTCCCCTGCGTCCCATGTGTTAGTGCCTCCCAGTTTCTATAGGAGGAAGCACATGAGGAAGCTGCCGTGTGGCAGGTGCAAACTCCATAAGGGGGCGATTGGGGAAGAGTCCAAAATATTCCTGTTTTGCACTCAGGAGGCAGGTATCCACTGACCCTTTATCTGATCGAGACATTATTTGCCTTAAATAAAGGTGGCATTGTACGCTACACAAGGACCTGTTCTTGGAATTATGTGTGTCGCTCTATGTGCAAACAGGCAGGGCTTAAACGCTGACCACCAATTTCCTACAGGTCAGGCTTAGCTGTAGGTTAGACCCCTCGCTCCATTTCCTTTAAAATGATAGTTTGTTACAAGGACATCATACCACCAAAAATATGTGATTTGGTGAGGTTGGTGGCCTGCTGTGAAGATTTTGTGGTACAAAGTAGGGTTCATGCCCAGCTAACTTAGGATAAGCACCCCGATTTGCAATTCAGAAACTGTGGTGCATGTGCACCTACACTTTGGGGGTTCAGTCATCAACCCCCTCTGGCAAATACCTCCTGTGCTCCAGGTAGCACGGTGCGCTCGCATTCATAAGCTGCAGCCATCCTCTACACCAGTAGCAGTAGCAGCAGCAGCCCAGAGGCACCCAGAAAAAGTGAGGATGCAAGGGGGGTGGGAAATCAGTAACATCCCCCTGAATGCAAACTGCGGGCGAATATCCTGAATTTTCGAGGGACATAGCAAAACCATTAATGCTCGCAGATGAACTATTTGGCACCTTGCCGATAAAGAAGGCCTCGAAATAAAAAAGCGCAGTAAGGTATATAATGCTCAAATCCTGAAGCAGAGGTCAATCGCTGAAAGCTCAGGATTACACCTTTATTTCCCTGCCAAAGTGGGTGCAAAACAGGCACCAGGCCCCGCGCTCCCTATGCCAAATTCTGGCAAATGTTAATGGTCAGGTATAAAATCAAGCATGTCGCATTCAGACAAGGTAGAGGGGTCCTTGAATTGGATGGAAAGCTTATTGGCACAGTTTTGGGGGGGCGGGCTTAGGCACGGACCTTTAAGGATCGACATAGATGTCTATTTATATTTATAAAGAGGTTCTTTTTCTGCAATTTGGCTCAAACGCAAAGTCGGTTTCATGCCGAAATGTGGACAACCTATTGCTGACGGCAAAATGAGTGAAGCCAAGCGACCTGGAGCCTGTTTATTGCTCACACAAAAAGGTAGAAGGTGCAGGACCGAGCCAAGAGACTGCTCTGTAGTCTGTAGTCTGTAGGCTTTGTCTCCAAACTTCGAACAGCAAAGCACAATCAGAACCAAGGACTTGTTTAATCAAAACACAGCATATTTTGCCTCTTTGTACCTGCCTTCAAGGCTTGGAACCAACAGCACCTTGCAGCTAAGATGTAATGATGTTTGTTCTTCAAGGAAAACTACGCAGGCATTGAAACACCACTCCCCACACTAATTAAGGAAAAGGAGCCGCTTTGGTACCAAGTACAGTTTCTCCAAAAACGAAAAAGAAAATTAAAAGGTATCAGGAGTGTTACAGGCTTGACCATCTATTTTGCACCTGATGACTAGTTATTAGAAAAGAACTGGAAAGTGTGCGTCTGGTATGGACAAGTTTGGCAGCGCAGTTGACAGAATGTACTTGAAGCTCGGAAGCAATGTGCTTTGCTCTTTGAGATTCAAGACCCAGCTCCTTAAAATGCTCCAGTATGTGATTTTTACAAGGATTGGTTTACAAGGTTTACAAGAAAAAGGCCTTCAGTCAATACGCTCGACTGCTATGTGATTTTCGAAGATGGTGCCACCACCTCCCAAAAGAATGGTGTGCCAATAAATTCGTTATACCTAGTTAGAAAAGCACTGGTGTTAGATCTTGCTTTTCTTAAATCTCTCCAATCTACCAGCACAAGCCAGATGCCAATTGTTGTGCCATTTCAAATTGCACTGATATGGACAGTGCATGTGCTCATGACACGGTTGCCTTCTCAGTTCAAGTGCCAAAAACCCCTGATGCATTCTGGATATAACAAGGTTGCAGCCGGGTATACCAGGTCACATGTCATGCAGGATCCCTCACAGCATTGCCACGGAGGCCGCTCCTTGCAAGGCTGTGTATTGTCAGTTTAAGCTAGGGGGGATGACCCTTGGTGGGTGCTGAAAAAAATGGTGCTGAAAAAAATCTTTCGGGCTGGAAAAAATCCTTCCCCCATGGTAACTCAAAGAATCAGACTAGACAAAACTGCAGATTTTCCTCCAGCCATCCGTTAGTTGCTTCGACCTTACCAAAAACACCACAAGAATGTCAAATTGGTGGATAAAGGGGGTTCGGATATGTGTGTCACGTCCAATTGTTGGCAGGGACGAATTGTGTGACAAGCAATTAGTTGATTGACAGTTGAGAGTTTCTGTATGCCTTGTTCAATAAGCGAAATGTGCCAGTCTTATTGATAACCTTTATCTTCTAGATGTAATAATTGGTGATCAATCGACAACATTTGAGCATCTAAGAAGTATCACAAGAGGGGATCCTCATGAGACCCTGTACGTGCAGTGTAACATAACCTTTCTTTATCCTTATATCACCTAACATACGTATCAGACTCTCCAGACTATATAGACTCTCGAGGTAGCTAGTCCTGGGCTATTATGTTCTAATGGCTGCAAGCACAGGCTCAAGACCTGGCTACCTCATTTAAACACCTGTTTCCTTACTTGCAGGGAGGGCAGTGAGGTCAGTGCTTGAGCTACAATCCGTGGAGAAATTACATGTGTGTAGACTGGCCTCCAGAACAAACATACAAATGTGGTGTTTTTCTGGTAGCCAGGGAAGCTTGTGGAAACACTCAGTACTTTGCAGCCAATATGTAAAAGTAAAATAAAAAGTCTACGAAGGAAAACACCAGCGTCATTAAGGAAGGCTCTCAACTAGTGCTCACACTAGCCAAAGCCTCAACTCGAAAATTGAGAAAGAAAAGAGATTATGAGGATCCGGCAGATTGTCAGCCATGCGATCCAGCTTGCGCTTAGCCCTCCCGAAGCCAGCCGCTCTACCAGTAACCCCCTCATCATATCCCCTGTTTTCACTGTTGTGGTTGTTGGTGTATTTTGTTGTGTATTTTGTCTTGTTTTGTTATCTTGTTTAAGCTTTTTATTGCAAGGCAGTAATCTAGTAGCTAGTTGGTGCACTTTGTGCAGGGGGACGCCCAGGTTTAGTAGAGAAGTCATGGTGTACTGATCGTAGATTGTGCCCCCAACTCCAAGGAGTATAACATGAAGTGTGACTTTGTTACGTGTTACGTCTGACAATACCATTATGTGACAATTTATGTCTGAAAATTCTTGCTAATCCTATACGTCTAACTACTTATCTAATTTTCCACAAGTGGTGTGGGAGTTCTGAGAGTGGTCCTAAAGGTTCTCCTTTTTCTATCCCCTCCTACTTGTACAAGGATTTGGACAAACATGTGTTGAGGAATTTCAGCAGGTTCAGATTGCGTGCACACCATTTGAGAGTGGAGTCTTGCAAATGGCATGGTGGTTCTAGCATTTGTGATAAATGTGAGTGTGAAGAAGTTCAAGATGAGAAGCATGTGCTTTTCTTTTGCAAGTGTGCTGAAGTGTGCGAGCTGCGCATGAGATACAAACACTTTTTTGAAGGAATGTTAAGACTCTGCTTGCGTTTGCTCCTTCGAGCTCTGAATTTATTCCTTTCTTGGCTTGTCATCACAGTGTCACTGATTTTGAGATCAATGCATTCCTGAATCAAGACTCATACAGACTCCTCAACTTTGTGTCAGATTTAGTTTTAATTTTCGACACTGGTTGATTTTGTTTCACCAGCCAATTGCCACCAGCCAGAGTCTCGTGCTGTAGGCCATCCTTGTAACCCCTTGTAACCCCTAACGTCTGACTGTAAGGCTACATGGAATATATAATCAGAAATTTAATACATTCTTGCTTGCTTGAAGATGTAGCCACTGCAGAAGCACAATGTCCTGTGTTACACCCATTTCCCATGCTCGTTTCCTCTGTATGTGGCATTGTGTGGCGCTTTGCATACATCTGGGTGGCACATAGTACATTTGAAACAAATCTGTGCCTATTACCTTTTTTCTATTCCATGTCGGCAATAAACACAACGCCTGCAGTGCACCAGCTTGCACCTCTTTTCTTTGACAGGAACCAATTGAACAAAAATCAAAAAAGAATGGTGAGTGTTGGAAATGTTGCAAAGTATCTAGTTGAGTGAATGAAAGGGAAGAGCAAATTTCAGCACCCTCGCAGCTCGGTCCAAAGAACCTTACAAAGGTTTCCCGATTTGCGCTACCTAGCTGCATTGTACTTGCTCCATTTTTTGTCCATTGGGGCCGTTGATTGCGGACAATATTTGCTCCATGCCTTTGCTTTGATTTGGTGCTGACAGTTATTTGAAGGAGCTAGTGACGTGCAAAGCCGCATGTGCAATGCTGATGTTGGCTTTTAGCACTGATTATTAGCACTGGCGGTCTATTCAGAATTCCCACGGCTTATAAACAATGATTATTAATAGGCAAATCATCGCTGCTGGATAAATGATTAAAGCGATCCAACAAAGCACGCAGGATGCCTGCCTGATAGCACAAGCAGACGTAGGCAGTCGCAAAAATGGTACAACAAGGCGTTATACGCCCTTCCAAGCACGGAGACACAGATAGGAATGATTTCAACCTGGCTATTACCTTCCAAACTCAATGCACAATAGCGGCGGAAATTTAGCAAGCCAGATGCAATCGTACTTATTCCGACCCAGCAACCACGCCCCAAACAAAACCCAACAAAGTAGGTCTGCCAATAATGCAAGAAGAGTTGCCCGAGATAACCGAGCAGATGGCCCTGCCAATCCATACCCCCTGGCTATCAAACCAAGAAACACAAAAACAAACAAACGCGATATACGTCTAATCAAAATTAAGAACTTTGTAGACACTCCCCCTTTTCAACAAGCAGAAGAGGCACGAGAACAAACAAGCTGCTAGTGCCTTGCTTACTCGAACACCGCAAAATCCTCCACACCATCCTGCTAGGAGCAAAGTTTGCAGCAGCCACACAAGGAACCCACTCCACAGCCTCGGAGCTACTAGTCTACATGCCACAGCACTCATTAACAAATTAAGCCTGCATGCAATCAGATCCGCAACAAAAACCATACAGATGAGACGATACATTGAATACTATTCCCATAAATATTTGAGCAACACCCCTGGTGGTGTGCGGGCTTCTGCCTTCCAACTCTAATCCCCACTGAAAAGCCTCTCTTATTTTTATTCTCCAGGTGGGATGTTGTGTGTTTCTACATCCATTGGGTGGTGTAGAACACAAAACAATAGTATCCTTTTCTAATCCATGCCGGTAGTGTTTACACTATCTGCGTTCTTTTTCTTTTCTTTCTATTACAGCAGCTTTCATATTCCCAGGATAGCTGTAAAATGTATAAGGCCAGACTGCAAATGGAGAGAAGTAAAGGAACATACCCTTTGCAGTAACTCTTTGGGGGACTGAAGTCCGAGTGAGTACCTCTACGCATTGGTGCCTAGGAACGTGTTGTTTGCCCAGAGGAGGGTCGCACGGCTAAATCTCACTCGGCACGCAGCAGCGACAGCAATTTGCAGTCGCGGCAGCAGGGGGGGAGGGGGGTTCGAGTTAGATGAAGTTAGCTCTGCAATGTCTGTGCCTGGTGCTTTTGCTTGTTTGAGGCTGGTACTCCAGTCTCTTTGTGACTTCTTTCCTCTTTCTGCTGGTACTCTGTTGGACCTCTCTGACTGGGCCTTTTTTGTCTGCCGGTAAAGGAGTTTTACAGTACTCGGTACCTAAGTGGCTTACTTTTCCTTAAATTCAAGTGGGGAGTAGTTTTCACTGCCTGCGTAGTTTTTCTTTTCTAAGCTAAAATCAACCCTCTTAATTGCAACTTAATTAACTAATACGTCCTTATCCAGGCTACTACAGCTTGAGTATGGATATAATCAATTTGGCCGTTGGGCAGCAGCACCTTCACAGGGGCCAGACCCTGCTCAACAGCAATGTTCTCATCCATTTTCCCGTGAGCTTTACTTTCGGTGCTGTAGATTATCTGCTGGCACAAATATGACACGAAATACACAAACTCGTTTAATGTCCACAAGAAGCAAAGTTAGAATCTCTGCTTTACATCTATCTTTTATCGGTTTTCATGCATCCACAAAGGTACCCTTTTGGTAATACATATAGCAGGATCTTAACAGAGCAGTGACCTTCTATACAATGCATTAAGTTATACTTGTCCTACTACCATACTTGTACTACTGCAATACTTGTAGCACATCTCTACAGAGGCTTCTCCTGTCCTACACCATGGTGCAAGTAGCTGTCGTCTGCCAGCCCGAAAGGCAGCAGGTGCAAGCCGGCTGACCAAAAGCGCTCTGTCGCAGATAGAATATGACCTGCAAGAATTTTGTGCATGAGCAAGTAGAAGGTCAGGCATGATTTGGTAGGAGGAAACAGCCAGCTCTGCTCGTCATTTCATTAGCAGTCGTTGCTCCATGCTGTTCAATTCTCTGTTCTAACGTACCCATGAAAATGGCCGTCAACGCGCGCATCGGCCACGGGAATATGGGAAGGTTATGCCTGAATGTGATGAGCAGATGCTTGTTAGCGAGTTTCCTGAAAAAGCTGGTTTCTTTTTCCAGGGCTCTAAATGGCTACAAAAACATACACCAAGATTCATCAAGACATGCAAAAAAGGATCTCTGGTGACGTAGTCACGGTTAATAGCTACCATACACATAGGCCAGCATAGAGATTGTTGAGGCCACCCGACTCCAACCTTACCAGCGTCCCCACCTGTGTGTACATGCACGATAAACAAAATGGTTGTATAGCTCCTAAAAAAAATAGCTGGAGCCTTCCTGTCGATTGACTTGACTCAGCTGCCATTTTGGCCGGCCGCCATGTGCTGTGGGGTTAAGCAAAGTAGTGTGCAAGAACAATGGAATGAGTTACTCACAATGACTGCACTCGGCGAATGAGTTACTCACAATGACTGCACTCGGCCAGGTGAGTCCATTGGCTCTGCCTTGTCTCTGACAACAACCGGAGAGATGTCCGCCTGTGGATAACCACGCAAGATGTTACGGAATGAGACTTTTCATGTGTGGAGTGAGACTTTTCAAACAGTGAAACAAGGGCGGGCTTTCCTCTGGTAGCTCACCTTCAATGAAATTTGGTTCGCCAGCAGTTTTAGTGGACCTCGAGGCATGACATAGAACTGGACCTGCAGAGTTTAAAACGAGATGTGAATTTTGTTTGATAGAAATATAGCCATGGTAAATGCTTATTTCAAGCACAATCTATCCGCTCACCTCGATCTGAAGCTTCTCAATCCCTTTGTTTGGATTTACCATGTCTTTCTGCACAAAACAAGCAAGCAAGTTTTACATGACCTATATGCTGGTGTGGACTTTCAACTCGGTCCTTTTGCATTTGATCTCTAGTATTTAGGATTACAGGGCTATACAAACAGTGGCAACTCACCTTGAAAGCTGTGGGGTCAAACGTCATATGAGCTACTGTCTTTGCCCAGTACACCATGCATCGCATGGCCTCTCTGCGATGAGCAAGGTTATGTGTACGTTTTATAGAGTACAATAGCCTTGTGACATAGCGTAGTATAGTTTACAAAGGGCAAAGGGTCGCTCATCAACCACCACCTTTAGTGCGGATGTGGTCTTGTGTGGTCGTTCAACTAGGCATGTCTCTGTATTATACGTGCGCACAACATACAGCCAATCCAAAAAGCATACCTGCCAATGAGAAGAACAGGGGGGCTATCCCACTGGATTCCATGCTCCAGGTTAGCAAATGCCTGAAAAATAATATCAATAGCCATGGCCACGTTCAAATTGCGGCAAGGGAGAGGTTGAAAAAGAACACGCCACCTGAAATAGGGATTCACACGGGTGGAACTGAAGCTGAAAATGTTTATGCTTTTTGCATGCTCCCAGGGTCTGGATGCCTTACTTGGCATTTCAATATAATGTTCTATGGAAAGCTGTAGCAGTGAGATTTTAGAATGCTACTTGCGGGACCTGGTGCCTTGGTCGACATTTTTTGTATTTTGGTACTTTTATGATCAACAATGATCATTGCATAGGAAATGGCGTGTTAAAACCATGTGGTTGGTGAATTGTGCAACATTACAAGCAACTTCACGTGCCAGTTTCCGGTAGAAAGCATTTTGCCAGGGTCAAGGTGCCTGACTTTGTGTGTCTAGCCCAGTTTGTGTGCGGGACAGTTTTTGTAGGTCCAAGCATTTTCATGGTAGCTTGTAATGTCAAATTCGTTCAAGAGTAGACTGACCTAATTTTATCTGCTCTCCCTTCATTTTTCCACTTGTTGGTTACAGTGCATAACTCAAGATAACCACCAAGGCAGTGCCTCCTTTGAGCAGAGACTTCCTGTATAGAAATCTATGATTGAAACTGCTACCGCCTTTCCCACAGCAACTCAAAGCAATCCAATAAGACACGCATACCTCCCAATGATCCAGCATCGTCTTAGCCTCCACGACTTGGAGCACAGCAGCTATGATGCCTTGGTCCTTTTTGTCCAGCACATCCTCCATCGGCATCCACCTGTTCCAGAAAAAGAATGCGCCGTTTCATTCACAAGCACTTAAATGTTAAGTGCCAAGTTAAAATATTTCGAGCTAAGACAGGCTTGCAAAAGGTGAACAGGAAGAAAGCGTTTGTTTGATCCCTTAATAATGAAAATGAGGTGTTGTTTCTCTGAACACGCTTGTCAGTTATGAGCTGCATGCATTACTGAAGTGTGCAAACAGAAAAGGCACACATGGCAGGGGGAATTTAGCAAGTCATGGAAAATCTTGCACTTTGGTCATTATATTGCGTGAGGATTTAGGCACAAAAATGCACCTGCCCGGCTCGCTTGGGGGGTAATACTTCTCAATCAATCCTCCATATCCCTGTGAGGTCAAGGACGCTAGTGCCTCTCTTCCCTGCGTATGTATGTGTGTAACAATGTGTGTGCTTGTAAAGCATGTTCAAATTTCTTAGTCTCAATCCTCAAGAACTTTCGCACGATCAAAGAAGCTTAACAAAAGATATCTTCTTTTCTTTCTGTACGTTGAATTATTCTTTCTGTACGTTGAACTATGGTGATGCCTTGGATTTGCCCAAGTTTCAAAAAAGGCTCCTGGTTTTAATACCCTTGCAGTTCCAGTTGCGTCCAGCATAGTTTCTAAGCCTCCTCTAGATGGAATTAACAATTAACATAATGGTAAATAAAGCGCCTTTGACCAGCCTACTCGGCTGACAATACTCTGGATGCACGGCAATTTCTTGCAATCACTTGTCAAATTGCTATGTACAGCACCTGACTTACCACTTGGCAAGCTGTATTGACGGCTGCTGAGGCTTGTAAATAGTACATGCGTGCGGAGATGGTGTATTTGTCAGCATGTTGTTTGTTGTTAAACAAATTAATAGTTGTCGGCGTGTGTACTGCAATAAAGTGACCATCGCAAAGTATGCAGAATTTGCTGTTATAAGCATGAAGCACTGATAACCATCAGATCTCTCTAATGTACCTGCGTCCATTGCACCACCTTTGGGCATGAAATCCAAGGAAGGGCTGGTAGAGCCTGGCTCTTTGCTGCTTGCAGGCTCTTTGATGTTCGCAGGCTCTTTGCTGCTTGCAGAAGGGACAGGGGCATACCTGTGTGTGGATAAAGGTGGGCGCTTAACACGTTGTGTGTGCAGACAAATGCATTGCCCTTTACATGTATTCTCCAGCAATTAGCAACGATATTAAAACGAACTCACTCTCGAACATCATCTGTCATGCTGCCCGCTGAATATCCTGCAGTGATGCAAAATAAGGTAGTGAGGTTGGGTTTCCAAGCCTAAAATTCACAGGGGACAGAGTAGGCAACTAGCCACCAGCCTTTAAAAGCAAAAACAAATGAGACCACATGCAACACACCGCTGATTGTAGGGTCTGCAAGCCCTGCAGCCATCATGTCCTCGTCGTGTATGTTCATCGGCAGGGTGGCGGGAAAGGCAGGAGTTGTGAGCGGCACTGGAGAGTTGAGTAGGCGTTTTCAGTACTTTTCTTTAGGTGCCAGGCTGGTCGCTAGCGACAAAACTTGTAACATGGAAAGTCAGGATTTGCATCTGTACCTGCAGTCGGAAATCCTGCTGTGTCAGAGCTGGGCACGCTGCTGGTTGCCATTGCTGTAGGAGTCTCTGCTTGGGGCTCCTTGATCAGGTGTTGCTCTTGAGCAGTAAAGTAGGACAGGGAAATGCCTAGGAGAAGGCGAGAGGAAAGCTACGACATTAACATGATGTCATCAGCGCGCAAATCATCATCTTGAGAGGATGTGAACCAGAAAACTCTGTGTACCAGTGCCTGCTGTGCCAGATGAGTAATCGGCAATGAGCTCAGGAAGGATCGCAGCCTGGTTTGCGGACACCTGTGCGAGCAATATAAGAACGAGTACGCACGTACGGCTCACAGCTGATCACACCCAAATAGAAGTCTAAATAGAAGTCTATTTAGACTGTTGCATAATAAGGTGCAAGATCAGTGCATGCTAAGACTCAATGCCGCACACCGTGGATCTATTGCCGAAAGCTATGGATTCCGTTGGAGTTGCGCGGGGCTGCAAGTGCTGTTCAAAACAGTAATCCTTGGTTTACGATAGTTGTCAATTTAATAAAATTAATAAGGATAAAACACTTACAGACGAGGGTTCAGCCAGACGCTGCGCCTGAGCAGGAAGATTTGCCATTGGAACTTAGTGTTACGTTTAGTGAATATAAATATATAAATATGGTGTTGAATCTTCGACAATTTGTCGGGAGGGGAATTGCGTGCCCAAAATCTGAAGCAAATAATTCGGTCTGGCTTTTCTTCGCCACTTTCAAAAACTTCTCAAAAATGTCTTGTTGCAGCCAAGTAGGCGGCAATAAGACAACAGTCACGAGTGTGGGGTGCAGGGTGTTCTTACACTCATACACAACACCAATCCATTTTTGCAGTGGATTTAAAATATGAGGTTTTGCTGTAGCAACGCAGCTGGAGCTAGTGAGGACTGGAGGCCGAGAACAAACTTGAGGACTAATGGTCAATGTTACCCCTGAGCTCCTGCTGCCTTGCAACTTTACTTCCGGCAGGATCCTGGAGCAATTCATGACAATCCTGGATAGACAGAAGATAGATAGCGGCCAAAGAATTAGGTGAGAATTGAAAAAAACAAAAAGACAGCAAAAGGGCACAGGGGGATATCTGATGCCAAAAATGGTCCAGTTTTTGCATGCTCCCAGGGTATGGGCCTCCTAACTGGCACGTGTCAAGCTCGACTCTGATATGTAGATTCCGATGCAGCTGACACGTGCCAGTTACGGGGCCCATACCTAATCGGCCGCGGCGTAAACCCTACTTTTTGAGCAGCATATGCTGTATCTGACCAGCCAGCGCACCAAACGGAGTGCTTTTTGGTGTTTTGAAATCTTTAGAGTAAATAAAGATCACTGCAAGAGAAATGGGGCAAAAATACTAAGTGTTTGGCGAGATATGCATATTAATGTGCCATTCCCCCTGGAAAGCACCCATCTAGGGTACAAGTGCACGACGTGTGCTTTTAGTCCTGTCATTCTTTACGCAGGGCGACTTGCCTAAATCTGAGGACATGCTCGGGTAGCTCATATAGCCAGCATCAGTTTAAAGCAAGGTTGGGTCCAATTTGATGAAGTGACATGTGAGTAGTTGCACCTTTAATGCAAAAACGAGCATGTTTTGGCTTTTGCCCAGATAACCCCCTCTGAAATTTTGGGTTCAAAATTGCAGCCCAAAATGCAGGCTGAGTACGAATCGTGATGATGGCCATGCAACTTGCGCTTGCACAGGTCACAGGACGAGTTCAATACACATGTCCCTGGCCTAACAGCTTTGTTCCAGACTACTAGGATGCGTATGCCCCGCATTGCTTCTGGCAGGAGTGGTGTTTTGCTTTGCTGGTAGAGGCCTGGCATATATGCAGCGCACTTTTTTCTGGGATGTTTCTCAGAATCGTGCCAACATCCTTGTTGTCAATGCAGGTTTTGTGACAGGCGTTGGTGCTATTTCTGAAAATTTCCAGTTTGGGAGCAGCAGGAAGGTAGCGCTTGCTTCTTGCTTCCTCAGGGCGGATGCGGTGGAATTTTGCGGTACTTGAGCTTGTGCTTACATAATTAATATTGTCATACATCAGGTGAACTTTGTGGAGAACGCATATGTTATGGAACCAGATATACTCTGTCTCTTGGGTAGGCTGTCCAAAACACCGCCATAAAAGAAGCAAAAGTGTACGCTCGGACAGAACCGGTTTGCATCAAGGAAAGATACAAAACCAGCCCTTGGACTGATGAGTCTCACCAGAAAAATAGACACTGGGGGACACTGAGAGACCCAAAAGGCACAACAACGAGTCAACAACCAGCCAAAAACCAGGTCAGAAGAGGTAAAGCTAGTCGCTAGCCTTAGGCTGGTCCCAACTCTACCAGCACTAAGAGCCCTCATTGTTGTGCATGACCCATGCTGGTCGTAGAAAAGAGAGAGAGAGAGAGGGAGAGAGAGACGGAGACCATATCACGGGTATTTGGTGTTACATGGCAATTAATGAGGGGGCCGCAAAACCGGCCAAAGGAACAATCAATGAGAGCAACTAACAAACCGAACTGGCATACTCAGACATAAATACACGCAGAATATAAATGAGCTCAGTGGGAGCGGTGTGATGCTGAGGTAGTGCAAGCAGTGTGCTTAATAGACCTTTCTATAGGCTTGCACCGAGTAACTGTGTTGGTAGAGTAGCACAGCAGGTTTCAGTGCTGTAGGGCTGGCTATATGACTCGGTAGCTTTTGTGGATTGGCAGTGGCCGAGATGGATGGTCATCCCTGTAGACCCTTAGCTTAGCTCTGCAATGTCTGTGCCTGGTGCTCTTGCTTGTTTGAGGCTGGTACTCCAGTCTCTTTGTGACTTCTTTCCTCCTTCTGGTACTCTGTTATTGGACCTCTCTGACTTAACCTTTTTTGTCTGCCGGTAAAGGAGTTTTACGGTACTCGGTACCAAAGTGGCTTACTTTTCCTTAACTTCATGTGGGGAGTGGTTTTCACTGCCTGCGTAGTTTTTCTTTTCTTTTCTTTGATCAATCCAGAGCACCGGGTCAAAAGGTGGTCCTCGTCAAAAATTGTATCAAGAGAATTCCTGTACGCTGGCACACTACTACTTCCCTCCCAATCCACAAGCTTTGCACTAACCTTTCATTCATACTGCGACTATGGTATGTCAAACTCTGGCTTGGCTAGCCCTTAGCGTTTAGGGAGCCGGCTGAGCTCTCTGTGTGCTTCTTGCACGGCTCATCTCTCAAAATGGCATACGTCGTACATTCTCTGCGTGGCTGTTTCTGCCTCTGGCCAGCAAAGCTTCAAACAAGCAGCTTCAAACGAGTGCATTCAAAAGCCCCCGCAAGTCTTATTGATAATGGATTTGCCTTCGGACCAAGAATGGCCTCCAAAGTGGAAAAATCATCCAGCAGAGGAGTGGGATTATGTGTGTCTACTACTCTGTGTCTACTCATCTTTGATTGGCTCCCACCACTGCTGCTCCTTCCCGGAGCTGGGCCCATTGACTCAGACAGACAGACCTCGACCTCATTGTGGTTACACAATAATATGACTATACAAACAAATAGAATCAGAGACCTTACATGAAATGTAGGATCTCTTGAGGATCCCTTTTAATCTTTTAATAGTACCTCTTAGAATGCTCACATGTAGTCAACTGATGATTGAAACTATCAAATCCGGAAGATAGAGGTTATCAATAAGACTGGCCATCCAGCTTATTAAACAAGACATATACAAGCTCTCAACTGTCAACCAACTTAACTGCTCTGTCACACGATTCGTTGCTGCCAACCATTGAGCGTGATACCCCCAATAATGCAGAGACGTACACTATCCCACCTGGAGAGAAAATATAGGAGAAGCGTTTTAGTGCGTGGGGATCAGTTGGTCGGGAGGCAGAAGCCTGCACACCACCAGAAATATTGCTCAGGTATTTGCGGGGGTTGTATTCAATGTCTCGTCTCATCTGTATGATTTCTGTCGCAAATCTGATTGCATGTAACTTGAGAATGCTTAGGTTATTCATCGTGGTCTTGTTTGACTGGTAATTTGTTTCGGGCAAATGAGGGATGGGAAGGAGATTCTATTGTAAATTGTTTTTTAGGTGGGAACAGATGCGTTCTCCACACAGTTTACTGGATTCTCCATCTGCCACCCGATGTATGAGTCATAAGCACATGCTCACAGTAGTCCAACATACAACTGCATCTGCCTAGAATAACCAAGAGGCAACCGCTACCTTCCTGCTGCTCTCAAACTGGATGGAAAACAACACAAACACTTTACAAAATATGCACTGACAACAAGGATTATCCTAACAAAAACAGAATACATGCCACTCCTCTACCGGCAAAGCAATACACCACCCCTGCCTGCCAGAAGCAACATGGGGCATACGCATCTTAGTTGTCTGGAACAAAGCTGCTAGGGGGCACCTTATTATAAACAACCCATCTTGGATGGAAAACTAAAACAGGACCTGTCACCAGCTAGTCCTAGCTCTGTCACCAGCGGTAATCAGGAATTTTGAAAATGCAGGCACCATATCATTTAGTGAACCACCAGCTGAAAGGACACTGCCAAGAAAGAAAGGAAAAAAAAGAACGCAGATAGTGTAAACACTACCGATATGGATAAGGAAAGGATGTTGTTATGTGTTCTGCACCAACCAATGGATGCAGAGACCAACAATATCCCATTGTTGCTTGTACGATTGTAAATCGGGCATATGTAATGTAATCGGGCAATAATGAAATCAATTGGGCGTAAGTAATTATGTAATGTATTCGAGCAAATTTTACTATCCCAGAACTACTGTTTGCTGACGACCTCTCCTGCTATCAAATGTCCATGACCAGCTGCAGATCATGCTCAACAGGCTCGGAGTTTTTGGCCACAGGAAATCTTTGATTGTGAACACAAACAAATCTGAGGTGATGTGCTGAAACTCCAGGTCTGATAACCGCTTACTTGCCTCCTCTCTATTATGACGGCACACAACTATCCTACACCGACACATTCAAATACCTGGGCATGGTGTGTGACAGGAATTACACAAGGGGTGATAACACCGCAAGCTTGGATTAAGGAAACGGAGACGGAGCTGTCGGATAGCGAAGCACTCACGCGACCCCGAAGAGTCTGGCCTGACCACGGGCCACTAGGCTTCCAGGGCAGCTACCCTAACGACAAAAGTATTAATCGGACCACTGCGGCTAATGCAGCGTCTGGCACTTTCAGAGTTAAAAAGTGTGTACAGAGAATGTCCTTACCAACAGGTTGCATGCTCACATTTGGCGTTACTCTCCACATCATCCTTTTGGGTGTGGGTGGCACCATCTACAACGCTCACACTCTGAAGTCTTTCAAGGAACTGGGTCTTGATTCTCAAAGAGTTATGAAGATTGCCTCCAAGCTCCATGTGCACTTTGTGAATTATGCTGCTATACTTGTCCATACCAGACATGCCCTTTCCAGTACTATTATCAACCGTCATCAGGAGCCGGTTTCAGGCCAAGCCTGCAACCCTCCTGATCCCCATTGATTTTTCCTTTCCTTTTCGCGGTGGAGGAGCTTTACAGTACTTGGTACCAAAGTGGCTCCTTTTCCTTATTTAATGCGGGGAGTGGCTTTTACTGCCTAAGTAGTTTTTTTCTCTTCTTTTTTCTTCTTTTCTTTTTCTTTACATTTGGCTCCTCAAAACCTAACCAATTTCTGCATGTACGCAAGCCAAATCTGGTCAACTTAAAACAGGGCAAAGAGGTGGACAACTCAGTTCAGAAGTGGCTGTTGATAGTGTTGTAAAGAATCCTTGGTGTTAGGACAGTACTCCTTCTTGTTGCGTTATGCGAGAGTGTGGCCTTAAGCTCCTACAGTTAAACTGGTTTCGTGCCACAATGTGTCTTTACAAATCTGACCCAATGCAACAGCACAACTGGCAAACAGTTTTTACATGCTGACATGCGACTGAGCTCCAGGTCTGATGACTACTGGTCTTCCCATATTGTTTCAGCCATGACTGGTCTGGTACAAGAGTACATGCTCAAATATAAGCTGCTGAACTGTGGACCCATGTTGACCTCGGTCGTTTTATTGGGGACCTCAGAGAGAGAACTTGGAGCGACATCCTACTCTGATGGCTGCCCAAGAGAGCACAACAGCGAAATTCTCACTTATAACGCATGGTGTGCACTACCCCCCAAAAAAGCCTTGGCTACTCGTTCTCCCTATAGCCTTCCCAAGTACATGTTCCTGGACCTCCCACAAGATGTCATTCGCAGTGTTGCCCGTTTCAGACTGCGTGTCCACACCCTTCGCTTTGAGACCGCAACATGGAGCCCCACCTCCTCCCCTACCTGTGATTTGTGCGAAGCTGATGATGATGTCCAGGATGAATAGGCAGCATGCTATTTTCCACTGCACACACCCCATACAGTGTCTCTTCGCAGGAGATATGAGTCCTTATTCTCAGAGGCAAGAGCACAGGATGTTTTTACTTTTTGCACCAGAACAACAACAAACTATTTTTTTTCCTGCATGAACTGATTATTTTTTTATGAGCAGGCTAGCAGTCGCACGCTTTGACTGAAGGCTTTTCCTTGTAAACCTTGTAAATCGGGCATATCTGTTTATGACTTGAAGTAGGAATAAATGCAAAGAACAAGATACCATTTGTGATATCTGTAAACTCTGAACCAATTGTTGAAGAGGACTACTTCAACTCCATAGAACGAAGGATGATACCGAATGCACCTTTATGATTTTCTGACAGAGAACGAACACGATACGTTGACAGAAACTAAGCTAACTGGGTTCCATTTGTTCTCGTTCTTGACGCTCCAAATCATCTGTCACTACATTTTTGTGCTCATACACATAAGCTACATCCTGCTCGTCTTGCTCCTCATGTCCTTGCCCCTCACAAGACGCATCCTCCTCCTGGCCTCTCTCCTCGTGTGGTGCCCTGGCGCTAGAAGTGACCTGACATCAATTGCATCAATCAATCTGGAGTTGATGATTGCTGAAGCAGAGATATACCAAAAAACTGACTTGCAGTTAGAGGCGTGTAGAAAACTTTTTGAGGAGCACACATGGGCTTCATAGCGTGTTCTGGCAAATTCCTGTGCAAATCCTGCTATTGTTCAAACTCTCACCATATCAATACTCTGAGGCTCATGCTGAAGGGCTGTGTCAGCAGTGTTTGCGTTGCGGGCAACCGATTCCAGCTGGCGAAGAGATTTCCCAGAAGAAGCCTGTGATGATCATCAGCAGACATATTCCATAATCATTGACAGTCAGACCAGCCATACCAGCCAGAGTTACTGTCCAAACAAAAAAATGTACCCAAGTGGACAGGAGCCTCAGTAGCTTATATTAGACATATCTAAGCACTCCTACAAACTCAATTTGTGCGGGCAGTGCTCAAGTGTGCTGGGAAGGAATCCCTGCAAGAGGATCAATTTCCAAAAAGTCCCCCAGCGCCAGAAATCAACCAGTTGTTTCGCTGGTGACAGTCCGGGTCCTGGATTACGGGTCCAGTCTTAGGCCCCCCTTCGACCCCCCATTTGGCAGGGGACAAATCTCATCTGTCGCTGCCCAGCATTACCCATCTCCAGCATTACAGACCATAACACTTGGCATGGCATCGTAAGGGACAGACCTCGTGGCACCCAGTTGGTGACCAGACAGTATGCTTCCAAGGTTTTCAAAAATTCACCTATTTTGCCTAGCAAACAGGCCCACACATTTAAGTCCTTTTGGGGCAAAATATCATCCACCATTTCTTTGCTTACATATACTGCTTGACCCTCAACCTCACTTGAAATAAAAAATGGTGGAACTAGCTTAGAAGCCACCTCTACACCCATGCCACCATTCTGGCAGGGAAAGGGCACAAATCCAGCCCCTGGGACATACAACCTGTTTCTGTTTATGCAGAAACCTTTGTTGTTCATGCTGTGCTACATATATGTAAATAATCCCATACATGACCTAGTTTGTGCATTCCATAAGGTTTGCCGTAACCTCTTTTTTGGCCTGATGTGTGGTATGGCAAATTGATGGACAGGGTTGTGAATCTTAGAGAATTAAAGACAGCTCCACACTCTGTTGACAATATTGCCAAGCTTCTTTATGCCAGAGAACTCTTCATCTGATGCCGACTCCTATAAAACCAGCTTGTCGCGCTCTCGGTCCTTGCTGATTACTTACTTGAAATCTGCATGGGATCCTTGTTGGAAGGACTCGAAACGAATGTGGACCTTCGCCTTCCGTTACGCAAAGAAAAGTAACTTATAGCTCATTCATTGCAAAGTCACTCATCACAAACCAGGCATTAAAAACTCCTGACTCAAACATTTTTTGGCGAAGCCCCCCTAGTGGGGGCGTGAGCCCCTAGCGTTGTCCCCTTCCCACCAAACTTTACACAGGCCTCCCCAGGCTCACCCAGGCCACCCCACGAGCTGAAACTCGACATAGGCTCCTAACCAAAACCTTCACCATGTCAGATGAATTCTGGGACCTTGAGGTGCGGTGCGTGAAGATGTTAACATTTTGTTTTGAAGGTGTCCAGACCTCCTCCCCAGGCCCATCCACGGCACCTCCCGGGCTGAGACTCGACATAGGCTCCAAACCAAAACTATTATCGGGGCAGATGAACTCTGGGACCCTGGGATGTGGTATGTAAAGTTTTCGAGCAACATTTAATGTTTGAAAGCTCCAGGAAGCTGCCCAGGATTCCTCAGCCAGACCCTTGTACCACTTTCTGATGGTACAGTATCCATCAGCACACTTTCCCTGCTGCGTTTGCTGTGTCAGGGGTCCTTGGTTTGTTCCGGCTGCAAAGTTCAACGGTTGACCATGCAAGCAGAATCAAGCAATAAGTAATACTAAAATTTTGATGGGTTATATAATGTTTGTTTACTCAGATATTGCGCGGAAGCTTGCTGGACGGGACCCTTCAGGAACGCAGCCCGTGTTGGCTTGGGCTGCTGGCGGGTCATGGAGCGCACGGTGCAGGTGCTTGCCGCGCACTGAGTGTTGAAGCAGAGTTCAGACACCGTGGCCAGCCTGGGCACTGTGTTTGCACCTGCCCTCTCAACAGACAGGAAACAGCAGCAGCAGCACATCCTCACGCCTGCTTCAGCGAAGGCTGCTCCAGCACAGCATCATGCACACACTGCAGCATCTGTAGGGCAGCAAGGCACACGCACAGGCACACACACGCACACATAATGCAGACACTCACACACACATAGGCACACACACAGACACACACACACATACAGACACACGCATGCGCACACACATACAAACACCAACGCGCGTGAATACTCACAGACGTACACATGCACATGCACAAACACACAGACGTATGTGTGCGCACACATACAAACGCCCAAACACGCAGGCACACATACGCGCGCGCACACACACACACACAGACACACACACAGACAAACACACACACATGCATATGCATGCACACGTTGCGTGCGTGATGGGCCTTGCCAAATTTTCAGCATCGCTAGCGACGCTCCCTCACTTGTCAAGGTTGCGTTCAGAAGCCGTCCAGTTGATTCATTTTAGAATGGATTGAAATCTTGCAGAATTTAATGTCATTCGAGCAACAGTTTAGTGCCCTATGATGAAGCACTGGCTGAGAGCATGGCTTTGAGGTCTCAAGCATGCGAAATTGATTGTGGCCTTTTCCAACTGAACCATTGAAGGATATAGAATGACATAACCAACAAACCTGCGTTGCTGCCATGGCTGCGTGGGTCGTAGTTGTAGTTGAAGGCTCATCCATTCCGTCTGCTTTAGCTGCTAAGAGCATGCCGCCATGTGCAAGCCGAGCGTTTACCTAGGTTAAAGGTAAAAGAGATGTAGAGGAAAATGTCACATACTCCAAGTGCTATAATGATTTCTTGTCGTAATGATTACAAAACATGCCACTATAAATAGCACGTTCCATTCATCTAGTTCCTAGACAGGTGAAGGTACGGGGGAGGTTCTCTAAAAAGGAAGTTGTTCTTCACAATGACAAGGGGTACTGTTGTACTCCTCGTTACAGAGCAAGGTTGTTCAGTTCGTTTTTTTGGGAGCAAGGGTTCGATAAAGTTTGTGAAAGTTCTAAAACCCTCGAACTGTTCGAAGGGTTTGATGTGCAATTCTGGGAAACGGGTCCTTGGGCTCCTCCCCCCCATCTTCAAATCTTCCCAATTATTGTGCATGTCTATAAATAATTATAGGGGGAATTATAGGGGGAATAAAGGGGCTGGAATGGGACCATGTCATCAGTGTAGAACAGAAAAAGGAGAATCTCCAGGTGCAGTGCAAGTGCCGCATTGTACAAGTCCTTAGCAGTTCAGAAATGTGTGACAGGGTGGCCTATAGACCAAGGAATCTTCCTGGCCTGATACAGAGCACAGATCATATTTCACATATAAATCATTGAACTTGTTACTTTTACTGCAAGGAAAGAGTGGGACTGAATTGGGGGGGGCTGCTGTCCCTTGCAATTTTGACAGACGCATGCTGTAAAGTTTGACGGACTCTTAAAGGTTCGTCAAACGTTGACCGAACTCTGCACGGCACTTTTCAAGCTCGTTAAAATGCGTGAAAGTTTGCAAACCCAAACTTTTGGCCGAACCTTGAACTGAACAACCCTGCTGAGACCTGAATGCCACGTTCTGCCCTACACAAGACCACCACTGCCTCTCACCAATGTGGTTGTGTCCTCGTTACAGAGCATATCAACTGCTTACTAGTAGTGTGTTGAGAAAGCAATTAAAGCCTTTCACTACCTGCATGGTATTTCCTTTTTGTTAGCCTTCTTGACTTTGCAAAAATATGAACGCATTAGTCCATTGTTAAAGAATCAGGCTTTTGAGACAGGTGTACCCAATCGCAGAGGCCATATGCTTACCAAATCACATTCTCGATTTAGCTCCGAGCATAGCTTCTTGAACTTTGCATCATGTGCAGAAAATACGTTGTGGGTCAGCTCGTGGCACAATGTCTGCAGAATACTGCGGTACTTCCGAAAACCTGAGGAAAGGAAAAACCACACATGGTTAAAATTCAGAGAAAAATGAGTCACCATTTTACCTGTTGAAATGTTTTTCAAAATTGCCTCGTGCACAGGAGGCAGTTTCAGTTCTATTAATTCGCACAAGCAGGATGCATCTAGAGTCTGCAAAAGTAACAATGATCAACAAGTTTGAATTAATTCCAGGCCACGGAACCATATTAGGCTCGCCTCACAGCACAGAACAAAGAAAGCACCTTACCCTATGCGAGGTCGTCGGACACAATTGCACTTAACGCCAGACATACCCTTCCCATCATCAGTTCGTAGACGAAGAGAGATTTCCTGGCCCTGGTTCACATTGTATCCAAGAACGCATGTCTCAGAGACGCCGACGATGCCCTCTGCAGGCATCTCTGCTAGTCGTCCAACAGAGAACTGGTTGGCTTGCATGATGTGCTTGATGCCTGGGTCACTGGCTAACCTGCCATTTGTGGCAGAAGCAGCTCAGGCAAGTGTACACAGCCAGCGCTCCGATACATCAAGCAGCAGAACACCAGTGCCTCAAAAACCAGTTCTCTACGTAGGAAACAGCTGAGGAACTTGTCATTACCTATGCAAAAGCTTCAGTGCCTCTGACGGGGGTGGATGCACTCCGACACATGCTGGCAGTGGCAAGTAGTCGTGGAAGGTGAAGGGTGTGCCTGCTTGTGAGATGAAAGGGTGTGTCTGTCCCAAATAAGGGACATTCGCTTCTTGAGTTGAGCAACCTATTACGGGTTGAGGTGCTAATGCAAGTAATGAACACAAATAAATTGAACGACGAGGCATACAAAGATAACCTGTTTTGCAATAGCATCCCTTGCAAGTTGTTTAATCACCTCTGGGAGGCTCCACAGGGCGAGCTGAGCACATCCGCCGTGCAGACATCAGCATCGTGGAGTGCTCAAAGCCAGGCAACCTCATCCTAGCCTCTTTGGCCTTGCTTGCCTCAACAGCCTCTATGTCTGATGCTTTGGAGCCTGTGTTTGTTTAGTGAATGCTATTATTCTGCAATCAGTCAATTGAGGTCGTCTTTGTACTTAAAGCTGCAGAATAAAAAAGCTTGCATGAGCAGAACATGGATCGAGCAAGTATGCGTATCTTTGCGTGGGCACAGTTTATAAAAGGTGCAAGAGCAAAGCAACAAACGGACGTTCGATTGATAGCCACATTGAAATATTTGCTAAATGGGCACGCACGTGTTTGGCTAACCATGTCCTGGCGCCAAGATGACCAAAAGGTGACCCACATTACAACAGATGGAAAGGAGCCAAAACCATTTTGGCACCGTAAACAGTACGAGCATACACGACACACCTATGAGCATAACCCGAGCGCCTGAAACAATACCGACGTCCAGCATCGTTCGAGTGTCAGAGGGAGTGCTTAGCACTATCGGTTTGCCCTTGTGTACCAGCTTCATGGTTGCCATCAGGAGGCCTGTTTTCTCCTGAGAACACATATTATCAGGAATTTTTGTTTGGGCTCTTGAGCTGTACAGACTGCTCAATGATGAACGTGAAAGCACGGCACCTGCAACGATTTGCTCAGCTCCTGCAGTGACGGGTTGTTACTCCCTGCCAAGGCTATTGTATGCTGCTGTCCTTCATGCTTGTAAGAGAGCTTGAAGCAAGTCTCTTGCATGTTTGGTTGAGTTCTCAAAGTCTGTACCGGCAGTGATCAAAGTCTGTACCGGCAGTGGTCTCCGTAAACAATTGAAATAAAACGTTTAAATACCATTCATATAAATATTGTTTGCGACTTGCAGGTGATGTCACAGTTGTGTCCCCGGGAAAAACAAAAAGGGCGATGACCAAAATCACCAAACAAAAAAGTAAAAAACAAAAAAACAAATGCAAATGTGATTGTTAATCAGCAATGCTCAAGGGGCGCAGGGCTCAACCCCGAGCTGATGGAGCAAGAGAGACAGCTGGGGCCTGGCGCACGCATGAATCCCTCTGCTGGGCTGGCCTGGCCAATCGCCCGTGCATCTATCTTCCTCCTCACAAAGCCCAGCTCCTTCAGAGCCTTGCTCACATCAGGTGGGGTCCACTCTTGGCCCAAGCGCCTGGTCATCTTCCAGGCAATGGTTTGCAAGTCGGTCTGCAAGCGTGATATTGAGAGGTGGCGCTACATGGGCAGTGGCAACACAATCGCTGAAGGGCAGTGGCTACAAGACAGTGGATGCTATTAGATAGTGGACCGCTGTGCAGGCAAGAAGGTGTGCGTCCTAGTCGCCCCTGCCATGGATGTGCGTGCAAGCATGGCAAGGGATGTGCAATGCAAGCATGTGTCAAACCTGCATGTCATCCTGCACAATAGACATCAGCAGCTGGGCAGCCACCGCATCATGCTTTCTGTGGGAGCGGAGAAAGCCCTTCCGACCCTGGGGCACGCGGACTGCACGATGCACCCTGTAGTCCTGGATGATGATCCGCTGGACAGTCTTGCAGCAAGGACGTCCGCTGATCCATCTAGCAATGGCTGAGCACTTCACGCCACTCACAAAGTAGAGGTGCACAACCTATTCTCTCAAGTGCTTGTCATAGGGACGGTGACGGGGAGGTTGTGCTTGCATTGCCCCTTCACTTCTATATTATATCATAAAATCCGTTTTGGTTTTGTTTTGTTTTGTTTTCATTTTTTTGTTTTGCCCGGGGACACACTGGGACATTATACCTGGGACATTATACCTGCAAGTCACCATAAAGAGTTCACTGGGACTTGCCCTTGGAGCTTCCTACGAGAAACAAATAGACCGAAATGGCTTAATATCAAGATATAGAGAATGTTATATTTGTTGCTTTGGAGAACTTGCATCAGAAATGGTCCACACTCCCCTGACTGAACCCTAGAATCGGTCTGCGATGCGATGATAGTTCGTTGTGCCAGGATTGTACTAATATGTGCTCAAATCCTTTGTTCCGCTGCGCATTGATCATACTGGCCCGTTCTGGCCCGTCCCTGCACCATCCGCCGAGATTTTTGGAATAATTCATAGCATCCTGCGTCGAGCGCGGGGCAATCCGTGGACTAGACGCGGAGATAAGGACGGGAAAGATGGCATCAATTTCTGGCTTCTCTAAAATGAGATTTATCGAGGTTTTAGGCACACTTATAGATTAGTTTAGTGAATATACACGCCGAGTTTCAGGGCGTACGGTGCAGTGTCTGAGCCGCAGTAACATCGCACAGGCTTGAGGTCACATTTTGCTGCCAACTTCAGGTAAGTCAGGCCTAGGGGAGTGTGGGCTGGATCGCTCCATTTATTTCCACGCTCGACAAACTGCTCCTCCCTGGCCCAATGGACACGATAATATCTATAATCATTTTAATGAGCGGGGTTGCAGTGTGCAGGCCAGGGGAGCGGCAAAAGCTGAAATCCTTAGCTTCTCTTAGTCCTTAGTTTAGACTTCAGCTTTGTCCACTGGCATGAATGCCAGCCAAATTTGGGCCGCAAAAATATATGTTGCTTACATGGCTTTTTAACAGGGTTTTGAGGATTAAACCTGCTTTGTGAACTGGAAGGTGCTACGAGGATGCGCGCAAGAACAATTTTATTTGTTCAGCCTGAGGTCAGCTGTCAGATTCCGGATAGTTGACAGCAACACTTTGCGCGATATGATGGAGCCATATTTTTCTTGAAAATTCTTGTGCTTCTATTTGTTGGACTAGACAGATGAAAGATGCCTTTGGTGATTTGTATAATGCTGCCAATTACAAAATTGACTTTTTACATTACAGGAAGCTAACAAATTTTTAATTTGTGCATGGACTTGAGATTGGCATCTGGCAGTTTGGGGGGCGGCACATGGTCAAGACCCTTGTTCTTGTTCACAAAAATCTGTGACTAATGACTAATCACAATTACTTTGCGTTGCCTCAGAGACCAGTTATATTATATACTATGCCACACCATGCGGCACCATTTATTTTGCCAGAGTACTATTTGAAAATGGTTTTGAGAAAAAAGGTCATGAAGAACGTAGCTCAGTTCAGATTCGAGGACGTGGGTTTTAGCGAATAAAAAACTAAATAAAAAAGGAAATACCTAGCAAAAATGTAAGGGCAAGCGGTGGTCCGTTCCACCCGAGCTGGATTTTCAGGACCAAGGAGGACTGGGCGGCACACATCAGCGCACACACAAAGAGACAGTCGCTCGCCAGCTCCTCCTGCCACATCCCAAGGACCAAGACCCTCTGGAACAGTGTGCCTACCAGGGCTGTGCCAGCACGGTGTACGGTACGGTGTACGGTTATACGGTACGGTACGGAAATACGGCGTACAGCCGTATTTATACGGTTTTGGACCGTATATACGGTAAAATACGGTACGGCGTATGGTACGGTCCAAACTTTGGAAGCTTCAGTCAAAGAGTTTAAATTTAAAAAGGTTTGTTTCAGCTCTGCAAATGGCTAAGTAAGCCCACACTGTTTCGAGGGCTCTAAAAAGGACCAAAAAGGTCCATAATAGGCATCAAATTTTAAAACTGTCTCCTTTCCCCCGGCTGCTGCTAATCTGCTAATTCTGCTAATAGCTCCACTGTCTCCTTTCCCCCGGCTGCTGCTATTCTGTTCTGTGCGTCTCAATCATCAAACCCAGTCATAGCCTCTCTCTCCTCGTGAGCTTCTGCTGCAAGCTGTGCATTTTTTGCTGCTGCCTGTGCTGCCAATGCTTGCTCCTCTTCCTCAACTCCGCGAACAGTGTCTAGCTAGTTGATGAAGTCCTTCTTCTGGTCCGGCGTGACAAGGTCGAGGTCGGCGTCCCTGTGAGCCATTGCAAATTGCAAGTTGCAACATTATCCTGTGTACATTGCTAAGGCGTAATATAGCTGCCTTCTTGCCGCCGAGCACAAGCAGTTAAAGAGCTCTTTCCAATTCCTGCACACACAGAAATTTAATATGCAAGTATGCAATATGCAATACGCAGGTGTAAGCCCTTGCTCTTTCCTTCACAGATCCAAACCCCCTCTATTCTTGCCTCTTCCCTTGCAATGCGCTCTGCAACTGAGCAAACCCTCCTCCCTCCTTTTACCTTCTGTTCATCACACGCGTGTTGAAGAAGATGTAGGACATGAGCCACATCCCACAAGCAAGCTTTTCCTCTTGTCCGTCCAGACGTTCGCAAACGTACTGAAAACACGCTCTCCAGCGCACGAAGTGGGAGGTATGCTCAGGATAGGAATGGCAATCTCCTGCACAATGAAGTGGGAGGAAGGGAGGATGCTTAAGACATAACTTTCAAGCAAAAGACAGAAAACCAAGTTTTATGCGCAAACACAGAAAAAAGCACGCTGCCTAGGCATTGGGGTGATGAACTCTGCCACAAAACGTACCTGCACAAGGCGTGCTTCTTCACCGGGAGTGTGGACTGAGATGGTTGAGTTTCTATGTATGTGCAGCAACCAGCTAGGCCAGGGTGGGTCTCAAACAACCTAACAACTTGAGGCGAAGGTTGTTTCCTTCCAACACTTTTCTTGTGCTTTTCTTAGAACGTACATGCTGGTGCACGGTGTTGTGAGTCAAATGTTATATTTGAACTCAGCTTCCAATTTGTTTGCATGAACAGTCATGGGTCTCTAATGTGGCGCTCCCTTCCTCCCCTTAGGTTATACATTCTGGTGTTCAATTAACACGCCTGATCTGCTTGTTGTGGCTCTCCATCAGGCTCGTTACTTGTCTCAGATTTTTGCCTTTCTTTCATCATTCATTCATCACCTCTTACTCATTTTCCTAAGAGAACAATATGGCACTGGCTGAGACCAGTTCTTTTAATACAACGTTTACTTTACGCTGGCTGATCCAGCAATGCCTATCAGCCCAACATATGTGGCTACCGGTTACCCCCCTTTGTAGTGTGTCACGCCCAATCGTTGGCAGCGACAAATCGTGTGACAAGCAGTTAGCTGGTTGAAAGTTTCTGTATGCTTGTTCGATAAGCTGGATGTGCCAGTCTTATTGATAACTCTGTCTTCTAAATTTGATAGTTTTGGTAATTAGTTGACAACATGTGAGCAATATAAGAGGTGCCATCAGAGGGGATCCTCAAGAGACCCTGTACTGTGTAGGGTCTTTGATTTGGTTTGTTCGCCTAGTCATGATATTAAGGTGTAACAAATGAGACCAAGAATGTGACTGAGTAAACGGTCCCAGATCCAAGAAGGGACAACGGTGTAGCAGCCAACCAAAGATGATTAGCACATGCAGAGATAAGATACATGCACACAAGTATGAGCAGAGGGCGCGCAGGCGTGGATACACGGAACTGGTAGAATCCTTAGGGACCATAGCGATGCAAAAAACTCACTCCTCTGCCAGAAGATTCTTCCACCTTGGAAACCTTTCTCGGTCCGAAGACGCAACCAATAATTAGTTGTTGTGCTGAGTCTTTTCTGGTTGCGGTGACAGTGATTCGATCAGACATGTGAGACTCGTTTATATGGCACGAGTCCGGGCAGCAGGCGTGCACGTGTTTGCAATTCGTGTGGAAACGGGGATATCTCATCCAAGACAAGAAAGCTTACTCGGACACGGCAAAACCCTTCACACCATCCTCTAGGAGCAACAGGCACCATCTCTAGCAGCCACGCATGGAACCCACTCCACAGCCTCACAGTTACTGGTCTACATGCCACAGCACTCACGAACAATTAAGCCTGCATGCAATCAAATCCGCAACAAAATCATACAGATGAGACGAGACAGTCATCACAACCCCCAAAAATATCTAAGCAATTCTCCTGGTGGTGTGCAGGCTTCTGCCTCCCAACCACCTGATCCCCACTGAAAAGAAGCTTCTCTTATTTTTATTCCCCGGGTGGGATGTTGTATGTCTCTGCATCCATTGAGTGGTGCAGAACACAAAGCATTCTTTCCTAATCCATGTTGGTAGTTTACACTATCTGCATTCATTCTCTCTTTCTTCTCTTCACGTTATTTTGTCCTGCACGTGTATGAAACATCTACGGCATCGTTTATGCCGCCCATTTATTTCCTTACATTACCAAAGGTGAAGATGGCGTGTTAACCATGCCCATTGAAGGAAGAGGCAGGTATTAGACCCCAGACAGATTCCTCCAAGGGACAAAGAAATACATTTTTTTCCTGCTCAGACCTAAACCCGCAACAGACATTAGATAAAGCGCACAACCAACATCTACCTCTTATCCAGCGTCTACGAACAAAGAGCCTCCAAGGCATCTCTCGAGACAACAAAGTCTCACTTCATGTTATACTCCTTGGGTTCGGGGGCACAATCTACAATCAGTACACCATAACTCCTCTACTAAGCAAACCTGGGCATCCCTCTGCACAAAGTGCACCAACTTGCTACTGCACTACACTGCCATGCATTAAATTGCTTAAACAAGATCACAAAAACAAGACACATAATACAATTCAACAACGACAGTGATGATGGGGGATTCACAGGTAGAGCGGCTGGCTTCTGGAGGGCTAGGCGCATGCCGGGTTGCAAGGCTGGCAGCCCGCCGGATCCTCATTCGTCTGTTTCTCTTTTCTTTCGATTTTCGGTGGGGATCTGGCTAGTGTGAGCACTAGTTAGAGCCTTTACTTAATGCACGCTGGTGTTTTCCAGCGTATACTTTTGGCTGTCCCCATGAACACCCCCCCCCAACCAGTCTCACTGAGCTCTCCACCTAATTCAAAGCCCCCTATACCTAATTTGAATGCAAGATACTTTATTTTATATCTAAACCATTAAATTTGCTAGGGAATTCGGCATTATGGGGGCTTTTGTGGGGCTCGGTGCGTATTTTGCACCCACTTTGGAAGGGAAAAGATGCAATCCTGAAGTTGCCTTGATCGATCTCTGGTTAGGGATATAAGCAGTATGGATGTTATATAACAATGCTGCAACGTCGAATTTGGATCAGGGGTACTGGGAATGCCGGCGAGTGGGAGGCACTAACACAAAAAACACAGACAAAAAAGAAAAAAACCTGTCACTCTATACCTGCTATGAGTTTCAGCTCCGTTTTTGCTCTCAGAGTTGCCGGGTTACATGTAGCTTAACTTGGAGCCTAGGTAGGTTTCAAGGAATTGTTTGATCCCTTACCCCCTGAATCTTTCTAGCAAGCCACCACTGGGTCTTTTTGCCTGCTTTCTTTGAAGACGTGTAAAGAACAAAACAAACTGTCCCTTGACCATTTCGGGAACTTTCAGGTCCCAAAATGGTGAAGGGAATGGGGAGACAGATTGTAGAGCCAAGATTGGCTTATTGGGACTGTTTGGCTTACAAAGGGGTGGGCCGTTCATGGGAACAGCCTTTTACTTTGATTTCAAGAATTATGCTTTCCAAAACGATTCAGGTCGTAATTTACGGGTGAATTTATCAATCTTTTTGAGCAAATTTTGTTTGGGGATTCCTATAGGTTGAGCAGCCAGGCTGAAGGCCTTTGTAATCCGAAACTAAACTAGCTAAAGTAAACGCTGCTTATTTTCATTTTCAACCGTATTTCCACAACCCCGTTTTCCTTGCCATGAGATAATCCTTTCATCCCTTGCCATGCAAATCATGCAAATTTGTGAGCGGGAAAACCTACAAATTCGAAGAGGCTGTAATGAGGATTGTTAGGGGAACAATGTTTCCAATCTTCCTCGAGGTTCGAGTTATGTACAGTTTGTTTGAAGTTTATACGCCAAAAATGGGGCAAAAACACATTTCATTTATTTCAGGTTCAGGCAATTCAAAAGCTTTAGCAAGCAAGTTTGAACAAGAATGCTTTGTGTGCATACAGACAAAACCACATAGCAACTCGTCAATCCCACTACTTAATGACTAAATGGTACAAATAGGATACAACAACAAGGTCTACTGAAACCGCAACATGGTCTACTGGAATGTTCCTGCGCGTCCTGCAGGTTCTCTGCTGTAAATATACAATAGCTGCCTAGCAGCATGCTAGATGCAATGCATCAGAGGAAAATCACTCTGATTTGTGTTAAGTACAAAACGATTGCACACATGGACCACTTCTCTCTATCAATGGAAAGCGTGTTTATAGCATCATTTTTTCTTTCCTTTTTCCAGGGCATGCACGCATAGACACAACAGACCTGCGATGCCTTCCGTTTTTCTTGCTATTCTGCTCGTTGCCCCTGTTGCTGTTGCTGCTGCTGCTGCTGCTGCTGCTCATCATGCTGCAGCAGCAAAGGTTCCTGCTCCTCTTCTAGCTGGCGCTGCCGCTGCTGTGCCTGTTCCCGTTGCAACTCATGCAGAAGTTGCATCTGAACACGCTGCTGTGCCTCTGCCTCTTCCTCTTGCTCCTCTTGTTCCTGGAGCTGTTGCTGAAGCTGCTGCCATCGCAGCTCTTCCTCGTCCTCGTTGTCTGTTAGCAGCTCTTGCTTAGCTAATTCTGCTTCAGAGGTTTCTCCCTCTGACTGACTTTCCCACTGCATTGAAGCACGTGGCCAGAAAAATCAGGGGTGCCTCGATCATATATAACTAAGATGCAACAAATATCCGACAGGCATCACTGGGTCCTAGCAAAAAAGGGATTGAACGGAAAAAAGTGGGGCAAAGTATGTGTATGAAAAGATAGCAAGAGGTAGATAGATAGATAGATAATGATAGATAGATTGATAGATAGATAGATAGATAGATAGATAGATAGATAGATAGATAGATAGATAGATAGATAGATGGATGGATGGATGGATGG
>Ga0307947_1000255_pt1 | contig 35071 bp, 32 predicted proteins | sample OrgLakmetagen232_FD_201840 | JGI IMG/M metagenome (GOLD analysis project Ga0307947, IMG submission 201840) | Saline water microbial communities from Organic Lake, Antarctica - #232 | ecosystem: Environmental > Aquatic > Non-marine Saline and Alkaline > Saline | place: Antarctica: Organic Lake...
TCCCCCCCCTCAACCAAATCAATCAGGGAGAGCCTTATCTCCTCATTTAACCCCCCTGCCTGCCCCAAGCTGCTGTTAGCGCGGATGAATGCCAACTTCTGGGCTTTCTCCAGGTGTAGGCAATTCCTCGTCTTGGAAAAGATGTTGCCAAAAAGTGACCAGTTGCGCTCTGTAGCGCAGCTGGTCACGTGGGCTGACAGTAACCTCCCTGCTGCGATTGCAACGAGTGGGCTGTAGGGCTGCATGTGATTTAGCCAGAAAATGCGGCGGTGCTCTGCTGAGGCAAGCTGGATGGACCCATCCTCCAGCTCTTTGCGCTCATGAAGCGCAGAGCACACATCAGCTAGCTCAGCGGGAAGCACCCCGATGCGTAGTGCACCAAACCCTTTCAGCACTGCATCCTTGACGGAGGCACCCCCTGCCAACCCCCTGAGGACCCACATAAAAATTGATGTATTTAAGGGTTGTGCCGGAAGTCGGAAATGTTGTGGCCTTCGAAGGCCTGCAACTTTTTCACACCTTCGAACATATACGGTTCATATACGGTCCATATACGGTTTTCACCGTATATACGCCGTATATGCGTATATGACCGTATAAACGCCGTATATATACGGCCTATTGAAACCCATATACGGTCATATGGTTACGGAACCGGTAGCTCAGTGTCATATACGGTACCGGATATACGGCGTACCGAGGATACGGCGTATATACGGTCATACGGTTTGGGCCAACCCTACATAAGTGCATGAATGAAGGAAAAATGTGCTTTGGCAATGGTGTTGGCTGGATTTGTGCACTAAACAGGTGGTAGATGCAAGAGCGTGTGCAAACCAGTTTTTGCCCTATAACTCTTCAACGCATTAAATTAATTGACATGAGAACCGTGCAGGCAGATAGCTTCTTAAATTCTGAGCAGATTGACACCCTTTTTATTAGTGTGGGGGGTCAGGAATGGGGGGTTGGGGGGGGGGATCATTTGGGTCGGAGGCCCAAATTTTACACATGACTGTCAGGAATTTTTTGTTTTAACGCCTCCTGGAGCACTCATTAAATTACTGAGCAGTTTCTGACGCTAATTACAATAAATTGAGAACTGCACCTCAAATCAAATCTACACTTTTTTTTCTGGTCCCTGCAGTCTATGATTTTGCGTATAACAACGCGGACACGAACAAGACCCAAAACAAGCTTGTGTTTCTGCACTGGTGAGTCTCCAAAATAATGTGTTTTTCTGTTCAGAAAACAGGACATATCCCAAGGCTGGTTGCCGTCGTAAGGACAAGTTACAAGTGAACAGGCTTCACAGATTCGTGGTGCGTGTCTTGGGATCTTAGATGCGAAGTCATGCTGAAGTTTTAGAATACCTAAGAGAAATTAGGGGTGAACAAGTTGGCTATTCACAACGACAAGGAGGACAGACTGATCTGACAGTTTGCTTATGTTTTCCTGACAGGAAATCCTTCTGATCAAACCATTAGCAGAACACAATGCACAATTCTGGCCACCCAAATTACCCAATTGTGTGCCAATACTACTAACAGTGTGTATTGTCTCCTGTGTCGCTTCAGGGCACCCTCGGGGAGTACAGTGAAGTCCAAAATGATGTATGCCAGTACGAAAGACCTCATCAAGGGGTTCATGGATGGAGTGAGCGCTGAGCTGCAGGTGAGGCCCAGCGGCAAGATCTCTCTATTGTTCGCAGCTTTTTTGCCGCCTGCCTTGGAATTTAGAGCTTTCGTTTTTCTTACATGCCATTTCCAATCCATATCAGTAAACACCGGTTCTGTTTTGCTGCGCAGGCGGACACGTACGATGAACTGAGCGAAAGTGAAATGTGCGAGCGGGTGCACTCATCACTGACAAGAAAGTAGTCCCGCAATGAATGCACCACACTTGTGTACAGAAGCCCTTGACATGAACATTAAGCTTTAGAAACGAAGAGTCGAGAGCTTTCGTGTAGGTGTTGTGTATGTTATGATGATTTTTGTCTGCATCTTCGTGTCTTCTCTGACTATAACACTTGTCTGCAACTTTTATTGCAATTATGGTGCATTTACAACCAGGTAGATTAACGGATTAATGGATAAATGAAAAAGCATTAATTCACTTTTGCATTTACAACGGTTGGATTAACGGACGGATTAATGAATTTCCGCGGATTAATTTGCGGATTTATCTCTATCCAGGGGGGGAGGTTCGATAGAGGTTTAACGGTGCGGATTAATGACAAAGTGGCGTTGACCATCGTTTAAAGCAATCATACGAAACCAAGTCTGAGCTACAGGGCCCTAGCCAGGGCCTGAAATCTCGGGCCAAATGGAGCCTCTGGCTCAACTTTGACCACCCAAGGCAGGTAAGGTTACATCGCTATATATGCCTCGGGGGGGCATCTGAGCGCAAGCTTGGAAAAAGCCTGAAACCAAACCAAAAAGATCCTAGAAAAAATCAAGGGAAAAGGGCTAGGCACTCAGCCACAAAATAGGCCACACCATAAACATATTAGATTTGACCACCCAAACATCCACTCTTCCGACTTCCTGCAGCCTGATTAATGGTTTTTATTTCATTGCTGTGCTGCTCGGAGAGAAGGCAGTGAGCAAAAGTAGCAGACATCGAGCTGCGTTGTAAACGTGCAAGGATTAATGTGCTCAGGGGAGTTGCCTTTATTGCATTTTCAATTATATGCTTTTAGAATTAATTAAATAAGACTGAGAAGGCGACGAGGCATGCACTGTCTCCACTCAAACGGCATGGGGACTTACAACGCCTTTCCAGCCCCATCCAGTAGCTGCAGTGCCCTCCCCTGCTTCATAAGGACAAGGCATCAGCTAGGTGCCCAGCACGCCCAAGCCAGCAGCAGTAGAATAGCACCAAATTTAAGAAAGAGGGACAGGCACCGAGCTCGTCCCGGAGAGTTTCAACAGCAGCTGCTATACACCAGACATGATAGCCCATGTGTTCTACAAAGTAGTAGTTTGGAGAGCAGCCCAAGTGGCTCAAACTACCCTTTAGAGAAAACAAAAGTGAGTCATATACACAGACAGACCCCTACACAAACACACACACACACACATACACATACACGCACACACACGCACACACACAACACACACACACACATACACACACATGCAAATAAAAATACACACAGGCACGCACGCGCATGCAGACGTACACAACGGAACACACATGTAAATGCTTGCACCGCTCACAAAGTCACATGCATGCATACATTACATTCATTGAATGCAAATCATGAACGATTGCAACATAGTTAGGTTTGGCCAGAACCATATATATACACGGTGTATATACGGTGTTTTTGGCAGGGAAATCATCAAACATACGGTCATAACGGTGTATATATACGGTCCTGGCCAATTCTAAACACAGTAGTTGGTTGTGCGCAAAACGCTTTGATACTCACACACACACACACACACACACACACACACACACACACACACACACACACACACACACACACACACACACACACACATACACATACACACCTACCACACAGACGTTGGTAGAAACAGCGATGCTAGCTGCTGTGTCAGGTTTGGCCTACCTCTTGTCCACGATCCTGAAATTAGAGGGGAGCCTGGGCTACCTTTTGCCCCTTCCAGTGGTATTGGCAGGTACGCCTGCATACACAACACACTAAACACACACACACACACACACACACACGCACGCAGTGTGTGCCACATGCCTAAATGCATGGGCGCGCGAGCACACACACACACACACACACATACACACACACACACACACAAACACACACACACGTACACACAGCCATGAGAGGTGGTGCAGCTGCTGGTTGGAAGACGATGATGTCCACCGGATTCCTTCTCGTGGGTGAGTGTGTGCTACAAGGCGTGCCTCCTTTGTACTCATGGAGCGTGAGTATGCTTTGCTAGGTCACGCATGCGCAAATTTGAACAGGAAGCCGTGATGTAGTGCTCAAGATGGTGAAGAGGTCTCTTGAAAGTAGACAATTTGGTTGCACCGTCAACACAATCAGTGAGCCTGCTCGTATGGCTCTCTTAATAACGACCATCAAGTCCTGCCTTGTGTTGGGTGCTAGTAGGTGAAGTATTGCGGTTGTTACAGGGTCATCCGCCAGTGCCCGTTTTGTTCGTCACATACCTCCATGCGACATGGGCACATTAGCCATCAACACGCCAGATGTGTGCAAACCGCAGTTTGTTTTGGTCAGTAGGTCCAACATGGTTAAGTGGGTGTAGTACTGATCAGGACAGCTTTCCCAACAGGACTAATGAGTTGCGAGTGAAGAGTGTAAGGCTGTCCAACGGGTGTGAAGACAACCTCCTGTGTGTCCTGTGATAGCGGCTGAGGCCAGCTAGCTTCCTTGAACCAGTCTGCCGTTCGCACAACCTGAGCGTGCCATTTGGAGTCTTTACGGGGTCTAGCTGTGTTCAGTTGCGTGCCTGCTCTCGCACAATGTTCACTGAGAGTGGATAACCGTGTGCGTCAAGTAGTGGATAACCATGTGCGTCAAGTAGTGGATAATCGTGTGCGTCAAGTAGTGTGCGTCAAGTAGTGGATAACCGTGTGCGTTAAAGCCGTGTGTCTCACCTTCGTGCGATTTTAATGATGATCTCTTTAACGCTGTGTTCAGTTGCATGCTTGCCTTTGCACGATGTCCTCTGAGAGTTGAAAACCGTGTGCTTCAAAGCCGTGTGTCCACCTTCGTACGATGCTTACAGTGATCTCAGGCACCTTTTGTTCAGACCATATTGATAAAGCACTTATCAGATGGATTTATATTGCCTCGCCCTCGCCCTGTTCTGAGTTGCGTCCTCTAGGCATTCCTGGGTCAACAAGAGTCCCACTTCCTCACCTGTCATCAGACAGGTCACTCTTTTAAGTCACGCACTTATGACTCCTAAAAAGAACTTTACGCAACTCTGTGCTGCCCCTGCAGTGCTGCTCGGCCCGCTCAGAGCTGTGTCCTACCTCCTTATCCACGGCCTCCTAGCTGCCACTTTGGCCACGTTGTGGCGCAGCAAAGCCAACTTCTGGTTGTGCGTGGCTGTGGGGGCAGTTGTGCGCATGGCCGGCCAACTGTTGTACTTGGTGCTATCCAGCGTGACTATGAACGAAAACCTGTTTGCGATCATGATGTCCAACGTGTACGCGATGCTGGTGCGTTGAGCTGGGCTGAGATGTGTGGGTGGGTGTGGGTGGGTGGGTGGGTGGGTGGCGTGCACTTTTGTGTGTGTGTATGCGCGTGTGTATGTGCTTGTTTGTGTGTGTGTGTGTGTATGGTCGCGCTTATGTGTGTGTGGTTGTTGGTTGTGTGCGCTCGTGTGTGTCAGTGTTTCAGCCACCATCATGGCTGCTTAAACTGCAGGGCCCATAAAAACTATTAAATAATAATGTCACCAGCTGCAGCATTGCACGTGTGTATGTCAGAACAAGTGGTCCACCAGCTCCAATGCCTGCTTTTTACTCCAATTCCTGCTTTTACCATCTATTCGCCACGCCCTGTGCATTCATTCTTCTCTAGTACTTTATCAACACAAGGCGCACCTTGTTTGTAGAAGCTCTCGCATCGTGCTGGTGCAAGCTTAGTTTGCAGTAGATATGCTCCGGCATACTTTACCGTACTTATTTAGCTGTTGGTGTACACCAGGAAATTTCCCTGAACATCCATACGTGCACTGCGTTAGTATCGTTCTAGCCAGCCCTTGACATTTGTCATTATTGTGAGCAAACGCTTGACCTCTAGCAGCTTTACTGTGTGGTCGACCAATCTTACTCAACAGCTTGTCAAGCCATGCCAGCACTCAAAGCAGCAGGAGAAACAGCAGCTCTTAGCTTGTCCTGTTTCTCTTGGCCAACACAGTTTCTGCATACTTGCAGCTCAGTTTTGGTGCCCACAAAATTGTCTTGCGTGTCTCCTATACCTAGATGCAAGCAACTACGTGCTGTCGATGCAGATGAATATGAGTAGACCTTCCACTTATAATTTCTACGCTCTTTAGTCGTCCCTCTTTTTCAACCTCCGCAAAACTTACGGCATTTCCAGTCCCCAATCAACAGGCACTCATTCACTACCAATCCACTCTCCTATGTTTCCAGGACCAAGTCTGCGCCAGCATTGGCTTCTACAGCTCCCCCTCTCCTGTGACCATCTGCTGTGTGCTGTTCGCCCTGTTGTCCGTGAACGCATCGTGTTATGTATTTCTCCTCCAAATCGTGTACCGCGTCCTGCTGCAGGTAAGGCTGACCCTCGTTCTAATGGTCAGTGCAGCGTCCTGCTCTAGTGGTCAGTCAGTGCAGTGCAGCGTCCTGTTCTCGGTCTGCAGTCCTGTTCTAGTGGTCAGTCAGTGCAGTGCAGCGTCCTGTTATAGTGGTCAGTGCAGCGTCCTGCTGCAGGTAAGGCTGACCCTCGTTCTAGTGGTCAGTGCAGCCCATTAAATACACGTGCAACCGTTGTGGTAGGCTGTATCTTACAATCGTTTGCGCAAAATACTATGAAATGAGGAATCAAGTCAAGAAGACATAGTTGGCCCTAGTCCTTTCCTACTGCAGTCAAGCAAAGAGAGACTAAGCAAGGTTGTGCAAGCCAAGTTACGATGCATGTTGCTCGCCCTTGTGTTTGAAATTCGGTCGGGGTAATCAACGAGTTGCTTGTCCGTGCTTTCCTCCTACGCTTGCGCATATTTTTGAAGTCAGGGCCTGATTGAAAACCACATGTACAATTCCTGACATTTGATTATGTGCAGAGTATGGGCTACAGCCTGGGTCCCCTGCCAGGATTGATCCAAAAATACATGTACGCTGGAATGCAAGAAAACGACGAAATAAAGCAGTAGTAGCCTTTTCGTTTGAACTGAACCAGCCCCGCTCTTAAAGGAATTTAAAAACTGTCATAATGCATTTGTTCTTCATTCATTCATTTCTTTTTTGTACTTTTTGGAAGAGTCCATTTTAATTGCCCTTTCAATTTGTTGGAAAGAATAGAAAAGAAATAGTACGCGGCAGTAAAATCACTCCCCACACTATTAAGGATAAGCGAGCCACTTTGGTACCGGGTACAGAGTTTACAGAGTTTACAGATAAAGCCATCAGTCAAAACGTGCGACTGCTAGGCTGCGTAAAAATGTGTAAAAATTGTGATAACTGTTGTTGTAGCACCAGACTTGTAGCACCAGACTTATAGCACCTACCAAAACACCCATGGAAAGGGAAAAAAGGCACAACGCTGTTTGTAACATTGCAGCACTGCATAAAACCATAAAAAACAATCAAGCATCTGCCAGGACCAAGCGACCGCATTAAAACAAAGAGGGGGGATCATCATCTGTGTGTTTTGGGCACATGAACTTCATGTTGCTGAACATCTGTCACACTGAGGATACCAAGAATGAGGGAGGCAAATAACATTATACATAAACTCATGTGTGAGGAGCAGCAAATGCACAACAAGAGGGTCTGGAACATCAAACATGGTCTGGTTCATCACTCTTTTGCTGCGGGCCCTGCTGCTGGATGAACTCTGAACCAGCACTAGCCTGGCTAAGACCGTATTCTCGTGTATAAATATCGAAATTGAAATCAGATATTAAGCAGACTAGGCACTCCCCGCGTTTTGTCTTACAACAGTCTTATAACACCTCACACAGCAAAGCACTTGTTCAAGACTTGTTCAATCGAAATAGTGCATTTTGACTCATTATATCTGCCTTAGAACCAACAGCACTTACCAGGTACCGTAGAACTCCTCCAACACAAAGGGAAAGAAAGAGGTCGTTGTGGATCAGTGGATCATTAGGGTTGTAGGCTCGACCTGAAACGGGGACTGACGAGAGTTGATAACAGTAGGGAAAGTGCGCGCCTGATATGTTCATGATGATTTGTTGGCGTTTGACATAGGTCAAAGGGAAATAGCAAACTCCCTACTACGAGGTTGAAACGAACTGAAAGTTGATAAAAAAGGAGCAAGAGAGGCAGGCTGGCAGAGATAAAAGAAAGTAGGGCGGACAACCAGGTTGATGAGAAAAAGGGCATAACGTATGCGAGAAGGTCAAGCACGGGATAGAAAGAAGGAGGAAAACCTGCGTACTTTGGCGCCTACGTAAAGACACAAGGTTTAGGAAGACTGGGATAGTAAAGAGTAAAAAGGCAACGGGCCGAGGGCACATCTAGTTACACCACCGCGAGCCACTCAACATGATAACTATGGAATCTAAGAGCTAATAAGAGTTAGCCAGGATAAAAGCAGCTAAGCCATTGCGATGGCTGGTGCGCCAAAACCAACTCCAACACAACCCAAAGGTTGAGAGAGTTCCCCTAAAGAGAAGAGAGAGTTCCCCTACAGAAAACGCAGCTGCACCAACACGTCACTCTCAGCATTACGAGCCCATACTAGGGAGACAAAAAAGGAGTGCAGTGAGCTGAAGGTTTCGATAACAAGAGTCTGGTTGTTCTACTACAGGCCGAGAGCAAGGGTAAGCAGGCCAACCTATACCTAGAGTAAGGCGGTAGACACGCTAGGATGGGGGCTGCAGTGAAACAGCTAAGGAGCCGTTTGGCCTAGCATACACAAAGGGGTGAGAATGGCCTAGGTCAGAGAAACTCTTTGAGAATCAAGACCCAGCTCCTTAAAAGGCTCCAGCGTGTGCTTGTTGTAGATGGTGCCACCAACTCCTAAAAGGATGGTGAGGAGGGTAGTAGTAGAGGCTCCTTGAAGAATGTTGCAGAAATAATTGGGCTGGTCCTGCATGGCGCTCAGCTGGTTCTGCGGTCTAATGTCCTCACAGTACTTAATCTTGATGAGGTGGATATCACGTTGGAGAATACTGAGATCTTTGGATCGGCGCTGTCTGGAGAAGGTGGATCTGCTGATGGCTAGAGGTGCTGAAGAGGTGCTCCAGTCGTCTACCCCATTTGCCCCCTGCCACTCCGCAGTATCCACCCCCCTTCACTACTAGCAATCTGTTGCTTTTTTGTTTTTGCGGAGATGGGCACAACCAGTACAGCATCTGGACGGCTGGAGGTAAAGCTGTATCTGTCTGAAAAGCAGGGTGGAAGGAGCCACTTTAGTATAATCCTAGTTTTAACTATATTAAGAATTTGAAGATTTTGCATACTAGCAGGCTGTTCACTACTGCCTATATCCATGGCGACAAAGCAGGATCCTAGGGATTCTTTCTTGCTGATATCAATTATAATATCAGTAATAATATTTAATCTTGGGGGCCTTGTGGGGTTTGATGAAGGGGCCGCTGGGTAGCCTCCTAACTTATTAAGGCCAGGAGTCTTTTCAGTGCCAAGGTAAGGTAAGGTAAGGTGAAATTTAATTGCTATATTCACCTCAGGGGGAGTGATTCTCAGTGCCAAGAGCAGAGGGTTAGTAGTTGTGTATGCTATTGATTTCCCACTTTGCCTCAGGAATTTATTTGGCAAGCTCTTTTACCAGTTTTTGTTTCAAGCATTAAGGCATTTCCTGCCTTTAATATTCTTTATGGCAATGATGTGCATATCCCAAGTGTGTTTGGGAAGGGGCGTCTGTATACTGTTCCAGAAAGGTACCTCTGCATATCGGAGTTATTTTGATGGTATGGAGCCCAAGAAATTACATATGCGGAAATTAACGGCAGAGCGATGTGTAGGATTTTGTGGTCATCCTTTTATTCATGAAAGGAAAAAACATGAAGGTAGCTGTTGCGTCTGTGCTAAGGGCAGCAGAGCAAATTGCATGCCTTGTTGCTAAATACATAGTTATATTCATGGTAAATGGGTGACAAATAGAAAAACCAGTGAACTTGGAGGAGAAGTCGTTGCAGTTTACCTTGAAGGCTTTATCTATTGGGTGTTCAGTATTGGGGTAGCGTGGGGTCACGGTTAAGGGATGCCATTTTTTCTTGTGACTAGCTAGGCCCCATTTTTGTAGGCGGTGATCATGTGGGGGGGAAGCATCCGTGAAAACAAGTGCTCAATCTTTTGGCTTGCATGTCTGGAGGTAGCAATATCTTTGCTTGTGATGAGGCCTACGAGTTTTGATGCAAGATGGTGGGGGGTGGATGGGTGGATGTCATGTAAGCCTTGCCTTATTATCAAAGACCTTTTGTTGAATGTTGAGACGCTCAGGAATGAGCATGCTTTTGCATTTCCGTCTCTGGGTTTTTGGGGGATGAGGTGTCACTTCCTGCTTGATGCTACATGAGATCATGAGATGAATGTCAGTGATGAAATCAATACGCAGCGCCCAGCGGTTACAATTTCGACCTGTCTGCTTGAGGGTTGGTGGGCTGGAAGTCAAAACTAATCTTGCTCCGACGTAGTGCCGCTGAATGTTTCTATCTTGGTTGGCGGAGAACCCATGTTTTTGAAGATCATCAACGATGTGAGACGTATAAAATTTACCGTTAATACCATTTCTTTGTAATTATTTGTAAAAAATCACAGAAAGAAAAACTAACCCTCACCTTGGACTGATACCCCGACTTTTTTGCTCGAAGTTATTTTAAGCAATTTCTATTCTCGAGATGCCCTTTGACCTTATTGTGAGCGTTTCCATCCTTCGCGCAAGTTGCACACGTTTGATATCACGGGAGCATTATTGTGACCCTCCTTCCTTTCAACTGTCTCATTGCAGTCCGGCAAGTTTGTGCCTGAGAAAAGCAACATCTGGAGGGATGCGTGCGGTGCGTTATTCGATTGCTACACATGATTCCAGTCATTCCAGTCTACCCCGGCACTGCTGATCGTTTCCTCTGTTGATTTGTAGATGGCTACTACGACTGGGTAAAGGAGCACATCTATGAGGGGGCTCCCATCAACGAGGCTGATCACTGTGGAGACCCCCCTCTCATTTTAGCTGCTGGGAATGGTAAGCAACCCGTTGCACCCCAATAGAGCTACAGACAGACACATGCTAGGGCGGATGCTCAGATCATCATTATTTTGATGGACTCGCGAGCTGCTGGGATACCTGTTTGAAGAACTTGAACACCAAAAAGATTATGATCGTGTGCAAATTTCATGCTTGCTAATATATGCTGGGAGCAAAAGTAACATATACACATGCTTGTGCAGGGCATCTGCCGTGCTGCAGGCTCCTCCTGAATGAGGGTGCAGACATTGAGCAGCGCAATGTGGTGAGTGAAATGGCACAGGTAGCACAAACTTTAAAGTTCTTCACAGAATTTATGCGGTCCAATTTCGGTCTGACATTTCAACTTTCGCAACATTTTTGGTTGAGCAAATGGTTTAAGATGCCAAGTACTTAACTGAAATTAACACTTTCTGGGCAAAAAAAGGTTCTTACTGTTTTGTGAAGCAAAGAACAATATGGACGCTTTGACTCCAAAAAAAATAACCATGCTCATGCTGGATCCCTGTACATTTCATGAAGCACCGAAGTGCTCAAAGTTGTGTGTGTGTGTATGTGTGTGTATGTGTGTGTGTGTGTGTGTGTGTGTGTGTGTGTGTGTGTGTGTGTGTGTGTGTGTTTGTACTGTACAGATGAAGGAAACCCCACTCATCCGGGCTGCGCACAACGGCCACCTCAACGTTGTTCGCTTTCTTCTGGACAGCGGAGCAGATCCTAACGCCATAGACATGGTCAGCGCTCAATTTTTTTATTTAAAGCGCTTACAAAGATGTAACAGCATGCATTTGTTGCGCATTTAGAATCCTCAAACTCTGAGATGTTGCTAGAATTCCAGAAACAAGAAGCAAGTAAAAAGGATGCAAGCTGAAAATTTTGTAATCGAAAGGTTAAGAATCTCATGCTGTTTTGCACAAGCAGGGAGACAATACCTGCCTCCACTGGGCGGCAATGAGAGGCCACGTTGAGATAGTCAAGATGCTGCTCCAGGTAATCGGGCAGCATGACAGCACCTTGCCAAGAAATCTGTTAAGAAAGGCCCATGTGTGGGCATGACCTTGTCGCACAGTCAAACATGCTTAAAGGCATCTATCAAGGACGTGTCCCTGTGAACGGCTGTAGCAAGCAAATAAATCCAGAGGGGGGCAACAGAGACCCAAAATGGACTTGTTTAAATATGCTCTTAGGCTAAAGATTTTGTCTGTGGGTGTGAACTTTGGAGCTTGCCAATATGCCGCTCACATCAATTTATACACAAAGCGACTCACTTGAATCTGAGTATGGGAATAGATTATAATGGCAGCTTTAGTTTAAAGTTAGATTGAGTGCAATTAATGATGTATGTGTGTGATTAGTTGCCATGTTTGGGCACTTGATCAGTTGCCCCCTTCTGATACAATCTCAAACTCTCACCTTGCATCTCTACATTGTAGCGTGGTTGTGACGCGGGGCTGCGCAATGGTCAGAACCTGCAAGCTCTGGACCTGTGCCAGCCTCAATGGAGCCACTCGTGGAAATACACACGCCAGGCTCTTGAAGGCCTAGTTGTGTGAGCATGCCTATGATAAATCTTAATGTTTGCTAATGTGTACAAGAAGGCAAGAGAGTTGTGATTTATGGGAGGTCAGGAGCAATCAGTTGCTGTACCGTTGTGTAACAGAGCCTTTTGTACTACCTCTTCCATTGTGAGGCAGTTTACACTCTTTCGGTTCTATATCCAACTCCATACAATCGACCTCTTCCCAGAGCCTGATATCACCACTGTCAAGAGCAGCCGGATTTTTATCAAAAGACAGTGAAAAATGATCAGTGTGCCTGAGGAACAGCTCGTAACTCACAGCAGCTCTGTTATTTTGGGAGAGCCAAGTAATTTGGCACCGTGAAAAATGAAAGAAGGATTTCCCTAATAAGGGCGGACAATATTAAAAGAGGACTTTACAGCATTTACAGGATCTACAGGAATTATAGATAAAGCCAGCAGTCAAAACGTGCGACTGCTAGGCTGAGTAATTAAAACATGTAAAAAAACTGTGATAATTGTTGTTGTAGCTCCAGATTTGTAGCACCTACAAAAAAAACCTGAAAAGTAAGAAATAGACAACGCTGTTTGTGACATTGCAGCACTGAATAAATCAGTTGACAGTTAAGGATCTGCCAGGGCCAACCGACCGCAAAATGAAAGAGGGGGAATCAATAAAAAACATGGATCTGTCACACTGAGGATACCAAGAATGAGGGAGGCAAGTAACGTTATATATAAACTCATGTGTGAGGAGCATCACATGCACAACGAGAGGGTCTGGTACATCAAACATGGCCTGTTTCATCACTCTTTTGCTGCAGGCCCTGCTGCTTGATGAACTCTGACCCAGCATTTGTCTGGCTAAGACTGTAGAATTGTGTATAAAGAGCGAAATTGAAATCAGATATTAAGCAGACTAGGCACTCCCCGCGTTTTGTCTTACAACAGTCTTATAACACCTCACACAGCAGAGCACAATCAGAACCAAGGACACGTTCAATTGAATCAGTGTATTTGACTCTTTATGTCTGCCTTGGAACCACAGCATAATAAAAAAAATTATTATTTCTAATGTGCTCTCCACCCGTTTGAGAAATATTTCAGAGGGGGTCAACAGAGGCCCCCAATGCAATGGGGATACTTTTGGGATGTGAATTGAGTATGATGGCCGGGATTGGAAACAATCAAGATCAGTACCCAGAGGTAGCTGATAGCACTTGAGCTTGAATGTTGCGGGTATTGGCAAAAATGTCCGATTGCCCGCGGCGTGAACCCTACTTTTCACTGCCAATCCGCCAGAAATCACCATATCACCTCACCACCTACAGCACCAATCTGGATCATTTTAAATAAATGGCAGTATGGTGTAAGCACTGTAAATGCTGTTCTTTTGATATATAAATATCATTGGAACATAAATGAAATGAAACGACACAGTAGTTGGTCAGATCTCCATTTTGGCCCATTTCCCTTAGAGAAAATCAACAAAAGGGGTGCCAAAAAGGTGGAAAACCAACCTCCACCAAATATACATTTAAAACCCAGGATGATTTGGTATCATAAAGGAAATGTTGCCATCTTGTTATGGGATGAAAAGAGGCTCTGTTTGGGGAGTGGTGGCCTAAAATGTGAAAGCTCAGTGCCAAAATTTGAACGGGAATCCCACCCAGACCACTGGGGTGGTCCGATTGACCCCAAACTTTGTGGGACATATAGTTATGTTTATCAAACGTGATTTGCATCAAAAAAGTCACACTTCAGGACATTTGCTCCGTCGATTCCCTCTGGAAATATTTGGCCTTTGATGGGTAAAGTTTTCACTTACATGCATGCAGTTGGTTCTTTGTTAGAGCGCGGCACTATCAGTGTCAAGCAGCAGGAGGTGAGGGTGTGGGCGAGGGAAGATTTGGTGGTGTGAAAAGGTGGGCGAGGGAAGATTTGGTGGTGTGAAACACAGGATGATGCACAGGATGAGGGGCTGATAATGAATATGCTGTCCACTAAGAAAATTGCTGAGTTCAGTGTAACACCTGAACTGCAGTTCTTGGAGAGAGGCAACACTCATATCAAAGAAAAGAAAAACTATGTAGGCAGTGAAAAACACTCCCCACATTAATTAAGGAAAAGCAAGTAGTCATATCACTCTTGCTCAGCTCAGCTCTTAAATGTATTCAAATGCAGCTGAGCTTGAAACCTGCTAGTTATGGCCACCTGCCTCAGCAGCCGCGGCGTGAACCCTACTTTTGAGCAGCCATATGCTGTATCTGACCAGCCAGCGTAGCAAGCCCGGTAATAATTAGTGTTATGAAGTCCTTATAATAAATAAAGATCATCGCAAGAGAAATTGGGCAAAATGACTAAATGGTTGGCGAGATATGCAAGTTAATGTGCCATTCCCCCTGGAAAGCACCCATCTAGGGTACAGGTGCACGACGTGTGCTTTTAGTCCTGTCATTCTGTACGCAGAGCGACTTATCTAAATTTGAGCACATGATCGGGTAGCTTATAAAGTCAGCATTAGTTTGAAGCTAGGTTGGGTTCAATTTGATGAAGTGACGTGTGAGTAGTTGCACCTTTCACGTAAAAAGATGCATGTTTTGGCTTTTGCCCGTATAATTCCCTCTGTGATCTTTCTGCGTATTCCCTTCTTACTTGGGCAATTGTGAGGACCTAGTTTTTAGCAGTTGTAAATAACCCACCGCCGTCAGCATTTTTGCGATCCCTTTTCCTTGTAAATAATCCGCCGCCATGGCATCTCATGATGCAAACGTAATAGAATCAGGAATTATAACTATTATTTGAAATTTGCCCTGATTGCAGTTTATAATCTGCACATCGTAATCCTGCAACAATGCTTCAAATCTGAGAACGACAAAAACAACAACGAGTACAGAGGGTAGCAAATGATTTCAGAGGGCTCCTTTCCAAGTTTGATAATCACAGAGGGCTTTTAATTAAGACGAGACACTGATGGCTGCAGTGGAATAATCGTGTTGGTGGCCTAATTTAGCAAAGCGCGGTTATAATTTTTAACGGTCATGAACACCTTTACTTTCTTGGCTTATGTGGAATGCCTGCAAAAAGAAATCCCTTCAGAATTTACTCCAAGATATAATTGTTTCCAGCAATGCTGTGTCCCTCAATCTGGACAACTCAATACGGCACACTTTGCTACTCAATTTCTTCAGGCGGTAATCATGTTCTGCTGTTCCTCTATTTATCTACAGGGTTGAGGAGCAGACCTTTTCTTGTGTGCCAAGGTTTAAGAGCTTCGTGGCACTTGGTACCAAAGTGTCTAGATTTTCCTTGATCATGTGGGAAGTGGTTTTCACTGCTTGCATAATTGTTTTATCTGATTGAGCTTGCAAGAGTTTCACAGTTTCTTTGTTTCAGAGTTGGCACGTCTGCATTCTGGGCACGTCTGATCATATCTGGTCGGGTATTTAGTGGTAATACCTGTATTCTGACCCAAAAGAATGATAACTTTGTTGCGTCACGCCCTCCTCGCACCTTTACATTCCATGAGATCCAGTATCAAACATTGGTTCAAGAATACTCTAGATATCAGTAATAAGCCAAACATATTGCAACAAACCCATCTTTGCAATATCTTTGTTTAAGTCAAAATTTTAACAACCGAAAATAGTAGTATACAAAACAAAAAACACAAATGTGTTCGATAGGTGAGCATACAATACTGTAATGAATACGTCTACATAGTCAAAGTCAACGCATACGTCAGCCGTGGCTAAATAGCAGCATTAGAGCGGAATCAAATAGTATGATATCCATACGCACATGGCCACAATAATTTCAAGTGAGCGTCAAGTGTGAATGAATGAATGCAGTGCAACCAACCATTCCATCAAAACAGCATGCTCGTTTGCTAGCGACAACTGACCGTGGAGGCCCAGCTAACTCGAAAAGTGTGTATGAGATGGAGCTACAGCTCCAGATCAGCAAAATGAAGGACAGGGAAGATATTAATTTGCAGCATGTAACGCAGATGATAGTGTACTCAAATGAAGAGCTCCTGGAAAGCGTTCCTCAGTCGACGCCCCAATGTGCTGAAGGCTCGAGGGCACCGACCACTGCCGCTCCTGTTGTTGCCCTAAAATAGAACATGCGTGTTGTGTGTGTGTGTGTGTGTGTTTGTGCGTCTGTGTGTGTCAAAGATTGAGAGCTTGATGGTACTTTAATCTTTAGTCAGTATTTTCTTTGTGCACTAAGACGCACCTTACTGTGGCTGCATCTTGAAATGCTCTAATGTTTCCTTACTTGATGTGGGGAGTGATTTCACTGCCTGCGTAGTCTTTCTTATTTTTTTCTGTTAACCATCAAAAACAGAAGTGCATTAATTGCATGGGCGAGACCTACCCTTTTGCTTACAGCTCTCGTCCTGGCCACCGAAAGAATTTCTATAACTTTGTCATAAAACCAGATCATCCAAACACGAAGAACGCACACTCACTTGACCGCTGCTTGGCCGTGGCTGGTTGCTTGTTGGGCTACTACTGTTGCTGTTGCTGGCACTGCTGTTGCCACGACGTGCAGCAGACACAGACGCACAGTGCACAGCAGCGTCGTACGCTCCCGAGCCTTGCAGCGTGAGCAAGGAGCCTGCGTGCAGGTTTGGGGTCACAGATTTCAGAAATTAACATCGTGATGCTCACTGTAGGGACAGAGGATCGCAAAGGACACAGCAACTACATGAGAAATGCCTGTTCAAACAAAACAGACCACCATGTTCCACATCTTCCCTCTCACCTCCAACAGGAGCACCTCACTGCAAAAACACCTTCAGTAATAGGCGGCCCCCGAGATACTAATTTTGCTTAATTTTGGTCGTATGCAAGCACGCCACAGGCGGACACAAAACACATCCTAGCAATTTCCCCCTCACCTCCAACAGTAACCTCACCGCTTGAGGGCTCGTCACAGGTGAATGTGATGTTAAGCTCGGAGTCAGAAGGTAGGGAAAAAGCGCGACGGATGCTCTCTGTGAACTCTTGGTACCCCTGCATACGCCGAGCAATTCAGGAAAGCAAAATAAAAGGTCTGCATGTGGACTAGTGGATCCCTGCATTGCAACTCAATAATTCTCTACAAAGGTTTGCGAGGTTTTCACCTGGGGACATAACAATCAACAGAAGTCTTACGATTGGTCGGGCTGGACGGGCCAACTCGGGTTTGGCTAGATACAGTGAAAAGTCCCCCGAGGCCTTTTAGCATTTGCGGAGGTTAATGCAGTTTGTGCTGATCTATTTTTGTTGAATCGGTTTGCACAAATTGGTGCAGAATGTGCTGATCAATCTTGCAGCAGCATATATCTGCTTTGATGCACGCAGCTAGCTGTACCCCACCTCAATACCAGGCTTGACCTCAAAAGAGTAGGTGGTGCCGCCAAAATTGACGTTCTGTGGATGGAGAGTGGAAGAGCAACCGGTTTTTCATATGGAGTTCTGATTGTACGCGGCAAGAGCACGCTGCACACACACACACAAACATATGCACACACACAAACATACACACACATACACACACACGCACACACAAACATATGCACACACACACAAACATACACACACATAAACACACACGCACACACAACACGCACTCACCATGATGGCTGGAGCGCTGGCTCCTGTGTCTGGGGGGGTCAGAGCTCCTTTCCAATCCGGCAGCTCGCAGTTGCAGAAGTCGCACACCTTTTCTCGCCTAAGCACAGACACAGGGAAGCAAGTGAATTGCCTGTTGGCAACAAAAAGCCGTATGATTGAAGTACCTGTGAGCAACAAAAAATGCATGCTGTACTCAAAACGTTCACCTTTTATCTGTGTAACTTTTTGCTAGAAGCAGTTTCTGATGCATTACCTTGTGCCTGCGCTCTGCAGCTGCCACCTGGCTAGACACCTGGACACAGAATCGAGGGATGTAAAGAGGAAACGTTTGAAACAGTGCAAAGCAAAGTGAAGCAACGAGTTTGCGTTCTGGCTATTCAAATGCACAGGGAAAATGCACGCACGTAAAGGGGCGAAAAACCAAGCTGCCGCCTGGCTCTATATAATTTTGCCCACTAGGAAGGCATGTACTGAGTAACTTCTACGCCAATTTAAACAAGCTCTGCAGTAACACAAGATATTGGTGTGTGGAACGGGATGACTCTCAGACTCGCCTTTGGTGACACAGCCGCCCCGCTATCTTGGCACAGTCGCAGGGAGCTATCATGGGTCCCCTGTCATCCCCCTCCGTCTCGTCTAAGCAGATCCAGCAGTACTGCTGTATTAAGGAGGCAAGCAGCAGGAGGGTGAGGATGTGCGGGTGGTGGGCGAGAAAGGATTGGTGAAATTCGAATGCGAACAGGATGATGCACAGGATGAGCGGGGCTGATAATGAATCTGCTGTCCAGCAAGGACACCAGGCCAAAAATGCTGCTACATAAAACCCACAACTCACCTCCGGGGGTGCCGTGCTTTGTGCTGATGAGGAGGTGCTCCCAGCACGAGCCATGACCCCGAATGGTGGCTCTGCCACTCGGAACCCCTTGCTGCCCATCCTGTCAAGTTCATTTAGTGCAATACCCGATCCAGCTGCCTCTGGAACCATAATTGTTTCGTTTTTATTGACGGCCAGACGAAAACTATCAATCAGACGGAGAGGGTAGTTGGCGTTTTGTATGATTGTGAATGGTTTATAATAATTAAGGATAAAGGAGCGGAGGAAAGGGTCGAACCAAAAAAGTTGACTCTGCCGTTGATTGTTAAGTTTTTAAAGATTGTACAAAAATAATATCCTTGGACATCTATCGCCTTGACATGACGCGTATGTATTTAGGGGTTTATGGTTTAATTGATGGTTGGTGAACTGAGTAACACTGTCAGCTGCATTATACCGCACCCTCATGGCTCGGCAACTCAGAGGCCTGACAGAGAGGTTGTATGAGGCCAGGAAAATGGCATTGTGTCTCTAATAAATTGCAGAGGGGGGCCCAAAATGGACACGTCTTCGTATGCTCTTTGGCTCACGTACGGCCAAATCGGCTAGCTCCTGTACGTGCTTGTTTCCAAACAACATAAATTTACAGCTTGCCGCACGCTTTTTTAAACTCTTCTCTGTGGCGTGTTTTGCTGCCAAACATTCATAGCACCTACTGCACAAAAACAGTACACGGATGTGTTTTGGATTCCTTACAATAAATGAGGACCATTGCAAAAGAAATGAAGTGAAGACTAGCAAGACAAGAGTTACATGCTATGTCCCTGATCCCATGGATAGCACCCCACCTTTTTGTCCTGCGTGGAGTTACTGATCTATATTTGAGCACGTGCTCTGTAAGCATAAAAAGTGTCAGCTTTATTTTGATCCAATGATGGTCTAATTTGATGAATTACTGTGAGGAGTTGCCCCGTCAATGTTTAAAAGGAGCATATTTGGGCACTCAGTTGCCTCCCTCTATCTGGTAATAATGTCCAGACCTGACTTGCATCGATTTGAGGGACCTTTTCTTTTGTCCCTTTTAAATGCATAACTTTCTAGATTGCTTTGAATCAGGGTGACCAGGGGGGACAAAACTATGTCGAATCACTTTGTTCATGGACTTCCGCATCACACTATTCCCAATGTTATGCAAAGTGCACTTGAAAGCTATTATTACGATAACAAAGCAAAAATACATTGTGTGAATTGGCATACTTACTTAAGCTGTTTATCTCCGTCCATTGCAAGGCACCAAGCGAGGTCAATCCCAAGCTTGCCAGATCATCCACACTTAGTGTAACCACATGGAACCTTTAAGCAAACAAAATGCTGCTGAAATCAAGCCTTTATATAGGAAGTAAAATCACTTGCCTATCATTGTAAATCTGCATGTTCTACTCTATTCCTGCACGCCCAGGTCGCGGCAGATGCCTATTGTTGGTATAAAAAGGCAGCGCCTTCTGTGGGCACAAGGCAAAGTCTTCACACGGCTGGGCTGCTCTAATTGTGCTGCTCCTTCTACACACCTTCTGTGGGCACGAGGCAACATCTAATTGTGCTGCTACCTGCTACAGCTTTCCTCACCTCTGCAACTACCACCACTACATCGTGGTGTTTGTATCACCAGGATCTGCACACTTAACACCTGGAATTATAGTGCCTGCCGAGCATTGTAGCTCGTGGCCTCACATCATGCTGCTTCTAGTGCGCTTCTTGCTGCGGTTTCCCTCCACATCTTCTTGGATTGCCTCCTCCCCACTCCCACCACCACCCCTGCGGACGCGCAATTTTTTGCCTTGCTTTGGAGCAGTGCAGTTATTGAAAGCACTGGCTCCACCAAGCCTGCTGGGCTGGGATGGGGCTGCTCCCTTATTTTGCTGTCGCTGCTGCTGTTGCCGTGGCTGAGGGGATGGGCTGGTGCTTGATTTGTGTTGCTGTTCCTCAAGATGAAGAGCTGTGGCCACTTGTCTATAGCTGCGGAAGCTGGCGCCGGGGAAGGAGGGGTGTGTAAAAATGGGGAACCTGTGGAAGTACAGAAACGAATAGGCGTGTGATGAAACCCTGCAGCTTTGCTTACACATTTTTGTTGCATATTCCGGTCATCCTTTCCATGCTCCACAAAGGTGCTCAAGCAAATACAAGGCTTGTGATTTGTGTCGAGGAACCGGTGCATCAAAGCTCACACCAGCGTTTTGTCTTTTTTCCTCCTTTCTCATTCCCTGCATGCTGAGTGGCTGTGAACGCCCATCCCTCAAAGCTGCTACTGAACCTGTGGACATATTCAGGGTTGGGCACAACAATGTGTATACAGTGTGTACAGTGTGTATTTCTTGGTAAAGGAGTACGCAGTAAGAGCAGCTGCAGACACCAATTATCCCTCCAAGCAGCTGTTGAACCTGATCAAGGGCTTCATGCGAGTTGTCCAGAATCGTGTAGGTATATAGAATACTTGGTGTATGTTTACACAGTGGTTGTTAGCTGAGTGTTGCACAAATGGTGCTGGCTAACCTAATTAAAACGACATGCAGTGCAGGCAGCTACAGAAATGCAACTGGCATGTTCCAGCAAGATCATGCTACCTGCAATACATAATACCAAGGTTTTCATGGTTTCAGACCACAGCACACAGCACAGGAAAGTTCAGGGGAAAATTACAGACCTCATTGCACACATCAGTGGTTTGCTGCCCGGACTAACATGACAGCTGATAGATCTGGCAAGCAAGCGCAGACAGCGGGACCGCTCTCCAACAGAGGAACAGGAAAAAAATAAAAGAAGCTAGGCTGTCAGTGACAAGGCTTCCAGCGTGATTGGGGGGGGGGGCACACTAGGTGCCTGCAACTTCACGCCTTTCACTGCCAAAGTTATTTTGGACAACCCACATCAATCATACACAACGCAAAATCTCACCCATAATCACGCTCCAAGGTTGCTGCCAGCATCGCTAAAAAGTCAGGACTTCCTGCTGCAGCCTCTTGACTGCTGCCGCCCACACCCACACCCACGCCCTCCTTTCCACCTCTCTTCTCTCTTTCCTCTGCTGTGCTGATGTCCCCACCACCACCACCACCACCACCACCACCACCACCACCACCACCACCACCACCAGAACCACCAACACCACCACTAGCTCCAGAACCGATGCCACCACCATTGCTGTATTTCTTACCGCCACCACAACCCCCATCTCTCCTGCTCTTTTCAGACCTTCTCCCCTTTGCCTCTGTCCCAGCTGCAGCTTGCGCTGCTCCTCCTCCCCCACCCAATGCTGCAGCCACAGCGAGTGAGCCTCTTGTTGTCGTGGCACCTGCTGCCCTGATCTCTCTCGAAGGTCCCTTTGTTCCACTTCCTACCCTTCGTTTTACGCTACCACCACCACCACCACCACCACCATCAGCACCGCTCAGCATGGCAGCCATGGCTCTTGAACCTCTTGTTGCTGTGGCGCCTGCTGGCTTGATCTCTCCTGAAGGTCCCTTTGCTCCACTTGTTACCCCCCGCTTTCCACCACCACCACCACCACCACCACCACCACCACCACCACCATCACCACCACCACCACCACCACCACCACCATCAGCAGCAGCAGCACCACCACCACCACCACCACCACCACCACCACCGCTGAGCATGGCAGCCGTGGCCCTTGAACCTTTTGTCGCCGTGGCGCCTGCTGGCCTGACCTCTCCTGAAGTTCCCTTTGCTCCACTTCCTTCCCCCCGCTTTACGCCACCACCACCACCACCACCGCCGCCGCCAAGCATGGCAGCCATGGCTCTTGAACCTCTTGTTGCTGTGGCGCCTGCTGGCCTGACCTCTCCTGAAGTTCCCTTTGCTCCACTTCCTTCCCCCCGCTTTACGCCACCACCACCACCACCGCCGCCAAGCATGGCAGCCATAGCTCTTGAACCTCTTGTTGCTGTGGCGCCTGCTGCCCTGGCCTCTTTTGAAGGGCTTGCTGCTGCATCCCCATTCCTTCCATAGCCGCCCCCACCACCAAGTAGTACAGCCCCCTTTGCTTTGACGCTCCCACCTCCCTCCCCACTGCTCCTCCTTGCCTCATCACCCTGACCACACTCGCCACAAACCTTGACGCCCATCCCACTTGCCCCTCCAGCTGGCAAGCTGCCCTCCTCGTTGTTGGCACCCCTTGTTTTGTTTGCGCTGCGTCGTCCTCTCGCAGCGGCGGCTGTGCTGGTTGAAAAGAGAGCCTGAGAGAGAAATTAGGGTGGTAGTAGGAAGCTGGAGCGTCTGAGCAAACTGAGACGGCTGTTTATGTATATTTGTGTGTGTGTGTTTGCGTTCCCATGCGTTTGTGTATGCGTTGTGTGAGGATGCATGATCAATGACATAAACAACTATAACGGCTCACTTCAGGCAAGGCCGTATAGTGCGGATGTGAGAATGTTCTCTTTCGACATGCACTAGTTCTTGTGGATGAATATGACAAGGTCATGGCTTGAGATATGTTGCGGCGTGCATGCACACAAATGCCTGAGAAACCATTGCAGGAGGCCGGCACTCAATTTACAATCCTGTGTGGTAAGCATGAAGGCATGCATTGCAAAAATAAAGGCTAGCAATCTGCAAGCCAGTGTCCACTCCCTAAGTTGATCAAGAAAAAAGAGCCAATTTCCTTCCATGTTGGTGCTGCAGAACTTCACCATCGAAAACAAAGAACAAGTCAGCTGATGGGGATCAGGAGATTGATACACTGGGATTGAAGCCGGATCTAGTGTCAGATCAATCACTTTCTGATCCAAGCAATAATCCAGGACATCAATTTTGAAAGACAGACAGAAACCTTTGGCTGTCGACCAACTAACTGACTATCTCATTTTTTTTGTTGCCGCCGCTCATCTGAGGGACACAAATATGAAGTAATACACACCGTCTTAGCTGGGACACCAGATGGCATGAAAGGTATCCGTCATGCTTGATGACTCAAAAGTAAAAGTCTACGCTGGAAGTCGCCAGCGTGCATTAAGGAAAGGCTCTCAATTAGTGCTCACACTAGCCAGAGCCCCACCAGAAACGAGAAAAAAGAGAAACAACAGAGACTAATGAGGATCCGGCGGGTTGTCAGCCATGCATTCCGGCCGGTGTCTAGCCCTCCTGAAGCCAGCCGCTTTACGAGTAACCCCCCCATCAGATCCCCCATTATCACTGTTGTTGTTAAGGTGTACTTTGTGTCTTGTTTTTTTAAACTTGTTCAAGCTTTTTATTGCATGGCAGTGCAGTTTAGTAACTCAATTATAGAGCTGGCTAGAACTATATATATACGGTGTATAAACGATATTTTTAGCAGTGATTTTTTTGTTTACAATCATATACGGCATATCATGATTACAATCATATACGGTTCTGGCCAACCCTACTCAATTACGACTATAACTCTCCACTTCTGCCTTATTTCGTTTTCAATTACACACCTGCAGTTTGGCAGCGTACGCTGCGTCGAGGCTGATGTCAGGCCCGTCTGGATGGCAGTGCGCTGCCTCTGTTGCTGCTGCTGCTGTTGCTGCTACTACTGTCTCAGTTGCTGTAAGAGCTTCTGGCTCTCCAGCAGGCACTGCTGCTGGTGCTTGTGCTACTAATGGTGGTGGCGGTGCTACTGCTGCTGCTGCTGCTGCTGCTGCTGCTTCTGCCTGTGCTTGTGATGGTGCTGCTGATACTTCTGCTGCTCCTGCCTCAGCACCAATGCTGTCCGCCCTGCGCCTTTTGTTTCCTAGTTTAGTGTCCCCTACGTGCTGACCTCCTTCGCTTTCACCTGCAGCTGCTGTGGATGCTGCTGCTGCATGAGCTCCTCCCACAACAGTAGTCAATTTGTTAGGCCTGCCCCTCTTTTTTGGTGCCTTCTGCTGTTGCTGAGTTGACTGATGGGTTGGCTGCTGTCGCTCCTGCCCTTGCTTCATTTCCTGCAGTTGCTGCTCACGCTCCTGAGCTGGGCACGGCTGTTGTTGCTGTTGAACTTGCTGCTGACCTGGGCTAGGCTGCAGCTGAACGAGCTGCTGATCTGGACACTGCTGCTGCTGCTGCTGCTGCTGCTGAACTCGTTGCTGCAGCTGGTGTTGCTTTGCATTAGCCTCTGCTGCCTCATCGATGGTGCCTGCTGCCTCATTTCCACTACCTGCTGCCTTGCCAATGCTACCATCTTCCTCACCAATACTGCCTGCTGCTGGTGCTGCCACTGCACCAGGGCCTGGGCATGGCTCTACACATGCTGTCTCTGCTGCAGTTGCTCCTCCTGCTCCTGCTGCTGCCGTGCACCTTGTTGCTGCTGTTGTTGGTTTAGGTCCTGTCGCATTTGCAGGCGCTGCTGACGCTGCCCCTGCTGTTGTTGCTGACTTGGGTGCTTGGCTGCCTTTAGGAGGGTAGCCCATCTTCTCACTGTTCACAGCACGTCTAGTAGAGGCCGTGGTGGGAGCTGCAGGCAGACGTGGATTGCAGTTTGGGGCTACAGGAGGATGGGTAGAAGGGGTGGAGGCAGCAATTGGGAGGGCGCTGCGTGGCAAGACAGGGGCTTGTGCTCTGCCGTTGCTTGGTTTTGGCCACAGGGGTGGAGCATTGCCAGAGGCTTGCTGCATTTTGCCGTTGCTTTGTTTTGGCGGTAGGGGGGCAGCAGCACCACAGGGGTTGGACATTAGAGCGTTGGCAGACCTCTGGCCTTTGCCAAAGGTCTTGCCCTCGTCTGGGTTGCGAGGCTGGTTGTGTGCTGCCATGAGGTCCAACTGTGAACACGGATATGTGTACATGTGTATGTGTGTACATGTGTGTGTGTGTGTGTGTGTGTGGCTTCTGGTGGAGCACTGGTGGTCATAGGATTATATGCATCGATATCGCTATGAACTCCATCTGTGGACGTGGTTGAATGTGTATGACTCCTGGTGGAGCACTGTTGCACGTGATGGGCATTATAAATGTACACCAATACTGCCAAGGCAACAACAATTTCTTCATGCACACTCACTAATGGGGATAATAGCTCTGCACTCAGCAGCCGTGTCGTGGGAGGCTGGCGTCCTTGCGGTGCTGGCTGTTCCTGCTCGTGTTGCTGCGCCTGCTCTACATGCTGCTGCTGCTGCTGCTGCTGCTGCTGCTGCTGTGGTGGTGGCTGCTGGGGCGCACTGTCCAGGCCCCTGTGCAGCACTCGGTGCTCCTGCTCTTGCTCCTGCTGCTGCGCCTGCACTACATGCTGCTGATCCTGTGGTGGTGGCTGCTGGGGCGCACTGTCCAAGCCCCTGTGCAGTACTCGGTCCAGATCTGCGTCACTGGATCCCACTGCAACTGTACGAGCGTCCTGAGTCCAGGGATTGTAGATTTGTTTTATGGGGAAACATTGTTGGTCGGGAATTCAAACATTAATGCATGCTAGCAGATCTATCTACTGATGCAGTCAATGCAAGTGAAGTGCGCTTCCGTGGGACTCTCGAATTTGTTATGCAGCCGTGCTTTAATGCGCACATGCACGTAGGTCATATCAACGTAAATCTCCTTGGTCCATTCCTGACCAGATACATATGAATTGTGCTTGATTTTACCTTATTCATAATAGGCTGCCAAGCACCCCAGCTCACATCCTTTCAGCACATAGAAAATCACAGCATCCCTGCCTGCCTTTCAGCACATAAAAAATCACAGCATCCCTGCCTGGTAATCTACACCCTTTCCTGGTCAGCAGTAATCTGTCCAAAATATCCTTGCTTTAACAAAATTCTGTCAACAAAGCGTTTTCTTGCTAAAACAGATCCCCTCAGCATCATCTTTGCCTAAACAACACTCTGTCAGTAAAGCATGCTTCTTGGCTAAACGGATCCTGTCAGCAGCATCCTCGCCTGCTCATCATGCTATATTTGTATATAAATAGTGTCCGCCAGAATCGTATGTATACACCGTATTTTTGATTTTGAGGGTATTACATAGATCAAGGGGAGATAGCAAGCTCCCTACTACGTGAGAAAATAAAGGAAAATTGAAAGAAGAAGGGCAGCAAGAGAGGCTGGTTCGACAGGAAAAAAGAGGCAAGGGGAAAAGGTTCAGGCGGAAAAATTTGGATCTAAAGAAACATAAGAAGTTGCGCGAGGAAGACTGAGTGGCAGAGTAAAACAGAGGGCCAACTGAAAAACTGAGGCCTGGATACCTACAATACCAAAAGAGCAACCAGACACGAAGGCAAGAGAAGCTAGGATCCAGCCAGAAATAGAGCAAACTAAGCCATAGCAATGACTGGTGCGCCAAAACAGGCCCCAACACAACTCCCCCTAACGAAACTGATACCCCTCTAAAGCGCAAAACCCAAGCCTAGCTGAAAAAAAAGCCTCACAGGAAACCCTTTGAGAAGAGAGTACAGAGAAGGAGCACATAAAACCTGAGGATCCTGGGCGCAGAGCAGTCGTATATGATCGTATATTTGGTGACGTTCCTGCCAAAAGTACCATATAAATTGTAAATAAATGGCCAACCCTAAATATTAACTCATTTTTTGGGGGGGGAGACTTACGGCACTTTGGGCCAATGCGTCTCCTTTTCCTTAATTAAAGCAGGGAGTGTTATGCTGCCTGCGTAGTTTTTCTTTTCTTTTCTTTCTACCAACGTCCTCACCTGGTCGACTCCAGGCACAGATCCTGTCCCCAGACTACTCTCCTGAAGCAGTTTAATCAGAAACGCACGACGCTCCTCTGGCGGGGTCTGATTGTCAAAGAAGCCGCCTGGGTTTGATCAGGATGCCGGTAGTATAAGCGTGCTGAGATATCAACAAGCATGAGCCTGCATACGTGTTTCTCAATCAATAACTACAGTCACATGCACACACATATATAAGTCAGTCAACATACAAAAACAAGCGCACACACATGCGTGCATACACACACATACACTCAAAAACATGCTTTCCTTAGATTGAAAAGGTCCATTGGCAATTAAAACACGTACACATATGAAACCATATTTAATCAGTGCAAAGCTCCTTTGCTATTCAAGGATACACCTGCCAAATGCTACATTTGACGAAGGAGTCTCAGCACAACAACAAAGCACTCGCTTTTTCTCAAAGAATAAAAACTGGCACATCCAGCCTATTGAACAAGACATACAGACACTTTAAACTGTCAACCAACTAACTCTTGTTACACAATTTTTCGCTGCCAACGATTAGGCGTGACAAAGTAAGTGTACGTTACTTTCAGCCCCTGCTTTGCCGCTCACCTGTGATGGAGGAGTCGGCAAACCGTTTCTTCTCCTCTGCGACCTGGATGATATGCTTTTCTACGGAGCCCTCTGTCATCAGTCGAAGCACCAGGACCTGGAGGAAATGAAAGGTTTGGAAAAGCTACGCAAGTTGCATTACTTGCTATTAATGTGAAATAGGTGTGCAAAGGGAGGAGGCAAGAAAAGGGAAAGCAATTCCCACACAAACTGAAGAAAGGGTTTGATTGGTGCTCAGAATTGCTGAGTTTTCTGCTTGCAGAATAACTCTAGTTTTTGCAGGCGAGTGATTGTTATGCACTTTCGCACAAAAGCGCATGCATCCCTTTCTAATTCATCTTTTAAATCTGGATAATTTAAGGTCAAGTTTAGTTTTGCATTCCTGCGCAGTGCAGCTTCCTTGTCCCCTCGTCGTACTTTCTTTTCTTTTTGCGGGCAGGCATGGGAATCAACGGCCCAGTTGTCCGCGTGTTTCTTCCCTTTCTTGTTTTCTCAGCCTTCTTTTCTGTCTTTTCGGTGCCTTTTCTCAGTCGTTCGTTTGTCCAGATGTAAATTCCTCCGCCTTTTGAACAAGCCGTGAAAGAACAATAAACACTCAACCACCATAGTGATGAAAAATAAATAGGAATCATAATCATGATATATTAATAGGGATCAGGGTTATAGGCTTAATCTAGCATATCTGAAACCGGCTCCAGAACAAGGTATGTTACTAGTACTGGAAAGGAAATGTTTGAATGTTTGGTGTTTAGTATGAACAAGATTTGCAGTGCGGTTGGCAGAGTGCGCATGAAGCACATAATTGGAAAAAGGGTAACATTTTCGCACCACGTTATACTAGCGGTACAGTTTCATGGTGTTTTTATTGTGGTATGGTTTGAGAAACTCTCTGGACCCAGAGAGATAAGAGCACATTGGAGCGTGCTAGCAGGTTGGGACGTATTTAAGCTGACCAGAGAGGGCAATTGCTCTTTATTTACAAACGCTGGCAAGCATTTGTGAAAAAGAGGTGGTGTTTTGGTAGGATTTTGGCAAAGTGTGCATCTTGTCAACTTCGCTGCTAAACTTGTCCATACCGGGCGCACCCTTTCCAGTTTCATCACCAACTCTCATCAGGAGCCGATTTCAAGCCAAGCCTGCAACCTTCCTAATTCCCAATCATTTTTTCTTTTATATGGTGGAGGATTTTTACGGAACCGGGTACCAAAGCGACTCCTTTTCCTTAATAGTGTGGGGAGTGGTTTCCACTGCTTGTGTATTCTGTGCATGCAAACGTGTGACCCTTTGGAGGGTAATTCTTTTTGCAACGCACAAAGCGATGTCTAGACATCTTCATACCACATGCTGGAGGGATTGGAACTGACGTGCTTCACAATGAATTTAACAGGTCTGACATAGGCCACATCACATCACGTCACGCACCTCTCTCCTTTGGCCGATGCGGTGGGCACGTGCTTGGGCCTGAAGGTCTGCCTGTAGATGTAGCAAGAGAAACGGAGCACTTTTGTGCGTGCTTTTCTAGACAAACGTAATATGAACGTCATTGAACAACAAGAAAATAATCATTCTTAAACTCGTTTCAATACACATGGATGTCCTTTTCCTGCTTAGCTTTTTGTTAGTTGGCAACCAGTTCCTGGTGAAACAGGATTGTAAGCACAAACACACACACAAACACACAAACACACATTCATTATCACATCACACTCAAAATACTGTTCCACACAAAAGCGTTCGATATCCATCACAGCTTTCTTCATCTTGAGCAGGAGTTGCATCGCTGTCTGCGTTACTACTCTACCCTATAAAGCATACAAAGCCCAACAAACATGGAATGAAATGGCTTGATGGTTTTGGCAGCCAGGGCTGATTTGATAACCATTCCAACTATTCCTTGATGCATGCCAATCTTCTTGATGCACGCCCATTTTCATCAGCGTAGTGTTACAATTAATCTAATTACTGCAAACATGATCGTACGATGTTCACCCTGAAAAATGAAGGGTGTGGATGAAATCGTTCTTTACTACCTAGGGTTGGCCAGAACCATATATATACGGTGTATTTAGGGTATTTTTGTCAGGGGGACCTCCAAAGATATGGTCATAAACGGTGTATATATACGGTTCTGGCCAACCCTACTCTTACCAAAACACAGCTGCAAGCCTACCTGAGGGTTCCAATCACTGTCATACATGATGATGGTATCTGCAGCTTGCAAGTTCAGCCCCACGCCCCCCGCTCGTAGACTCAGCAAGAACAACCAAGGTGCCCCAGGATCTGTGATGTAACGTACAGCAAGAGGTGTATTTTGCTTTACAAAGAGACGCGAAGTGATTCTCGGCAAGAAGTTGAGGTGCATTTGGAACTTGATGTAGGAAAGATTAACTGTTTGGTAAGTAAGAGAACAGTGAAGATACAAGAGAGGTCCAGGACAGTTGAAAGGGCTTGTAATAGGAAAAAAAAACAGTTGTTAGTCGGATGCGATGGCTGGATTCGAAGCAGCTGCAATGACCACAAAAGGTACCATATAGATTTGAGTGTGTCTGTGCAGCTCTCGGGACTACTGACGCCCAATCAGCTTACAGGTGATTCAACTCCCCTTCCTAATTGTTTATAATGGCATCGTTCTTCGCATTCTAGCACCTAGTTGACTTGCACGTGATTCAAGTCCCTTACCGTTACAGCATCAGATACCCTACTTTCCCGTTCTAGCGCACAATCAGCTCGCACACCGTCCAAAAATATCTTCACTCATTATTCTTTTTCAACTTCCCTCGTCAGTTCTTGGTCAACTTTCCCCGGCTAACCACTGCAGTACCTTCATCCTGGAGTTCTGCCAGCTCACGCATAAACTACTTTCCCTCCAGTCTTACATCTTCTTTGTTCCATTCAGCACACACATAGAAATCCATATTCCTGCATTCTTACATCTCACCTCTTCCGTTCCAGAACTCCTTTAGCTCACACGTACTCATATTTATTATGTACTCTCCGATCTTACCTGTTCCATTCCAGCGCTCTCATCTGTGCCATGGCACAATTAGTGCGATCTTGGTGTATTCTCATTTGACCTGGTGCAACCTACCTGTACCATTCCAGCGCTCAATCAGCTCGCCCCTGTCTGCTGCTGCAGTGCCTCCGTCAAGACGCAGCACCTGGCTGCTGTCTAATAGACCCCGCCAGTCCAGCAGGCTTTCCACCATGTCCAGCATTGTGGTCATTGTGCAGAACAGCAGCACCTGCGTGCTGAAAGAGGAGGTTGCTTTGAAGAAAGTATGCGTGCAATTTTCTACCATGTCCAGCATCGTGGCCATTGTGCAGAACAGCAGCACCTGTGTGCTGAAAGAGGAGGTTGCTTTGAAGAAAGTACACGTGCAATTTCCTACCATGTCCAGCATGGTGGTCATCGTGCAAAACAGCAGCACCTGTGTGCTGAAAGAGGAGGTTTTTTTGAAGAAAGTACGCGTGCAATTTTCTACCATGTCCAGCATCGTGGCCATTGTGCAGAACAGCAGCACCTGTGTGCTGAAAGAGGAGGTTGCTCTGAAGAAAGTACGCGTACAATTTTCTACCATGTCCAGCATCGCGGTCATTGTGCAGAACAGCAGCACCTGTGTGCTGAAAGAGGAGGTTGCTCTGAAGAAAGTACGCGTGCAATTTTCTACCATGTCCAGCATCGTGGTCATCGTGCAGAACAGCAGCACCTGTGTGCTGAAAGAGGAGGTTGCTCTGAAGAAAGTACGCGTGCAATTTTCTACCATATCCAGCATCGTGGTCATCGTGCAGAACAGCAGCACCTGTGTGCTGACAGAGGAGGTTGCTTTGAAGAAAGTACGCGTGCAATTTTCTACCATTTCCAGCATCGTGGTCATCGTGCAGAACAGCAGCACCCGTGTGTTTGGAGAGGAAGTGTGCAGCTGCTTTGTGGTAGTACATATGCAATTTTTCAATTTAACTTTCGGCATTTGGCAGGATGCTGCAGCAAAACACTGCGGAGATGACTGGTAGTTGTCATGCAACAAGTCGTTTTGGCACAATCTGACTGGCAGACTAGCAGGTCTTTCCGTTTGTCACACATAAGGGAGCAATCTCGTTATTATATTACAACCCTTGGCAAAAAGTATCACGTGTATCAATGTAATACAAGTGTTGTCCATCTCAAGGCCAAAAAACACCATGCTCTCACAATAAGCACACAAACAACGTCCCATGGCACCTGCAAAATTTGAAGCTTGACAGAAGTGGTTACTGCTCCTTTGCTTTGCAGTGCAGGTATCCTTTCTCGCTCTGGCTCATTTTTCATACCAGCAATATCAGCCGTTGTTAAATTCGCTCCGAAAGCAAATTAGGAAGAAGTTTAGACCTATATGTAACGTTGCAGACCTTTGGTGGAGGGTTCTACGGTACCCAGTACCAAAGTGACTCCTTTTTTCTTAATTTATGTGGGGAGTGATTTTTCACTGCCTGCGTAGTCTCTTCTTTTTCATTTCCTTTTTTTTGCAGACCTGATGCTACACAGACACGTATGCAGACACAGCACTCACTGACAAATGCGGCACACACACAGACCACCCAACGTCACACAGACACAGGCACATACACACACACGGACAGAGACACACTTGCACACACAGATCAATCACACAGACCACACCCACCTTGTGCCCTTCAGCTTTGAGGCGCAGGAGCATGCGATCTAACATATCCATCTTGCCACACAGCGTAATAAGAGGGGATAGCTTGGGCGCCCCAGCGCAGGGTGTGGCATCCATCACAAGATCCTCTCCCATGGGGGGGTGCAGGACGCTGAGATTGGTTCAAGGAAAGGATTCCTGGTTTTGGAATAACTTTGAACTAATGCACAGGGATTGAGCCAAGAAGGCTTGGTGGTAGTGCCATGCAAGCAATCCAGAGCTTGCTGTCCTGCATGAGCTGGGGGTGTTTGGGGCACCATGCCTTAGGAGTTTACGAACGGATGCAGGAGGAATAGTGGACCAGCTCAAAGGACCATATTAAGCATGTAGGACTTCATTACCGGGGATGTTTTTAAAAAGGTGCACGATGCATGATGAGGATATAGACAAGGAAACAAAAGGGCACGCAGAGAGTTCAAAGAAGGATTACAAAGGAGAAAGCCTGCGAAGGTTGCGCGTTGCTATATTCACTCTCGTATGCTCATTCATGCTTGAGACCATTGTTACTCTCAGCAAGTACACCAAAAGACACATGTTTCAAAAGCAGGACCTGCATTTTGACGGAGCCACACCATTGTCTTAGGTGACCTACGCGAACAATGGGAACAATGCTTGGCAAGCAATTAGTTGATGAGCTGAGTCTTGTACTTTGCTGTGACAGTGATCTGATCTGACAAACCAATGATACATCTTCATCACGAGCTCTACGTTTTGTCACGCCCAATTGAGTGGCAGCGACAAATCGTGTTACACAGCAGTTAGTTGGTTGACAGTTAGAAGTGTATGTGTGCTGTTCAATAAGACCGGCACAAACCTCTTAAATTAGGGGGGGTTTAGTAGATGTGCTGAGTTAAATGCTTTGCAGTGACGGTAATTTGATCTGACAGTTTGATGTAAGCTGATGCCAACGTGAATCAACTAAGCAATAGTGAACTTGATGACACTGTGTAAGTGCAGCTACCAAATGAGTAGGGTTGACCAGAACCATACATATACGGTGTATATACGGTATTTTTGGCAGGGAAATCACCAAATATACGGTCACATTCGGTGAGCATGTACGGTTCTGGCCAACCCTACAAATGAGCAATTGCGTTAAACGGTTAATCACATGACATTTTCTCAAGTACAATGCTCAGAATTTAAACCGCACTTGAATTGCATAAACATGGTTGCTTACAATGCATCTTCTCTCTTCCATACAATGTAACAATAACAATTTAAACACACTCCATGCACAAACTATTAAGGAGCAGCCACGTTGGCACTGGGTACCAAATATCCTCAGCCACGGGAAATGAATAATGGGTAGAGATCGCTCTATCTATCAGAAATTATCTCTATCTATCACAAATTCCCTTTGTTCGTCTTGCTTCTTACAACTTTGCAATTTTTACCTTAGCAAGGGGTGGTTTGCGATCTTGCGCAGCTCCATGATGGTGTTGTGTACGCTGTTGGACATTGCTTGCCCCCCTCCAGTGCTGCTGCTGCTCCCGGCTCCAGTAACACGTTGGCGTAACTAAATTCAATTAGTAAATTGAGAGCAAAAACGAGGAAAATAATTACATCTTCATTGGTTTATCATCGGTAATGGATGGTCATCTATGCATTGGTAATGGATTATCATTGGTAATGAATGGTCATCTATGCATTGGCAATGGATGGTTATCTACGAATGGTAATCTATGCATTGGTAATGGATGGTGTCATAAACCAATGCTGCCGGCTCCAGTTGCACGTTGGCGCAACTGAAATGAAAATGAAAACGAGGAAAGTAAATAATTGCTGCTAGGTGGGACCAGTAACATGGAGCTGCATATAGACCTGCAACATGGAGCTGCAATTGGAACACAGATGTTATAAAAGTCCCTGAAAGTGACGCAAACAACGTTGCAGCTGTACACAAAAGGAACAGTACATTGATGTCGTAGCAATCCTAAGATCTATATTCTCAATTGATGCTGAAAAATGCATAGAAACGAAGGTTGCATTTCATCCTGTTTCTTTGGAAATGACACGCAGCAATGGGCTGCAAAAAGGATGAAGGAACGTGCATATTTTGAAATGGTTGCTAACAATGTTGGTGTAGCTGTTCTATTAAGCAAGCATGCACCTTTGTACAGTCCTATGAGAAAACTGCGATGCAAGAGCAGAATGAATGAAGTGTCATGCATAAATATATCAAGCTGTATCAGCAACTACCCAGTCTCTCTCTTTCTCTCTCTCTCTCTCTCTCTCTCTCTCTCTCTCTCTCTCTCTCTCTCTCTCTCTCACTATATATAAATATATATT
>Ga0307947_1000257_pt1 | contig 34926 bp, 35 predicted proteins | sample OrgLakmetagen232_FD_201840 | JGI IMG/M metagenome (GOLD analysis project Ga0307947, IMG submission 201840) | Saline water microbial communities from Organic Lake, Antarctica - #232 | ecosystem: Environmental > Aquatic > Non-marine Saline and Alkaline > Saline | place: Antarctica: Organic Lake...
GAGAGAGAGAGAGAGAGAGAAAGAGAGAGAGAGAGATAGAGAGAGAGAGAGAGAGAGAGAGAGAAAGAGAGAGAGAAAGACGCACATACACAATACACATGCTGTAAGCAGAGTGTGCTGTGGCAGAGTGTGCTGTGGCAGAGTGTGCTGTGGCAGAGTGTGCTGTAAGCAGAGTGTGCTGTGGCAGCCAAGCACTGCGGCAGGAGACCTTGTTGGATTGATACTGGATTGATATTGTTGGATTGATATTGGAATGGTATTGGATTGGATTGATACTGAAAGAAAAAATGTTCCTGTGCCAGTTTGGTCCAAGGTCAGGCACTGTATAAGCATGCTTTTTTTCCAATGTTGTTTGCCACACAGGCCTAGGTAATGTATGCAGCAATACCACAGAGCATCACCTAGAGCTCAGGACGATCCGTACAGAATGAATAACACAAGCAAAAGCAAGTTTGATAAGACAAGCTCATTGCTTCTCAGGTACTTACCCTATTCTTTTCTCATGGTAAAGAATTACGTGTAGACAGTACCTAGCACGTGCCTCATTCTCCTACTTGCCGTGGGGAGAGGTTCCGGCGTAATTTCCCCCGCCCAAAAATATAAAAACAGATCTATCGCAAGGACTTGCCTGCTTTTTGGAGAGGGACATGCCTGAAGTAGGTAGTTCCAAGCTTCCACCCCATGAAAATTTGGGAGATCGGCCTCCAGGCAAATCTGGGCCTGAAAAGAAGGTGCCTAAAAGTCTCGTTGACGGATGGGATTTCAGCTGGCTCAGTGAGGTCCCCCCAGTGTCTGGCATGTGTTCCAGAGAAATGGCCTGCTTGTGCGTGGGCAGCGTGGCGCCAAGGTCTGAGGCGCCCTTTGATAACATTGAGCTTCTGTCCCGGCCGTTGTACCCGACGGGAGTGCCTTCAGCAACAGGGCCAGGGCAATCCACGACCTGTGCACGATGTCGGTCGGCCCATGAGATGGCCTTTAACAACATAATTGGGACAATCCGTGGCCTGTGCAAAATGAACAGCCTGTCGGCCCTTGTGAGATGGCCTTCAACAACATAATTGGGACAATTTGTGGCCTGTGCAAAATGAATAGCCTGTCGGCTCTTGTGAATTGGCCTTCAACAACATATTTAGGACAATCCGTGGCCTGTGCAAAATGAATAGCCTGTCGGCCCTTGTGATATGGCCTTCAACAACATAATTGGGACAATCCGTGGCCTGTGCAAAATGAATAGCCTGTCGGCCCTTGTGATTTGGACTTCAACAACGTAATTGGGACAATCCGTGGCCTGTACAAAATGTAGAGCCTGTCGGCCCTTGTGATTTGGACTTCAACAACGTAATTGGGACAATCCGTGGCCTGTGCAAAATGTAGAGCCTGTCGGCCCTTGTGATTTGGACTTCAACAACGTAATTGGGACAATCCGTGGCCTGTGCAAAATGAATAGCCTGTCGGCCCTTGTGATATGGCCTTCAACAACATAATTGGGACAATCCGTGGCCTGTGCAAAATGAATAGCCTGTCGGCCCTTGTGATTTGGACTTCAACAACGTAATTGGGACAATCCGTGGCCTGTGCAAAATGTAGAGCCTGTCGGCCCTTGTGAGTCAGCCTTCAGGTGCTCTCTGCATCCTGACCTTCTACAAACCAGCACAGGAGGAGAATGTGAATGTCGTCCATTCAGCCATGCACGACAAAAATTGCTGTGTTGTCAGAAATGAGGAGAGGTATACATATGCATGGGAAAGGCTGCTGCCTGGGGAGACCCAAATAAAACGCAGTGCTAGCGCGATAAAACGCAGTGCTGGTGCAATGAAACGCAGTGCTAGCGTGATAAAACGCAGTGCTAGTGCAATGGAACGCAGTGCTAGTGCGGTAAAACGCAGTGCTAGTGCAATAAAATGCAGTGCTAGTGCTACGATGCAAGGCACACGCACAGAAAGGATCACAATTTGCGGTCAGAAATAGACACATGGATTTGCTTTGGTTTATTACAATAGCTGTACAATGACACAATGCCAGCCTGTGCCACACAAGGCTTGCATATGCAAATGATTACAACTTGCTGATGAGAGGTATGCACTCAAAATAGTGTGACAACGGTTGCAACCTCGTCAATCCATAACATGCAAGACACACGCACAGACACACACACACACACAAAGCATGACCACTCACCTTGTCAGGGACATGTGCATGGACTGGAAAGGGTGAGACGCCTGGTGAAATCGGAGGGGTCTCAATGTCACTCACAGACCTAAGCAGAGATTGGTAGCCATGCGCACTCGCAGGAAGGGTGGCATCACCGTCACCCTGTGCAAAGTGGGGTGAGTAGTAAGAGATTGGTAGCCATGCGCACTCGCAGGAAGGGTGCTCTCGCAGGAAGGGTGGCATCACCATCACCCTGTGCAAAGTGCGATGAGTCATAAGAGATTGCTAGATATAAGCACTCGCAGGAAAGGTGGCATCACTGTCACCCTATGCAGAGTGGGGTGCATAATAAGAGGTTGGTAGCTGTGCTCAGTCGCACAAAGGGTGGCATCGCTGGCACCCCGTGCAAAGGGGGTGGAGCAGCATTGAGCGTGCTTCCTCATTATAATGGGTGTGCAACCCTTGCACGCACCTACACTGCAATACACTGCATATATACACACACGTACACAAGTTATGCACGGATGTGCTGTGCACATGCCGCACTTGCAGAGTTTTGAGGTGTTAAGGTGATTCCAAGCAAACACATCCTTGCATCCTGGCTTTCAGAACAAAAGACCTTAGGATAGTGTACTGAACACGGTAAGAATTGGAGATTCAGGGAAAGTGCTTTAACTTGGCATCAAAAACTTCATTCATAAAAAGCTGTTTACCTTTGCAATACTTAACCTATCCCCAGAGAAGCATCAATGAGGCCCAGAACGGGCATGCTGCTAAGTGCGATTGTCCCTGCATGTCCCAGTTACCGACCTATCTTTGCCTGACCACACATCCACTTCGTATCCCAGTTTGATAACTACCAAACCCCATGCCCGTCCCTGTTGACAAGCTGTGGTATTGATTACATCCCATGCGCACACACACTCACACTTATTCAAACCTGAATTTCCCTTATTTCAAACCCCCAATCCCCTACATGTTCAGTTAATCTAGTTCATTGTAAGTTAGCGGTGAGTGGAAAGATGCGCTGGATAGTCAGCAATATAAATCCGGCCAGTTTGCTAACGTTCAAGGGTGAAACACTGAACAATGCCATGGAGGCATATCAGCTGGCCTCCTCGACCCCGAGCTTCAGATTGTATGTAACTTTTCTTGAAAGGATGTTCGTTATAGGAGGGCAGAGGAAGGCCATTAAATTAGAATTCGCCATAGTCCCCAGATTCTCAGCAGCAGGCTTCCTTCTTTGTGTAACAACTCATGCCTCCACAAAACGACTTCTGTTTCCACGTAGCACCTCACCGCAAGAATACTCTTAGCATCTCATTGCCGTGTAGTAGGATTGGCCCAAATCGTACTTAGGTAATCCGGTGTATATACGGCACCATATCTGAAATTTGCCTGTCGTATCCATATGACCGTACATGGGTTTTGGTTGACCGTATGTATACGACGAATATACGGTGTAAACTGTATATGGACCTATTTGCAGGAGGTGCACCCCAGAGACTCGGGTTGAAATACCAGCAACAGCAATATCTTTGCTCTTTTTGGCCAATATTTTCCTCTCGCGTCTTATCAATTGAACACTTCCATTGCTTCCTACACACACGTTACTTGCATGAATAAATAGTTGTACTGGTGGTTATGCACTGTTTTTGCACAGAAAAAGGCCATTTTGGGGTCTTATTGGCTTAAAGCAGGCCTAGCTCCTTAACCATTCATATTTTGGGTATAAAAGATTGGGTCATGCGTGCTCAGCTCTTCCAGAGCTGCAAAATGACCCCCTACGGATTAATTCTGAGTGAATCCATTTTCCCTCATATACGGTTTACCGTAGGTTCACGATCACTTCGTGACACCAAATTTAAAATCAACTAAAACTTCGTTTTCAGTTCGGACGGGGGTCTGAGGACCAACTTTTGAGTTTGAAGGGACTTTGTGAGGGTCCTGTCGGGAATTATTTTGTGAACTCGAGAGCCCCCCACTGTTGGCTGCTGCTGCTGCCCTGCTGCTGCTGTTGCTGTTCAGGCTGCTGGGCAGACTGACCATTGGCTGCATGGGGAGAAGCTGTGGGTGCTTGCATGTGTGATTGCCTCAGTCAGAGAAGCAACCTTCTCTTACCCACTTGCCATCTTCACTCACTCTTTGAGGATGACCTCTGTGAGGAAGGGCCTGAAGGGGATGTGAGAGGAGGGGGCTTGTTCTTGGAGCCGTGCGGGCACCCCACTCAGTCCGCACGTGCACAATCTCACAAGTGCACTCCTCAACTGCACCTGCCCCCCTCTTCCTCTGCCAGCTCCCTGAGCTGCCTCTCCCTCTGCAGCTTCTCATGGTATCACTGCTGAACAGCCAGCCACACAGCAGGGGTTCCAAGAACAGGGCCAAGGGGTTCACACTGGAACGCTGGGAGCATCTTGTTTATACCATCACTCAAAACCACTAAAAACAATTAAATTATCAGTTCGAATTCAGTTCGGAGAGGGCTTCGAGAATTAATAAAAAAATTCCGTTTATTAGCCATATATAATTTCCGATGTGATCGTGAACCTCCGGTATACGGAAATACAGCGGATATACGGTTATACACGGTTATATACGGCGAATATACAATATATGGAAATCTCACGTACGGTTTGGGCCAACCCTACATATATGACCATATATTTGATAAAAATCCCTGCAACAAATCCCGTAAATACACCGTTCATTTATGGTTCTGGCCAATCCTACTCTTGCCTCTCTTATGGCAGCAGAAATTAGTGCACCGCACTAACACCGCACCACACCAAACACCGCACTGCATTACAAATTCCATGAACCTGCAAACCTTATAGCAGCATGGACAAAGACACCATGCTGCATCAAAGTGCACTACATTGAAAAGTGAAAAATAAACCTCACTTTACCACATACACCGCTCCGCATAAAAGGGCACCACTGACACGCACTGTTGCAGGCACAACTCAGATCACACACCTCTCGACACTTTGTTTCTTTCACATCCTCTGACTTGATGACCGTCACGTGAGCATGTGGGAGCCCCTTGCTAGACGTCATGTTCGCTGAAGCGCTTGGGATCGCCACGCCCGCCAGTTTTATCTCGGTCAAAGGGTCCAGGCTGACCAGAGCATTTCGATACATTGCCTTCCCACTTTCCCTGCATATTGCACGATTCATGTAATAAATGTGTGGGTAGCCTGCGTTCACACCAACACGAATGTGTTACACACTCTCTTTTCCTTATTACTGTAGTGAATTGTTTTTCACTGCCTGCGTGGATCCTTTCAAATCTTTATTTTTTCTGTGCCAAAACTGCACGGCTGCAACGACATATCACAGCAGCACTGCAGCTAGTTGTGCTTTGTACTGGCAGACTGTACTATGCATTGAAGCCTGTAAACAACACATCCACACTCCTACCCACCCATCCTCCCATGCACACGTTAAATCCCACACAGACACAGAGACACGTGCACACTCACATGCGCACACATACACGCACGCACAAAACCCAACATACACGCACACACGCACACAGTAACGTGCGCGCACCAAGTACACATGCACACACATACACGCACACACACACACGCACACACAAAACCCAACATACACACACGCACCAAGATCCGTCCCACAAGTACACCGGTGGGTTGATGATCGCAAGGTCTGTTGAAGGTATGACCAAGTGCTTGACTGCCTGCCGGGACTTCCGGTCATGCCACCATACGAAGAGCAAGGCTGCCACACAGAGTACCAAAGCAGATACGACGACAACCACCACCACCACTGCTATGAAGGCATCCTGTGTAACAGTGCCAGAGTAGGTACTACGATAACCACCACCACCACCACTGCTATGAAGGCCCCCTGTGAAACAGTATCAAAGCGGATACTACGAAAACCAACACCACCATTGCTATGAAGGCATCCCGTGTAACAGTATCAAAGCAGAAACTACGATAACCACCGCCACTGCTATGAAGGCCCCCTGTGAAACATTACCAAACACGCATTGTAGGCCATTCATACAAAACAGGGGTAGCTGAGAGTGAAGCGACGAGCTAGCCCATGTGTAGGATTGGCCAACACCATACACATACGTTATTCGGTGTACATACTCTTTTGGGCAGGGAAATTACCGTACATACGGTCATATACAGTGTACATATACGAATCTAGCCAACTCTACATATACACATATTGACACCGTATCTGTAACCCCATAGTTTGTTGTGGTATAGTAAGGGATGAGACTTTCATGCAAGTGTTAGTACAATGATTCAATCATTGAATGTGTGTGTTCGATTGTGGCCAATCCTGTTTATAAAGAGTCATGTGCAACGTACCCCTCTATAGTCGGTTTTAAATCTCTGTCTCCAAACGCATTCCTTTTTAAGTGCCTCTTGCTCACCAGTGTGGAAGATTTGAACTAAGGTAGTAACAACACTGGCAGAGGAGCCATTGTCGACATTATTTATTATTAAAAAGCGCAGGAGGGTGTACCGAAATGTTTTATGCATGCAGTTGGAAGTGGAAATTTGATGTGCACAAGGCGTTTGGCCACTAGAAAGGGGCGCCTACCCACAAAAATGCTTGGAACATAGACAAAGGGCCGCAAATAGCCAAGCACAGAAGCATGCATCTACCGCAGCCAGACAACTCAACACGCACCGTACGCAAAGCCCCAACCTTGTCTGGGCCAAGCTGACTTTCGCTGGGGAAAGGTCGCGGCAAAACCAGCCCTTTGTTTGCATATTCCAAAGGCAGAACTGCCTGTATCATTTATACCATGTTCGGAACATTGGTCATGCAAGCAGAATTGAGATTGGATGTGTTTTGAATGTGTGTTTGGCAACCAGGCAACAGTTTGGACACAGCCGGTGATAGCCTGTTTGCTTATGTGATAGGGAAGCAAGTGAGGGTGATGAGAAAAAGAAAAGAAATCCGTTCAACATAGAAATAGGATACACTTTTAAACTTTTAACTAAAATGGATGCGCGCATCCTAGAGAGCACTACGCAGCAACTCCAAGCAGCTTAGACGGCTGCAGGTCAAACTAACTGGGTGCCCTACAGAGGGGACCCAACGGCGAGAGTGTGAACTCATGTTCTGGGGGTCTAGTGCTGAGAAATTGAAGACAGCACGCCTTACCTCCAGAGATCCAGACTGGATCTGCGTGCACGTAAAAGGGCGAGGACACGAACAAAAGTGAGAAACCAGGCAAGTCAAGGAAAGAAAGGCAGGAAGGTGGATGCTGCAGAAAGCTTGAATGTTCAAAGCTTTAAAGGTGTGTTACACACTGCCAGCAGCAAAGCAGCTGCATTACCAATGTGTAGGGTTGGCCAGAACCATATATATACATGGTACGGTGTATATACAATATTTTTGGCAGGGAAATCACCATATGCACGGTCATACATGGTGCATATATATATGCAATTCTGGCTAACCCTACCAAGGTTGAAAAACCTTGGAAACCTGAATAATAGTCCCCAATGCAAGCTGTGCAAGGAGCACAAGATTCAGATTTCAAACAAAAAGTGAGCTTAGGCAGGTTCCTTTTTGCCCCATTCCGGCTTGAGCACAGAAGGCCTCTGCTCACAATTCATCAAAGGCAAATGCAGAACCAACATGCCGAGCAATAGCAAAAGGACAGGGACACTAGCGTTTTGGCGCAGAAAATCATGTACAGGGTGTTTTGCCCGGGATCGAAACTAGAACCACAAGGAAACATGTTATCTGCATGAATCCGAGGCTTTCTTTGTTCCTTTAGTAACATTGTCGTAAGACTCTGCGAGGGGATCAGATTGTTCGTGGCACGCTCAAATATACCAGCAGTACGGTATTGGCAAGATCAGGGTCGGCCATGTAATCTTACTTATTTTACAATATGTATACTGGATGTTTGGCCTGATAGGATATGTCTAGCAACTCTAAGCAGGCGGCTGTCACAAAATATAGCACCAAGACACAAAAGTGTGCAACCAGAAATACCATGAAAGCCTCAACAAACTGCTTATTGGAAAAAAAAGTATTTACCTGTGTCGTGGCAGCAACCTTTGCAATGTTTCTCCTGCACATTATAGAGGCGTAGCCAGAGTTTAAACACCCATAAATATGCTGTATGGTTTAATAACAATTAAAGGGGGGGAAGCCATGATGCCAAAAAAAGGTGAGTTCACCTCGCAACTGTATCAAGGGTATCCACTGATTTGCCTTCCAATTTTTTTATGGAGTTTTGGTACGCAAGAGACTTCTTTTTGGCGAAGACCCCCTCGCGCGGGCATGAGCCCCTAGCGTTATTTAAGCCCACCATACTACACGCAGGCCTCCTCAGGCACACCCAGGGCACCTCCCGGGCTGGATCTTGGCATAGGCTCTTAACCAAAACCCGTACCGCACCAGAAACGTTTGGGGGCCCTGGGGTGCGGTGTGTAAAGTTTTAGAGACAAGTTTTGTTTTGGGGCGGTCCAGACCTCCTCCCCAGGCCCACCTACTGGACCTCCCGGGCTGAGACTCGACATAGGCTCCTAACCAAAACCTTTACCGTACCAGGAAAGTCTGCAGACCCTGGGGTGCCGAGTATAAAAATTTTGACTCTAAATTAGAGCAATATTTTATGTTTGGAAGCTGCAGGAAGCTGCCCAGGATTCCTCGGCCAGGCCCCCAGACCACTTCCTGCTGGTGCAGTATCCATCGCCACACTTTCCTGGCAGTGGATGCTGTGTCAGGGGTCTTTGGTTGTGTTCCAGCTACAAAGTTCACGGTTGACCGGGCAAGCAGAATCAAGTAATACTAATTTCGATGGGATATGTAATTGTAGTTCAGATGTTTGCGCGGAAGTTTGCTTGGACGGGACACTTCAGGAACGCGGTCCGTGTTGGCTCGGAGTGCTTGTGGGGCGTGCGATTAAAGGCATGGAGCGCGATGCAGGTGCTTGCTGTGCACTGTGTGTTACAGCGGTATTCAGACATTGTGGCCAGTACGGGCTCGTACCTGCCCTGTCCTCTTAGTATACAGGGATCAGCAGCAGCATATCCTTACACCTGTTCCAGCACAGCGTCATGCACATTATTGCAGCGTCTGTGGGGCAGCAAGGCACACACACAGGCGTGTACGCACACGCGCTCACACACAAGTGCGCACACGCACACGCACACATATGCACGCACGCATGGGCACACGCACACACATACAGACACAATCACACACAGACACGCAAACACACATACACACGCACAAACACACAAACAGACGTGTACACACACAGACACATGCACAAACACACACACACATACGCGTGCACGCACACATACACGCACAAACACACAGACACACACACACACACACACGCGTGCACGCACACACGCACGCATACATGCATATGTACACACGCGTGACGTGATCCACCAATGTTTCAACATCGCTAGCGATGCCTTCTTACTTGTCAATAATGAGTGCGGAGAGTGGCTTTTACTAGAGAGGGGCGACTGAGGCGTGATATGGGAATATCTGAATCCTTTACATCTGTAACCAAGATTTGTAATATTACAAATTTAGATAGGTGTATTTCCAGAGGGGGCTAACGGAGGAAATGCCTGAAAATGTGCATTTCTGCATTCAGAAGGCAGCCACTCACAGCCACTTCATTTGATCGACACCATTTTAGTACTGAAGTGTATCTGGCATTGAGAGCTACCCGAGCGTGTGCTCAGTTTTATGTGGGTCGCTTTGCGTGCTGAGATAGACTGGATTAAGCACACATGATGCATTTAAGCCCTAATGTGGCGATTTCCATGGGAAAATGGCTCAAATCCTCATAAAACACCAACCACTCAGCCGTTTTCTTCCACTTTTGTTGCAATGATATTCTTTTCCAATAGGAATTCCACATCTTAAAAATAATTCCAGATTGGTGCAGTGGGTGAGTAAGTATGAACAATTTGTGGTAAAAAATGGCCTGCACGCCACAGCAAATTAAGCACACGCGCCAAAATTGGCAAGCTCCAAATTTTACATCTATGTAGTGGTGTTCGCACCCCGGACCAACTTGCACAGAACGGGATGAAAATTTGGGAATGTGTGCTCTTTTGTTTAAAATGTGGGGCTACAAACTTAGAATTCTGAAATTTGACCCGAGGGGTGGGCAGGGAGCCCCTAAAATTTCAGATCACTCTCAGATCACACATTTCTCACACTTCCAAGCCACTGCCTCAGCCAAATTCTCAAGTTACTATCTTGTTAGAAGCATGCCTTTAAATGCTATATGTTGATGTGCTGTTTGTGCGGTGAGGCCGCCGAACGGGCTCGCAACGCTCAGAAATGTGGAATTTTTTTGCTGTTTTTCACCATGAGCTTCACATACAGCCACAAAAAAGTTTGGCAACTTTATCTTTTGAGCCAAAAACCTGTATGTGCGATCATTAATGGTAAATAAATCAGCTGATGAAGTTTCGGGCGGAAATAAGAAGGGGTCTGTCTGCTCTGCCTGTGTCTGTTAGGTCAAGTTGTGTAAAAACATCTCTGAAATTGAGATCAATGTCACATCTGCTTTTGTCACACCATGCTCCTTTACCCCCCCCCCACACACAATCAGTTGCTGTCATCACAGTCAGAGCAGCTGTCGTTGCTGCTTTTGCCGCTGCTGCTGCTACTGTTGCTGTTGCTATCCTCTTTGTACATAGTCATTGGCTGCACCAGCGTGCACTGCCTAGCCAGGCGAGGTGCTTTGCTAGGGAGTGGTGCTTGCGGCTGTGGCTGCTGGTCTTGCTGTTGCAGCTGCTGCTGTGGCTGCTGCTGTGGACGTGGCTGCTGTGGAGCTAGCTTTGCTGACTTTGCCTGCTGCCTCTGTTCCTTGATCTCTTGCGCCGCTGCCTGTGCTGCACGTGCAGCCACCTCAAGCTGCTGTGTTGACCACCTTGCATCCAACAGCTGCGCTGTCACCTCTGCAAGGTTGAGCTTGCGAACTTCAGCTGCAAGGTGCTCTTCCTGCTGTTGCTGCAATAGGCCAAGCAGTGCTGCCCGTTTGAGGGACAGATAGCCCATATCTTTCACCAAGCGCACGCGCTTGGCTGCAGGATCCTTCTCTGTGCGCTGTGCTGCTTCCTTGGCCTGCTGCTCTGCGCCTTGCACCCCACGCCTCGTGCGCCCCTTGCTGCTAGACTGGGCCTTCTGCAGTGCAGCTTGCAGCATCGCTGCAAAGTCGCCACCTGCTGGGCTTGCCTTGCGCTGTGCTGCATGCTCAGCTGCCTTGGCTTGCCACTCTGCCCACTTGCTGTCTGTGACTTGCAGTTGGTCCTTGCTGTTGTATAAGGCCAGGAACTGCCGCTGCTCTGACATTTGGCTGGTATGCACGCCGCGAGACATTCGCACTTTGTTGATCGTGCGCTCTGTCTCCATGCTGTGGAGTGTCCCAAACAGGTAAAGCAGGTGCCTTGCGCTGAGCAGATCGCTGCGCCACCTCAGCCTCCAGCTCTACAATGCGCGCATCTTTTGCGTGCCTGGTTGCAACCAGCTGCTGCTGCTGCCGCTGCTGCTGCTCCTGCTGCTGCTATGAGGGGTGTCCTAGCTGAGAGGATGGCTGCAAGGAAGGCTGTAGGGAAGGCTGGGAAGATAAGAGGTGGTGTGGGAAGACAGCGTCAGGGTCTGTCTCTGGCTGTAGTGCTGTTTCAGCCACCGCTGTCGCTGCTTCACAGACCTTGGCGCGCCTGCGCGCACAAGCTTTGCACGCACACAGGCCATGCTGGCGGCTGGCTGGGTCGTGGAAGGTGTGATGGAGGGTGGTGCCCAGGTCCAGCTTGCCGGCTGTGTACCTGCTGTTGCTGTTGCTGCTGCTGCCCTCATCTGCCGCCGGCTGCTCCTCCACCTTCAGCCAGGCAAAGTCAAGGCGAGTTGCTTCCAGCCGGCCCTTACACCCACCCAGGCAACAGAGGGCCAGCTGCTCCCGCTGCTCTTTGGGTATGTGTTTGAACTCAGCGCCTAAGAGGGGGTGCTTGTACCTTGTCATCTGCAAGTACAATGGATAGACAGTGGGTCATGTCTGGACCAGGGCGGACCGGAGCCAAACTTTGCACAGGTATTGGTATGGTAATAAAGCACACATGAGTGGTTTTCTAGAACGCACTTCATTGCACTTCAGCCACAGCGGCACTTCAGCCGCAGGCTGCTCAAAACCCTAGTTACAGCACACCAACCTGCACAGCCTTCCACGCACTGCCTGCCGCCGCCTCAAATCCTCAGCAGCACTGGCAGCTCCCAAAAGACACTCTACCATGCAGGACCTGCAAGGTTTGGACCAGCGCATGGTGAGTTGCGCACCATTTTGTGTCACATAGATCAGCTTGCATGAGGCCACACAGGTATGCCAAAGTGGCGTTCCCTAGCTTCTAACGCATGCCTTTACACTTATTTCAACCATGCATGTGTGATTCGCATGTTGGAAAGCAAGCAACACGGGGTGATGTGCGTACAAGTTTGAGCATGCGCACGCAACTTATCTTCTCCACCACAAACAGTGAGCCTTTGATGATGCTACTGCAATTTCTGTGCATGAATGTCTGCCTCATACCTCCATGCAGGTCTGGGGCAGGGTGGGGGCCGCCCTCCTCGCTGCTGCTGCCTCCAGGGTGGTGCTGTTCTGCCCTCTTCAGCTGTTGTGCAAGCTGCTGCTGCTGCCCCTCAAAATCGCGAGCTCAAAATTAAGGGAAACATAAAACAAATATCAAAGAACAAGCTCACCACAAAACCGGCGAGTGTTTTACCGCCGAGGAGGGAGCAACACACTCCGACGTCAAAATTTCGAACTCGACAGCTGGTGCACGAGGGCTCATAAAACCGGTGCAGATTGACTCTATATTTTTTGTTTAATGCATCTGTCAACTCGGATTTGCTTGCCTGCATTTTTTGGGCGGAGTCCCTCTCCCTGCCAAAACACCCCTCCCCTGTATCTCCCCAGCCACTGCACCATCCGAGATTCTGAGACCAGTTTTGTCTACCCATTTTGCACTGGGAACACACATATCTGGTCAAAAATGAGTTTTGCGCAAGTTGGTCCGGGGTGCGAACACCACTACTATGGACAGAGCAAGAATTCATATTACATATTATGTAAATTTTGGAGCTTGCCAGTCATGGCGCCCAAGCTCAATCCACATTTTAATAGAAGGGCTCCGCCCGCCCAAATTTCGCGCGGTGATTTTTGTGTTTTTTGTCTCCGTTTTCAAGCGCTCGCTTTTTCGTGCCCTCCCTGCCTCTGCCAGTCAACACAGTTTAACTTGTATTTTCTACTGAGTTTGACAACACCTGAGACCCTCATTGCCTGAATCCCCACTTAATTACTCCATGCAACCCTCTGATTTTAGCTTGCCAGAGTCGCTGCAACAGCTGGACGTATTTGAATATTTTAATTTGTCCGACAGGTCTGGCACACAGACTGCTCTAAGTCCTTTTTGAGTTTCTTCTTGAGTAGACTTTTTTGCAACACATGACTGTGTTTTGCCTTGTTCTCATCTGCGAGGCCGGCATATTTAGAAGTGTCAGATGCACTCTTCAAGATTCACCGAGTCTCTAGCAAACAAGTCAGGAAGACAAGCAGTAGGCATAAAATAATAGTTTATATCAGCGGCAAGCGGCACTAAAATGCCCAAAAGAGTCGCCAACCAAAAATCCCTCCTCGGAGGTCTCCATGCAGCCACAAAAAGCGACGGCGCATGATAACTGCACGATGCCTGAACGGAATCAAGTAAGAATTGAAACAGTGAATTCCGCAATTTGAGGCCGTCACAACGCGCCGCTCTTCAGCCCTTCTCGTCACCAAAAGTCCGACCCTCACAGCTTGCCACGAAACTCAACAGACCTGTAGATCGGCACCTGCCACAATTGTCTACAGAATCTTACGCGGAACGGACTTCCGGCCGCGGAGCTATTCAGGCCCAAAGTGCGTCCAACAGAATCGGTTAAAACCCGGACTTCACAAATTTCTTAGAAATTTGGGTAAAACACCCTTTTTTTTGGCTCAGTCAGCCCCCTCTGGTGTATTTCAGATGTTCCTGGGGTGTGCACCATGTCAATTTATCTTATTAGCTTAGTGTCCTTATGTAGTGTAAAAAGGTGCAAATTACGGGCACGTGCCTTTTATTGAAGACCTGCTGACTTGATAAGCCCGATTGTTATTTTTTGCACACCAGGGGATCAACAGGCACAGTCACGGTAAACGCAAGTGTGAGCAGGTCGCAGCAATTAAGGCTCACCTGTATTGGTTTAACTCCACTTTCCCGAAAAACGTGTTGAGCTTGGTTTGAGAAAGAGTATCCTGCGTGTATGGGGTATGTGCGCAAACAGCAAGCATTTCACGATAATAACAAGACACAGAAGCTGCTGCCTTTTAGTCAGACAATTAAATGACAATGGAAACAAAGTGTAGGTATCCACAAAACATGGTCCACAGGCAGCCACCCTAAATCGCTTATACCACCCCAGTCTTGGGTCTCAACCTGGCGCACGTTTCCAAACCAATTTGTTAGGAGCAAAGCAGCTACAATGCATGGCCTCTGGTCAGGTTCAAGCTTTTGCAAACATATTATACGACATGTGTCAAGTTGTGATGAAAACTGCGTGGCAGAACACTTGGCCCTTTTCAAGGCCTCCTTTGGGGCCTCCCTCAGGCAGGGCATCAGGGTCAGTGTCAGGTATAGATACCTGGGAAAGATAAGGATTCGGGTCAGGAATTCAGGATCTAACTAAGTCCCAGGGTCAATACTAGGTATTAGACTTGAGTGAGGAATCTTAGGAATCCTCACTCTAGGAGGCTATCAAACACGTCAGCATTGTCTCAAGGGTGTGGTGATCGCGCTCAAAAATAGAGCACACTGGATCCCTACCGGTTGTGGATACAAGACTTACCATTACTAACTGATAGCCAGTGATTCCTGTCAGGGGGTCTCCTTGCTCATCAACGCACTCAATGGAGTTGCCGTCAAAGAGCAGCTTGTCAACGTCTTGTGGGGAGGTTGTCAGTCGACAACTTTCAAATGCAGATTCAATTGCGACGGCTAAAGAGTATGAAGCAGCAGACGCTCCGGCGGCCACGTAGCTTGGACCTAGCCCAAAAGCCTGGAGGGGGCAGATGAGGCACCAGTTATTAGTATGTGCTCGAAGTAGGCACATCATCTTGCATTTTTGACACTCGGAGTGGTTATATCTATCATGCACGCTCCGCTCTTGTTGCAACAGCTTACACAACCCAACAGAGACATGATTTATTTTATTATTATTATTCAGATGTAGTGATCATATCTGCTAAGCTGACCAGCTGGAATCAGTGGGTCAAGAGGCTGTCACTTTGTTGGATACCAACTCCATCAACCAGTTTGGCATCTAACACACATTTTCTCGCACGTTTGTGTCAGTGTGGTACCACCTCTTCCCGCCCTGGAATGAAATGTGTCGTCAGAATTCACAGTCATGTAGCCCTAGCTGTTGTTGGCGGAGTCATGAATATGTGTGCTGTATCTTGCACCTCACCTCTTTGAAGTCACTGCTGTACTTTCCAGTGGTGCCATAAAAGGAGTCCGCAAACCTCATAGATGGATGCCACTGTATGAAACCGAGGGGGGGAGAGAAAATTACGTCAGAAATTGATGCAGTGTTTACGCGGTTTGTGTCACAAGCAGCCGCGCAACAAGAAATGGGATGACAAGGGAGTGGGGGAGGAGGGCTACAACTGCAGGAGGGACCTACTAGCTCCTTCTCCATGTGCTGCTTGATGGAGACTTTGCCTAATTATACCACATTTGCCAGATGACACCACCTCTACCAAAACGCACCGCCTTGACAACAGCTCATCCTGCCAAAAAAAACGACAACCAGAGCTACGTACCTGCCCTGCTGTTAACACAGATTCGCTGGCCTCATTGCCAAGCTTTTCCACAAATTTAAACTGAGCGGGGGCGACTGTCAGCCACAGAGCTTTATGGTAGTAGTTCCGTTCAGCAAGAGTCTTCGCTACAATGATACCAGGGCCCTGCGGTAAGGGTGGGTAAGTCACTAGAATTTGTGTTTTTAATGAGCTCATGTGGTGTGCTGAGACCAGCCAGCAGCCAGATTTGTAATTTGCAGAAGGTCGGTCACCCCCTATTGTAACCCTTTTACGGCAGAGAATGTAAGGGCAAGCAGCAAGTAAGAATCAAAAACAGGGCTGGAGCCAAACGTATGCTCTTTCTATGACTGTACCTTCGTAGATCCTCTGCCAAGAATGTTGCACATGTTTGTTAGTACTTGGCCAACCCTACTCACAAACAATATGAGTACTTGGCCAAACCTTCTCACGAACAATGTGTGCAGTGTGCAGTATACCAAAGTTCGAGGCACTGTTAGAATATCATAGGGTTATTATATCATAGGGTATATCATAGAGTTGAGACACCGTCAAAAGAAATCACCGCAGGCTAAGGACCTTGCACAACATGCTGCTATTGGTAAAAGGAAATGTGGTAAAACTAAAAAAGCCTTTGAAAAAAACTTGGTCTGTCAACAAAGTATAATGTAGTGAAGCACTTGGCTCTTCGCTGCAGCGTGCCTCCATTCCCCCATCTGAGGAGTTATGCATTTCAGGCTGCCTGGTTTTTTTGACATTTGCTATCTCATATGGCTATACTTTGAATCACCTACTTCTGGCTATTCTCAACTGTTGCACATCACCAGCGAAAATGTCTACATCCTAAAGAGAGTGAGAGGTTTACCACTTCATACTGGTTTGTCAAGTCAAAAACAAGGACAAGGTTGCCGCAACTTTTACGCTATTGCAAGTCAAGGGCACCTCCTACTTGCCAGCCTCCACACCTGTTCCTCCACGTGCTCAACCTTCAAGTGAGTGTGCCAACTTGCACACTTGAGTTACACAAAACGAACGAGTTTTTCACACACCTCGAAGTCACATCCCATAATTCCATCCGCACCCAAGCTGATGGCACTTGAAACTATGTCTTCATAGAACCTGAAATGAAATTGTGTGCAACAAAGACTAACATGGACGTAAGACACGTGTATTGAAGAGAGAGCTTACAAAAGCACATTCTAGGCACCGCGGCTGAGTGGCTGCAATCATAAAACAGACAGCTCCCTCCCCTGGACACATTCGATTCAATTTTCAACAAGAAGTACAAGGAGGGCTCCATTCCAATGCTATAAGAAGCTGCGGAGAGGGGCTCGTTCATGTCATGCCTCACTTTGCGCCTTGTATTCAGTGTTGTGCACTTTACTGTTGACGCCGTTGACCGTCATTTGACGGTCAGGCGTAATTTACGGTTTTGAGTGTCAGAAACTAATCCTCAGGCGTAATTTACGGTGATTTTTATTTTTGACGTCTGACGGCCAGCTTTACAGTTATTTACAGTGGGAGACCGTCAGGAATTAATTATTTACGGTGGGGAACCGTCAGAAATTAGTTATTTACGGTGGGAAACCGTCAGCAGCCGGGCCAGGCTCGACTGACTCAGGGCCACACGAGCCCTCTTGACCTGATTACCGGAGGACATTTTATATTTATATCGCAAATCGCAAACGTTGTCTGTGGGGAAATCGGAGCTTGAGTTGGCACTCTGAGCCACTGAGTACCTGACGCCGCACCGTTACTTACGATTTCCCACCGTCAGTATAAATTTCACCGTTAATTACGGTTATGTGACGTAGACGTTATTTAAGCACCGTAATCAACGGTGCCATTTGTGATTGACGCCGTATGTGCACAACACTGCTTGTATTGCGTATCAAGAAGGGGGCACGTGTAAACCCTATGTGATCGTGTGAAACCAGAGCAATGGATGTCCAGCGATCAAAAATGCAAAATCAAAGCAAGCCACTGTTCACCTCGGTGCTGAAGCGTCGGCACTTGAGTAAGAGTTGTATTGTACAACCCCGAAATCAGGGCTCAGCTGCTTGAGCACGTTCACGGCATACTCTTGTGCTGACTTGCAAGTGCTCGACGTGAAGAAGTTGTCCTCCAGGGCGTAGATATACAAGCGTTTGACATCACCTGCAGGCAGCAACAGAAGTGTGCTGATGTGCTCCAGTGTATGTGTGTGCGTGTGCGTGTGCGTGTGTGTGTGTGTGTGTGTGTGTGTGTGTGTGTGTGTGCGCGCGCTCCAGGGCGTAGGCATACAGGCGTGTGACAACACCTACAATAGAGAGGCAACAATAATGGGAAAAATGAAAGCAAGAAAGTAGGTATGACTTTTACGATGTTGCCTAAATTTTCGAGTCTTTGAGCCGTCCAATATGAAAAAGAGCTAATGATCACAAGGCAGGCTTCAACCTTATACCGCCACTGCCGATGAGGCAGCAGGTAGAGTTAACTTTTAGGGCACAAATATGCAAAAATCAAGCCTATTTAGGTGGGGAGCGGCCTGGCCAACCTGCTTACCAGACAGAGCCATGCTCTTCAAGGCGTCGATCGGGTAGTTTGTGTTACTTGTCTGGATGCCAAATACAAATTCCATGTCCTGCGTAGCGTGTGTGTACATGTGCGTGCGTGTGTGTGTATGTGTTTGTGTGTGTGTGCGTCCACATGCAGTACATGTGTAGAACCATGTGAGTGTGTGCACGTATGTAGCGCGAGGTTACACATACAGCAACATATGTATGTGTGTGCGTGTTTGCGTCCACACGTAGTACATGTGTATACCTATGTAAGCGTGTGCACGTATGTAGCGCAAGGTTACACATACTTTTCTTATGTTGATTGGAGGCAAAAATTGCCACATAAGGCAATGTCAACAGTGTTGTGCACATACAGCGTCATTCAAAAATGGCACCGTAAATAAAGATCGTAAATAACGGCGTTACCGTCACTAAACTCTGATGATTGACGGTGTAATTTACTATTTTCACCGTCAATTTGACATTAATTACGCCGTCAGCGTCATTTACCATTGACGCCGTCAAGCGTCAGGTGCACAACACTGAATGTCAAGGACGTGGCTACCGTGTCTGTACCTCTTATTAATCTTCAATCGCCACACAGCCTGCCCTCTAATGAGACGTATACACGCAAACAACCATGCTCTGGACCTTTGAACCAGCTAAGTTGACCATTGCTGAAAGCTCCGTGCACACATACTCTCATGCATAAGTACAACCTGCCCACTCATACTGTATATTCTCACACTATTCTCAAGTACATAGACAAGGGGGTTGCTATTTGATATGGTACTCAATGTCGTCCTATAACCTAGGACAGGTCTCACACGTAATTCTAATGCACACATTTTTTTTGACAACGTACTAAAAACCCTTCTAGTTGGTTCACAAATCATCGACAAAATTTCCAGCTGCAGACATTCAAGTCTCGCACATAATCTCATTTAGGAGCATACCCGCAGGCGGGGAGGAGGATAAGACAAGCCGGCACACCATTTAAAGCCAATGAAAGTATAACTAGCCACCTGCTTGTACAGCACGCCAGGGCACAAAAAGCTGGCAAACCACTTCATGCCAATACGAGAAAAAACAGCCACCTGTTCGTACAGCACGTCAGGGCCCACACAGCAATGGTATATCAGCCTTTTGGCATTGTTGGCGATGACGGACTCTGCCTCTGCAAACACAGGCGTGCTGCCGAACATGAAGTGCACTTTGTCATACTCCAGCAGCTGGCGCACGAGGGCCCCGTGCTTGCCCGCCTCACAGTCGTCGTTGTACCTGTGTTGTGTGTCGGGCAACAGCATGGTGTGGTTTGTTTCAAAGTTTTAAGAGAAAGGAGGAACCACAATCAAGTGAATTTTTATTGGCGACTCTGCTTATTAGACAATGAAAAAGATAGGTGCCTATATTTCACCCCACAGTTTGGGCTTTATCAGTCTGGTAGTTGTCATCCATGCTTGCCCTCATGTCCTGCATGCACCTCTTGCCGCACGGAAAAGCACATTCACACTCACACTCCTATGCTCTTATGTTCCGCACCTCTTACCACACGGAAAATTCCAGTTTTTACACAACCCACCGTGTGTAATTGAACAGGAAGCGGTGCCCATTGCCCTCCCTGTCTTTTATAAACAGGGGATGAGCATCTGACGCTATCTTGTCAGAAAAGAGCTTGTGGCCGCGATGAGCGTCCTCCATTTCTGAGTTTGTGGACAAAAAGAAACATGCTGCCAGAAGTAAGCAATGCTGTGCAATTCAGGTGGGCATCCTCCATTCTTAAACGTGTAGCATGAAGAACAAAAGTGCCATGAGGAAACGTGATAATTGCTGAGTTGAGAGGCGTGTCCGCATATCTGCAAACAACCAAGTATTTAGAAAAAAAATGCAAGCTTCCCATTTTTTGGATGAGAAAAAGGGTGGGCCCAAAGGCGTGCTATTAGGCACGCATAAGCCGCTTTGCTGTGGGCATCAGCGTTTCACAAGGACAGAATACCGACCCCTGCTCAAATCAGGAACCTGCTGAGTTCAACGTGTATCACTTGAGCTCTAGATCTTGGAGTGACGCAAAGTGATACCACTCGTATCGCTCTTGCTTTTATTATTTTTGTTCCTCTTAACTTCCTCTTTTTATTTCCTTGTAAATAATCCACTCCCATCTCGCAAAGCAAACGGAGTAGAACACCAAGCCTCAAAGGTGTTGTTGTAACTCCTCAGCTATTTTGCTCACCAAACAGCAACAGCAGCAGCAGCAAGCAGCACAATGCAAAAATAAGAGGCGTCAACGTAGTAAAATTCCTTAGTGGTTGCTAAATGAGCCCCCAGGGGAAGGTGCTTGCTTTTTATTTGCATATTTTGTGCAAATACCTGAGCATTGCCCAGTATTGCCCACAGCAATCCCCACGCGAAAGACAATGTCCAGGCTTGCGGCATGAGCAGAAGAAGCGAGGAAGGTAAGGAGGAGGGTGAGGGCCTTCTGGAGGCTCATCTGTACGTATGCCAGAGGAAGGGAGTAAATTATGCAGCAAAATTATGAAAGAATCACATTGTTATTAGATCTGAAAAAGAGGCAAAGGATGTGAAACCTAGTGCATACAACGAGAAAGCCGATATTATGCTCTTACTAAATTATCTGGTGGGTGTTATTATTTCCATCGGTCAACCCTCGTAGCAAAAGCAATGAGGTGCACGTGGCATGCGCGTGTGTGTATTTTTGTGTGAGTGTTTTTTTGTGTGTGTGTGTGTGTGTGTGTGTGTGTGTGTGTGTGTGTGTGTGTGTGTGTGTGTGTGTGTGTGTGTGTATGCGTGCATACGTGTGTATGCGTGTTTGTGTGTGTGTGTGTGTGTGCATACGTGCATATACATGTGTGTATGCTTGTGTATAGGTATGTGCATATGTGTGTGCGTGCGTGTGTGTGCTTGTGTGTGTGTCCTAGTGCGTATGCGTGTTCGTGTGCGTGTGTGTATTTGTGTGTATGTGTGTGTGCGTGTGTGTGTGTGTGTGTGTGTGAGTGTGTGTGTGTGTGTGTGTGTGTGTGTGTGTGTGTGTGTGTGTGTGTGTGTGTGTGTTATGCACACAACCTACCACACACATTTGGGTTCGTTTACGTACCTTGTCGTTGCTAGCCACATTTCCAGACCCCAAAGTGTGAGACAGAGAAAACTGGTGAAGGCGGCTTGCCCTATTTCGATCAAATATTGTTTATGTTTTATTCAAGCGCATTTTGGCTGTTGTTTGCATTCTGTTTGTATGAGAGTTAAATGTCAATCTATGTCAAGCCGGCTAGTTGGATGAGAGGGTGTCACATGGACAGCATAGGTACATATAAGGAGTAAGTTTGATATGAAGATTGACGACAGGGAATTTGAATTAAAGAAAAGTTAGGATGGACTACATCTACAATATAAGTAGTAATAGTTGACACATGTACCGGTACGAGGGAGATATGAACCCCACAAGTGCTGCGAAAAGTCGGTCACTTATACCAGCTTAACACATACACCGCGCGCACTTGGCGATGACAAGGGCTCGTTCCCCGAAAATTTAAGACGTGTATTTGCCGATCTATGGACTGACAGCCAATCGCCTCATCTCGTCTCGTCACTGGATGAGGACAGTCGTTAAGCCTTTTGTGACGAACCTAGACGAAGGAATGTAGTAACTGTGGTGTGCTGGTATTCAAGAATCATTGTGGATCCCTCGACTTCAAGTTTGCAAGGAATAAATTATTACAAACTTTCTCCGTGCAGCACGCTCTAAGCATGGTATGCTCTAAGGACTGACTGACCCGTAGGAATACCTCATTTTTTTAGGTGGTCTTTGCGTGATCATGACACAAGGGGAGCAGGAGAAACAAAGCTGTCCCCGGCAAGGACTCTCCTTTCTGAAATCAGCCCTTACAGAGCCTCACCAGAAGTAGGCATTTGCATGTCCACTACATGCGCGCGCGTGCACACACACACACACACACACACACACACACACACACGCACACACACACACACCACACACACACACGCACACACGCACACACACACACACATACACACACACTCACACAAACACACACACACACACACACATACGCACACACACGCACACACACACACACACACACGCACACACGCACACACACATGCACGCACGCAGATACACACACACAAACTCACACACACACATACACACACATGCGCACACAAACACGAACACACACACAAATGTACGCACATAATTACAAACAAGCATTCACATGCACACGCACACATGCACATACATACACACACACACACACACAACGCACTCTCGCAACACACACAAACACACTCTCACACACATACATGCATACACACACGTACGCACACAGACACAAACACACAAATACACACACATATTCGGCATTGTTTAGGCTCAACAATGCAAGAGAAAAGCTAAGGTCGCTCCGGAGTGGCTCTGGCTTCTCTAACCTGGGGATTAACATGGCAGATGTGATTGAAGAGTGAGTTGATACTGCAGGACTAGACGGCGGTTTGAGTCTTAAGTGCCTCGCATGAGCAAACCAACAAAGGTATGATGGTCATATCTCTCACGCGCCCAAGAATAACCACACACAATTGCATACTTACATACATACATATGCACACACAACACACACAGCACACACATGCACACATGTGCGCCTGCATTGTGTGCAGGGCACAGATGAACAGGTCAGCGGTGCTGAACGACCCTGGCGCCGCAGCTGAGCTGGTTCGGAATTTGTCTGTTCCGCCAGGATCACGCAGAGCTGTCCACCTCAGGTAATAAAACATGCAAGGGTCAGGGTAAGGGCATGTCGTGTACCCTGAGCACCTCTTAGGCGCGTGCTCGTTTTAGCCTGTTTGACCTATTTGGGGTATGTGTAGGGCTGTGTTTGATTTTGTATTGGGAGGCTTGTCCAGCCAAAAATATGTACATATACCGTACCACTCTGGCCGGTCTTGTGTTGCTGATGACCATCAATGTTGAGACGTTTATCTCGCTTGCATGCTGCACGTGCTCATTTCTTTTTGACTCTTTAGGCACCTTTTCAGGTGATAGGCATATCCTTACTGATGCATTCCACGCCTCGAGGCACTTGTTTTGTATCGGCAAGAACCAGACTTTGTAAGTATTGGTAGTTAGAAAGCTTGACAATTTGTATCATATTTTTCCGGCTGCAGTTAGTTGCACTCCTGTCTGGTGCCGCCTTTATTCAAACTCTATTCAAACAGCGCGTCAGGGCAGCTCGTTGCTATGTCGTCATAACATGACACAGAGAGGTGCATGCCTTTGTTGAGTTTGTTCAGCTGCGTTGCTAGCAAAGCTCTGTTATAGGTCCGGCACTGCACACAGGGAGAGATTGCAGAGCTGGGGGGGTGCACAAGTCCTTACAAATTGATACAAATCATTGGATCAATTCCAAGTTTTGCTGTGGTGCCGCACACAGGGAGATTACAGAGTTGGGGAGGCACATTCAGCTGCCCAAGCTCTGGTTCAACTCAGAGCGCAAGCAGGCAGTGACTTGGTACCATGTAGTACAGGTAAATTATAAGCAGTTGCAAGGATGCCAGGCGTTTAGGCACTGAGATACATGTCCGGGGTGCACACAGGCAGTGTCTTGATGACCTAAAATGCATTTGTGTACAAATGAAACGTTCATCTACAAGGCAAAGCCTGTAATGCTGATCGCAACAGTAAAAGGAGCAATTGCTTTCAAATCAGCTGAGCTTGGAAAAAGCCTGGGAGACGTGCCTGGTCAGCCGCAGTGTAAACCTTGCAATACACTACCTATTGCTCCGAAATGAGTGATTTTTTCTTTTTCTTCTCAAAGACCTCAACATATGCAAAGGGTCATTGCAAACATAATGGAGTACAAGACCCAGGAGCTGGTGAGGTATGAAGTTCCAGCCGTTTGCCTTCAAGGAAATTAGAGGAAGTTTACCAACACGGGTCGAAAATTGACCCCTTAAACCCTAGTTACAACACCCAGTACTGTATTTTGACATGGAGGTCATATGCTGGTGGCTCATTTGGGGATAAAATAAAGCTCTGGTTGGGGCGTGGTGGCTCAATAGGTGTGCATATATATATATATATATATGTGTGTGTGTGTGTGCATAGGTGTTCATTCATGTGGGACAATGTACTCACCGGGACACTCCGGCTTCCCGAGTAAGTATATAGATGTGCATATTTTGTCAAATGCCCAGGCTACACACTTGCCCAGGTCAGTGGGGCTGTCCATTTCAGCTAAATTTTAATCAACACATGGTGGAAATAAATGGTCATATAAAAATTTGCTACAAAAAATGGCGTATTGGGACTAATTATCAGATAAGCCCCTCTGAGGTACGCCAAAAATATGCAAAGAAATAGTTTCTATGTGCGGGGCAGTATCTAGGGGAAAAGAGCCAGTTATATGACTCAAAACCTCCAGCAAACAAAAGCAAACAAAGAAGAGCGGAAAGTTGATGGGGGATGAAATAGAAGGATTGCAGGCTTGACTTGCTTGTACAATGTAAGAAAAGGAGGGAATGCTCAACTCCTCTTATTCATAATCTATAAAAAAAATCTTGCAAGCTTTTTCCTCTCATTTGCCGAGCCCCTCTTCTACTCCTGACAAGCAATGCACGTTTTGTACATGTGCATACACATTGCGCATACACATTTTCGTACATGTGCTGCACGTGCAGAGCCTCAAGGTAGTCCACTTCAATGCAGGAGATGTCGTGTTTCAGGAGGGAGAAGCAGCAGAGTGTGCGTACTGGTTCCTTGGAGGTGAGTTCGAGCGAACTTGTTATATGGTGTAGCGGAGGATACTGAGTAGCTCAGTAGACTTAATTCTGCTTTGAACATGTTCAAGTACATACCAGATTACATCATGTGCTATTTATCATTGGTCTCTTTAGTTGGTTGTTTATAAGCTGGTGGGGCACATGCCCAAGGGACCATGGAGATTTTGTGAGGACCATCTAAGGTCTGTGATCTATCAAATACTGATACGGTTTTCTGTTTATATAATGCCGAAGTGTGTATACTTGTACAGACTAAGTACTTCCTATGCATACTGCTACACAAGCTCAACTCTCCACACATAAAAGACACAAGTGGACATTCCATACATCACGTAAAGAACTCTGCAAAGCTCGCCCGTTTTTCACCCTCCTGGTCTCATTGCTTTTCTTTGGCTATACCACAGCCGGCATGTTTTTCCTCTCATTAGGCATCATGTTGCCACGCCTTGCTTTTTTCCCATGCACATTGTAGACAGGGAAACATGCAGCAGACTTGAGACGAGCAATGAGGCTGACCTTAAAGAGTCTTCGCAGGAACCGAGGGTCACAAACTTTACACCTGAGGTGTGCTTGTGTGTTTGTGCGTGTGTTAATGTGCATGTGTGTGTATGTGTGTGGGTAATAGGGGGGGGAGGGGGCACGCGCGTGAGTATGTATGTGTGTCTACTCTGTAGACTAGCAAGCCAAATCATGGATCTGATCATACCGTACCAATTGTTTCACCAATTAATTGAAGAAAAAAGAAAAAGGAAGAGAAAAGAAAGTGAAAAACACCCCTTACATTAATAAAGGGCAAGAAGGCAACTTTGGTACCAGGCACCGTAAAATGTCTCCACCACAGCAGAAAAAGAAACAGAAACGGGTGTGTGTTCCTACGGATTACATAAATTTGGCAAAGCATTGTACTTTTGTTACGGCAGCGCTGCTTACCATTCACTTCTCACTCGCACCACTCGCCACTTCACGGCACTTATGTAAACGCACCTCATTGAATTGCAGATGCAAAAGTCGGCACAGGTCGCGACATCCACCTCCAGTAGATTTGCAAAAGGCGTCCCACAGAGCATACCCATCTGGCAGGGGGTTGGTTTGGAGTCCCTGGCAAATACAGCCAGAGAGTATGTTTCGACTGTGGTGGCAACCTCAAAGGTGGGGTGCTTGTGTGTATGTGTGTGAGCATGTATGTATGTGTAAAAAAGGCATGCATGTATTTACTGTTAGTGTGTATTGGTATGAGTGCTTGCTGTGTTCTGGCAGGCAAGTGTGCGTGCGTGTGTGTGATCCGAGTTCCTGTGCTAAATAAACACTCAATTCCTATGCAGGGATCAGCTGCCATGATCAGCCGTCAGGACTATCAAACCATAACTTCAAATCTGCAAGGTTCCACTCACGACAGCCTCAAGGCAAGTGCCCCAGGCATCATGACATTCAAATTCAATTTGATGACGGCATGTGTGTGCATGTGTGTGTGTATGTGTGTGAGTGTGAGTGTTTTGGGGCTTGCAAGTTGCCGATAACGCAAATCCTTGTACGCCATCCAAGCAGCTGTCGAGACCCTGCTGACTGTGCGCTGCATTTTTGAGCGTGCAAACGTTTTTAAGCTGACTTGGTATTTTGGGTATTGGGTTTGGAAAATAGAAAGAGTTGTTTGTGTAGTGTCATTGCTGTTTCTGTACCAGATTCCAACTGCTCGGTTCTAGTACTCACAAGCTGCAATTCTGACTGGGTATAGGGAATCAGCCTCCTTCTAAAAGCAAAGAAAGAGCGGACGCCACAAGAGGTCAAGGACATTGCTGGTGCGTGGGCCTATATATTGGTCGTGCATACCTATGCTATGATGTTGATAGTGCGTGCCCATGCTATGATGTATTATGCCCATTGTGCCTGCCTTTGCTGTGGCATTTAAGGTGCGTGCATGCGTGTGTTAAGTCTGTACGTGTATGCACCCTCAGAGATGCAGCAATGTCAAAAGTAGTGAGCGCCAAGGTCACCTGTGGCCCTGTACACTGCCCTTAACTAGAAAGCAAGCTACACCGCTATATGTCCTTGTTTCGTTTAGCAACAAGATCAGCAGGAAGACGCACATTTTCTACAAGCCTGCTATAGCCTCACAGAACTTGTTAGTGGAAACTTGTATTCAACCTAGACCAGCACATTGCTGGACTGATGCAGACCGGTCCAGGGATGCAAGCAGGTGGAGTCTTCCAAAACCCTTTGTGATGATTCCATGACACATGCAGCCATGATGTCTGTGTTCGACCTGTTCAACACCATGGAAGACGAGTTCCGGCTGGAATCTGCTCAATTGGTCGAGTACGTGTACTGCCCAGAGGGTAAGATGCTCATTTGTTGGCGTGCACCACCAGGAGGCACGAGTAGGGAATACACATTGCCAAATGACGTGTTCTGGTATACCGTTCTAGCTGATTTCAAAGCAGAAGGGTGACAGATATCACCAGGTGAGACAGCAATTCAAACATGTTCGTATTTTCGTTGACGATGCATGCCAACTTTCACCGTAAATGGATCATCACGCTGCAGATTTCGTGTAACAACGAATGTGCGTTCACCACGTGTGTCTGTGTAGATCTGGCCGTTTTGGTACATACATGGATGGCCAGAATGCGCAAAAAGCACGAGGCATGCTTGCGAATCATCGCATTGTGTGTATGGATTGTATCCACCATTGCAATGGCAACACTGAAGGCATGTAATCTTGCAGTTGCGTGACCTGCAGCCATGTAGGTAACTGGCATTTTAGGGCTCCATGTTGGACTAGCAGCCCAGATTCACAGTTTCATGCGTTTGTGACAAAAAGGTGTCGTGCTCATTTCCGCCCCTCTTCTTTCTCGAATACCAGTATTGAACCTCGATCAAGGTTCACACAGGAGGCCTCGTATCCCACTGCTTTGCCCGAAGACTTTGCCAACTCTACAGCCATATAGATCAGCCTGTGACGCCAACAGAGGATGTCTGTCTCACCTCTGCACTCTTTCCATTTCCAACCACAGGCTTCAAGCTGTTTGATGAGGGGGACAAGGTCGACTTCAACTATATCGTTCTTCAGGTAAGCCAAGTGCACCTTCCTTGTAATTATTGGATACCATGATTATGGGATGCATCCACTGCTCATGGTTCTGTGTGCTGTCTCATGGTTATGTGTGCTGTCCTATGGTTCGGTGTGCTGTCTCATGTTTCTGTGTGCTGTCTCATGGTTCTGTGTGCTGTCTCATGGTCCTGTGTGCTGTCCTATGGTTCGGTGTGCTGTCTCATGGTTCTGTGTGCTGTCTCTCTATCAATAAGCTCTTGTCAATTGGGTCTCTAGAAACCTTTGAGCGACAAGTAATCAAGCATGTATGTTTACACTATGCTATATCCTAAGGAATAAAGCAGGGTGGGGGCTCAATGCTCAGGAACAAAAGAAGGGGAGTGCATTGAGTGTCACGCTGAATATGAGTAAGCACATACTTGGATCCTGCTTCTAAATAGTATAACAACCTAACTCACATATTGCAGGGCACCGTCAAACTTAGGATAGAGCACGAGGAGGTTGGGATAAAGACCACAGGTAGGAGAAGCAGGAGAGTTTGGCGCCTTGAAGTTTGCTGTGCTCATAACTTTCCTATCCAGGCGTGAGTATGCGGCCACATGCCACATTGCATCTGATGGCTGTTAATCACAATCAAAAATATGCAATGTTCATGCTGCTTGCTGCACCCCCTCCTTGTTCCCACTTAAACATGTGCAGCTAGAGGATAGGCATGTACTAGCTAAGGTTGGCCAGGACTGTGCAAACATACAGACAGACAGACAGACAGACAGACAGACAGACAGACAGACAGACAGACAGACAGACAGACAGACAGACAGACAGACAGACAGGCAGGCAGACAGACAGACAGACAGACAGACAGACAGACAGACAGACAGATAGTAAGTACACACACATACAACCGCGGCCACGACCGCGGGCAGGGGGTTCTTTACAGAAGCCTCGGCTTCCTTTTTGATACAGACATCAGGCATATAACCCTTTATCTCGGCATTTGGAAAAGTAAACCTAAATGCTGGCTAAAGTTCAAGCATAAAGAGGATGGCAAGACGGTTCCAACTGACATTCGGTTACACTCGCCTCCAAGAACTTGAGTGCTTCTGCAGCTGCAGAGTACTCAGTAGGTTCTGGCAATCCTTTAAATGACTGACGTGGCCAGACACAAAGACGGCTTTAGCTTTGTGCTGCAGGGAGTTATTACCAAGATAGTAGAAGATGAAGGAAAGCAAAGAAACACGGACAGAAGACAATAGTCACAAATCACTTTGCAGCATTACAAGAAGTGGAGTTTATGCGCTTCACACTGGAACTCAGCAGTATTCTCTACAGGATTGATGCACGTGCAAATGGCTAGGGTTGGCCAGAACTGTAGATATACGCCGTATATGACCGTATATCTGGTAATTTCACTGCCAAAAATACCGTATGTACACCGTATATATATGGTTCTAGCCAACCCTACAAATGACTGCATGCATCGGCTCGTTGCTCCCCTGTTCTCCCCCTCCTTGATACATATGAGGCATACACACATGCACACACGCGCATACACACACACACACATAGACACACACTCACACACACACACACACACACACACACACATAGACACACACTCACACACACACACACGCACACACATACACACACACACAAACACACGAAAACACAGGCCAGCAGTTAGGAAGCTTGGAGCAGATGGTGCACGGCAAGAAGAAGAGGTTGTGTAGTGCTGTGGCTGCTTCCCCATGTGAGCTTGCCATCATGAGCATTATAGGATACAACCGAGTCATGAGAAAACAGATGCAGGTGCGTTAGATTGATTAGTCGCTTTGTGAGACATAGTCATCGGATTTTTGACTTCCTTCATAAAAGCCATCATCAGTAAGGAAGGGTAGCCACTGGCTATCAAGTACGTGAAGCATTTAGCCGTTATGCATATGTGTAGCAACAAGCTGTTATGCATATGGACAGTGGGAATAAGTATTCGATAGAAATGGAAAGGCATAGGAAACCCGTCAGCAATGCTAACTTCATGCTGGGTGGAAATATCACACGTCACATGTGCAACACATGCAGGATGTCATCCATGCACGCACATACCTCTTGAAGGGCCTCGCAAGCGTGGATGCCAACCCTGCTGCTTTGCAGCGCATTGCCTCTTTCTGTGAAGATGAAACCTACCCAGCCGGTACGATTGATTCATGCGTTTTCGCCACGAAAGTGTTTTAAGGTCTTATGGCCAATGCAAGCCTATTTGCGCATACAGCCACAGACACAGCCGAGCCAGATCTCCTTGTGGCCTCTTTCAGTGGAAATGTTGCGTAAGCGGTTCACATGTAGGGTTGGCCAGAACCGTATATTTACACCGTATATGACAGTGTATTTGGTAATTTCCCTGCCAATAATACCGTATACACACCTTATATGTATGGTTTTGGCCAACCTTATTCAACCTTAGCAGCCAGCAAGCACCCACATGCAGTAATGTGGGCACAGATATGGTCGATAACTTTTAATACAGGACTGGGAATGGAGCGTATTAAAGTACAATGCCAAAGCCTACGTTTGTACAAAGTGAGGCTAAATTGTATCTAAGTGCGTGATAGGAGGGGTGGAAAGGGTAAGAAGAGACGTGTGATTTTTGGCGTGGACCTCTCTGAGCCACCACCCACCTTCTCATCCCCCTTTCCCTCGCTCCAGATGAAATGGATGTCAATATACCCCTGTTTAACCTCTGCTTAAATTTGTGTGTTCAGCTTTACAAAATAGTCCTGATGGAAGCTGAAGTGCGTTAAGTTTTAACCTAGTGCCGACAAGTGACTAGAGCACCCCTCTTCTTCCATTCCAACTTCATTTTACTTTTACTACCTTATGTTTCTGAGGGTGCATCCTGTGAGACATTAACTCAAGTATGATGCCAGCTTGCTGTTTCACTGAGTACGCGGCCTACATCCGTGTGTTGGGCAATAAATTTTCCCAGCACACGCGTCCCGCCTTGTCATTTCCCTTAAAGTGGTTGCCAAGCAGATTGTTTTTAGCTCAGGAATGCATAGTACATGTCACCCGTTTTACCAGAAGATGTTTTAAGCTCAGGAATGCACAATACGTGTCACCCTTTTTATTAGAAAATGACCCAAAAAGTTTTGGAAGGAAGGTTCCATAGTAAATAATCCCCCTCAGGGACCCACCACCTTTCACCCCCCACTCGTGCAAGCTCTCAATAAGCGGGACGACACGGGGCGTCTCAAAGCTACGGTCTCAGGACCCCTTTGAGCAGTTGTTACATCTTGAGTGCAGAGGAAGGTTCTGGAATTGGTTCCCTATTTCCCCTCTCTGACTGGTCTGATCATAACTAAGGGTGTGCCAGCCTCTAGTCGAGGCTCAACGAGGTCGAGCCTTGTTGAGCCTCGTCAAGCCTCGACGTCACTGCTGTCAAAGCCTAGACGGCAACTAGGGTGTCCATTTTTGGTGGGTAATCAGGGGAAATTCCCTGGAAGTTCCTAAGTATCGGGAAAATCGACCGCCTTTTTTGTATAAAAATCAGGAGGCCCCAGTGAGCATAACTTTTGGACGGCAAGGGTCAATCCCATTAAATTTTATATATTCGGAATCCTGAGATTGAGAGCTATCGATTGATATATAAATGGGTCCAATCGGGAGAGGGTCGGGGGTGGGTGGTCCCTCGAGGGGGTTTGGACTTTTTGGGACCCCCCCTTAAGAATTTTACTGAGCCACTTTCACGAAGTTTTATATATATATATACAAGGATTACTGAGCTCGTGAACTGTCGATTGGCACCCTCTTTGAGGAAATCGGTTGAAATGGGACGTCATTAGGGCTGCTCAAAGTTTAACCAAATGGACTGAGATGCTAGCAGTGTCAGGATGGATGACTTGGAGTGCCCATACTGCCTTAAGCAGTGTGACAATAGAGCCAAGCATGGCCAGCAGAGCTTGAAGGGCTTCTTCCAGCCGTGCGCCGCACCAGCAGCATCCTCCATGCAATTGCATGCAAGCACCAGTGCAGGGCTACCACCATCCCCTCCAGCAGCACCAGCAGCACCTCCAGCACCACCACCACCATTGACAGCACCACCTGCACCATCGCCACCATTGGCAGCAGAAGGGTGGGGTAGTGGCTGGGAACCTGACATACCAGCTGCCAAGCAGTGCCATGGAGATGCTGTATGAGCAGCTCAGTGCAGCAGCAGCGACAGATCCAGCAAGCACTCCCAAGCTGCAGCAGAAGGGCGGGGTAGATGCAGCAGCAGTAGCAACTGCTCTGCCCTACAAGGACAGCAACGGTCAGCCCGTCTTCTGCCAGATGCTGTCAGATGCTGAAGTCAGCGGTCAGCAGCAATGTCTCGTGTGCAGCGCCCATGTGAAGGCCAGCAGCATGCGTGAGCATGTAGGCTCACACATTTTGCAGCAGCATGTGGGCAGCGATGCATGTGGCTTCTGCGGCGGCACTGCATGCACCCCACACCTCACAGCCAAAAACCAGCCAGGGCCGCCTGAGGGATGCCCAGCGTACAAGAAGTTCAGCAGCAAACCATGCGAGCAAGATAGGTCAGCTTGCAACAACCACCTACTGGTATGCCCAGCTGGCTGCAAGGCGGTGGTGTGGAAGTACAGCTTGGAAGCCCACTTCACAGCCAAGCACCCGCAGCAGCAGCAGCTGGAGCAGAGGCAGCCCTTCATCATGGGCCCCAAGGAGCAGCGGCACATGCAGAAAGTGGCTAAGGGCGTGCGCGCACCTCGCTAGTTAGAGACAAGCACTTAAGTCAACGTGCAAACACGCATGTGGATGCTCTGAATCTGTTTTTGACTCACAGCGTCGCGTACACTTATTCATTTTATTCCTGGTTGCAAAATATAAAAAAGGAGCAGAATGGTACCCTTTTCGTTCCAGGGGGGGCAGTATTGGGGGGTGGGGGGGTGGGTGGTCCTTTTGGGCCTACCGCCGAAAGTTTTGGCATGACATCCACGTAAAAAGGTAAAAAAATTGTGTAATAGAACGCGAAAAATGGCACATCACGATGTCACAGTCTGATCAGGGAAGTGGCAGACTTTCAAATCTCGACGCCTTAAAATGGGCAGTAATTTCGTACAATACTTTCTTAATACTATCAAATATTATTTAGAGTATATGGAACTAATTCCCGGCCAATCTGCTGTGCGTATGCCTGTCCAGGCAATGCACCATGAGAGATTTTTTAAACACTTCCTGCAGCTCTTTTCAGCCTGGTATCATTACAATGATTAATTATTAATTATAAATAAACTCCAGAAAAAATTTCTGCTCAATCCGCGCAAGTTTCAGAAAGTGGTTTTCTAACCGTAATGCACCAACTAGGGCCAATATCGACGAGCCTCGCCCTCGACGACGCTTGTCGAGCCTCGCTGGCAAAATCATACACCCTAGTTAACCATGCTTAATCATAACGGTTGCAGATCTTTAAAAAGAATTTTCCTTTGTCTTGTTGGTCTGTGCTTGCTTTTCAACGACTGCTTGTAACAGTCCTGCCACAGGCGGTGTTGCCTTTTCGTTTCCAAGTTGCAACAGTTCCTTTCAGACCTTCTGTGGCCAGTGTGGCCATGAACCATACCAAACTAGCGCGCTAAAATCCCCGTTGACCAGCTCCGTTATAAGCAATGATGTGCCAGTACGCCGTATTTTCATAATCAGACCATATATACAGTACGGTTCAAAACTGTATTATACGGTTAAAGATACGGTCTGGCCGTATTTCGCTTTTTTGCAAGGAATTTAGAGGTCCAGAAATTAATTCCCGGTCAGGGCTGTGTTTTTGCTTATTAATCTTAAATTTTTCCAAACAATGCTCATAGGCTTATTTATGTACATACGGTATGCAAAAACAGCATTTCACTGTAAAGTTTCAGAGTCAAAAATGACCCTTTTGATGCAAAATAGGCAAATTTCCAGCCTTTTGCACCGTACCGTAACTGTACCATCTTTCACCGTTTATATGGTCTAAGCGTACTGTACAATATTGTACCATACTGTAACCGTACCATACCGCATAATCGTACACCGTGCTGGCACATCGCTGGTCATTAGGGCTTGAGCTTAGCTTGTGTGTGCGCATGTGTGTGTGCGCGTGCCTGAAAACCTGATGCGGCTTTTTCCACTGCTCACTGACGTGTTACATGTACAGGTTACAGGGTGAATAGATTTAAAGAGATACCCACTGAGTATGCCCTTTTTTTCCAAATTTAAAACTGCCTGTAATCTTAGGCAGCCTGACCAGCACACCTCACCCAAACCACATGCATATATAGATAATGACACAAATATACATCTCTTGTCATGCCAGGCAAACAATCTCTAGCTACGCAACTTGATGCAGGTGCAACCCTCGTCATGCCTGGCAAATTCCCTTACAAGGTGCTGATCATAATGGAGGGCGAAGCAAAGGAGGTAGGTGTTTTAAAGGCAGGAAGAGAGAGAGAGAGAGAGAGAGAGAGAGA
>Ga0307947_1000258_pt1:0-25000 | contig 34925 bp, 39 predicted proteins | sample OrgLakmetagen232_FD_201840 | JGI IMG/M metagenome (GOLD analysis project Ga0307947, IMG submission 201840) | Saline water microbial communities from Organic Lake, Antarctica - #232 | ecosystem: Environmental > Aquatic > Non-marine Saline and Alkaline > Saline | place: Antarctica: Organic...
ATACACCCTCAAACATACACACGCACACGCACACACATACATACACCCTCAAACACACACACGCACACACACATACACACAAACACACACGCACACACACACATACATACACCCTTTAACATACACACAAACACATGCACATGCACACGCACACACATACATACACCCTCAAACATACACACACACACACGTACACGCACACATACATACACCCTCAAACACACACACGCTCACACACATACACACTCACACACACATACATACACCCTCAAACGCACACACACACACACACACACACATGCACACACCCTCACACACGCGCATACACAAATACATACACCAAACACAGCATCCTTTTCTGATCAAAATTGCTGTTTGCTAATGTGTGCAATCACTTTTTGTTACTCTGATACACCGCATTCCTTCAACTTGTTTCGAAGCACTAATAAGCTCATGTACACATTCACGTAGGTCACGCAGGTTGAATAGGAGGTAGTGCAAATGACCTGCGACTATATTTCCTGCACAACGCCCGCTCCCTTATCACAGCAGTCGTGCAAAACCCACTGCCTGTGCGCTTGCTTCCTTGCCAAAAACCTGTGTTTGCGTGATTGCATTACAGGAACCTGCTTGGGGTGTGCTATCCTTGCTTCACCTGTGTGCCCTCCCTTACCACCTGTGTATGTATGTATATGTATGTATGTGTGCCCTCCCTTACCACCTGTGTATGTATGTGTATGTATATAATAACGCGACGACAATCGTCATGGGGCGAGGCTTTGACCTTTCCATCTTGCAGCATTAGGCCTATGTGTGTGTGTGTTTGTGTGTGTGTGTGTGTGTGCACGTACAAATGCACAAGATTTTTACTGCGATGTGCTTGCAAACAGCAGGAGTTCCCTCTCCTTCCCGCCAGCACCAGCGGCAGCCAAAACGCACACCGCAAACAAAGAGGGTTTGGCTCAATGCTTCATCATAGTGCCGATCAAGGTGCGAGCGGCAGCCAAAACGCACACCGCAAACAAAGAGGGTTTGGCTCAATGCTTCCTCATAGTGCCGATCAAGGTGTGCGATTTCAAGCATGCAAAGTACGTGTGGCGTGCGTGTTTGTGTCATGTGTGTGTGTAGGTAGCTGTGTGCATTTGCGTGTGAAAGTATTTCTGTGTCTCCGTGTGTGTGTGTGTGTGTGTGTGTGTGTGTCAATGCAGACTGCTCAGCTTATGCATTATGCATATGGTTTTTACGGGGAATGCTCCAATAACCTTTCCTATATCCTATATACCTATGGTACCCTTCTTTTTAAAGTGCCAAGCCCCCTTTTTCCCGCTTCCACATTGCTCATAGGTTCACGTGCTGGTCCCTCTTTCCTTTTGACTGTTTGCTCTGCACTCACACTCACACACACACTTACACATGCAAACACACACACACTCACACACACAAACACACATGCACGCACACACATGCCCTGTCCGCATTAACCTCCCCATCCCTCTCCAAACTCCCTCTGTATGTTACTCCATTCCTCGTATCTCACTCCCTTGGCTCCCTGCTCCTCTTTCTTGATTCCCCTCTCTCTGTCAGGCATCACACGTTCCCTTGAAGGACGTTGATCCATTTCTGTGTATGCACTTGAAAGGCAGACATTTGCTGAACGTCCTCAGATTGCACACCCACTTGCTCCGTCCCTTCTGCACTTACAGGTGTGGGGTATCATCCTCTTACGCAGGCCGGTGTGGGCAGCTTGAACCCCCCAAACAGCACCACACACCCATGCGTGGTGACAGATGTGCCTGTGCACCTCCAGCAGGCACAGAACCAGCAGCAGCTGGGCACCGACAGACTTGGATCTCCTCCTGCAGGAACAGGCCATTGTGGGACTGCATTTGCTGGTGTGTGTGCGCGTATATGTGTGTGTGCGTGTATGTGTGTTACCCAAGTGTGTACATTGTGTTTGTGAGCTACACATGTTAAGTGTGCAGGGTGTGTGTTGATGTGAGAGGCGTGAATGGAGGGAGGAAAGAGTGATACCTATCAAAAGGGAAACTGTACACATGCTCCTCTTTGCGCTCGCCCGCTTGGCATACAAACATCGCTGAAACATACTGCTCGATCCTTGTTGCGTGCACGTACGCATGGGTGTGTTATATAAAACATACTTACAATCCATGCAAGCCTGCAACTTTTTTCAAGCGCGCTGTTGAGAGGAAATTTAAGCGCGCTTGTGAAAGAAGAGAGGTGCACTCGCAATGAAACCATGCATCCATGCACATCCATCCATCCATCCATGCACAGAGGTGCACTCGCAATGAAACCATACACCACACAAAGGCCACAAAGGCAGGCTTTGCTTCACCTCAAATCTCTTTCAGAATACACACACATGCACACACACTTACTTGACCTGCAAGCAGCAGAGCTTGAGGAGCACACACACACATACACACACACACGCCTGCCTGCCTGCGTGCGTGCAGGCAACCAAATCAGCCTGCCCACATTAAGGTTTGAGGAAGGCACAGGTGCAGGAAGTGACAGCGCAAGAACGGAAGGCCCCGCTCTTGCAGGCATGCCGCACAAGCAGCCATACACACACAGGTAGAGTGCCTAGACACACCAGAATGCACACATACTCATGCGCCCGCACGTAGATGCACACGTGCGTAAAAAGGGAGCGCAGCCGTGGCTACATCGGGAGAATGCTTGAGCACACAATAGTGCACACATGCTTATGCGCTCACACATGGAATCGCACATGTGCAGGTCGAACGGAGCTGTGCTACAGGTCTTGTTCTGTAGTTCCCTCTTGCCCTTGTTTGTTTCAGAGTCCCTTGTCCGGTTTCCTCTGTCAATTGCGTACACACATGCGCGTATCCATACACGTACGCGTATCCAAACACTTAAGCACGAATCCATGCACATTCACACATGCACACATCAATCCCCATCCACACACACACACACACACATCCTCGGTATCCTCCTGCCTTCCCACTGCTACAGGACTTGTAGCCTGCATGGCTCCCCCCCTAGCATGGCACCAAATGCAGGCAATGATGAGGGGCAGCTGCGCAGCCGATTGGGGCCATGGCGGTGAGAGCCACCCGTTGCATATAACTCAGATCCAAATCGCTCTGTGTAGCTGCCCTGTCAACGTGCGAGGTAGCCCTGCTTCTTTGTCTGCGTGTATTGTGTGTGTATAGTGCATGTGCGTGCGAATTCCATATAGAGCCACACCATGAAGCGCAGTGTAACGCCTCTTAACTCCTGTCAATGACAGAGGAAGTCAGACAGCAGATGCAACAGGGCTGTGGCACACGAATGCACACTAACATAGAGGTGCAAGAGTCAGATGCCCGGTGGCAAACGACATCAAACAGCGCATCCAGCATACCTCCCCATTTGGCCTGTGAAACACTTGCGTGTTCATACAACCATTGGAACCTCAGTTGCCAGCAGTGGAAAAAGCAGCTGCACATACACGCACACACATGAACACACATACACACGCACCACCCGCACTTACGGACGCAAGCTCACACTCCTCTTCTATGCGCAGGCGTGCTTCCAGAGGCAACCGAAAGACAGCACACACATGCACACAGGAACACATGAAGGCACAAGCTCACTCCTCTTTTCATGCGCAGGCGTGCTCCAAGAAGCAAATGAAAGGCAGCACACACACACATATACACACACGCACACAGAAACACGTGCGCACACATTCACGCACACACACACACAATTCCACACGCACACAGAAACACGCACGCACACTTTCACGCACACAAAGCACAATCTCGCATGTGGAAGCATATGTGGAAGCATACGTGGAAGCATACGTGGAAGCATACGTGGAAGCATATGTGGAAGCATATGTGGAAGCATATGTGGAAGCATACGTGGAAGCATATGTGGAAGCATATGTGGAAGCATACGTGGAAGCATATGTGGAAGCATACAAACAACACAATCCTCTTCTGTTTCACGCACAGACGTGCTACCAGCAGCGATGAGAAGCAGCTGCCGCTGCAGCGTAGCCAGACAGAGTCAGGCATGCCTTGTCTGAACACGGTGAGGCAACACACACACCAATTTGGTGCTGATGTTGTAAACAAAAGAAGTAGAACTGTTTTCCCCTGCAGATTTACATTTAAGTCCATCTCTATGCATGTAAATGAATGATGCTGCTGTCCCCTTCACGGCAGCTAGCACTCACATCCGTTTCTAATTGCTGGGTCTTGCATTGGTCAGTTTGATGCTAAAGAGACTGTGCCAAAGACTTTCCATCTGGTCTCAAGTACTCATCGAATTTGGGTAACTCAACAGAAGAAGCAGCCGTGCCTCTTGCTTGTGTTACTTCCAAGGCCTGCCTGCTTATGCGTTTTGCAATCAGACTGGGGAACACGCACACGTAAGGAATCCTACCATTTACATAACAAAAGACAGGCAGATCCTCAGGCTGACTTTTTCACCACGAGTATTCACTTAAATCTCTGGTACGTCCATATACGTGCTCGCAAACGTACAGTTGTGGCCAACCCACGGGCAGAAATTCATTTTTAACAGCCTCCCCTCGCCTTTCCATTCTGGCAAAAATAGCCAGAATCGAATAGTTTGTACACATACACACACACTCATGCACACACACACACGCACGCACGCATAGACACACACACACACCACAAACCACACGTACAGGCAACAAGCCACCCCTCCAGGCATTCTCGCATCTCCTCAGACCAATTGTGCTGGGCGCTAGACCTGCAATGGCGACAGTGCCAAGAGCAGCAGCAAGAGCACAAGGTGCGACAGGAGTGGGGGGCGTGTGCAAGAGTGTGCATGTGTATGTGTGTTTCTCTGTGTTTGTGTTTTGTTGTGTGTGTGTGTGTGTGTGTGTGTGTGCGTGTGTGCTAAAAATGTGCTAATGTGTGTGTGTGTGTGTGTGTATGCAATATTTGTTTTTGGTGCACACTCTGGCGTGCGTGTCAGCAGTTTCCTTTGCAACCTTTAGAACGTGTGTGCACATAATATGTGTGTGTGTGTGCTTGTGTTGGAGTGTGTGTGTACAAGGGTCTACCCAGTGCTGTGCAAGACAGGTATACAGAACCTTGAGACATGCAATAGACACACACCATACACACACAGACACACACTGTTGCACAATTGCACTGATGTGAATTCTTGTGCTTGGGCCCACATCACTGCAGTGGTCAAAAAGCCATACAGGGGACCTAAAACAGGACACACAAGTGCATGCGCTCGCACAAGCCCCAACACGCCCGTCCCCCCCCCCCTACATACATACACACACGCGTGCAAACACGCATATGCACACACACACACACTCATACCAATGCACAGGCACAAGGAGGGCCCAGAAATGGCAATGCCCCATGGTGGTAGCGTGCCTTGAACCCCACCACATCGCTGCTTCTGTCCTCACACAGAAGGAAGAGTAGCACAGTACACAACATACATGACACACACGCTGCTCCTACACATCACACGCTGCTCATACATAATACACACTGCTCATACGTAATACACACTGCTACATAATACACACTGCTCATACAAAATACACACTGCTCCTACACATCACACACTGCTCCTACACATCACACGCTGCTCATACGTAATACATACGCTGCAGGTTGCTAGAAACCCGCGGGAGCTTACAGCAGGAGTGGCGCCTGGTACGCTGCTCAAGAGGGCAGGTTCCAGCACACCCTTGGATGGCAGCGCGCCCCCCCCAACTGAAGATCTTGTGTCGCACCACCCACCCAACTCTGGCATGCCTTACGATGCAAGTGCGTGTAGGCCCCCGCCGTTTCTACAGCTGTGTGTCAACCCTACCTACATGCATACGCTGTGCCAACATTCCTAGTTATGTGTGTGTGTGTGTGTGTAACCTGGGCCAAATGACACCCCACCTGAACATACTGTTGGGTAGCTTAAATGGTCGTGAGTGGTTGTGCGCAAGAGTATTATTTACTCGTTCACGCGTGCACATTCATGTTTAGGTCAAGTTGCCGATGAGTGAGCAGGAAGCTTTTCGTGCACTCACATACATATGCTTATTCACGTCAAAATGCACACATGCCTAGACACAAACACATGTGGGCGTGCACACACACATACATACACATAATTGCACACTCATTTACATAGACGCACATGGGCGCACACTCATATGCACAGACGTCTGTGGGTGCACACAAGTACACACATACACACATTCCTCCGCATAACGCAGCCCACTCCACCACAGGCTCGGGCTGCATCAACACTCCCTTGCTTAGTATAGGCTCAGCAAGCACAGCATACACAGCAGCAGGCGGCCCCGGCCCTTCACGCCTCGGGGAGTTAGAGTTCCTAAGCGCCCCCCCCACCACCCTCAACCCCAATATTATCACCAAGGCCGACAGCACCGTCCTTGACAACGACCACTCCAGCCTGCCAAACCTGAGCCCTGACAGCTGCGTCAGCCCCGTTTTCGTAGATGGTGATGCCGCTGCCGCCGTCAGTCAGCCCAACTGTTTGCCTCCGAGCAGCCTGCAGTACGAAAGCCATGCAGGTCAGGACCCTCAGCGGTACTCCCAGCAGCACGTCATGCAAGCCCCTCCCCTTTCAGGGTTGCACCCAGAGCAGATGCAGGGGAAGCAACAGGTGCGCAAGGGAGGTGTGCAAACATTTAGTTTGCGTACATACGCACACATGCGCACACACACACATACACACAGGCATCATACGACGTATGTTGTAGTGTGATTGCTGCTTGTATGGCTGCTGATGCATAAGAGGTCAGGCTTCTAATTGACAACCCAAGCGGCTGGAGGGCATAGCACACACACACACACGCACGCGCACACACACACACACACTCACATGCATGCGAGGGCACAAACAACACGCACGTGCAAGGGCACAGACAACACGCACATAAAGTCTGACACGCAAATACGCAGGACGCACACACGCACGCACACACACACACTTACACACACAGGGCCCTAGCTTGGGTGGCCCCAGCGGCACGTCTGGGTTGCAGTGGAGTGAATGTCTGCCTCCTCCCATACATGATCCCAGCCAAGGTGAGATGACGATTTAGTTTTGTGGCTCGTTTTGCGGAGGGAAAAGGCGGTGAGTTTCTACCTGCTCCCTGGACTTCGCCCAAATTGAGATATGATGATGAGTAGGTTGTGGTGACACTTTTTGGGAGGGAAACGTTAAACAGATGATCATGCCTGCGTGCCTGCTCCCATGCACATACGAATTGCTCAGCTGAGATGACGGGGCTCAGTTTTGTGCGACACACTCAGGGGTGATATACGATGGAAGCAACATGATTGCGTGCGTCAAACCAAGGAGGGAGAAAGTTTGAAAGTTTCCCCATCGGCTGTGCCCCAAAATGCTGTGAATGCCTCTGCCAGGAGATAGAGATGAAGGTCGCAAGTATACAACCACTCGTTTAGATTATCTCAATTGCCGCACTGCACCGCTCCTCTGTACTCACGACGCCGCTGGTAAAATCACAGGCAGATGTAGCGGCGCCCCTAGGGTTGGCCAGAATCATAGAGATAATTACAGCAACGAAACTCCCATACATACGGTGTGTATACACGGTCATCATAGCTCAGGTAAAAATCTGCATCTGCACGGTGCAGAAGTATGGAATCTTACCTGCTGCACGTGAACAGGAGTGGGAAAAAACAGGCCTGGCCAAGCCTAGTCAAACTGTTATTCCCTGGGTAGGGCTGGCGATAATGGGTTAACTGTCCGGCGCACGTACCATAATCATACAGTGTATGTAACGAACGATCTGACCAACCCTGGATGCCTATGATCAACGTGTAGGGCTGGCCAGAGCCATTCATGTCCTTGCACAGCCACTTGAGATGGCTGTATCTACAGAGCTCTCCCTGCTAAGACAATCCACACACACACTCTCACACACACACACACTAACACACACTCACACACACATACACTCATACACTAAATACGTATGGCTTTAGCATACTTGAACAACGTGTAGTGTTTGGGACGTTTTGGCATAGGAACGTAGCTTGTCTGCTTAATTCCGTTCATGCAGGTGCAGTAAAAGGATAGGTATATGTAGGTTGCTCTGTGTTCATCTGCATCGTGCGGTGTGTGTACCGGTATCTCCAAACCACTCAGACAAACAGTGCAGATGTGACGGACACTGCGTTCAATGAGCTGTCTAATACATGAACTTGGTCCCTCGCCCTCTCAGACAATTAATGCAGAGGTGACAGTCACTGTTCATTTGGGCTGTGTCGTGCATAATGCGCATCCCTCACCCTCTCAGACAAATAATGCAGAGGTCACCAACAGCACTGGAGGGACCATGCTCTGATGCAGACTCTGACTACGTGAGACCTTTATGCGTGTGATTAAAAGAGTTGTGCTCCATTCATACAGATGCATTGCCAGCGAATGCAGGACATGCCACACACACACACACACATGCACACACACAAATGCACAACAGTCTTACACACACACATGCACACACACGCACACACACAACCACGCACACACATGAAAAGAAGCATACGTAACCCATACAGCGTTCAGGGGTGAGTACGACAAGGCAGGAATTTGGACACGCTGCTGTTGGACACGCACGGAGTTTCTTTGACTTTGTGTACTCAGGGGCCCTTGTGGCTGACCACGCTCCAAGCCCCCACTTGAGGGTCCCCTCCTCGGAAGCAGCACAGCCTGTTGCCACGGTCGTGAAGAATGGTGGAGGGCTTGAGGTGCCGTGCCGCTTCAGTGGCGGAGGAGCAAATGCTGAGGGATCTCTGTTTGGAGGGGGGCAGGTGCGAACGAATGTGTGTACGTGTGTGCGTGTGGGTAGAAAGGTGATGTTGAACGAGGACTCTCTGATTAAATGGGGCAGGTGCGGCTTCTGTGTGTGTATGATGCCGCATGGTGTGCAGGCAGTGATGAGGGTTGTATGTATGATGAGGGGTATGTATGTATGATGCCGCATGGTGTGCAGGCAGTGATGAGGGTCTTTGATTGCGTCCATTTGAAATAATCACACCATCTGCTGTTGAGAAGAGGGTGGTAGGAGTGCGGTCGTGCTGAGCAGGAGGGTGTGTGTCAAGATTCACTGGGACCTGCTCTATTGCAAGCTTCAGAGCTGCCCTGTTGTAAGCTGCAGAGCTCTCCCTTTGAGTGTGAGTTTGCTGACGTTGCAGGCAAATGGCGGCAGAGCTCTCCCTTTGAGTGTGAGTTTGCTGACGTTGCAGGCAAATGGCGGCAGAGCTCTCCCTTTGAGTGTGAGTTTGCTGACGTTGCAGGCAAATGGCGGCAGAGCTCTCCCTTTGAGTGTGAGTTTGCTGACGTTGCAGGCATATGGCGGCAGAGCTGGCTTTGGCTCCAGCCTTAGAGACAACAAGTCACTGCCCATCATTGCCCATTCTGCCTGTTCTCGGTTGAACCAGCCACTTGCAAAATTTAGAATTGAAAGGTCCCTTCTCAGACCAGACGGAATGGCAGCATCCACAAAAGGACCATGCACGGAATCAAGACACTTGTTCTTGCCAATCAATGTCGTCACACACACACACATACATGTACACAAAAATGTACCCCCTGCTATCCACAGGACTACGACGGCCTCTTTGGTGATCTGAAACACTTGGTTGCCGGCATAGGGGATGGGGAGAAGGGTGTAAACCTGCCGTCTCAATTTCAAGCACCACACCCTGAACATGATGCCCGCCACTCTCAAGCACAAGTGCAGCAGCAGCAGCAGCAGCAGCAGCAGCAGCAGAACTGCTACAGAGGGCAAGCATCTGAATTGCAGGTTTGTGTAGATGTGCGTGTGTTGGCAAACAAGTATGCGTGCATGGTGCATGTGCGTTGTGCGTGTGCAGGCTGCGCACGAAAGTGTGTATGCGTAGAATGCTGTTTTACAAGTATGCATGGTGCGTGTGCATGCTGTGACAAAAGTGTGCGTACCGTAGAGACTTGTGACCAATGCGACTTTTAATTTAATAACACCCCAATGCGAGCCTATGCGAGGGCCTTTGGCCCTCTGAGCTGCACGTGCACGCGTACGAACGCGCGTGTGCGTGCATACATGTGCGCATGTGTGTGTGTGTGTGTGCGTGCGCATACGTGTGTGTGTGTATGTGTGAGCATGCGCGCGTGTGTGTGCGTGCGTTGAGTACGTGCGTGCGTGTGTTTAAGGTTGTGTACGTATGTGTATGCATGCGTTGTGTACTTGTGCGTGCGTTTGCGTGTCTGCACACGTACGTGTGTGCATGCGCGTACGTGTGTGCGTGCGCGTACGTTTGTGTGCGCGCGTACATGTGCGTGCGCATGTGAAGTGATTGAAGGCACCCTTCCTCTTGGTGTCCTTCCTCCCCACGAGAGGGCCAGCCCCCCTGTTGCTTATGTCTAAAGCCAGCTTAGGAGGCCTACCTGATTTCCTCTTCTTTCCTGCTGCTGCATCCCGCTCTGCCTGTGCTGCCCTGTCCCCTGCAACACGTTTTGCATGTGTCTTTGCTGCGCCCCCCTCTGCTGCCTTCTTCTCAATTGCTGTCCGAATACTAGGCTTGAAGAAGTCTGCAACCCCAAGCTGTATATTCCCCTTGGGGGCGGCTTGGGAGCCTTTCTCGGCCTGTCCCCGTTCATGCTTAAATCTAACCCCAATGCGAGCTTCGCGAGGCCCGTGTAGCTTAGTTATTTAAATCGCTCTTGACACTCCGCAAGGGGTCAGAAACGTTTGCAGTACGCGGTCATATACCGTCTCTACGGAACTCACATAAGGGTGAGCATGCATGTTCAAGTGTGAGCATTGTTGTGAGGCAGTTAAACAGTGGGCCAGGGAGGTTAGGTTTTCTCACACTTATTGCAGCTATTGCATACCAAAGGTGCAAAGGAAGTGTACTTTTGTGTGAATGCAATCTACCAGGCGGTGGACTCGCTCCACTGCTACAATATGGTGCTACACACACACACACACGCACGCACGCACACACACACACACACAGATGCATAACAGGGAACTTCATCCCGTGCGGGCGCCGCACTTATTAAGCAAATTTTGTGTTTGCCCGGAGGGCAAAGCCAAAGTTTGAAGGGCCGATTCCGGGCTAACCGGAGAAAAGCCAGGTTCCGGAGGAACCTGGCTCCGGGACGCCCACAATAAATTAAAGTTGTATTTCCGGGCTGCCCGGAGGAAAATGTGACACCGATGGAGAGAGGCCCGGGACTCCAGTGTTCGGGGGGGGGGAAGGAGACGCAGCGGAGGCCTCCTCTCGTGCCCAAGGGGAGCAAGGAGTCCAGGGAGTAGAGTAGCAAAAAGGGCAGGTCCCTGCTCTTGGTGCTTATTGCTGGGCACCTAGAGAGTGTGGCTGGCATGCGCCTTGCATGTGTGGGACTTCTGTAAGTATGGTGTGTGGGGCTTTCGTATGTGTGGTACTACGGCATCACTGGGCACTCAATGAGCATGTGCATGCTTGCGCATGATAACATGGATGGTGCCCTCCATTGCCTGCATGCGTGTGCATGGCTTATGTGTACATGCGAGTGCTTGCATGGTGCAATGTGCACTGTGCATACAGCTGCGCAAACTCATGTGTGTGTGCGATTGTATGTGTACGATTGTATGCTTGAAGGTGTTCGAGTTATGCTTTAGTGCAGGCGTGAACTTGCACGTATTGTATGTGCGATGTGCGTGTCTGCCCATGCGTGCACGGCTGCACATGTTTATGTGTGTATATGTGTGTGTGTGCGTGCGTGCTTGCTCATGGAAATATAGATGGTGTTTAAATTTGTGCGTGCGTGTGCATGGCATTTAGCATGGCATGTGTGTGTAACACTGCCTGTGGTGCATGTCCATGCGCGCATGGATGCACGCATGCGCGTCTGTGCTTGTCGTGCGTGCGCATAATTGACGTTGCTGTGACTGCTTCCTAAGCAGCCCAGGCAAAATTTACCCTTACCCGCACATTTCTTCACTTTGGGGGAAAACAGCTGAGGGCGTCCCGAACAAAAAAAAATTGGGGCGAGGGAAAACCGAAGGTTTTCAAACCCCCTGAAGTTCCCTGATGCATAACCTAGTGAATTGGCACGCAAGAACATATGCCCATGAGCAAACACAAGCTCACATGCACACACACACACACACACACGCACACACTTGCGTCGTGTGTGCAACAGGAGCACCCACTGCCATATCCTGTACACAGTGGCATTGATCACACACACATAAACACACACACACACACGTCGTGTGTGCAGCAGGAGCGCCCACTGCCATCTCCCGTACGCTGTGGCAGCAGTGGCATTGATCCCAACATCGGCCACCACAGCAGCAGCAGGTCCTCCCCTCATGTGCTGTTGCCACTTCACAGCCTCTCATCAGGTGCGTATTTTATGTGTGGGTGTGTGGGTGTGTGGGTGGTTGAGGGGGGGGGGGAGGGGCATGTATGTGTTTTGTCAACGCAACTACGCTACAGGATCCTCCCTTCATGTGATGATGCTGCGCAACAGCCTGCAATTGACGCAATACGCTCAGAAGTGCATGTGGTTGCATGACTGTTTGACCAAAATACAGTTCCCCTTTATAATTGCATGACACTGCCGTCTAACTGCCGGTAAAAAGTGACTTTCTTGCATGTCAAATGGTGTTGCATTATATTTGACGCTCCACGCCGCGTCAATGGCCGTGGCTGTTGGCGCTGCGACATACACAATACTGTGGTCGGTCTGTTTCAATTTGGCTGGGAACAAACACACACACACACACACACATACACACACACAAGCAAGCAAGCATGCACTTACGTGGTTTCATCACAACAAGGCTTGTGGGCAGCCTAAGTTCCTTCAGACAGCACACGTACACACCTCGTTAATGAAACCACGTGATAATTTGTTTGCACGTGTGTGTGTATGTGTCTGTTATTGCAGGCTTCAGAATTGAGACAACTACCAGAGTTAGTATAAACAGAATTGGTTGACGCAATTAGGATGTGCGTATGTGTGTGCGTGCGCTCGTGAAAACAAGTTGTAGACAGTTGAATCATGCTTAAACCTAATCATCGAATGCGAGACATGACAAAAGGGCTCAGGTTTCTGTGTGTGTGTGTTTGTGTGTCTGTGGGGGTGCAATCTACCAGGCAAACTACTCATACAGCTTTTGCAAGCTTGATGCAACACACGCTAGCGAATAATTTGCGCGACCATAATAACTAATTGTTTGTGTGCTTATGTTTTTGTGCAAGTGCACGTCTTGCTGGCAAAGGGTCTCAGACAGTCTCCCCAAGCTCTACACACCACTCCTTTTGACAATGTAACCTTTATCAAAAATGTTGTGTGTTCTTGTAGGCAAAGGGTCTCAGACAGATATCCCAAGTTTGACACAGAAAGACCTGTGACAATGTAACCTACCAGATGTTGTGCGTGTTGTCGGCAAAGGGTTTCAGACAGTTTCCCCAAGCTCAACACATACAAAGAAAAGCGTTTATGCAGTTGTGACCTCTCTGGCTTAAAGTCAGCACACGTTTTCTGCTTGCCTCTCCCCATACACTCACATACCTTCATCCTTTCCCCACGCGGATATGCACACACACACACACATACACACACGCATACACACAGTGCGTGGCGCGCATTGATGCACAAAGCACACATGGTTGTATAAAGATGCACACAATGTTTGTGGTGGATAATGAGTAGGCCTGGAACTTTTGTGGTTTGTAACAGGGAAAGGGGGAGTTACAGTCCCATTCCCAGGATTTCAAAAGCTACGTAACGAGTGTAGTTTCTTCTGAAACCATGACGCATGTGCACACCCACTGTTATGTAGAATGTGCCTCTAGGCAACCCGCACCTGCTGCAACCCTTCTAGTGTAGGGGTGTGCATATTCACTGAGTTTACAGATTAAGTCATCAGTCAAAAAGTGCGACCGCTAGGTTGGTACTTACGATGCCATGTGGTCCCCTATCTAGTTGTGAACACACACGCACATTTACGCGCACACACTCACAAGCAGACACGTGCGTACCTTGTAGGCGTGGCCAGCAGCAGCAACAGCTTCTGCGGCCCTTCCAGTAACGGGACATGGGGGCGCGCACACTCACGCACCCCGTTGTCGTCCGCGCAGCCTTCTGGGGCTTACCCACGTTCACCCTCATCAACCCTGAATCATCAGAGCACCAGCGGTAACCTGGACAGGTGCGCCGAGGTCTGCGCAGGTCTGCGCGGATGTTTTTGCGCATGTATGTGTGTGCTTGTGTGTGTATGCAAGCGTACTTGCGTGTGTGTATGTATGTGTTTGTGAGCAAGCGTTTATGTAAGCGTATGTGCTCATGCACCGCTTCACTCCTGCTGGCATTCAAAGCCCAAGTAATACCTCTGATAGGGCCATTATTTTGTCGTTGTGACATGTGACGTACACACACACACACGTACTCACTCAACCGCATGCACACATGTCTTCTCGTCCTTGCATTTCCACGTGAGCCACTCCCGCTGATTGTGGGTCAGCCAGAGTCCAGAGTTCTGTCTATTTCCCTCTGTACTTTTCTTTCTACATCCTTCTGTCTATTTTCCATCCCATCCTGGGTGTGACTATTGCCCACAAGCTGCGTGTCTCGTGGTAATGTTACCACCAAAAATCCCCCACTTTCACATATTCATTTTTTTATTGGTTCTTCTGAAAAGAGGAAATGGGTGTCCTATTATTTCCTCCACCTTACAAGACAAAAAGGCAAAGGCATCACGCAATTTACAAGACGCACCTTTACAAGACACAAGAGTGAATGACTTGGTCTTAACATATACGGCGTATATGCACGCCTCTAGGGTCAAACTGATACACATACGTCATATGCATGGAGGTGTTTAGAGAAAACATGAATAACCTTGTAAGGTGATGCTCATGTTTATTTGACTATTTGTTTCTGGCCACTTATTCCTGTAAAGGTTCTGTGTGGCTTCCCTCAATCCACACACACACACACACACACACACACAGACACACACATAATGCTTGCATGCGTGTTTTGTTTGCGCACAGGCTGGAGCATCGGTTGCTGGAGATGACTCGGGGTCTGGAATTGGCAGAGAATGAAGAGGAGGCAGGTCACAGCGAGGTGGGTTTAAGAGGTCTCAAGTGTATGGTAGCTGCTGTGTGTAATTCTGGCAAAGAAGGAAGAAAGTCACTGTCACAGCGAGGTGAGACCTAGAGCGTTCAGATGGAGGGCAGTTGCTTTGTACCGATGGCAATCGCACGAGTATTGTGAGTGTGGTCAGAGAAGGCAAGGAGAGGGGTCAAACACACAGACACACTCAAAACACACACAGAATGTTGGTGAGGTCAGCCTGACGGCGTATTTGCTTTTCACCGTCCTTTGTGCTTCCCAAGAGTCCTTCTTGGGACCAGCTTTGATGCTGTACGACTCCGTCTGAGATAATGCCTTTCTTACGCGTGTTCGGTGAAGATGTCTTTGACTCTGTCTAGGCGTGCCTGCCTGTTCCCTCTCCTCTCCATCCTTGCTCGAGAGCGAGTGTCATCTGCTCCAAGGAGGTGTCATACAAGTAACTTCGCTCACAGCGCCCTCGTTTGGATGTGTAACGTGCCATCTGTTCAGGGAGGTTGCTGAGAAATAGCTAGGGATGGGCGTATAGCGCTATATGAGGCATTTCTATAGCGCTATATAACTATATTGTGCTATATTTCAGCCGCTATATCTGCCAGAACTCCCCCTTGCCGAAGGAATTTCGGCATCGGATTTGGAAGGCATGCAGGGTACCGTGCGGAATGCTCCCTGGTAAAAAATTAATTCGGAAATTTGGTTCTGTCGGGCTCTGGCGGTATTTAGGTCCAAAATATAGCGCTATACCTGTGGTTCTGTGCCACACACACATGCGGACACAGGCAAGCCTAGAACAGCATGTCCCCTGGCCAAAGTGTTGGACCAAGACTGAGCTGAGCGTGCATGCATGCTTATGTGCGTGTGTGCGTGCGTGCCTAGGCCTGTGTGCGCGTGCATGCGTGCGTGTAAATGTGTGTGTGTGTGTGTGTGTGTGTGTGCGTGCGTGCGTGCGTGCGTGCGTGCGCGTGCGCTCGTGTGTGTGTGTTTGCGTGCGTGTGCGCGTGCGTGCGTGCGTGTGCGTGCGTGTGTGTGCGCGTGCGTGTGCGTGCGTGCGTGCGTGCGTGCGTGTTTGTGTGCGTGTTTGTGTGCGTATATGTGGTGTGTGTGTGCGTGCGTGCGTGTGCGTGTGTGCGTGCATGTGTGCGTGTGCATGCATGCGTGTGTGTGTGTATGTGTGTGCGCGCGTGCGTGTGCGTGCGTGCGTGCAAGCACTGCAGGTGTCTATGCCAGCACTTGTGTGCAAGTGCAGGCATGTCTGTGCATTTGTTCCTTGTGGTGCTCAAGATGTCTTAGATGGTACATTACTGTTACTGTTACTGTTACCGTGCGTGCGTGCGTGCGTGCGTGCGTGCGTGCGTGCGTGTGTGCGTGTGCGTGTGCGTGTGTGTGTGTGCGTGCGTGCGTGCGTGCGTGCACGTTCGTGCGTGCTTGTTTGCGTGCATGCATGCATGCATGCGTGTGCGTGTGCGTGCGTGCACGTGCGCTCGTGTGTGTGTGTGTGCGTGCGTGTGTGTGCGCGTGCGTGCGTGTGTGTGCACGTGCGTGCGTGCGTGCGTGTGTGCGCGTGCATGTGTGTGTGTTTGTGTGCGTATGTGTGGTGTGTGTGTGTGTGTGTGTGTGTGTGCGCGCGTGCGTGTGCGTGCGTGCATGTGTGCGTGTGCATGCATGCGTGTGTGTGTGTATGTGTGCGCGCGTGCGTGTGCGTGCGTGCGTGCGTGCAAGCACTGCTGGTGTGTATGCCAGCACTTGTGTGCAAGTGCATGCATGTCTGTGCATTTGTTCCTTGTGGTGCTCAAGATGTCTTGGATGGTACATTACTGGTGCTCATGATCCCCTGTGGTGGTCCTCCCATGATATGTGGTCCTACAGCACTCCATAGGGTACGTGTTTGTGTTCTATGGACGCCCAAGAACGAATTTGAGCCGAGTTCAAAGCGTGGGCATGAGCCGTATTGAAGCGATTCGGATATTTCAATTTTGACACGCGCTATATTTGAAAAATATTATAGCGCTATAAGCAAACGTCAATCCCTAGAAATAGCGCTGCCCAGATTGGCCTTATTTGGATGTGCATCGTCTCGTGGCCCCAATTTGAAGAGCAGCGTTCGGTGGTGATTCCAACCTCCCAGTCCACATCCCTTAGGCCCCAGTGCAGGAACAAAACTGCTTGTGTGATGTGTGATATGGCACACAGCTTGGGTCCTCGTAACTGAATCACGTGTCACTCCTAGCGTAACAGCATCACAGCAACACGCAGGGCCGGCCAGAACCGTGTGTGTACATTATGTATGACACACACTCTGTTTAGACGCCCGCACCTGACTCGTGCGTCGGCCGGCCCTTGCGTGGAAAATGTAGGGCCGGCCTGAACTGTACTATCCGAGCATGTATGACCTACAACCCTGCATTTGAGATCTCACTGCCAGAACATGCCGTACATGCCCCGTACATATGTAAATGCTTCTCCCATGATATCTATCTAAACCCTATATAATAAACCCTCTATCTAAACCCTTGCATCACGGTTCCGACCCATCCGGCCCTTCCACTCGCTTTGCACCCAAACTGACTGAAGCGCGCGGTGCTGTTCACTCCGACCAGAAAGGAAAGGCTACAGTGTCTCGTCTTAAACACACAAGCGCCCAAATCTCCATGAAGCGGCAACCAATGGGTGTAGTTTTGACACCGCTGTGCTCTCCGTTACCCTTCCTTGTGTGCAGCCCCTTTTTGGGAGCCACAGTGGCGGCGGAAGGAACCTTTCCTCAAGTCACATACAAAGGAGGAACACCATTGACGCAACTGCGGCAGCCCCGCACGGTCCTCCTCCCGCTGACGTCAGGACACCAAGAAGTGGGAGCGCTATCTCAGGCAGTTGTGACGGGGGCGGTGTCGTAGGGGGGGCCGTCTGTGCCTCACAAGCCCCTGTCTCGCTGGGTGGCATCTACAACCAAACTTTACTGGGTGGGTGTTCAGGGCACTCCCACCAGCAGCAGTTCCACTTTCAGCAGCAACAGCCCCAGGAGCAACAGCTGCAGTCGCCACAGCGGCAGGGGCAGACGCAGCAGCAGGAAAAAGGCCATGGGTTTGGGAGCTTCAGTGCAGGAGTGAGCCCCAGCGAGAGGCCAAGTGGGCAACCAGGTGCGCGATGTGGTGATGAGTGTGTATGTGTATGTATGTATGTGTGCACTAATATGGGAAATTTAGATGTGGCTAATTATCTTGTTGACGTACTCAAGCAACTGCTCACCCTTTTGACCGTCCAAAATAAATTTCCAAACACAATGACCTTAAACTACGACTAGGCGGCTCAGCCAAAATAATATGCACACATACGTACACACAAACACATGCACGTACACGCGCATATAAGCACGCCCTTATGAGCACACAGTGTTATACAGTGGTACACAGACGCAAGTGTGTGCTTCTTAGAACACCTTCATTGTGTAGGCAGGTTGAGTTGATGCCCGTACACACCACATGCACAGACGTACACGCAATCTATTGTGCACCTCAATGCACAGACGCACTGTGGTCAGCCACAAGAAGATCCCTGCCACCAAGCAACCGTTTTGGAGTTCACCTGCAGTGGCAGCAGCAGCAGCAGCAGCAGAGTGATGAGGCCTGTCAAGACAGACGTTCAGAACCCCTGAACTCCCGCACAGGTATGAGGCAGTACGCACACGCAACGTGGCCGTTTTGTCACAGATGTTCCGTTGTGCAGAGGCGGCCAGGCTAATGCTATATCCCTGGACGCTATTTCACAGCTCTTCAGGCTGCTTCGCTCCCACTACTTTGTCACTGCCGCTGTGCGGCGACAAAAGGAAACAGATTACTAAGAATGGGAAGGCTGAGACAGCAGGCAGGACACAGATTGCTTGCAGTCTGTACTTCATCACGCTTGCACACAGTACCTCACCCACCCACCCTCATACGCAGACATAACACGCTCACGCACGTGCACAGAATGCTGGAGGTTTCCTCATTCACTGCAAAACGTGCACACATGACCCTGGGGCTTGACACACACACACACACACACACACACACACCACGCACACTCTTCTGGCACACACACATACACACACGCTGTACGTAAAACATGCACATATGTAAACACACGCACAGGCAACCTGCTGCCAGGCTCCGATGCCCACACACACCCCCACGACCACACACATCACCGGCAAGGAGGGTCTATGAGCGGCACAGGGCCCTCTCTTCAACCGCACTCACACGCTACCAATACGTTGAGCGTGAAGGCCACCTCCTGCCAGGTATTGAATTAGGGTTGGCCAGATCTGTGAAGGCTAACAATTGGAGAGAGGGCTGGACAGAGCTGTATAGATTCAGGATCGGACAGCACTCTTATAATTTCACAGTAAAGAAGCACACTGTAATAAGCTTCCCAGCTTAGAATACCGTACATGTGTGTATGATGAAGAGAGTTCTGGCCAATCCCTTAAATACAAGGCGTGTACACAGATCCCAGCAGCGAAAGATTCACACACACAGACATTCACAACTTGTCTGGCCAATTCCATTCTTCATGCACTGGTGGAGAAGAGTTAGCCACTCCATGTTTGCTTGCCCTCATGTGGGGAGCGGCTTCCACAACTTGTGTGATTTTGCTTCTTTTGCTTGCATGCATTTTGAATAGAGCAGCACGCACTTGTGCAAACGCATGAACTGACACAGTCGAACAGAGACAACTTCTTGCACGTCCAGATGTGGAGCGTTGAGCGCAGAATGCTTCACCTGCACGCACGCACGCACACCACACACAGCATGGGCATCCCTCCTCGCAATTAATAGCGCAGCAAACAAGCTCCCTCGCGCCACAACAGCCCTCCTCTGCACGTCATCACTACACATTGAGCGCACACCCTCGCTCGCGCACCAACACACACCAAGCCTCCCTCCCAAAACACATATGCCTACAAGCTCCCTCACCGTTGCACTTTTATGCCGCACGCCACGGAGCATCGAGTTCACCCACCAGCACACACGACACACAACATACGCACAACGGTCCCTTCCCACAAACGCAGGCCATGAAAGAGACCCTAGCCATTGCGGCTCTTCGCCGCGCATCAGAGAGCATCGAGCGTACGTCGGCCCTTCGCCACTTAAACCCTCAATCCCCATCCGTAGGACCTTCTCAGTTCCTTGTTCACCCTGGCTCTCCTACTTCTAACGGTGGAAGAGAACGATGGCAGAGACTGTCCTCGGCTTCTTCTACTCCTCAATTGACATCGCCGGCTGCGACACACGCAGGGCCCGTGCAACATGCGTGGGTGCGTGAGTGTGTATGTGTGCTTGCGCATGTACCTGCGCCTGTGCGTGCGCCTGTACATGCATGTGGGTGCGTGTAAGTGGTCTATCAATTGCCTTGTATACAGCAGCTAGCTTTGCTAGCAACTGCACGTACGAGGCACGAGCATCACACATGGGCATGTATCTGTACGCTCTCACATGTGCTCATGTGTTCGCGAGTCTACTGTGAGTCGTGCATCTTTTGCTGACATAAAGAACACCCTGAGCTGCCCCTTCCCCTCTCACACGTCTTCGAACCAATGGTTACATCAGGCTCTGTGTTTGTATAAACGTGAGGAATGACGTGTGCTGCATGCACTCTTGCAGAAACACGTTGCTCAGGCTCTGTGAGTGTGTGAATACGTGGCGAATGACGTGTGCTGCATGCACTCTTGCAGACACACGTTGCCCACTGCAGCCTTAATTATCAAATGCACGTAGGCAAATAGCAGCGACAACGGTGTTGGTAGTCCAGAAGGCATGATGCGCAGCAGTTCAGGTGGTTGGGTAGAGAGCCGTCCTGTCAGTAAGGGGACGTTAGTGGCAGCCGGGGTGGCAGGTGGCAGGGAGCAGCAGCCGCAGCAGGCTGCCTGGAGTGTTGGAGCAGGAGTGGCAGCAGGAAGAACAGGGGGAGGAGAGAGGCGTGAGGGACAGAGGGTGAGTCAAGGCAGGGTGCTTTGTGTGTGGGCTGTGGGTGTGTGCTAGCATACATGTAGTTAAGTAGCAGCAGGAAGGGCAGGGGGAGGGTGTGAGAGGGACAGGGGGTGAGTCGAGGTAGGGGTGGGCTTGTGTTGAGAGTGTGCTTGTGTGTATGTGTTTAGTGTGTGCCGGTATGAACATAATCAAGCAGCAGCAGTTGTGTATGTGTTTACGCACCTGTGTGTGTACGTGCCTTTGCGCAGCGAGAGTGAGTGTCCAATGGGTGGGTCAAGGTGCTGATGCTGTGTCTTGCAAAATGGACAAGAGCACTGTCTTCTTGTGGGGACAGTTATGGCGTGCACAAATGTGGGGAGTGTGTGTGTGCCTGTATGGGTGACGGTGTGTTTGTGTGCGGGGAGTGTGTGTATTTGTGTGTGTGTGTGCCTGCTTCCACTGCGTGTGGCATCACTTGCACCTTACAAGACTTGAAAAAGAAGGGGGGCCACGCACAAGACGGTCGACATGTTTGGTGGGCTGGTTCCACCTCCACTCATGTTTGTGCAACCATTACAAACAGTTGCACGCACATTATGCATTATGCCGTGCCACCCTGTAGACGCATGCAAACAAGCACACATACGCACACACACAAGCACACATACGCACACGCACACACACACACACACACACGTACATACACACGCATACACGTAGAGCACTCTCACAAATACACACGTAACACATAGCTTATGACCACACGCAAACATACAGACACTGACAAATAATCAACTGCATGCAGTATCACCCTGCAAAGCCCCCTGCCAGGTGGCTGATGTCGGCCCCAGCAGCAGTTGTGACCTGCCAGTCAAAGCAAACACGCACACACAGACACTGAAAAGATAAACACACACGCCCATGAACACACACGCACATGATCCCGCACACACAGCGTCGCCTTGCCAAGCCCCCTGCTCTCTGTCAAGTGGCTGAAGTCGGCCCCAGCAGCAGTTGTGACATGCCAGTCAATGGCGACCAACTGCAGTGGGCTGTACGTGAGGGCGACGAGGGTGGTGACGAGCAGCTCAGCAGCAGCAGCAGCAGCAGCGTGCACAGCGCAGCACACAAGGGAGGGATGCTGCTAGGGACAGCAGCAGCAAAAGGCTCTCCAACCCCCCGGCCCCCTAGTCCGGGCTTGGTTGTGGATCCAGAGGAGGTCAGGAAGGCCTGGTTTGATGGAAGTGGGGGTGGGGGTGGTGACTGTGTGGTGCTAAGCAGTGGGCAGGTGAAATTGCCAGGTTTGGATGGGGAGGGGGGGGGGCGGGTGACGCGGAGCTTTGGGGACGACCCCGCTCTTGTGCGTGAGAGTGAGAGCAAGGGGTACAAGGAGGGTGAGTTTTTTCTCCGTTTAACGCATGTGTATACAGTTGTCTGTGTGTGTGCGTGCGCGTGTGCAAGTGCAGCTGCAAGGGTGGTATAAGAATGACGCAGGAAAATCCATCCACATCAGAGGCTCATTGCTGAAGAGCTCCGTACATGCATACCCCCACCACACACCACGCATACACATTTGTGTGTGCGCACATGCGTGCACACACATACATACACATATGCGTACACACATACACACAACCGCACACACACACACAACCCGTGTTGCAGGCCCCCCACAGCAGTGTCACTTCACCAACCTTCAAAGCATGCAGCACAGCTCCTTGGCCTCCCGCAGCTCGCTGGTGAGTCATTCTGCCACGCCACGCCCCTCGGCACGTCGTAATGGCGCGTGTACAGTGCACGTTGTAATGGCGCGTGTACAGTGCACGTCGTAATGGCGCGTGTGCAGTGCACGTCGTAATGGCGCGTGTACAGTGCAGTCGTGATGGCGCGTGTACAGTGCACGTCGTAATGGCGCGTGTGCAGTGCACGTCGTAATGGCGCGTGTACAGAGCACGTCGTAATGGCGCGTGTACAGTGCACGTCGTAATGGCGCGTGTACAGTGCACGTCGTAATGGCGCGTGTACAGTGCACGTCGTAATGGCGCGTGTGCAGTGCAGCCTCAATTAGTAGTGCTGGTACCCGACGCCTTTTGTGGAAGTGGCCTCGCGCTCTCACACCCATGTGTTCCCTGCCCTGCTGCCGGGAATGGGTGCTGCTTGCAGCGTTGGGCCTCATCATGTGTGTGCGTGTGCGCAACACGCAGCTCTATCTTTGTCTAGTTGTTTAGCGTGTTGCAACCTGCGCTGGCCCCACCTGCTTACGCTTTTCACGAGATGCACATGCCACAGCTCTTACACAGGCCTTGTACAGAGTTCACAGAGTTTACAAACACAGGCTTTGTACATAATATATATACCGTAGGTCAGGTCAGCCATTCCTGCTCTAAACGTTTTGCCCCAAAGCCGAAATGTACATTTAAGTATCCAGGACCCTTAAGAGACATAGCTAAGCACCCCTGCATACTCAGTTTGTGGCGGGAGGTGCCCAGGTGGGCAGGGTGGAAACCCATCAGAAAGTGATTTCCAAAAGCTCCCCTCTGGTGCCAGCAACTTACCAGGGGTGTTTGCAATATTATTGGGGACATTTTGGTGAAGGTCCGGGGGTCTGGGGTGGGGGTCCGATTTTGACCCGGTTTTGGCAGGGAAATGGCACATTGAATCGAGAGTCTGGACGTTGGCAGAATGCCCAGCTGAATTGTGCAACGATGAAATAATAATTAAATAAATATGGTGCGCTGGCATCTTTTTGCTTGCACGGAGCTGGGAGAACCAGCTGTCGTTTGGGACAGATGAGGCTCGAACAGAGCACTCAGGGCACCAAGTGAGCTTTCAGCGCACCATTCATGCAAAATGGTCATAGCTCAATGCTTACTGGGTGCATGGTGGCAGTAGAGCAGAGCAGGGAAAGTTTAAGAACTTTGAAAATCTCAGCTGTCGCTGCCCACCACGGCCTAACCTCAGCATTCCAAACCATAAAACTTGACAGGGCGTGCCCTGGGAGCATTTCGAAGGGTTCTCGACACTCAGGTGATGGCCAGAAAGCTTGTTTCCAGGGTTCCAGAAATGCACCATTTTTGCCCAGCAAACAGGCCCACGCACTGTCCTTTAGGGGCAAAATTTTAACACCTCTTTTGTTGCTGTAATGGGTATGGTTTGACCCTAAACCTATCTGGGAACAAAATATTTGGTGAAATTCACAAAACCCGCATTTCTACACCCATACACCACCTTTCTGGCAGGGAAATGGCACAAATCCAGCCCCCCATTATCATCCTTGACCCCGAACTCGTTAATTTTTATGCAGAAGTGTTACGTTTATGTATAGGAACCATTGGGTGACCTCAGATGTGCAATTCAGGAAAGGAGCATCAAATCCACCTTTTTGGGTGGGGCTTGGCTGAGCTGAATGCAGCTTCACGATCGCTTTGGAAAATAATTATTGTGCCAAACCAGATTTGAAGTGAAAATTTTATATTATTAGTGGCAATATTATTAGTGTGCTTTTTTAAAATGAGCCCCAGCGTGCCATTGGCCCTATTCTTGAAGCCCCTGTCCCCAGCTGAGAGACTGGCTGCTCAGAGACCATGAGAAGCTGCAGAGGGAGAGGCAGCTCAGGATCTGGTTGAGGAAACAAGAGGCAAAGGCAAGGGGCGAGGCTGTGATGACGAGGCCTGTGGGGCGCCCATGCATGCAGCTACAAGCCTCCTCCTCTCACAGCCCCTTCAGGCCCTTCCTCTCAAGCATCCACACAGGATTAGTGAAGATGGCAAGTGGGTAAGGGAGGGTTGCTTCTCTGATTCAGGGAAGCACAATGTGCAAGCACTCAAAAGGCTGTCGTTCTCCCCATTTCAGCCAATGAGCAGTCTGCCCAGCTGCCTGCACAGCAGCAGCAGCAGCAGCAG
>Ga0307947_1000258_pt1:30000-34925 | contig 34925 bp, 39 predicted proteins | sample OrgLakmetagen232_FD_201840 | JGI IMG/M metagenome (GOLD analysis project Ga0307947, IMG submission 201840) | Saline water microbial communities from Organic Lake, Antarctica - #232 | ecosystem: Environmental > Aquatic > Non-marine Saline and Alkaline > Saline | place: Antarctica...
GTACAAGCATAAGTGTTAGTTAAAACAGCAATGTGTGCTCATGCATAGAGGGTTGAGCTGCTTTATCCATTAATGGATGGAACACAATGCAAGAACTGTGCTGCACGAGTTTTTAGTTGCAGCAAAGTTTTAAATACTGCGTTATTGTGTGATTAATCTGATTTAAGCCGCCTTGCCTTTTGCCATTTAATAGAGCACGTTCGTGCGATTAAGTGTGTGTATTAAGCTCATACTCCATCTAGGAATAGTAGAACGCTTTTGGTACCACGCTTCCTCCGTTGCTTGATCCTTCTCTATTAGTTTCAGGAAAAAAGAAGCCATAGGTGAGAGAGTGTGGGTAAGATGAGCGACCAGAGTCTGCGTGCTCTGCCCCTTTGGATTGTTTGAAGAAGAGCAGCTTAAGATAGCAATAACACCGGCGGAAAGACGACATTACATTTTCAATTAACTAACGTCTGCATGTAACTAACATTCATTTTCTCGTTTGCCTGTTAGTGCACGTTGCTTTTCCTCAAAGGATGAGGGTGAGCTTTCTTCTTTTACCACTTGTTATCTGTGCTGACAGGATGTAGATTTAACGTCTGCGTTTTTCCCTAGATAGCACATCCTTTCTATTACTGACATTTGCTAATTTATGTAACGCAATGGATTGCCAAAAGCACGCACAAGTAAGAAAGAAAGGGCGAGCGCAACAAATTTGCTCTTGTGGAAGACGGAAAAAGTGCAGGTTGGTTCTCTCTACCAGCAGAGTGAAACCCAGGACTTGATCCCCCTGGACTTTCTGGCAGACTCAGCTGACTGCTCTTACAGAGTTTACAGAGTATACAGATAAAGCCATCAGTCAAAACGCACGACTGCTAGGCTGCTGTAAAATATGTATCGTGAGAATTGTTGTTGTAGCTAGCACCAGACTTGTAGCACCTGCCTACAGAAAACACCCTTTGAAAGGGAAAAAAGGCACAACGCTGTTTGTGACGTTAAAGCACTGATAAAACCAGTGAAGTCAAGCAAGCATCTGCCAGGACCAACCGACCGCATGAAATTTAAGAGGGGGTTAATCCTCAAGTGATAAAACCAGTGAAATCAAGCAAGCATCTTCCAGAATGAGGGAGGCAAATATTATCATACTTAAAACTCTGATTGCTCTTAACGATTCATAGCGGTGCAAGTCCAGGGTGCAAGTCCACACACAAACTCGCAAGCAAATGCATTCATACTATGATAGACGCCCCTACCGGCAAGCTCGCCCCAAAAGGCATCCACGAAGCATGTACCAAACTAGATCTGCCAGAGAATTTTAATAGAAAGAAGAGGGCTGCCATTTTCCCAAAGATGGTTATGATGGTTACAATAGGGGACGACCTTCAGCCAGGTAATTTGGCCGGTCGGCTGCTGACTAGTTTCGGCCAGCCACAAATAAATCCATTAACTCAGAAAGAAAGAGAAAAGCTCAGAGGCTAATGTTCTGCTGAGAAAGGAAAGTATAAACAAGCTGGTTGTTGCAGCAAAAAGGGTTCAACTCAATTGGGCTGCTGAAAACTCCTCAAAAAAAGATGTAAATTATGAAAAGGAGAAAGTTTCCTCTGCTCACAAACCCGATGGCCTTGGCAAAATAAAAGAGCATGCACCTCGTTCTGAAAATGTTAATCTTCACCAGGACATTGGTCACATACACGAGGACCACCTTCATGCCACGCTGCTGCCTCAACTTTCAAAGTATGCGCACGCAAGCGGAGTCTACTTACATTGCGCATAACATGTTTGGAGAGATCAAGATGGAGATACTGTGGTACATTAATTTGCATACGCTCATTTCTAGAAAAAGGAATGGCAAACCAAGAATTATAGGTGGCCAGTTTGTTGTTGTGCGTGTTAGGGTCCACCAACTCAGCGTCTTTCCAAACACCTCTCATCCTATGCTCCAAATCTGCAGTAAACTCTTGCATGGGAATAGCACGCCCAGTTTGAACAGCTCGTACATACAGCTCACGCCCACGCAGTCCTTGAAAAGCGCTCAGCAATTGAGCTGTCCAGCCGGCACTTAAACGAGGCTGTAAATTGAGATCAGCCTGGACTACCCTTCGCAAAGTGTCACTATTGGTATTAAGCATACTATTGAAAAGCTTGACAGCTGACCAAAACCAGTAGAACTGCAACGGCTCGTGTCCACATTCTCGAAGTACAGCCCAGTTTCACACCCCACGTGCCCTTCAGAGAATGCAAATGAAGCGTAGACAGCGAGCTAGAGAACTCCCTGCCTGCCTGCAAAAAACCAGTACCCCATACTTGACTACCATACATGCCAGCAGGAATAACATACGTCTTAGCGAGCCACAAAGAAGTGTGCGGCCTGTCTGCCAAAGCGTGTTCACGCACAACTCTACGTATCCTACAGGCAGAGGCGAGAAAAGGACGGGACGCGTGTTTAACAGACTTAGCCATGTTCAAGGTCCTGTAGAAAACCATGCCCAGATACCTAATAGAATGTTTGTGATGAAGGCGAATAATTCCCTAACAGATGACCCAAGGTTGACAAAAAAAGGCCTTCAGTCAAAAAGTATGACTGCTCGCCTATTCATAGTAAAATAAGTTATTGAAAGAAAAGAGGAGTTTGTTGTTATGGTGCAAAAAAGCAGACCTGCTTTTGAAAAAAACAACACGTATTTTCTGCGGAAGAGAACGTGTTCTTCATCCTGGACATCATCATCAGCCTCACACAAGTCACAAATGGGGGAAGAGGTGAAATCTCAAGTTGCCGTCTCAAAGTGAAGGGTGTGAACACGAAGTATGAACGAGCCATACTGTGCATGACATCTTGAGGAAGGTCAATGAACATGTATCTGGCAGACTGTAAGGAGAATGGGTAACCAGAGACCATCCTTCAAGCAGGAGCCTCCGTTACTCTCCACATCATCCTTTTGGGTGTGGGTGGCACCATCTACAACACTCACACGCTGGAGCCTTTTAAGGAGCTGGGTCTTGATTCTCAAAGATTTAAGAAACTTGCTTCCAAGCTTCATGTTCATTCTGTCAATTACGCTGCCTAACTTGTCCATACCAGACGTGCCCTTTCCAGCACTATTATCACCTCTCATCAGGAGACGGTTTCAGGTCAAGCCTGCAACCCTCCTGATCCCCATTAATCCTTTTCTTTTTCTTTTGGTGGAGAAGTTTTACGGTACCCATTTCCAAAGTGGCTCATTTTCCTTAATAAATGTGGGGAGTAGTTTTTCACTGCCTGCGTAGTTATTTCTTTTTTGTGGTAGCACTGATCTGATAAAATAATTCACGTGAAATTTGATAGGCCTTTTGCGACCACCACGGAGTGTTGCCCGCTTGTCCTGTCAGGATAAAAGACGTTTCTCCCAATCATTCTGACAGGAGTAATTGCTACCGCCGACCATGATTGACATGTTTCAATAATCCTTAAAAATTACACAAAAGTATTCGCGCCATTTTGTAAAACAATGTCTGCCAATCTCTCCTGTAACTGTTTAACGGCACAAGGCAAAGCATTGTAGGCCACCTTGCTCATTTTACCACACATACGTGCATGCATGTAGGTTCACAAGCACTACTATTCTGTTCCTGTGCACACGGATTGGACACTTTCCGGGGGTATGCTTCACATTTGCGTAGCTAGGTCGTGTACGAATGAGTAAGTTTCGGTTTTACTCTCGATTTATCTAAGATGAAACCAAGCGGGACGGGACAGGCAAGCTCTGAAGCTCAAGCAGACAGCTATTCACAGTGTTTTTACATTGTCTACCATTATTGATATGCAATCGTTCAAAAAATCAAAAGATAGCAGTTAAAAAAAGATTGCGCCTCACACATCCAAAGCCAGTACCTCCCCTCTTTTGCGACAGATTAAATATAAAACAAGAAATATTCCAGGGGGGTAGCGGGGCGGAAAGAGGCTTGTTTCATGAGTGCACCTTTCAACAGGGCGGGACGGCACTCATGAAACAAGGCTCTTCCCGCCCCTCTACCCCCCTAGAATATTTCCTATTTTCTACTTAACCCATTGCGAAAGACGGGAGGTGCTGGCTTTGCCTGAGGCGCAATCTTTTTCTGGTATTTTTTGACCAACCGAGAAACATAGATTGCATATCGCTAATCAACGTTTCATAATGTCAAATATTAATGCTCGAATTGTCGTGCATAACGAGGTGACACCTGAATTCTGTTAGTGTGCCTAGTAGGGGCGATAATCATTAATTATTAATATAAATTTCCGCATTCATAAGCAAGGATTTAACACCGGTGCGTGCGAGCACAAATTTCACACACCGCGCATCAAGCGTTTGTGCATTCAGATGCATGCATTCAGACCTAGCTTCATGCGTGCACAAACAAAAGGGAGATTCACACAGTGCAAACATGCCTCATCGATGCAAGCAACCTGCCTTTGCCCCACTATCGACACGCTGCTGGAATGAACAGCCATCACCTTATCTGGCAAAAACATGCACACGAGCACGCTTGGTCCTCCACAACCTACGTGCCCTGATAGCATAGCATAGCCCGAGGCAGCCACGCATTTACATGCACATAACTACTGCTCTTCTCTGCCTCCTTCCTGCAGACACGTGTGCCTTTGAAGATGATGCACAAGGCATCAGCAGCATGCCTGCTTATATGCCTATGCACCACGCTTGCTTCTGCCTCGTATAATCAAGGTGCGTTCAGGAGCAGAGTATGCGGTTGCGGGGAAAAACGAGGCAAGCTGTTTGTATTGCCTCGGAAGGTTGAATTTGGATTGTATCATAAAGCACTAATACACGTTGCCAAATGAAATGAAACTAGCCCACAACACAAGTACCTACACTCAGTCTGCCCAAACGCTGACCCAATATTGCTGTAGGACATTGAAATTGTGATGCGCGTAGCGTGAAGGCTTTGAATATAATCTGATTTGGTGG
>Ga0307947_1000260_pt1 | contig 34758 bp, 32 predicted proteins | sample OrgLakmetagen232_FD_201840 | JGI IMG/M metagenome (GOLD analysis project Ga0307947, IMG submission 201840) | Saline water microbial communities from Organic Lake, Antarctica - #232 | ecosystem: Environmental > Aquatic > Non-marine Saline and Alkaline > Saline | place: Antarctica: Organic Lake...
TGTCACCGATGACCAGGCCGGGCTGGGCTCGCTGGAGCAGGGCTCTATTGAGTCTTCCAACGTGGAAGTGGTGGAAGAGCTGGTGAATATGATTACCACCCAGCGCGCCTATGAAATGAACTCGAAAGTAGTATCGACTGTTGACCAGATGCTGCAGTTCATCACCAACAATATTGGTTAATGCCGGTTGTTGCCGGCCAGAGGTTTCGCTATGACAGCTAACGCCGTTTTTTTACAGTTCCGCCGCAGCGCCAGCGTTGCGTTGGTTCTGGTGCTGGCGGTGCTTCAGGGTTGCGCTGCCATGAGCCGGCCCCGCGCCATGCCGGATGACCCGGAATACGCTCCGGTGCGGGCCCAGGCGATGATGCAGCGCGATCTCGAAACCGGTTCTATTTACCAGGTTAGCCGCAATTACAATTTTTACGGCGACACAGTAGCGCTCAATGTGGGCGATGTGCTTACGGTTACCTTGGACGAGTCTACCCGCGCCAGTAAAAACGCGGAAACCAGTATCTCGAAAGACAGTGACATCAGCCTGGCCGGCAGCATCACCGTAACGGTCACCGAAGTATTGCCTAACGGTGTGTTGCGCATTCGTGGCGAGAAGTGGCTGTCGCTGACCAATGGCGAAGAATACATTCGCCTGACAGGATTGGTGCGGCCTCAAGATATCAAGCCGGACAATACTCTGGCGTCTAACCGCATTGCCGATGCCCGCATTGCTTACGGTGGCACGGGTGATTTTGACCAAGCCAACCAGATGGGATGGATGGGGCGTTTCTTCAACAGCGAATGGTGGCTTCGCCGGTGATGGCGGACAGGCTTAAGGATTTGGCCCGCATCAAAGGCGTGCGTGACAACCAACTGGTGGGTTATGGCCTGGTGGTTGGCTTGGCCGGCAGCGGCGACAAAGCGCCATTTACCAACCAGACCTTCCGTAACATGATGAACCAGTTTGGCGTCACTCTGCCGGAAGGCGTTGATCCAAAACTGGCGAACGTTGCTGCGGTGACGGTGAACGCTACCATTCCACCGTTTGCCAAGCCCGGTCAGCAAATCGACATTACCGTGTCGTCTATCGGCAACGCCAAAAGCTTGCGCGGCGGCACCCTGCTGATGACCACGCTGAAAGGCGCTGATGGCAACGTGTATGCGCTTGCGCAAGGTAGCCTGATTGTCGGTGGCTTTGGCGCTGAAGGGCTGGACGGCTCGCGCATTACCGTTAACATTCCCAGCGCCGGCCGCATCCCCAACGGCGCCACCGTCGAGCGCGAAGTGGCTTCGCCGTTTAACCGGGGCGATACCGTTACGTTTAATCTGTTGCGCTCAGACTTCACCACCGCCCGTCGGGTTGTTGAAGCCATCAACGGCAACCTGGGCCCGGATATGGCTTACGCCCACGGCAACCTGACGGTGATTATTCAGGAAAACCCCAATGCGGTGCAGCCTAATCCGTTAGCGGCTGGCAACACCGAAGTGGTGCAAGACACTCAGATTGCGGTGACCGAAGACCCGGCTCGCATGTTCAAGTTTGGCCCTGCGGTCACCTTGAACGAGATAGTTCAGGCGGTAAACCAGGTGGGTGCGGCTCCGGGCGACGTAATGGCGGTACTGGAAGCATTAAAACAGGCCGGTGCACTGCGCGCCGAGCTGATTGTTATCTAGAGTAGTAGGGGCAGAACGATGCAGGACTACCGGATTCAACAGGCCAATGTCTACACCGACTTCGAAGGCCTGAACGCGCTGAAAACCCAGGCCCGTACCGACAAGGAGTCGGCGCTGCGGGAAGTGGCGCGGCAATTTGAAAGCTTGTTTCTGGCGGAAATGCTCAAGTCTATGCGCAAAGCCGGTGATGTGATGGCGGAGGGCAACTACCTGAACACCAACGAGAGCCAGGCTTATCGGGATATGTTCGACAATCAGATAAGTCTGTCGATGGCTGGCAACCAGGGTACCGGCCTGGCGGACGCTTTGGTGCGCCAGCTCAGCCCGCGCGCTTTGAATCTCCGGAACAGTTCGTGCAGACCCTGCTGCCCATGGCGCAACGCATCGCCAAAGACAGCGGCATTAACCCACGGTTTATGGTGGCCCAGGCCGCGCTTGAAACCGGTTGGGGCAAACACATGATTGAAGGTAAGGGCGACAGCCCCAGCCCCGTCCCCAGCTACAATCTGTTTGGCATAAAGGCCGACCATCCCCGGCAGGGTGATTCGGTTGCCATTACCACCACTGAATTCCGCGAAGGCGTACCGATGAAAGAGCAAGCGGAGTTCCGTGCCTATGCTGATTACGAAGCCAGTTTGCGGGACTACGTTGATTTTCTGGAATCTAACCCGCGCTATCGGGACGTGTTGGCCGTGGCGGACAAACCAGCCCAGTTTGCTGAAAAACTGCAGCAGGCCGGTTACGCCACCGATCCGAATTACGCTGAGAAAATTCGCAGCATCATGAACCGGGATTCTCTGATGACGGTTTCCATGGGCCAAGCTGAGGCCGGGGAGTAAACGCAATGGCAGGATTACTGGGCATTGGCTTAAGCGGCATACTTGGGCACCAGGCTGCGCTGAACACCACCGCTAATAACATCACCAACGCCAACACACCGGGCTATAGCCGCCAGGAGGTGCAGTTTGGCGTTCAGACACCGCAGCGCACCGGCGCCGGCAGTATTGGCACCGGCGTCAATGTGGAAAACATTCGCCGCCTGGCAAACGAATACCTGACGCAGCAAATCCGTGAGGATTCCAGCCTTGAGGGTGAGCAAAGAACCCTGAACAACGAGCTAAGCCGGTTGGATAACCTGCTGGGTGGCGAGTCTACGGGCCTCAGTAAGGTCTTGAACAACTGTTTTGCCAGTCTGCAGAACGCCGCTGAAGACCCTACTTCATTGCCCCAGCGCCAGCTTGTAATAAGTGAAGGCCAGCAAGTGGTAAACCGCTTTTCTGCGCTCAATGAAAAGTTCATTCAGCAGCGCGAATCGGTCAAAACCCAGATGCAGCAGGGCGCTAAAGACGCCAACGCGCTGATTGCCAGTATTGCCGATCTGAACTCGGCGATAGCCCAATCCCCCGGCCTTGCCCAGGGCAGAATGCCCAACGATCTTCTGGACCAGCGTGATGAAAAACTACGCCAGCTGTCGGAATTGGTCAGTATTAAAGTAAGCCCAACCGAAGGCGCGCAGGTGAATGTCACCCTGAACAACGGCCAGGGCCTGGTTATAGGCAACATCGCTGCCGAACTGGGCACTCGCCGCAGTGCCTCTGACCCTTTAATGCTGGAGTTTACGCTGGGCAGCAGTGGCCGGATTGCCAACGTTGACAGCCAGATTGACGGTGGAAAGCTGGGCGGCCTGCGCCACTTTCAGCAGCAGGCCCTAGCGCCGGCGTTTGACGAGCTTGGCCGTATTGCCATTGCGCTGGCCGATACCATGAACAGCCAGCACCAGATTGGTATGGATTTAGAAGGTGAGTTGGGAGGGTTGTTTTTTAAGGACTTTAATAGTGAGGCTTTGCAAACTAGTCGGGTGGCTCCGAACGCTAACAACTCTGAGAATCCTCTACCTCTTGGTAATCCCCAGCTGGCGGTAGAAATAACGGATAGCTCTATACTGGCTGCAGGCACTTGGAGTTTGAAGTTTGGCGCTGGCGACAGCTACGAACTGTTTAATGATCGTACCGGCGAAAAGGTCGCATATGGCGTTTTGTCGGTTGGCGTTCCCAGTAAGATTCCTGCGGACCCGGTCAACCCCGGTGATCCCGAGATAAACTTGGGCTTCACTATTAGCTATAGTGGCGGCGCTGTGGTTGATGGCGACCGCTTCGAGATTCAGCCCACGCGCAATGGGGCCGCTGACATTGCCATGCAGGTTCGGCGCGAAGAAGACCTGGCGTTTGCTAGCCCTGTGCGGGCAGCAAGTGGGGCAGATAACAAAGGTACTGGCGCTATCAGTCAGGGCACCATGTTGGGGGTGATTGACCCGATTATCGATTTGCCAATGAGAGTTGAATTTGTCGACGGTAGTAGTGGTGGGCTGGCATATACAGTTTTTAACTCAAGTAACATCCCCGTGATCAGTGCAGAACCATACATCGAAGGTCAGGGACTCTTTAGCGAAGACCCACTAAATACCCTCTACGAAGGCTTTCAGTTTAATTTCACTGGACAGCCCAAGGTGGGTGACAAATTTAATATTGAATTCAACGAAAACGGCGTATCTGACAACCGCAACGCCGAGTTTCTGGCGTCATTTGGCACAAAAAACACACTGAACAACGGCAGTCAGAGTTTCGCCGAGGGCTACGCCGGGCTGGTGGAAAATGTAGGTGTGCAAACCCGCCAGAGCCAGCTGGATCTGGAGGCAGGGAAAACCCTGCTTGAGCAGTCGTTCAATCAGCGCGAGTCTGTTTCCGGAGTGAATCTCGACCAGGAAGCCGGCAAATTAATTCAGTACCAGGCCGCTTACAACGCGTCGGCCAAGGTGATTACTGTTGCACAGGATCTGTTCAACACATTGCTGCAAACCTTCCGCTAAAGCGGGCAGGGTTCAAAAAGGTAATGCGAGATGATTAGAATATCTTCACAACAAATCTTTTCCGGCGGCATTAACCGGCTGCAGGATTTGAGTGCGCAGCTGAACAAAACCGATGAGCAGATTGCCACCGGTAAGCGCGTCAACCGGCCATCGGACGATCCGGTAGCGGCGGCGCGTATTTTAAAGCTGGACCAGGAAGTAAAACGCATCGAAACCTTCGAGCGCAACGCGCAACTGGCCAACAACCGGTTGGCGCAGGAGGAAAGCGCCCTCTCAAGCTCCCTGGACATTTTGCAGCGCGTGCGTGAGTTGACGGTGCAGGCAGGTAACGGCTCGCTGTCAGCCAACGATCGCCTGTCTGTCAGCTCGGAAATGAAAGAACGTCTGCAGCAGATGGCGCAAATGGCCAATACCCAGGACGCCTCTGGTGAATATATTTTTAGTGGTTTTCAGGGCGGCTCACCGGCCTATGCTAACGAAGCCGGTGGCTGGACGTATCAGGGCGACGAAGGGCAACGGATGCTGGAAATTGATGACGGCGTCACTGTGGCCATCAGCGATCATGGTAAAGGCATTTTTGACCGTATTCCTGCGACGGCGAGTGGGGCGCTAAACGTCCCTTCTCCTCCTCCAGTGACGCCTTCCGATGGGCGCATTAACAGTATTGGCGTGATTAATCGTTCGGATTTACAGGCTGGCGGTTTGGCATCTCTGGAGCTAACTATCTCAGCCCCAAATCAATTGCAGTATCTGGATAAGGATGGGGTTACCCAGTCTGTCGCCTTTGAACCCGGCGAGCCGGTCACGGTTAACGGTGTGCAGTTCACTCTGACGGATGCGGAGATAGGCGACGAATTCACTATCGAAACCAGCGAAAAGCAATCAGTCTTCAAAACCATAGAAAATCTGATCAGCGGCCTGGATAACCTGAGCAAAAGCGATGGCGCCGGTTCAGACGCCTACAACGATCTGATTGCCGGCTCTCTGGCCAACCTGGATAACGCCCAGGAAAGTTTTATTTTAAAGCAGACCGAACTGGGCGGGCGGATGAATTCGGTGGAATCCACTCAGGCGTTTCTGGACGATTCCGCGCTCTACAGCAAAGAGATTCGCTCCCAGCTGCAAGACATTGATTACGCAGAAGCCATCAGCACGTTGAGTTTTCAAAGCTTTGTATTGCAGGCGGCACAACAATCGTTTGCACGGGTATCTCAGCTGTCGTTGTTTGATCGTTTGTAAATTATTGCCAGAGCAGGGCAATTGTTCTGCTTTTGTTATTGATTTCAGGCTCAGCGTCAGTATACTTGCCCCTCTTCTCACGGCGGCGTGGTGGAATTGGTAGACACGACGGATTCAAAATCCGTTGCTAGTAATAGTGTGGCGGTTCGAGTCCGCCCGCCGCTACCATATATTTATAAGCCGCACCCTGCGGTTTCGTGCATAGTCCTTTTCATGAATGTCTCCGATTTTCATTTTGACTTACCGGATGAGCTGATTGCCCGCTATCCGTTGAGTGAACGCTCTGCTTCCCGTCTGTTTTGCCTTGATGGCTTGTCTGGCGATATTAATCATCGCCGTTTCACAGACCTCCCTGACCTTCTGCAGCCCGGTGATTTGCTGGTGTTCAACAACACCAAAGTGATTCCTGCGCGCCTGTTTGGGAAAAAAGAAACCGGCGGCGCGGTAGAAATTCTGGTGGAGCGCATTACCGGCGAGCAGCAGATGCTGGCCCACGTGCGCGCGTCCAAATCCCCCAAGCCCGGGCAACAGGTATTGTTGGAAGATGGGACTGCGTTGAACGTTATCGCCCGCGCCGATGCTTTGTTCGAGTTGCAGGCCGACGGCAGTGAATCACTGCTGGATATTCTTGATCGTCTGGGCCATATGCCCCTGCCACCTTATATTGACCGTGCGGATGAAGCGTCTGACCGAGAGCGTTACCAGACCGTATATGCCCGCGAGGCCGGTGCGGTTGCCGCGCCAACCGCTGGCCTTCATTTTGATGAAGCGCTGCTGCAGAAGCTGACAGCTATGGGCGTAGAAGCTACATTTGTAACCCTGCATGTGGGTGCTGGCACCTTTCAGCCGGTGCGGGTAGACAAACTGGAAGACCACGTAATGCACCACGAGCTGGCTCATGTGCGCCAGGACACGGTAGATGCCGTGGCCCGCACCCGCGCCCGCGGCGGCCGCGTGATTGCCGTGGGCACCACCTCGGTGCGTTCGCTGGAATCCGCCAGTCATCAAGGTAACCTACGTCCGTTTGCCGGTGACACTGACATATTTATTTACCCCGGTTACAGCTTTCAGACCGTAGACGCACTGATTACCAATTTTCATTTACCCGAATCTACACTGATCATGCTGGTCAGCGCTTTTGCCGGTTACGAACACGTGATGGGCGCCTATAAAGAAGCCGTGCGCGAAGAGTATCGGTTTTTCAGCTATGGCGACGCCATGTTCATTACCGGACAAGTGCCCAGCCGTGGCATGCTGCAGCATTCTGCAACGGAGCCGCAGAGCGGCCCCGAAACACAAGAATCCCACGGAGAAACCCGGTGACTGACGCCTGTTTCATGAGTTTTGAAAAACTGGGTGAAGACGGTCGTGCGCGCCGTGGCCGCCTGACCTTTCCCCGCGGTGTGGTGGAAACGCCGGCGTTTATGCCCGTTGGCACCTACGGCACAGTGAAAGGCATGCTGCCCCGTGACATCAAGGAAATTGGCGCCCACATTATATTGGGTAATACCTTCCACCTGATGCTGCGCCCGGGCACCGAAGTGATCAAAGCCCACGGCGACCTGCACGATTTTACCCAGTGGCAGGGGCCAATTTTGACCGACTCCGGTGGCTTTCAGGTGTTTAGCTTGGGCGAAACCAGCAAAATTACCGAGCAGGGCGTGATTTTCCGCTCGCCGGTGGATGGCTCGCCGGTGGAGCTGAACCCGGAAATTGCGATGCAGGTGCAGCGCGATCTGGGTTCTGACATTGTTATGATTTTTGACGAATGCACGCCTTACCCGGCCACCGAAAAAGAAGCCAAAGATTCCATGGAGTTGTCTTTGCGCTGGGCGGCCCGCAGCAAGAATGCCCACGAGGGCAATCCGGCGGCGCTGTTCGGCATTGTGCAGGGCGGAATGTACGAAGGCCTGCGCCAGCAGTCCCTGGACGGCCTGACCAACATCGGTTTTGACGGTTACGCCATTGGCGGGCTGTCGGTGGGCGAGCCCAAAGATGACATGATTCGTATTCTGGACGACTTGCCACCAAAAATGCCGGCGGATAAACCCCGTTACCTGATGGGCGTAGGCCGCCCGGAGGATATAGTAGAAGCAGTGCGTCGCGGTGTGGATATGTTTGACTGCGTAATGCCTACCCGCAACGCCCGCAACGGGTATCTGTTTACCGCTACCGGCACTGTCAAGATTCGCAACGCTAAAAACCGCCACGACACCGCGCCACTGGATGACAGCTGTGACTGTTACACCTGCCAGAACTTTTCCAGAAGTTACCTGCATCATCTGGATAAGTGTGGAGAAATGCTTGGTTCGCAGCTGAACACCATCCACAATTTACGCTATTACCAGAACCTGATGAGTGGATTGCGTGGGGCCATTGAAGCAGGTACATTGTGCGACTTTGTAATCGAATTCTACGCTTTGCGCGGCGCAACCGTGCCCGAGCTAAGCGGCACCTGAACCTTTTATTCACACTTTATTATTTAATTAACGGAGAAAATGCATGAAATCGATCAAATTACTCGTTGCCGCACTGCTGGCACTGGTTCCTGCGCTGGCAATGGCGCAGGACGCAGCTGGCGGTAGTATGGGTGTTATGGGCCAGGTTATCTTTTTTGCCGGCTTTATTCTGATTTTTTACTTCCTTATCTGGCGTCCGCAGTCCAAGCGCGCTAAAGAGCACAAGTCATTGATGTCTGGCCTGAACAAAGGCGACGAAGTGGTTACCTCCGGCGGTATGGTAGGCAAGATCACTAAAGTGTCTGACGACTTTATTGTTCTGGAAGTGGCCGACAATGTTTCAGTTCGCATTCAAAAAGTAGCGGTTTCCGGTGCTTTGCCAAAAGGCTCGTTGAAAGATATCTGAGCCGCGCCAACGGACGTTCAGCCGGGCTTTTCAGCCCGGCTGGTTCTATCTGGCTGAAACACCACGGTCGGCGCCAGCCCGGCTTATAGGAACCCCATGCTTAACAAGTATCCGCTTTGGAAAAACCTCACTATCCTGGTTGCCCTGGCAATCGGCTTTATATACGCACTCCCCAATTTGTTCCCGGATGATTTTGCGGTTCAGGTTACCGGTGCCCGCAGCAGTACCGAAGTCGACGCACGCGTTCTGGAGCGTGCGGTGCAGGCTCTGGAAGCCCAGGGTATCGAGGTAAAAAGCAGCAGTTTGCAGGATCGTGACGCGCTTATTCGGGTGACCAGTGGCGAAGATCAGCTTCAGGCCCGCCCTGCAGTGCAAGCGGTACTGGGTAACGACTATCTGGTCGCGCTGAACATGGCTGCTTCTACTCCCGGCTGGCTACGCAGCTTGGGCGCCGGCCCCATGAAGCTGGGCCTGGATTTGCGCGGCGGCGTTCACTTCCTGCTGGAAGTGGATATGGAAACTGCGGTAAGTCAGCGTCTGGAAGCTTTATCCGGGCAGATTAAGCGTGAACTGCGTGAAGAACGCATTCGCTACCGTGGTGGCGAGTTAGAGGGGAGCGTGGAAGACGGTCAAGAAATTATTCTCAGTTTTCGTGATGACGAATCCCGCGCCGAGGCCTTCACCCTGATTCGCCGACAGTACCTTCAATTTTTAATGGATGAGCGCACCCGTGGCGACGAGCGCCTTATTGCGTTGACCCTGTCCGAAGCTGAAGTGCGGTCCATTCAGGAATACGCCCTTGAGCAGAACCTGACCACCATCCGTAACCGTGTGAACGAACTGGGTGTTGCCGAGCCGCTGGTTCAGCGCCAGGGTACCAGTCGCATCATCGTTGAATTGCCGGGTGTTCAGGATACCGCGCAAGCTAAACGCGTACTGGGTGCCACCGCGAATCTGGAATTCCGGATGGAAGCGCGGCCAGACACGCCAGCCGGGAGCGTAGAAACCTTCGGTTTTCGCGATACGCCCGAACGCACCGCACGCCTGGAGCGTGAGCTTATTGCCACGGGTAACAACGTAGCGAACGCCCAGCAGCAGTTCGATGAAAACGGCCAGCCACAAGTAAGCATTACTATGGACTCTGTAGGTGGCGATTTGATGAACCGCGCCACCCGCAACGCTGTTGGCCGGCGTATGGCGGTGCTGTTTATTGAGTTTCGCACCGAAACCGAAGACCGTATGGTTGACGGCGAAGTGGTCAGCGAAGAAAAGCGGGTAGTGGACAAAGGTATCATCAGCCTGGCAACGGTGCAGTCTGCACTGGGTGCGAGCTTCCGCATTACCGGTCTGGACTCGATTCCGGAAGCGTCAGAGCTGGCGCTGCTGCTGCGCGCCGGTGCATTGGCCGCGCCCATGTATTTTGTACAGGAGCGAACCATTGGCCCTAGCCTGGGTCAGAAAAATATCGACGCCGGTATGATGTCGGTATTGCTGGGCTTTGTGCTGGTGCTGATTTACATGGCGCTTTACTATCGCGGTTTCGGACTCGTTGCCAACGTATCGCTAACTCTGAACCTGATGTTGCTGATTGCCTGCATGTCGATTCTATCGGCTACGCTGACGTTGCCGGGTATCGCCGGTATCGTTCTAACAGTGGGTATGGCCGTGGACGCCAACGTATTGATATTTGAACGGATAAAGGAAGAGCTGAAAGCCGGCACTGCGCCGCAGCTGGCCATAAATTCCGGTTATTCGCGGGCTTTTGTATCCATTTTTGATGCAAACATTACAACCTTGCTGGTGGCGCTCATTCTGTTCGCTATGGGTTCCGGCCCGGTGAAAGGTTTCGCGATTACCTTAAGCCTGGGCATTATGACATCGATGTTTTCTGGCCTGATGGTCAGCCGCAGTATCGTCAATGTGGTTTATGGTGGCCGCAGGGTCGAAAAACTTTCGATCGGAGGGAAGCAGGCTAATGCATGACGCTCAGAAAAAACCGTTTGATTTTATGGGTTTCCGGAAGGTTGCTTCAATACTCTCGATTACTTTGATGGTGCTCGCCATCGGCCTATTGGCGGTGCGTGGGTTGAATTTTGGTATGGATTTCACCGGTGGCACCTCGGTGGAATTTGAATACCAGCAAGCGCCAGTTCTGGCTGAGATACGCACGGCGTTGAGTGACGCCGGCTATGACCAGTTTGTGGTGCAGAATTTCGGCTCTGACAAAACGGTGCTGGTGCGGCTGTCAGAGTCGGGTAACGATATGCTTGCGCAGGAGATCACTAGCACTTTAACCGTCGGTGGTGCTGATCTGAAACTGATCAGTTCGGAGTTTATCGGCTCCCAAGTGGGTGAAGAACTAAAAGAGGACAGCGGTTTGGGCATGCTGATCGCTCTGGTGGTGGTGCTAATTTACGTTGGAATGCGCTTTCAGTTCAAATTCGGTATTGCTGCCGTGGTTCCCCTGGCTCACGACGTTATCATTGTGTTGGGTATATTCTCGCTGTTTCAGTGGACCTTTGACCTTACGGTTCTGGCCGCCCTGTTGGCCATCATCGGCTACTCGCTGAACGACACAATCGTGGTGGCCGACCGTATCCGGGAAAACTTCCGCACCATGCGGGTAGGGGACTCATGGGAGGTAATCAACACCTCCATTCACCAGACCATCAGCCGTACCATCAATACTTCTGGTACCACACTGGTGGTGCTGATTGCGCTTTACGTGTTCGGCGGTGAGGCGATTAATAAATTTGCCCTGGCGCTGATCATCGGCGTAGTAGTGGGTACCTATTCATCCATATACGTATCGGCGAACCTGCTGATTGCGCTCGGCGTGTCTCGTGAAGACCTGATTCTTCCGGTGAAAGAAGGCGTTGTCGGCCAGGATGAAGACGAGAAACCGCCAGAATGGTTGAACCGTATGTAGCTCGTTTGGCAGTGGTATCGCAAGCATAAAAAAACCGCCAGTCCCTCGGGATTGGCGGTTTTTTTGTGCTTGCTTTGCTAACAAGGCAAGTGCGCTTTAGCGGGGCAAGCGGCCGCGGAACGGATGCAGTTCCTTCAGCAATTCACGAAACAGCTTGGGGTTAGCCACAATCAGCTGCTTGGCATTACTGGCCGACGGGTTGCCAGAGAAGTCCCCGGTCAGGGCGCCTGATTCCATCGCCAGGGCAACACCCAGGTCCATTTCGGCGCCTTCCGGACGAAAGGCAATCACTGCGTCCAGATGGCCGGCTGATACCCGTGCGATATCCAGCACTACGCACCCAGACGTACGGAAGATCCGTGAGTTGGCTGCCAGAACGGTGGCCATTTCGCCCCACAGTTGCGGGTTGTCGTCTTTACGGGCCTGGTCCAGAACGTTGGTAGCCAGCGCCGAGCTGGTTAGCTGACGCACTTCTGATACCCGCACCCGGCGGCTGTTCAGTGCGGCGCCGTGGCCACGGCTGGCCGAGTATTCTTCACCGGTGATTGGGTTAACAATCAGCAGGCTCTCAATCCGGTTGTTCTTTTTCTGGGCCAGTGCCAGAACAAATTCCGGAATACCTCGCAGAAAATTGTCGCGACCCAGAACCGGGAAGATGTGCCAGCTTTTGTCATAGGTGCCGGCATCTGCCTGGTTCAGGGGCGCAATGTGGTGGTCTTTGTAGGCTTTTTCGAGCTGCTCGACGAAATTATCGTAGATTGCCTGTTCGACGCGGTCCAGCTGATGCTCTCGCTCGCTGCTGTCTTTGTCGCTGGGTTCCTGGCGCTCGAAATGTGCTTTGAGATAGTCCGACCCCTGGCGCGCAACGCGCAGGGCCATTTTAATCGCTGGTTGCATCTGTGTGATCAACATCCGGGTGTATGAAGGCCGCGCATTGTATCAGTCGGTGTGCGCTTTGTCTGTTTTTAGACTCCGCACAAGCACGGATAATGGCCATTTGACAGATAGGTTGCCCGCCGGCTTTCGTCATTTATCTGTTATTATTGCCGCCTAATTTTGCTGACAGGCCTTTACCATGCACAAACCGTCCCGCCCGCTGGGCTCACCCGACACCTACAACGACCGAATCCGTATTGTTCTGGTGGAAACCTCCCACTCTGGCAACATTGGTGCGGTAGCGCGAGCCATGAAAAATATGGGGTTGGGAAATCTGTGGATGGTGAACCCGCGATCGTTCCCGGATGAAACCTCGTACGCTCGAGCCGCCGGAGCATCGGATGTTCTGGACACTGCAACCGTGGTGGGTAGCCTTGATGAAGCACTGGCAGATTGCGTGTTGGTGATGGGCACCAGCGCTCGCGGGCGCAAGGTACCCTGGCCAGTGATGCCGCCGGATCAGGCCGCAACTGCGGCAGCCAGTCATTGCGGCCAAGGCACAGTGGCACTGGTGTTCGGCCGGGAAAATCATGGGTTGAGTAACGACGAACTGCAACGTTGCCACTATCATATTCATATTCCGTCCAACCCGGATTACAGTTCTTTGAATCTGGCGATGGCGGTACAGGTGATGTGTTATGAATTGCGTATGAGTTATCTGAGGGGGCTTGAAGCTGATGCCCGGCGTCCCTACTTAGAGCCTATTGCGCAGCCAGGTGACGCCGGATGGGACGTTGCCCCGGCCAGCGCTGGCGATGTCGAAGGCTTTTTCGGCCATTTGCAGGAGGTGCTGGAAGAGATTCATTTCCATCGCCGGGAAAAGCCGCGCCAACTCATGGCGCGCCTGCGCAGGTTGTTTCAGCGGGCAAAAATGGACCAACAGGAAGTCAACATCTTAAGAGGTGTTTTGTCAGCCGTTCAAAAAACGGCAGGCGCCTCGGGAACCGAGCAATCAACCTCCGGCACCGGGCCACAAGCGCCGGAGCAGGACCAGGGCAAACGTCATGTTTAGACACTTAAGAGAAGATGTCAGCAGTGTGTTCCGCCGCGATCCCGCTGCGCGTAATACCTTTGAAGTTCTGACCAACTATCCTGGCCTACATGCACTCTTGCTGCATCGGGTGGCACACTGGTTATGGGGGGTTGGCCTGAAGTGGCTGGCTCGGACCCTTTCTACGCTTACGCGTTGGTTTACGGGCATTGAGATTCATCCCGGTGCCACCATTGGTCGGCGCTTTTTCATCGACCACGGTATGGGTGTGGTTATTGGTGAAACCACGGTCATTGGTGACGACGTTACGCTGTATCAAGGCGTTACCTTGGGCGGCACCAGTTGGAACAAAGGCAAGCGCCATCCCACCATTGGTGACGGGGTGGTCGTAGGCGCCGGAGCCAAAATATTGGGGCCCTTTGAAGTAGGCGCCGGTGCCAAAGTGGGTTCCAACTCCGTGGTCACAAAAGCGGTGCCAGCTGGCGCAACCGTTGTTGGCATACCGGGCCGCGTGATTGAAAAAGACAAAGACGACCGAAGCTCGCGGCGCCGGGAAATGGAAGAGCGCATGGGCTTTGACGCCTATGGCGTTACCGAAGAAATGCCAGACCCCCTGGCGCGGGCAATGCGTTCGCTGCTAGATCACATGCACGCGGTAGACGATCGCATGGAAATAATGTGCAAAGCCTTGCGCAAGGTAAGCGCCGACTATCCGAACGGCGATTTGCCGGTGCTGTCAGAGGACGATTTTGATTGCCTGCGCGATACCGACAGCGACGCCTCGCGCAAAAAAACCCGCGAAGACGCAAAAGTGGTTGCAGCGGCGGCGGTTGAGCCGATCACCAAAGTGGATGCTATAGACAGTGCGAAGGAGTGTGTGAAAGAGAGTGTGAAAGAAAGTGTGAAAGAGAGTGCCAAAGAAAGTACCAAAGAGAGTACTGAACAGGGTGCACAAAAGGGTGCTGAAGAGAACGCTTCAAAGATTTCCGAAGACGGCGGCAGGAAGAATGCAAGCGAGCCCGCCAGGGATAGTGGCTGAATACTTGACTGAATTAGTAGGTCAATTCATACTCGAGTTGGCGAATAGAGGTCAATTTCCATCGCGGGGCGGAGTTTATGAAGTTGACAACAAAAGGCCGGTACGCGGTAACCGCTATGCTGGACCTTGCACTGCACGGTGACCATGGGCCGGTTACGCTTGCTGACATATCAGCCCGCCAGGAAATATCCCTGTCGTACCTCGAACAATTATTTTCGCGGCTGCGGCGGAGGCAGCTGGTGGCCAGCATTCGCGGCCCGGGTGGAGGCTACCGCTTGAGTCGCGGCGCCGATGCCATCTTTATATCAGAGGTAGTAGATGCTGTCAGCGAGTCACTTGATACCACACGCTGCGGCAATAAGGGCGATTGTCAGAGCGGTGAGAAATGCCTGACGCATCACTTGTGGTCTGACCTAAGCGAGCAGATTCATCAGTTTCTGGATAACATTAGCCTGAGCGACCTGATGAAAAAACGAGAAATCCGCCAGGTGGCGGACCGCCAGAATCTGCGCCAGAGCGATGCAGGTTTTGAAACGATTAACACCCGGCTGCTGAGCGAACAGGCGCCGGTTTAAGTCTGGTTTCTGACGCCATGAAAAAACCCGTTTACCTCGATTATGCGGCCACTACGCCCGCAGATGTTGCTGTTGCCGAAGAAATGATGCGCCACCTGACATTGGATGGTGCTTTTGGTAACCCGGCCTCGCGTACCCATGGTTATGGTTGGCAGGCCGAAGCGGCCGTAGAAACTGCACGCCGCCAAGTGGCCACATTGATCAACGCCGATCCCCGCGAAATTGTATGGACCTCCGGTGCTACCGAGTCTGACAACCTGGCGATCAAGGGCGCGGTGGCCGGGCATGATGCTCCCCACATCATTACCTCTATGATTGAACACAAAGCCGTTCTGGATACTTGTGGCTGGCTGCAGGAGCAGGGTGTGAGCGTTACCTGGCTGAAACCCGATGCCTGCGGGCGTATTCATGTCGGGCAGGTGGTCGAGGCGCTCAGGCCAGAGACCGTGTTGGTGAGCCTGATGCTGGTAAACAATGAATTGGGCAGTATTAGTGACATTGCGGCTATTGGCGCCGAGCTGCGTCCCCGCGGGGTACTTTTTCACGTTGATGCGGCTCAGGCTCCCGGAAAAATACCGGTGGATGTAAAGGCCTTGAACGCTGACCTGCTGTCACTGTCGGCGCATAAGGTTTATGGCCCCAAAGGGATAGGCGCGCTTTACGTGCGCCGCTCGCCGGACGTGCGTATTCAAGCGCAGATTCACGGTGGCGGTCACGAACGCGGAATGCGCTCTGGCACCCTGCCGGCCCATCAGATTGTGGGTATGGGTAAAGCGTTTGAGTTGGCCGCAGACAACCTTGCCGCCGACAGTGCCAGGCTGGAACAGCTGCGTATGCGTTTTCTGGGGGCGCTGGCCGAGCTTGAAGGGGTCTCCCTTAACGGGTGTCTCAATAGCCGTCTTAACGGCGATGAAATTGGTGATGACCCCAGCTTGCGAGTGCCTGGAATTATTAATTTGTCGTTTGCGGGCGTTGATGCAGAAACCCTGATGCTGGCCCTGCGTGAATTGGCGGTGTCTTCTGGTTCGGCCTGTGCATCGGCGACCATGGAGCCGTCTTATGTGTTGCGCGGTATCGGGCTAGACGATAAGCAGGCTCACTGTGCGCTTCGGTTTTCATTTGGCCGGTATACCAGCGGCGAGGAAGTAGACTTTGCGGCGGCGCAAATTATTGATGTTGTTGGCCGGCTGCGGTCTGCGCGGTAGGCACCGGCCCCGTGACTGCGTATAATTGCAGGCTCGTTTTTTACCCAACCTCTAATGGAGAATGACCATGGCAAACGAACGCACGCTGTCGATCATCAAGCCTGATGCCGTTGCAAAAAATGTAATCGGCAAAATCATCAGTCGTTTTGAAGATGCAGAGCTGCATGTTGTTGCAGCAAAGATGATGCACCTGAGCCAGGAACAGGCCGAAGGCTTTTACGCCGAGCACAAAGAGCGTCCGTTCTTTAACGATCTGGTTGCGTTTATGACGTCTGGCCCGGTGGTTGTTCAGGCTTTGGAAGGCGAAGGTGCCATTTTGAAAAACCGTGACTTGATGGGTGCTACCAACCCGAAGGACGCAGAAGCCGGCACTATCCGCGCCGACTTTGCGTCGTCTATTGATGCCAACGCGGTTCACGGTTCCGACTCGGCGGCTTCCGCCGAGCGCGAAATTGCTTATTTTTTCAATGATAACGAGATCTGCCCGCGCGGCTGATTTTGTACACCGGGGGCGGCGTTGCTGCCCCCGGATTGGTTATTTGATCGAGGTTATACAATGACAGCACCCGCTGAAAAAACAAATCTTCTGGGAATGCCCAAAGCCAAGCTTGAGGCTTATTTTGAGTCCCTGGGGGAAAAACGTTTTCGCGCTACCCAGGTGCTGCAATGGATTCACCAGCGTGGTGTAGGTGACTTCGATGAAATGACCAATATGAGCAAGCCCCTGCGAGACAAGCTCAAGCTGATTGCCGAAGTACGCGGCCCGGAAGTGGTCTACGACGAACTGGCCAAAGACGGCACCCGTAAATGGGTGATGCGAATGGACAACGGCAACAACGTCGAAACCGTACTGATACCCGACGGCGAGCGCGGTACCTTGTGCGTATCATCACAGATTGGTTGCAGTCTGGATTGCAGTTTTTGTTCAACGGGTAAAAGAGGCTTCAACCGCAACCTGACTTCTGCCGAGATTATTGGGCAGGTTTGGGCTGCGCGCAAAACGTTCATGCCTTATGCTCCGGGCCCGGACCGTCCGATTACCAACGTGGTGATGATGGGCATGGGCGAGCCCCTGTTGAACTTTGACAACGTTGTAGACGCCATGAACCTGATGATGGAAGACCTGGCCTACGGCATTTCCAAGCGCCGGGTAACCCTGAGCACGTCGGGCGTGGTTCCAGCGATCGACAAACTGGGTGAGGTTACCGATGTTTCATTGGCTATTTCTTTGCACGCAGCAAATGATGAATTGCGTAACCAATTGGTACCTATCAATAAAAAGTACCCAATAGCAGAGTTGCTTGCAGCTACCCACCGCTATTTAAGCCGTCTGCCAGACAAACGTAAGGCAACGATTGAATACACTTTGATGGCTGGTGTGAACGATCATGTCGATCAAGCGCGAGAACTGGCCGAGGTTTTGCGTGGCTTGCCGTGTAAGATCAACTTGATACCATTCAATCCGTTCCCGGAAAGTGGCTATGAACGCCCGAGCATGAACGCCACCCGGCGATTCCAGGCGGTGCTGAACGAGGAAGGGTATATTGCAACCGTGCGCATGCCCCGTGGGGATGACATAGACGCTGCTTGTGGGCAGTTGGTGGGCAAGGTAGAAGACCGAACCCGCCGCAGCGCCCGATATATTGCAGTGCAGCAGGTTTCAGCGTAAATGCCCGGCTGCAGATGCGGCGGGTCTTTTCCAGTAGCAGCTTCAGGATGAGTTCACGGCTATGGTAAATCAGTTTGTCAGTGCCCGTTTTGTGATGACGCTGATGCTGGCGGCGATGTTGTTGCTTTCGGGCTGTGTCACCACCACTGACAGCCGCTTTGCCCGCGAAGCCGATCGCCAGAAAGCGCTGACGGATTACGTTCAGCTGGCATCAGCGTATATTGGCCAGGGAAATTTTGAGCGAGCCCGTCATCACCTGGATCGTGCCCTGGAAATTGATTCGAATAATTCGCCGGCGTTAGCCGCCAAAGGCCTTATTTTCGCTAACGAGGGTGAACCTGAACTGGCTGAAAGCAATTTCAGACGCGCAATCTCCGCCGATTCAAAAAATACCCGCGCCAATGTTTATTATGGCGCGTTTTTGTATGGCCAGGGCCGAATGGAACAGGCGCGCGATCAGTTTGCCAAGGCGTCTGGCGATACCGGTTATCCGGACCGGGGCTCCGTTTTTTTCAACCTGGGGATGACCCAGGAGCAGCTGGATGATTTTCCAGCCGCGATCAGCAGCTACCGCCGCGCTACCGAGTTAGCACGCAGTGATCCCAAAACATTACTGGCCTTATCACGCGTACTGTTAGAAACCGGTGATGTAACAGCAGCCGACTACTATTACAGCCGGCTGCTAACCATAATGCAGCGCAGCGCCCGCCTGCAGCACTCCTCTGAAAGCCTGCTGGTGGGGGTTCGTATTGCGCGCCTTCTGGACAAACGTGACCAAGAGGCCAGTTTAGCGTTAATGTTGCGGAACAATTTCCCCGAATCGGCAGAACTCCGGCAATACAAGGTACTGATGTCTAATGGCCAATGAAGAGAATAAAACTGCCCCTGGCAATCGGCCGGTGGGCCCACAGTTAAAACAGGCCCGTGAGGCGAAAGGGCTTAGCGTAGCCGAAGTAGCTGATACCCAGCATCTTCGTCCGGCCATTATCCAGGCCATCGAAAATGGCAAGTACGAGCTGATTGATACAGAGCTCTTTCTGAAAGGCTATATACGCGCTTATGCGCGCCAAGTAGGCTTGGATGGTAACGCCCTGATTGCCGACCTTAATCATGAACTGGAACCCAGGCGCCAGGAGCAGGCGCAGGCGAAAGCTGCGAATCCGCTGGTTGATATAGAACGCCGGCGGCGAAAAAAACGCCGGGTAGCCAAAGCCGCGTTGTGGTTGTTTGCCCTGGCGGTACTGGGTTTGTTGGTGTTTTCGTTTATTTACAATCCTTCGCAGCTGGCTAGTTTGACAGGCGCTGAGGCATTGACCGGTGACAGTGCCGAAGCGGTGGAGTTAGAGAGTGATTCAAACGATGCTGCAAGCAGTACCGGAAATGGCTTAACAACACAGTCTGAGCAAGACGGCCTTTTACCAAACGAAGCGAGTGATGGCGACCTATCAGCTTCGCCCACGAACGAAGAGGGCGCGCCAGAGCCGCTGATAGCAGCAGGCACAGACACTTTTTCTGACGGCGCGGTGTCTTCGCTGGCGCAGACAGCAGTCAATTCGACCGTCATCAGCGACAATGATCGTTCGACGACAGAGACAGAACAGGCTCTCCAGGTTGCAGACAACCGCGGCCGGCTGGAAATTGAATTTATTGATGATTGCTGGATTCAGGTTCGAGACGCTAATGGCAGAAGCCTGGCCAGCGGTCTGAAACGCCAGAGCGACCGCATTGATTTGCGCGCTGAAACCGATATTCGTCTGGTGATTGGTGCCGCTAATGCGATAGGGGCCATGCGCTTTGAAGGCGCGCCGGTCGATCTTGACAGTAAAGGCATTGTTGGTAATCGCGCCGAGTTTGTTTTGGCTTTGAATTAATAGCTCAACGTAAACGCCGATACTTCTGGTTTTCACAGATGGGTTATCCCAAATGAAACACGAATCTCCGATTAAAAGACGTAAATCCCGCCAGATCATGGTGGGCAATGTGCCCGTGGGTGGCGACGCGCCGATTGCCGTCCAGAGTATGACCAACACCGAAACCTGCGACGTGGAAGCAACGCTGGGGCAGATACAGGCCCTTCAAGACGCCGGTGCCGATATTGTCCGCGTGTCTGTGCCGACAATGGAAGCCGCAGAAGCGTTTGGCCGTATTCGCGCCCGCGCGGGTGTTCCGCTGGTTGCCGACATTCATTTCGATTACAAAATCGCGTTACGGGTGGCCGAACTGGGCGTTGACTGTATTCGCATCAACCCCGGTAACATCGGCCGGGAAGATCGTGTTAGCGCGGTCATCAGTGCCTGCCGCGACCGTAATATTCCAATTCGGATCGGCGTTAACGCAGGCTCGCTGAGTAAAGAGCTGCAGCGTAAATACGGCGAACCGACAGCAGATGCGCTAGTGGAATCGGCCATGCGCAATGTCGATATTCTTGACCGCCACGACTTCCAGAATTTTAAGGTCAGCCTTAAAGCGTCCGAAGTGTTTATGACGGTAGAAGCTTACCGCAAGATTGCCACGCAGATTGACCAGCCGTTGCACCTGGGTATTACCGAAGCCGGCGGTTTCCGTTCCGGTACAGTGAAATCTTCGATTGGGCTCGGTTTGTTGCTGATGGATGGCATTGGCGACACCATCCGCGTGTCTTTGGCGGCAGACCCTGTGCAAGAAATCAAGGTGGGCTACGACATACTCAAAAGCCTGCGTTTGCGCTCCCGCGGCATTAACTTTATTGCCTGCCCCAGTTGTTCGCGGCAGAATTTCGATGTTATCCAGACCATGAACGATCTGGAAGTGCGTTTGGAAGACGTGAAGGAGGCTCTGGATGTTGCCATTATTGGTTGTATCGTGAACGGCCCAGGCGAAGCCAAAGAGGCCGATATTGGTTTGACCGGTGGCAGCCCGAAAAACCTGTTTTATATGAATGGTAAGCCTCAGCAGAAATTGGACAACGCAAATTTGACCGACGATCTTGAACGTCTGATTCGCGAAGAAATTGCTCGCCGTCAAGAAGCCGAAAAAGCTATTTTTGCCCGTTCCTCTGAATAATATGCAACGAAGACGGTTACAGCGATCGATAACACTTATCGATAACAACAGCCACAACAGGTAGACAATGCATTGGCGCAGCGCCATTGCACAAACCACAGAGACGTTTAAGGGTTCAACTTGGCTAAGATTCAGGCAATTCGCGGGATGAACGATATCCTGCCCGAACAGACTCCAGTCTGGCAATATGTCGAAGCAACGGTACGTAAAGTGTTGGGGCAATACGGGTACCAGGAAATTCGTATGCCGATTGTGGAACAGACTGACCTGTTCAAGCGCTCTATCGGTGAAGTTACCGACATTGTTGAAAAAGAAATGTACACCTTTGAGGACCGTAACGGCGACAGCCTGACTCTGCGCCCTGAAGGCACTGCTGGTTGTGTGCGTGCCGCCGAAGAGCATGGCTTGCTGTTTAACCAAACCCGGCGGATGTGGTACACCGGCCAGATGTTTCGCCACGAGCGCCCACAAAAAGGGCGTTACCGCCAGTTCCACCAGGTGGGTGTCGAGTGCTTTGGCATGGCTGGGCCCGACATAGACGCAGAGCTTCTTATTCTGACGGCGCGGTTGTGGAAAACGTTTGGTCTGGCTAACCATGCACGTCTCGAAATCAACTCGATTGGCACCGCTGAAGCCCGCCGAAACTATCGCGAGGCGCTGGTCGCATACCTGTTGCAGTTTAAAGCCGAGCTTGATGACGACAGCCAGCGCCGGCTTGAAACCAACCCTTTGCGGATTCTGGACAGCAAAAACGCGGCTACCCGCAAGATTCTGGAACAGGCACCAAAACTGGACGCCTGGCTCGACGACGAATCTCGCGATCATTTTGAACGTCTGAAGCAATTGCTGGACGCCGCCGGAATCGTCTACACGGTGAACCCTGCGCTGGTTCGCGGCCTGGACTACTACGGCAAAACGGTATTTGAGTGGATTACTGAGAGCCTCGGCGCCCAAGGCACGATTTGCGCTGGTGGCCGCTATGATGGGCTGGTAGAGCAGCTGGGCGGAAAACCCACGGTCGCTGTTGGTTTTGCTATGGGCGTGGAGCGGCTGATCCTGCTCCTGGAAACGCTGAATCTGATTCCCGATTCGGTGAACAACCAGGCCGATGTGTATGTTACCGCCATGGGCGATCAGGCAGTTGCGCCAGCGCTGCTCCTTGCCGAAGAACTGCGGAACCTGCTGCCTGGCTATACCATTATTAGCCACTGCGGTGCGGGCAGCTTTAAAAGCCAAATGAAAAAGGCGGATCGCAGCGGCGCCCGTTACGCACTTATTTTGGGTGATAACGAGATTCAGAATCAAAGCGTTGGCTTTAAACCTTTACGTACAGACGAGCCCCAGCAAGAGCTCCCGCGGCAGCAGGTTGCCGAGGCTCTGGCGCAGGCGCTGTCACAATAATCCCTCAAAAGCGCCGTTTCTAATTTATAACAGGAGTTATCATGGCCGAGTTGCGCACAGACGAAGAACAGGTTGAAGCGATCAAGCAGTGGTGGAAAAACAACGGTAGTTCGCTGCTGATTGGTATTGGCGCGGCCCTGGCGATTGTGTTCGGTTGGCAAGCCTGGCAAAACCATCAGGCCCAGCAGCGCACCGAGGCCGCCAACCAGTTTGTCACGCTGATGAACGCTTTTGGCACCGAAGATGAAACCAGTGCCGACACCGTCGCTTTTGTGGCCAGAACCCTGCGCGATGATCATGCCGACAGCGCTTACGCGGTTTACGCTAATTTGATGCTGGCGCGGGTTCAGCTTATGCAGAACAGCGACACCGAAGGCGCTGTTGAGTCCTTGCAATGGGCACTGGAGAAAGCAGTAGACACGCAGCCCTTGGCCCTGGTTGTGCGCAGCCGCCTGGCGCAAGCCCAGATGGCTCTGGAAGATTATGATGCCGCGTTGGCCACCATTGATGGAGCCATAGACAGCGACGCTTTTGGTGCTATTTTTGCGGAATTGCGCGGTGACATTTTGCTCGCCAAAGGCGATCAGAATGGCGCCCGTGACGCCTACCTGACAGCTCGCGAACAGGGCGAAGAAAATCGCAGTGGTGTACTGCAACTGAAACTGGCGGATCTGGGCGTTGGGGGTGATGCGTGATGTTAAGCGCAGGTTTGCGCCAGCTGCGTGCCAGTGCTGTGGTGCTTGTGGCGTCTGCCCTTGTGATTGGTTGCAGTGCTAACGATACGTTTGAACAGCCTGCACAGTTGCCGGATGTTAACCAGCAGGTGTCATTTGAACGGGTTTGGAGCGTCACTGTGGGTGACGGCCATGACGGCGAGTTTCTGTACCTGGCGCCGCTAAACGCCGGCGATGTTGTGTACGCCGCATCGGCTGACGGAGAGTTGCTTGCCCTGAACGCAGAAACCGGCAAACAGATCTGGGAAAATTCGGTGGAAGACCGAATTTTCGCCGGCGTTGGCGGCGATGCCAATCAGCTGTATCTGGTAAGCCGTGATGCCGATTTGCTGGCGCTGTCGCGGGAAGACGGCAGCGAGCTTTGGCGCGCGTCACTGCCGACCGAAGTTCTGTCGGCGCCGCAGTCCAACGGCAACCTGGTGGTTGTGCAAACCACAGACGGCCGCGTATTGGCATTCAATGCCGCTGACGGTGAAAAACGTTGGCAATATGACAGTGTTGTGCCTGCCTTGTCGGTTCGCGCCGCAGCAGCGCCGTTGGTTGGTGGCGACGTCATAATAAGCGGATTTGCCAACGGCAAACTGCTGGCTCTGTCGGCAGAATCCGGCCAGCCCCTGTGGCAGTACGAAGTAGGTGCGCCCCAGGGCCGTACCGAGCTTGAGCGCCTGGTCGACATTACCAGCCAGCCTTTGGTGCTGGAAAACGCGATTCTGGCGGTGGGCTATCAGGGCAAGCTGGCGTTGATTGATTTGCGCACTGGCAATGATATCTGGAGCAAAGAAGCCTCCAGCCTGTATTCACCCATGGTCAGTAATGGCAATATTTTTCTGGCGTCCGCTAACGGTGATCTGATCGCTATGCGCGGTTCCGATCGCCGTAATCTGTGGACTCAAGATAAACTGGCCTGGCGCCAGCTGACCCAGCCGGTGCCCTTCGACGATTACCTGGTGGTAGGTGACTTTGACGGCTATCTGCACGTGGTGTCTCAAGAAAGTGGTGAGCTGGTAGGGCAGATGAAATTTAATGGTGACGGTATCCGCGTACCGGCCCAGCGCCTGAGTAATGGTAATCTGCTGATCTTCGGCAACGGCGGTAAACTCGCCGCTTATAGGTTGCAATCGAAAAACTGACGCGACACGCGGCCCGGTTTTCAAACCGGGCCGACTTCTTTTGTGAGTAGCGAATGACATTTTTTTTGAGTAGTGAAACACTATGAATCCAGTAATTGCCCTGGTGGGCCGCCCCAACGTGGGCAAATCCACACTGTTTAACCAGATGACCCGTTCGCGGGATGCACTGGTCGCCGATTTTCCGGGACTGACCCGCGACCGTAAATACGGTGAAGGCAATTACGAAAATCAGCGCTTTATTGTCATCGATACCGGCGGTTTGATGGGCGACGAGCTCGGGCTTGACGCCGCGATGGCCAAGCAGTCTTTGCAGGCGGTTGAAGAAGCCGACATCGTTCTGTTTATTGTGGACGGCCGCGCTGGTGTAATGCCTGGTGATCGGGTACTTGCTGATCAGCTGCGCCGATCGGGCAGGCACGCGCACCTGGTGATTAACAAAACCGATGGCCAGGATCCAAACCTGGTAGCATCCGATTTTTATGCACTGGGTTTTCAATCCCAATTTCGCATTGCCGCATCTCACAATCGCGGCGTTCGATCTATGTTGGAAATTTTGCTGCCGACGCCGGAGGAAGATGCAGAGATAGACGGAGCGCATAATCACCCCGGCATTCGCATCGGTATTGTGGGCCGCCCCAACGTGGGCAAATCGACCCTTGTAAACCGCATGCTCGGTGAAGAGCGCGTCGTAGTTTACGATCTGCCGGGTACCACCCGCGACAGCATTTATATTCCCTATGAGCGCATGGGCCAGGAATACACCCTGATTGATACCGCCGGTGTGCGGCGACGCAAAAATGTGCGAGAGACGGTTGAGAAGTTTTCGATCATCAAAACCTTGCAGGCCATAGACGACGCCCACGTGGTTATTTTGGTGATTGACGCCCGCGAGGGGTTGGTCGACCAAGACATGCATCTTATGGGCTTCGTGCTAAGTGCCGGCCGTTCGTTGGTGATTGCGATCAATAAATGGGATGGCATGAACGGCGAAGACCGTGACAAAGTAAAGGAACAGATTCGCCGGCGCCTGGACTTTCTGGACTACGCCGACAAGCATTACATTTCGGCGTTGCACGGTTCTGGTGTGGGTGTGATGTACGAGTCGGTCAACGCGTGCTACGAGTCGGCGATGGCGAAATGGCCAACAAATCGCCTGACCACGATTTTGGAAGACGCGATTGCCCAGCATCAGCCGCCTATGGTTCATGGCCGTCGTATCAAGCTGCGCTACGCTCACCAGGGCGGCTCTAATCCGCCGACGATTGTGGTACACGGCAATCAGACAGACTCTTTGCCCGGTGCTTACAAACGTTACCTGGAGAATAGCTTCCGCAAGGTGTTAGCGGTAACCGGCACGCCGATCCGCTTCGAGTTCCGCTCCAGTGAAAACCCGTTTGCCCATAAAGTGGACCGGATGACGCCGCGGCAAAAAGTCAAAAAAGACAACGATGAAAAGAAGGGCGGGGGCAAGCCCAAAAAAGCGCGGCAGAAGAGCCTGAAGCGCTGATAGTCAGAATAGCCTGAAGCGCTGATAGGTAGAAAAGCCTTAAGCGCTAAAAAACCGGCCCGTTATGAACAATAACGGGCCGGTTTTTTTATGAGCGTTGGCTATGTAAGACCGTAAGGCCGGGCAAGATCAGGCTTTGCTGGCGTCTTCCACCTGCTTGGCCTGAACAGCGGTTATGGCGATGGTGAATACGATGTCCTCCACCAGTGCTCCCCGCGATAGATCATTCACTGGTTTACGTAGGCCCTGCAGCATAGGCCCAATGCTGACCACGTTGGCGCTTCGCTGCACCGCTTTGTAAGTGGTATTGCCGGTATTCAGGTCAGGGAACACAAACACAGTTGCGCGGCCGGCTACCTGGCTATTGGGTGCTTTGCTAAGGCCCACGCTTTCAATGGCGGCGGCGTCGTATTGCAGGGGGCCATCAATCAGCAGGTCCGGGCGCCTTTCGCGCGCCAGCCGGGTAGCTTCGCGTACCTTATCCACATCCCGACCGCTGCCAGACTCTCCGGTGCTGTAGCTGATCATCGCCACGCGCGGCTCAATGCCGAATGCTTCGGCTGATTGGGCGCTCTGGATGGCAATGTCTGCCAGCTGCTCCGGGTTGGGGTCCGGGTTTATGGCGCAGTCTCCGTAAACCACAACCTGCTGCGGTAACAGCATGAAAAATACCGACGACACCACTTTGGCGTTGTCGTGGGTCTTGAGCAGCTGCAGGGCAGGGCGCACGGTGTTGGCGGTGGTGTGGATGGCACCGGACACCAGGCCGTCGGCTTCGTCCAGCGCGACCATCATGGTGCCCAAAACCACATTGTCTTCGAGCATGCTTTCGGCCACTTCGGCTGAAATGCCTTTGTGTTTCCGCAATTCCACCATGGGCGCCACGTAGCGCTTGCGCACCGCAGACGGCTCGATAATTTCCAGATCGGGTGGTAATTCCAGACCCAGGGAGGCCGCTACGGTACGTATCTCGGTGGCGTTGCCGATCAGCGCGCAGCGCGCAAGCTGGCGCTGATGGCAGATGATGGCTGCGTGGACTGTGCGCGGCTCGTGGCCTTCTGGTAAAACAATGCGCTTGTTGGCAGCACGGGCGCGCTCAGAAAGCTGGTGGCGAAACGCCGGTGGCGACATACGGGTCTGGCGCGGCACCTTAAGGTGTTCCTGCAGCCATTCGGTATCAATACGCGGCGCGATCAGGTTCATGGCGGTGTCGATCCGCTCCGGATCGTCGATAGGGATAGACCTCGACAGGCCGGCCAGCATGTTTGCAGTTTCGTAGGTGTTGGTGGTGGTGCTAAGAACCGGCATGCCGGTTTCCATGGCCCGGCGACACAATTCGATCACCCTCTGGTCTGGTATTAGACCGCCGGTGAGCAGAATGCCGGCCATGGGCACGCCATTCAGGGCCGCTACTGCGGCGGCCACAACGATATCCTCCCGGTCTCCGGGAGTCACCAAAAGGGTGCCGGACTTGAGGATTTCGGTCATATTGCGGATGGTGCGGGCGCAAACAGAAACACGGTGCACCCGGCGAGCCTGCATCTGGCCCTCGTGCAGTACTTTTACTTTCAGTTCGCGCGCTATGTCTGAAACCCGCGGTGCCAGCAGGCTCGGTTCCCAAGGTATTTCGGCTAACAACCGATACTGCCCGCTACTAAACACTTTGCATTTGTTGCGGTAATCTTCAGACGGTGTCGCGGTGAGGGTCGTCATACCGGGCATGTTGCGTTCTTTTGGCGCACCGATTTTGTTAAGAATGACGCCCAAAACGTCAGCTTCATTCTGCCCCGAAAACAGTCGTGCAGAAAAACCCAGTTGTTCGTCTAGCTCGACGGGGTCACAGCCTCTAGGTGACGTTAGCAGAATGATTTCAGAACCCAGGTTCCGCGCGACTTCGGCGTTCAGACGGGTAATGTAGGTGCCATCCTGGCCGGGTTCCAGGCCCTCTATAATCACCACGTCGACCGTGCACGCCACTTTCTGGTACTCACCCACCACACGCTCAAGCAACAAGTCAGATTTGTTGTGATTGAGCGCGTGCTGTGCTTCTTTCAGGGTAATCGGTGTCGGCGGCTGAAGATGGCTGTGCGTGCGCACAAACTCAACGGAAGAGTCTTTGCCATTATTGTGGGTCGCATCGGCTTGGTGCACCACCTGGCAAAACGGCTTATAAAAACCAACGCTGACACCCACCCGCTCAAGTGCTCGCAACAGGCCCAGGCACACAGACGTCAGGCCGGAATCTGTGGAGGTTGGTGCAATAAAAAGACTTTTTGCCATAGTTAAAAATTCCGCCGCTAGCGTTGTACAAATCGGTTAGTTGAGTTTTGCCAGGCGTGCTGCTTCGCCAGCGATGACCCGTTCTTCGTCGGTAGCAATCACCAGTATTGGGAAGCGCGATTCTTTACAGTCAATTCGGCCATCACGATTCAGGCCGTTATCATCGTTATTGTGCTCATCAATGGCGAACCCAAGCAGCGCCAGGTGTTTGACGGTCTGCTGGCGTACGCGGGCGCTGTTTTGGCCAATACCACCGGTGAACACCAGGGCGTCAAGCCGGTTCAGCGATGCCATCATGGCCGCGACATATTTGGCCAGGCGGAAGCAGAACACATCGATGGCCAGTTGCGCTGGCTGGTCGCCCTGATCCGCCAGGTCGCTCAGGGTGCGCATGTCGTTGGTTTGCCCCGACAGCCCCAGAAGACCGCTGCTGTGGTTGAGTTCGTTGTGCAGTTGCTCGGCGCTCACGCCTTTGCTCTGCAAGTAATCAAACAGTCCGGGATCGACATCCCCGCTTCGGGTACCCATTACCAGCCCCTCCAGAGGTGTCAGGCCCATGCTGGTATCAACGCTTTTGCCATCGCGTATGGCGGTAATGCTGCAGCCGTTGCCCAGATGCGCAGAAATAATGGAGGTCTCAGCCGTGGATTGTTCCAGGCGGAGAGCGGCCTGTTGCAGCATGTAAGCGTGGCTGGTGCCGTGGAAACCGTAGCGGCGTACACCCCAGTCACGGTAGTAGTGCTGTGGCAGTGCGTAATGGAATGCCTGTTCCGGCAGGGTCTGGTGGAAGGCTGTGTCAAACACCGCCACCTGAGGCACCAACGGAAACAGCTCGCGGGTTGCCATAATGCCTTCAAGGTTAACCGGGTTGTGCAGTGGAGCCAGCGAAGTACAGGCCTCTATAGCGGCCTGTACTTCGTCGTCGATCAGTACCGCTTCGCGAAATGTTTCACCACCATGAACAACCCTGTGGCCAATAGCCGCCGGTTGTTTCGGCATCAGGCCCTTTTTCTGCGCTATATTCACCAGCACGGCCAGGGCTTCCCGGTGCGTGGTGTTGGGAGGCAGCATGGTGACGTCGCGTTGCTTTCCAATGCGAAAGCGGGCATTGGGAGTGTTCAGTCGTCCTGCCAGCATCGAGGCAATCTTTTGTCGATCTTTGTCAAAAAGCGCAATTTTTAGCGATGAACTACCGCAGTTCACCACTAACAATGTGTCTTGCATAATTCTGGATTTCCGGTTTGTCAGATTCTTTAATGGCCTGTGTACGAATCCAGCCACTGACTGAATTCAATAGCGGGTAGTGGTCGGCTGTAAAGGTAGCCTTGGGCGCAATCGCAACCTGCCTTTTGCAGAAATTGGACCTGTTCTTCCTCTTCAACGCCTTCTGCGATCAGTCTGAGCCCCATGCTGTGCGCCATATTGATGATTGCGCTGACAAGCGCTGCGTCATCCGGGTCTTTGAGAACGTCTTGTACAAACGATTTATCAATCTTGAGTGTATCAAACGGGTAGCTTTTCAAGTAACTGAGGGCGGAATAGCCGGTGCCAAAGTCGTCTACCGACAGGCGCACGCCATGCTCGTCAAGCGCCCGTAAAATCTGGGCGGTCTCAATCGAGTTGTCCAGAATCAGGCGCTCGGTAATTTCCAGTTCCAGAAGCTCGGCAGCCAGGCCGGTTGTAGACAATGCGTCCATCACGGAGGCAACAAAGCCCGGGTCGCGGAACTGGCGAGGTGAAACGTTCACCGAAATTCCAACATCGCGGCCCAGTTGATTTTTCCAGGTCATGGCAGCTTGGCAGGCCTGTTGAATTACCCATTCACCAATAGCCGTTATAAGCCCGGTCTCCTCGGCCAGCGGAATGAAGCGGTCGGGCATGACTTGCCCAATTTCCGGGTTGTTCCAGCGCAGTAAAGCCTCTGCCGCCAGCAGGTTGCCGTTAGAGGTGTTTACAATGGGTTGGTAAAATAACTCGAATTCTTCTTGTTGCAGAGCGCGCCGCAGGCGGGATTCAAGCTGAAGGCGTTCGTGGGATATTTCGCTCATCTCTGGCGAAAAGTGCACGCAGTCGCTTTTGCCTTTATGTTTGGCCTGGTACATAGCCGCATCGGCGTGCTGCATCAGCTCGCCGCTGTTGTCAGAATCTGCTGGGAACGCCGCTATACCGATGCTGGTGGTAATGTACACCTCGTGACCGTTTAACTGGTAGGGCATTGAAAAAGTTTCGAGTATGCGTTCGGCTACTAGAGACGACGCCTCGGCGCTTTGCAGCCCCGGCAGAATCACCAAAAATTCATCGCCGCCCAGCCGGGCGACGGTGCTGGTACCGCGCAGGCAGCTGGAAATGCGCCTGGCGGCTTCGATTAGCAGGGTGTCACCGGCATCGTGGCCCAGGGTATCGTTAATATGCTTGAAGTTGTCGAGGTCAAGAAACATCACTCCAACTTCGGTGCTTTCGCGCCGGGCTTGCGCCAGCGCGAGCTTTAGGCGGTCCAGTGCCAGCATGCGATTTGGCAGTCCGGTCAGGATATCGTAATTGGCCTGGCGCAGTAGCTGGCGCTCATAGCGTTTCCGAATACTGATGTCTTCACCCAGAATGAGAAATCCGGTGGTATCTGCTTTTGCGTCCTTGATGGGCGTTACGATTAGCTGCTCCCAGAAGCGCTCGCCGTTGCGCCGGGCGCTGGTCACTTCGCCCTGCCAGACACCCACTCGCTGCACCTGCAGGCGAATGGACTTCCACAGTTTTTCGGAATCCCGATTATCCGAGTCATCGCTGCCCAGTGACCCCGGGTGTTTGCCGATGATGGCGCGGGCACTGTAACCGGTCAGTTGGCTGAATTTTTGATTAACAAACTCAATGTGCCATTGACGGTCGCAAATGATGACGGATGACGGGCTTTGTTCAATGGCCTGAGAAAACTTCTGGATTTCCAGGGCATCTTGCTCTTGGCGGGCGATGTCTTGATTCAGGCGCTCGCGCATTTGGTTAATCGCGTCGGTTACCTGGCCCAATTCGTCTTGACGCCGCCCGGGCGTGTCAGGTCGATTCAGCGTTAGCGGGCGCTTCAGATTATGAATTGAAAATCCCCTGGCGTAATCGGCCATAGTGGTCAGATGTCGGGTCACAAAAAACCGGAAAATCCAGATAATAAGAATGGAAATAAACAGCGTTTGTAAAAACTGGGTGGCGAGAATAATGCCCACCCGTCTTTTCATTTCTTGATTTACCCGCGCAAGGTCAGCGGTAATGGTAAGTCGCCCCAGCTTGAACTCGTCGCCCTCACCATGAACTAGCTCAAAGCTGTGAACGATGGTGGCAACGTCGCGGGGAATTTCACCAATCACCAATTCAGAGCTGGGCTCAATCGCAAGCCGTAAGTGCACAATATCCGGGAGGCTGAGAATTCCTTCCAGCTGGATTTGCAAAAGCTTCTGATCCAGTGCCCACAGGCTTCTCGACAGCCCTGAGCCGTCGCTGGTTTCGACGGCCTGCATGCGCTCCGTAATTTGCGTAAGTTCTTTGCGGTAGTCAGAGTAAAGTTGGATCGCAGACGAGATGAACGTAAACACCAGACTGAATAGCAAGACCCCGGCCAGTAAACGCAAAGACAGCAGCGAGCGCTGACGAAACAGGTTCAGGCGCCTAAAAAGTGTTGTCATATCAAGGATTGGTCGCCCGCAAGTGGTCGGAATCTAGCGAAAGGTGGTAATGGACTATAACAGTCAAAGTTTCGCGTTGTCTTGTATTGGTCGCCGTTCGAAGGAAGAAAAAGGCGGGTTCGATCACATGCAACGGCTTATTTTTTAAGCCGCTATAGGACTTGATGTAGATCAACACGGGGGTATGCGGCAAGTCGTAACCTGAACTCAGATCGAAACACAAGAATTTAGGAGATTTGCCATGTATCTGGACACCGTTGTTATCGCTGGAATCGTAACTGTGCTGCTGATGGTGGCATTCTTTGTAGGGTTTGGCGTCTTTATTATGCGCGATCAAAAAGCCCATGGTCCTGACGTTACTAAAATCGCGGGTAAGAAGATAGACAAGCCATCTTGATTAAGGTCGCGAGACCTGACAAGAGAAATCAAGACGAGTTATATAAAAAATCTCCGGAAACTTAGGCAGTTTGCGGAGATTTTTTTGTATTCCGGAATAAGGCGATATAAGTAGAGAGAATTGGCGTCCCCTAGGGGGTTCGAACCCCTGTTGCCGCCGTGAAAGGGCGGAGTCCTAGGCCACTAGACGAAGGGGACGCAACATATTCAACTACTTGCCTCATTGAGGTGGCGCATATAGTATGAGGCGACCTTGCCCGTGTCAACACTTTCTGCCGCTATTATTCAGTTTGCGATCGCATCCTTTAGCGCAGGCTCCAGATCCGTGAAACGGAATTCGAAACCCTCAGCCTGAAGCCTGGCGGGAATTGCGCGCTGGCCGGTCAGCAGCAGTCCGGACATTTCGCCCAGCGCCAGCTTTAAGGCCACGGCGGGTGCCGGCAGAATCGTGGAGCGATGGAGCACACTACCCAAGGTTTTTGTAAATGTTGCATTGGTCACCGGAGATGGGCTGACAACGTTGTATGCGCCCGATGCGGTCTCGGTATTCAGCATCCACAGCAAAGCCACTACAACATCCTGCCGGTGTACCCAAGGCATGTACTGCTCGCCACTGCCAAGCTTGCCACCCACACCGAGTTTGAACGGCAGAATCATGCGTTGTAAAAAGCCGCCGTTGGGGCCCACCACGATTCCGGTTCGCGACAGGCAAACGCGCACACCCATGTCAGCGAGTTCCATAGCGGCCTGTTCCCAGTCACTGCAAAGGCGATGGGTGAATTCGTTGTGTGGAAGCGTTGCTTCGGTTACTTCAATGCCACCCTGGGCGCCGTAAAAACCAACAGCGGACCCGGATACCATGACCTGCGGCGGCTGCTGCCAGGTTTTTACCACATCTACCAGCTGTTGCGTAAGTTCGATACGGCTGTCGCGAATTGCTTGTTTGCGCGTCTCGCTCCAGCGCTTATCAGCAATGCCTTCGCCTGCCAGGTTGATAATGGCATCAAAGCCTTTATGGCCCCGCAATTTGGCCAAATCCGGCAGCGCTTCAACTCGACCGCATATAGCGCGCACATCTGCTGCACTCTGTCGGCTCAAAACCGTAATTTGGTCTCCGTTTGCGAGTAATTCGCGACATAGAATCCGTCCGATAAAACCGGTGCCACCGGTCAGCAATATGTGTCTGCTCATGGTGTTTCCATTCCTTGCGTAGAAGGCCCCCTTAGTGGTGACGGGTGTCTGTTGCCTTGTTTCCCGCGTACACTGCCGCAGAGACAAGTACTATGGCAACAACCTTAACAGGGTAATGGTGAATGTTCGATTGGAAAGACATTCTGGATTTCTGGTTTGGTGAGTTAGACAAAAATGGGCTGCCTGACCCGGCTCATCGCAACCGCTGGTTTCTGAGTAACCGAAAGTTCGACCAGGAAATCCGCAGGCGTTTTTTGTCGCTGGTCTTGTTTGCCTCTGAGCAAGGGCTTGATCACTGGCAGAAAGAGGCGGGTGGCGTGCTCGCCGAGATTTTGCTGCTTGACCAGTTTTCGCGCAATATTTTTCGCGGCGGTGCCTTGGCGTTCGAGCAAGATATTCTGGCTCGCAAGTTATGCAAGCAGGGTATGAGCAAAGGTTTTGATGTGTCGTTGCCGGCCATTCAGCGGGGATTCTTTTATATGCCCTTGCAACACTCAGAACGTAAAGAAGATCAGTCACTTGCGATAGAATGCTACGAACAGCTCACAGCATCCACCAGCGGTTTGTTAAAGGAGTTCATGGGTAGCTTTTTGGAGTCGGCTCTTGAGCACCAGGCAATAATCACGCGTTTCCGTCGTTTTCCGCATCGCAATAAAGCATTGGGGCGAACCAACACAAAAGAAGAGAGCGACTATTTGCTCAATGAAAAACGTTTCGGCCAGTAAGTGTATAACGTTGGTATTACCGGCTCTGTAAGTAACGGACTTTCCTCAATAGGGACGCTATGAACCAAGCAATCACCACTGCGCAATTTGTTAGCCAACGATGATGAGCTCACCCGCTTGGCGGCAGACGAATTTGTTGTTATGCGGCCGGCCCTGAAAACCGAGGCCGAAGTGAAGATGCTTGTCAGTCGAATGTTGACTCGCCTTGCGGAAGCCTATGACATAGAAGGCCAGCGCTTGAGTATCAGCGCCAGTATTGGCATTGCGTCAGACGACGGTTCAGTCGAACAACCAAAAGAACTCTTGGACAATGCCGCCCTGGCAGTGCGCGAAGCCAAACGCCAGGGCGGCAATACCTTTTGCTGGAACCATGGTGCAGCCTCTACCGCCGGCGCTGAACAGGTGATTATGCGGCGTGAATTGATGGAAGCCATCGAAGCCCGGCAGTTTGTGGTGCATTACCAGCCTTTGGTAGAGGCTAAAACCGGCCGTTTGCGTAGCGCGGAAGCACTGGTGCGTTGGAATCATCCGGCTCGCGGGCTGTTGCTGCCCGGGGCCTTTATTTCGTTGGCGGAACAGACTGCGTAAACCGCTGAAGGTTGCCACCCATTCCACCTGAAGCCTGCCACCCGGACCGGAGCAAGGCTGCCACCCATCGGAGCGTAGCGACGCGGGGGTTTCATTGTTACTCCGAAGCCGTGGTGCCCG
>Ga0307947_1000261_pt1 | contig 34740 bp, 33 predicted proteins | sample OrgLakmetagen232_FD_201840 | JGI IMG/M metagenome (GOLD analysis project Ga0307947, IMG submission 201840) | Saline water microbial communities from Organic Lake, Antarctica - #232 | ecosystem: Environmental > Aquatic > Non-marine Saline and Alkaline > Saline | place: Antarctica: Organic Lake...
CACGCTTGAAAACACACCGAGCTTGTGCAGACATGCCCACAGCCCTACTGCTCGCTGCTTGGACAATCAACGAACGCACACAGAATGCCAGTTTATCCACATCGCCAGCTCTCTCTGCCTCATCGAGTTGGGCTAACAACTCCATGTTTTCCGAGATATGCCTAGCATACACGTCAGCCTTCTCATGCTGCCAACGCAAAACCAGGTTGTCATGATAAGAACAATATGTACAGTGAGGCACTCTCCTCTCCCTTTACATACTCTATTATGGAGCCCATCCTAAGATGGTTTCACGTAGGATGAGCGACGCGGGTACATACCTGTGTCCCTAAAGATAACACACTTAAAACTTACCTAGCCAACATCATCAGCAGTACTAGTGCCGCTTTTGCAAATTACCTCCTCTGCCCCATTGGCGACCTGCACAATCTCAAAGTAAAGGTTAACAAGGTTTACAAGAAGAAAGCTTTCAGTCAATACGCTCGACTGCTAGAAGAAAAGAAAAACTACGCAGGGGTGATATATAACGCCTCAAGCATGGATCAAGGAAACAGAGACGGAGCTGTCGGACAGCGAAGTACTCACGCTACCAGGCGGATTCAAACCCGCAACCCCAAAGAGTCTGGCTTGACCACGGGCCACTAGGCTCAGCTACCCACAGCCTGTGCTAACCAATTTCAAAGTAAAGCTAGTAAGCTCACTACTTTAGGTAACTGGACTAATTATATCTGGCAGCAAAACCTAAATGGCTTGAATACCGTCTCCTCCCAGTAATAACAACGATTTAACACCTACTGAGAACAAGCTTTCGAACATCAACTTAGTAACAACATTAAAATGACCCAAAATAAACCGGACGACAACATATATTTCACCCAGCTCGTCCAATGCTGTGCTGGTTGCTCCCATCTCCGTGAAAACTAAAAAGCAACAGCAATGAAGGGGGGTGAGTTATTAGGAGTAGCAGGGGGCAACTGAGGGCACTTGGAGCACTTCAACAGGACCGCCAGCTTCCACCAACAGACCCACCTTCTACTGACAGCACCGACCTGAAAATCTCAGCACTCTCTTACGTGACAGTCACCCCATCAATATCATACTGTGAGGACACTAGACCGCAGAACCAGCTGAGCGCCGCGCAGGAACAGCATAAAAGCCTCTGCTCCATTCTTTAAGGAGCCTCCTTTACCCTCCAAACCATCCTTTTGGGGGTGGGTAACACCATGTACAGCAATCACACGCTGGAGCCTTTCAAGGAACTGGGTCTCGATTCTCAAAGAGTTAAGAAGCTTGCCTCCAAGCTCCATGTGCACTCTGTGAACTTTGCTGCTAAACTTGTCCATACCAGACGGCCAAGCCTGCAACCCTCTTGATCCCCATTTTCCTTTGCTTTTCGCGGTGGAGGAGCTTTATGGTACTCGGTACCAAAGTGGCTCCTTTTCCTTAATTAATGTGGGGAGTGGCTTTCACTGCCTGCGTAGTTTCTTATCTTTTTTATATGGAGGAGTTTTATGGTACCCGGCACCGAAGTGGCTCCTTTTCCTTACTTAATGTGGGGAGTGATTTAAATGCTTGCGTAATATTCCTTTCCGTAGCAGTTTCTGTACTCTAGTAGTTGTGCGTGCCTATTTTAATCATCAATTGCATCTTGCCTCTTGTTTCCTTTTTCCCCTTACCTACAACTGTGTTAAAGACATTCCCTTAGATGCAGGGTTTGAAAATGTTCAGCAAGCAATAGGCGCCGTCTAGCATTTGAGTATTTGGTATGTCAAGCCAGAGATTATTATGTTACAGCTGAGATGATATGTAAGTTAAAGCTGAGTGAACTGCTTTTTTAGAAGGTGATCGTACCACTTTTATTGGTTGCTGGCGTATTACATAGGTCAAGGGGAGAGATAGCAAACTTCCTTCTACGAGGTTGAATCGTACCGAAAGTTGATATATAAAAAGGGAGCAAGAGAGGCAGGCTGGAAGAAATGAAAGAAAGTAGGGGGGGCAACCAGGTGCCTGCGTACTTTGGTGCCTACGTAACAACAAGGTTTAGGAAGGCAGAACTAGTAGAGAGTAAAAAGGATACGGGCCAACAAGGGCACGTCTAGCTACACCACCACGAGGCACTCAACATAAAGACTAGGGAAGCTAAGATAACTGGTTGGCAGTTGAGAGTTTCTGCATGTCTAGTTCAATAAGCTGGATGTGCCAGTCTGATTGATGACCTTTATCTTCTAATTCATAGTTTTGGTAAAGAAAATAAAAGAAAAGACTCCGCTGGTAGTGATGACACAGCCAACATGATTTAGGGAGGGGGTTGCCTAGGTGCCCGCACCAGGCAACCCCCCCAACGCGCAAACAATTAAAAAGAAATTAGTGTGGGTCAGGATGTTGTGTGCCATAGCAACCAGACCTAATCCTTGACTGTTGTTGCTTGTGTTATATTGCAGTGCATACTTTGTTTTTATGAGTGCAAATGCATGTCTGATGGAGTGTTCATTCAGTTTGTGTGTCAGGTTTTTAATCTTATGGTAATCCAGATTAAGGTCTGCCAGAGGTTTGTCTGTGTATTCTTTGTAGATAGTCCCCATAGCTCCAACGAGGATCACGTGAAGCTTGACTTCCCTATATCCTTGTCTGTTTAGGTTTACAATAATGATGCTGTGCTGTGGCTGCTTTTGCTTTTTGTAGTTGGGGATCGGGCATAGTGTCCTTACAAAATTTAAGCTCAAGTAAACTTCCCACTGGTTTGCGAGGACAAGATCAACTGCCCTAGTTTCTATCACTGTGGGCTCTAAGCCTGTCCTTGCTAGCGTGCTAAACATTAAACCCCTAGCTCTCAACATGGCAGTCAGGGCAGCTAGGCACACAACATACCACACTTCCTTCCTCACTGTTTGGTATGGCCGCTCTATCAGCCACATATGCTGTGGTAGCAGCTGCACGGAAACTTGAAGGTTGTGTTGTATGACCCACCTGATAGCTGATGCTCTTGTGCAAGTCCAGAAAATGTGCTTCTGTTGCTGCAGCGCCTGTGCAGCTCGTGACGAGACGGCTGCGTGTTGCAAGCCACACAGGCAAGCTGCCCCCCGCTTCATGGGCCATTAATAGCCCCCTGCTCCCACCACAACATGCTAAAGTTGGCGACTTTTATTTATTATTGGTGAACGACTTGATGTTGGGGAGCAGAGGCAGGTGATTTCCCATACTAGACTTGATTCAACCATGAACTGGAAAAAGGCGGCTTGCATCAACTATGGATCAATTGTGGTCGGTTTTACTGATAAACATAGTTGGCTGAATTGAATAAACCGACCAACCATGAACTGGAAAAAGGCGGCTTGAATCAACCACCGATCAATTGCTTCAACCATCCGCAGGTACCTAGTCCAAATTGAATCAACCAGGTGTGAATTAACCATCAACCGCAGTTGACTTCAAATTGATTGCCAATTGATTCAAGTGGAGATCCATTGCGGTTGATTCAACCAGAAAAAGGCATCCAGCCCATACTGAATCAACGGCCAAAATTAATCACGCTTCTGGTCAATTAAAGCTGCAATCAACAGCCCTGACTTTTCCGACGCAGTGCTCCTGTAAAAAAAGGGAACGCTTTATTTTAAGCCAATTTGACTCCTTTTCGTTCATTGGCGTTTTTTAGGATTGAATGACGGTCAACTGAACCTTTTTTGTGACCATACATTTGTGTCTTCTATGGATCAGTTCTTTTGCTTGAGACACCACACTTTGGCTCAAGTTAGAGTAAATACTTCCTTAATAAACATCTATGTAATAGCCTGTTTCTCAGCAGTCGACAGCAACGAATATGGCAGTAGCCTATCACAGATGTCGCAGGGGCCAAATTGCTGTACGTAAACTTGCACTTTTATTTAGCTGGTCCATTAGCAAAACACAACAATGCACGATGCCTCACCAGCATCCTAATCCATCCTGGTCTGGAACACCAGCTAATATTTGCAACATGAATGCCATTTTGGAACACCGACTTGTTGCAAAAATTGGGCAGTCACATCAACTACGGCCTTCAATAGTAAGTGAGCACTCTTCCCCTGCGCACAGCACAGATGTAGAGCATTTCTTGGCTGAGTGTGCAACAAAGATGTGGAATCAAATTCCATGATTAAATGGCCAACATAAGAAAAGAAAAGACTCCCCTGGTAGTGATGACACAGCCAGCATGATTAAGGGGGGTGTCCAACATACTTAGTTTGTACGAACGTCAGGGAGTCGTGTTAATTGGGGTAAAGCAAGTGATTTTTTATTTACCACAAGTGAAACAGATGCGGATATTTACATATGTGATTTGATCAAACCAAATGGGCAGCGAAAGCGTGTAAATGGGGTCCTAAGATACAGCACCTATTACTGACATGGCCCTAGTATGGCAGCTACTTGGTCTGGTAACAACCTTCTACTGATATAGTATTGTTATGGTGTCAGTTTTCCGTTTTGTAAATTGACGTGCGTTTTGCAGCCTGCATGTTTTTTCGGGGCATAATTCGTTGACCTACCAGGTTGACGAGGTCCCCCAGATTCCACGCCTCATGCACTCAAGCTGTAAGAGAAAGAGCAGGCACATAAGAAAAGTGATTGAAGTCTCTATCTGAGCTTCTAGCTTCTATTAAACTTCTTGACGAAGGAATCGTTTTATTAAAAGGACAGTCCAGCAAAATCATGCATAGATCAAATTTGCCTCAAAGAGTAAGCATGACACTTGCAATAGAGCGTCTAGCATTCAGAAGCAGGTGTAATTTTGCAGCTGCTTAAGATATTTGGCGCAAGGTGCATAAAAAAAGATTTCATCAACATTTGTTGATGAGGAGGTTGATAGCTAAAGTCATAACCAAACACATGTACACATTTACTGTGATTCTAGCAGGGAAACAACCAAACATACGGTTGTAAATGGTGTATACCTTCAATTCTGGCCAACCCTATTGATACTACCAATGATATCCTACATGTTCTGAGGCTGAAACATAACCCCTCCTTTCCCCAGATCACATAACAGACCCTCAAACCAGGCATTAACTGCTTAGACATTAAACTTTTGAGGTAGTCCTAGGCTGTCAATATTCATTGTATAGTGGCTACAGGCACGGACGGGCTCAGGTCCCGGCTACTGTTGAGGTATATTCGAGGTCTCACACACCATGTAAGACCTCCGAAATATACCTCAACAAATACCTCATTAATAAACTTGTTTCCCTGCAAAAACATCTTACAGTCATACTGCCTGAGATAGGATAAAAGCAGATGCGAATCTGTTTTTCCATCAGAGATGCTCCATGTGATGAAAAAAAGCTGCATCATGCTGCCTGTATGAGTGAGGGAAAAAAGCAGGTGCGACATATTAATCAGAGCTGCTCCATGTTGCTGGCCTTAATCCTGTGCACAACCTAGCACTCTGTTTCTTAAGAGTCCCAGTCAGCACTTAGGACCTAGTGTCAATGTAGGAATAACATCAATATTTGTATATTGTCTCCAATATTGTCAGCGTCAGTTACCCTAGGTATAATTTCCCTTTTTTTATTGCTTGCTATGATCCATTCCAGAAGAGGCACAGCAAGGCAAGCCCTTGCCAGTCTTCAAACCTAGCAGAAGGGTCGCATGCAAGGGCGCACCTGCACGATCTGGCTGTGGTCAACAAAAAGGTTGACTCGAGGACCGTAATGCTGAATGTAGAATGCAAACACCTGCGAAGGCGTGTGTAGCACTCAGTCTTGCAGTCCGTCACTTTATACTAATTTGAAGCACTTGGCAGTGCTGATTGCAGGGACTTGAACACACACACACACAGACACACACACACACAACACACACGCACACACAAACACACACAGCACTTGGCAGCGCTGGCACTTGCAGGGACTTGAATAAACAACGTATACAAGGTTAGCACATTTAATCAGCACATTAACCAAAACATTTAATAAGCACATTTAGTAAGCACATTTAAGCAGGTTATCCCTGTTTTGCACCGGCTTCGTGGTTTCATCCTATTATACAGATCTGACCCTTTTAAATTATACAGAGCGGTAGTTCTATTAAAGCTTGTGAAATGCAGGCAAAACTGCAGAGGGAAGACAAGCACTTTGTGCAGAAGTGAATCACACATGCATACAGCAGATAAATTAATTGGCTTTAAGGAATGCAGATTCCCTTTATGCAGCATGCATATCATCCAACAGACACACGCACACACACATACTCTCACAAACACGCACATGCACACACACATGCACGCACGCACACACACGCACACACGCACACACACGCACACACGCACATGCACACACACACATGCACGCAGGCAACTACAGGTCATGCCACACAAAGAGGCCCTCTATCACCACCTGTGCTAGCATGACCTGCAAACCCTTTTTTTTATCGTACCGCAGGGTCAGATGCCTCAAACATGACACGCTCCAGGCCCAGCGTTTTTATAAACTTTGCAGCCACGTCTGTGCGCCAGTGCTCAACGTCCTCTGTGTGCAGAATGAGGTGAGGCATCACAGTGTTCGAGAGCTCAGACGACCTGCTACTGCTCAAGCTTAGCCTTTGCAGCAGTTTAAATCAAAAAGAGCTATCTAGGCAGTTAAAGACTACTCTCCACACTCCACACATAGTCAAATGAAAGGGGCCAACTTGGTACCGAGTACCGCACAACTCTTCCACCAAAGAAGAGAAGATAAACATACAAGGCAGATCTGCATCAGAGAAAGCACCGCACTTTATTTTTGTTGCAACCTGCATTAAATATCTGGTGCCCATACTTTATGAAAAGTATTCGTTCAAAACAATGGTAGCATATTCAGTCACGCTGTCCTACCTGTGATGCCTTTGCTCTCAATCATAAGTATACATCCAAAACGATGGTAGCACATACAGTCATGCTGCCCTACCTGTGATGCCCTCGCTCTCAATCATAACTCGTGGGACGCCCTTTTCCAGGCAGCTGCAACCGTACAGGAGCAAACCAACCCATTTTAACACAGCAGCTACTTCTTTATGGTTGCTTTAATCGTTGGCACGCCACAAAAGTGCACACGACTCATACTTAGACACCTTTCTTACTGGCCTAAGCTGTAGAATGATGCGCCGTATTCAGGGATCGACCTTGTTTTCTTATTCTAATCTTGGACAAATGAGCAAGATAATTTGCAAGATTTTGTTGCCTATCATGCTAAATCAGTGGCATGGACAAATCATGTGATATCCCCTGGGATTTTTAATGTGATCGGATCAGTTATTTGGTTGTTTGGCCAGTTTAAATGGTCCTTTTGTGGGTAACAAACTCTTTCTTTCCCAGACATCCACCAGCTCGGTGCATTGCTTAATTGTCGCCGTATGGCTCAAATTTTCAATCCATGCTTGGTACTAAGATTCGTCGTGACATGCAGTCCGTGAACGGCAAAAAGGAAAGTGCCGTATGGAATTGGGAAGGTGTGTGTGTGGAGATCTTTGGCGCTTGCAAACAAAATTGGATGAATTAATTATCCACGCATCCCTTACCAAGCAGCCCTCGCATTAGCCCTATAGTACAAGTAGCAAATATGATAGCTTCAGCAGCAAACAACTTTGTATACTGTTTCTGATTTGTGCGCCCCCTACCGAGCAGCCCTCGCACAAGCCCAGTCAGGATCTGCCGTGCCTGCAGCTGCCAGTGCAGATGAGCCAGAGCCTCCTGCAATGCAATTTTTGCACGGGTCCTCATGGAAAAGGAAATTAAGTGCCGCAGACACAGACATTTGAACAAATAGCTGACCATCTAAAGGAAATGGGGGGTGGGGGTACACATCAGTAGGAAAGAAGAAGGCATGCAAGGTTGTTGAGAGAAGAGGCAAAAAACGGCAGCACAAAAAAAGGAGGGAGGTCACGTACTTGAAGCCTGCTTCATCTGAAGCTGCACTTTACACTTGATCCAACAACCCCACCCCAAACCTAGCAAAACTCTTTTACTCAAAGGCTTACACACTTCTGGGCATTAAACCACACTTACATACCTCCGGCCCCAAACTGAATGCCGATCTCGGGTTTTGCCTCCAGACCAGCCTGAAGGTTCATGCAAAGCAGGAGCACTCTCCAAATGTCCAAAATTTTTTTCTCAGACAAAGATGTTTAATAGGGCGACGACATGTGAACACAATTTGTGCTTCTCGACTATAGTGACTTTGAAATTCAAACATGTGCGAAAAAGGGAGGGCAAAGCAATCACAAAGATGAGTGGGTCTTGCTGTTACGCCAGATTTGAGATATACTCTTGCAGTGATGCAAATGACATTCATCTCTGTTCCTGGCTCTACCCTTGCTCATTTTTTTGCGTTACTAATCTGGTACCTTCCAGTCCTATAAGGAACAAAGAACTTGCACCCCATCCTAGTGGCATTTTTTGCGCACCCTGCAAACTTGCAACCCTGACATTGCATTCATTTGTGTAAAGAATGTGCAAGTTGTGCAGGAACAGCACATACATTTTGCACGTCTCGGAGTAGTCTGTGCAGGTCTTCGTCAGGTAGCGAAATGAATCCGGTCGACAGTTCAATGACATCAAAGCCAAGCTGTTTTGCCTGTGCCAAGTACTCCTTCACAGTGGCCGGGTTCTGTGTATGCAAATTAATCGGTGTTGCACTGTGCGAGTGAGTAATTTGAATAAATCGTGATTACGGCAGAGAAGACCCATAGAGCTTTTAAGCCCAAAGTAATACTGTCCAACCCAACAGACAGTAACTTCAAGGGGGAAATTTGCAGGGCAGCTGCAATCTTTTGCTTTGCAAAAGCAGAGTAAAAACACCGCAAGGGAATTAAACTACTTCCAACTTTCACAAGGTACAGGGTTATTGGTGCCGTTGAAACCTTTTAACACAGCAGGGGAGAACTTAAATCAATGTGACGAGGAGAGCCAACAGCCACGTATTCAAGAACCGCTGCCAAACTATGGCCCTCACACTCACACTCACTTTTGTGCTTAGCACGTACTCCATCCAGCCTCCGGTACTGACGTACACATTGTGCTCGTGCGCAATCTGGACGGCAGGTGAGGGTATGTTCAGGTGAAGGGAGGTCCAGACGCAATTGTGCACCATAAAACAGTGAGGATTCATTTCGAAAGGCATGACATTGAGCAACGTTCCTAATTCAACCATAGAATGAAAGGTGCGCGCATGGAAGCGATATGCATGATGAGTGAGCACTCACCTTGATGAGCTGCTTCACGCTCTCCTTGTGCATTATCCTGTGAAATGAAGCCAATTTTATCTATAATGGGGCATATATGTTCAAGAGAGAGCGGCAATTTGTGAGTCCGTATGCAGCGTTAGACGACGTGTGAGACAGCTCGTCTATCTGCAACAAATCAGCGTGCATCAAGGAAGATTACCCCAATATTAAAAAAGGAAATGACCACTTTGGTACCGGGTACCTTTAAACTGCTCCACCACAAAGGAAAATAAAGAGGTAAATAGGGATCAGGAGGGTTGCAGGTTTTAGCCATTTACTAGTTGGATGTGAGCAAGTTTGACTTTCTCTCTCAACTGCCCTACTTTTAGACGACAACAATCCACCTCAGACCTGAATGCACCCCCAGCAAACTTGATGCCGTCTACAGCATGGCCAACGCCCTACGATTCGTGAAAACATGTAGCAGGAGACATTTTAATATAGCTTTGCAAAGAGTTGAGTTGCTTGAACCTGCAGCAGGTAATCGAAATACCTCAAGAAGCTCTCGGAGGTATGTCGGAGTCATGGGGGTGTAGTAGGCAGCCTATGGAGAGAACGGGTTTGATGAGCGAGTTCATCACAGCGGGTCGGAAAGCATTATTAGCTTGGCATCGGATGATGAACGCATCTTGAGATGAGAGGGTTTCCGCTTACCCTGATCTCTGTGAGTGCTGTAGACCTGGAACAAGGTAGAGTTTTGATGATTCAGATAATGTTCACAGCTTCTGTCTAAATCACTACTACTGTGCTCGACTGGTTACCTGGGCTTGGGTTCAAGCTGGTTGACTGGAACGGCACTTATAGGGAAAACGGAGGGGTCGTCAATCGTCCAGTTATTTCGCAGCTGTTCAGCTGCCACCTTAGCTGGTCGCTGGCGGCACAGGGTCTGAAGCAGGGAAGGCGTGCTCCTCGTCAGCATCGTGTTCGAATTAAGGTGAACAAAATCAAATTAATTGTAAGATTTAGGTCGCCTTCTGTTAAAAAGTATAAGATTTCTTCATGATATAGTTTGTTCTGTGTACTATTTAGATATGCGATCTATATTTCTCGATTGGTAAAAAGAAACCTGTTAAAAAAATATTGCGCCTCACACAGCCAAAGCCAGCGCCTCCCGTCTCTCGCAATGTGTTCAGTAAAAAATAAGAAATATTCCAGGGGGGTAGAGGGGCGGGGAGAGCCTTGTTTCATGAGTGCCGTCGGTGCACTCATATAACAAGGCTCTTCCCGCCCCTCTCCTCCACTGTCTTCATGCAGGGGTGTCCGTTGAACAGAGCAGCAATGTCAGAGCACTTCTTCCATCCACTGACAAAGTACAACTGGCACGCCCTCTCCCTCAAGCCCTAAAGTGCAGACTACAGGGACAGCGGACGGGAAGCTGGACTTGCATCTCTCGCCAACAAACCGCCCCCTTATCCAAATTATGTTTACTTTAGTTCATACAATTTGACAATTTGAAAAATGTATATGCTTCGAGGCCGTGCTCGCATCTCTTACCAAATCACCCGCCTCTCGACCCAATCGCTTAGTCTGACTGACTGGACTCTTTCTGGCTCGCTCTTTTGGTCATTTTCTTTTTTCCCGACTCCAACCCGCTATCGGACACCTGAAGTGCGAACCACCATAGAGGAGTGGGAGCAATCAAGCGAGCAGTCATGCTTCTTGACTGAAGGCCTACCTTTTTCTTGTAAAATTTACAACCTTGCCAACCTTGTAGGAGGGGGAGCTGTATTTTTGTAGAGGCTGTCACATGATTACAGTCATTTTTGATGAACACTTAAGCAGTCAAACGCCTGAAGTCTCCATTGCATTCCTTGCACATAGCTTGCAGACATACAAGATTTAAAGAAAAAGAAAAGAAAAAACTACGCAGGCAGTGAAAACCACTCCACACATCAATTAAGGAAAAGGAGCCACTTAGGTGCCGAGTACCGTAAAACTCCTCCACTGCGAAAAGGAAAGGAAAAATCAATTGGGATCAAGAGGTTTGCAGGCTTGGCCTGAAACCGGCTCCTGATGAGAGTTGATAACAGTACTGGAAAGGGCACGTCTGGTATGGACAAGTTTAGCAGCAAGTTCACAGAGTGCACATGGAGCTTGGAGGCAAGCTTCTTAACTCCTTGAGAATCAAGACCCAGTTCCTTAAAAGGCTTCAGAGTGTGGGTGTTGTAGATGGTGCCACCCACACCAAAAGGATGATATCTCGATGTCTCGATGTGGAGAGTAACGGAGGCTCCTTGGAGAATGTTGCAGAGATCTTTGTGCTGTCCTTTTGCGGCACTCAGCTGGTTCTGAGGTCTGGTGTCCTCACAATATTTGATCTCGACAAGGTTGATCCCCACCCCCCTACATGAGTTTGTTGTTTTTGTTTTCGTATTTTTACAGCGATGGGAGTAACCAGCACATAATCTGGGCGGCTGGAGGTAAATCTGTCTTTATCTGGGAAGCGGGGTGGGAACAGGCTATATCTATGGAGAGGCATGATCCTAAGGAGCCTGTTTTGCTACAAGATTTACCATGCTTTCATTTGAATCGACTACAAGGTCCAGAAAGAAAGAAAGGTGTCTGTAAGAACAGGCTGGCCTGCAGCCTTTTGCGCGACTGCAGCCTTTTACAAATCACCAAATTGAGTACAGTCCATTAAATTCATTTTATTTTATTCTCGTCATTCTATTGCCGCCCAACTCCCAATTGCCTTTGCAACCATCCAAACATGCGCGACAACCAGCCCCATAAGCTCCAGCGCTGCATTACACCAGCATCACTCCCGTCCCCTCCTAGCTGGTGGTAGTTAAGATCTGAACCTTGTGGTTGTTGATGCGTGGGGGCAGGCAGCCGGCCCCTGTGGAAACACACATCAAGGCCACAGAGTGAACATTGGAGAATAGAAGAAAGTGCAGGTGGTTAAAACTGAGGGGGGGAGGATTATGGGGGGGGAGTGCTCATGGGACAAACACTTAATAATACTACTTAATATTACATGATTTAGTTAGTCCTTTCATTTGTAGATCATAAACATTATTGATGTGCACAGAGCATGAAAGAAATCCTGGCTGGTGGTGCGTGGAGAAGAGTGTGCAGGCCTGCGATGAACACATCCTTGGCAGTGGGATGCCAACGTGGGATACCAACATGAGCGACCAACTAGCCAACCAACATGGGATACCAACATGGGCATACGTGATACTGCTATACTGCTCAGGGATGCTACCAACATGAGCACAGCCTTGCTCTGCAACGTATCCTGCTGTGTTTGTCGGAACCGTGTTCATTTAAAGTACAAGCCCCTTTTGATTTGTCCAAAATTGGGGAACCACTTTACCACTTCGGTAGAGTGAGTCCAATCATTCTCTTCTCTACTGATTCAGAGCTTTACTGTAACAGCTGAAGTGTAGTCAAGTCAATTTGGCCTGACCTATACAAAGGAATTTCTATCGTGAATATTGTAGAGACGGGCCGTGGCCTTGTTCCTCTCTCAATATAACACCTGCTCGTCGTTTGTAGATGTAGCCCACCTGAACAGTGTTGCGGTGGCTTTTCGTTCCTCTCTCAGCGTGGCGTGCACAGCTGCCAGCTCTTTCGAAATAGCGGCATCCCTGGGACTCCTGCATGTGTGTTTGCGTTTTGTGTGCGTCTACATAAATCTGCATTTCTGAATGTGTATGTCTACGTGAATGGATTTGTCCATGTGTACGTGCGTGTGTTCACGTATTTGTGTCATTGCACGTCGACGATTACACATTTCCTACAAAACGAGATGGCTTGCCCCTCAAGCAAATGGTGAGAAAAGAAAGGCACAGCTCAGCTGGAGCCACGACCTGGCCACAAGCATGCCTTTCATAGACTGGCACCAACACAGCACTTTTGACTTTAGCAAACAACACTTTGTACGACTCGCCTACTATGCCAACTCTTTTGTAGCTGCGTAAGCTAGATATTTGTCCAAGTAGGCCACGCTCAATTATCACTTGCTCACCACCCACTCACCACTCACTCACCACTCACCCACCACTCACTCACATATTTGTCCAAGTAGGCCACGCTCAATTATCACTCGCTCACCACTCACTCACCACTCACCCACCACTCACTCACATATTTGTCCAAGTAGGCCACGCTCAATTATCACTCGCTCACCACCCACTCACCACTCACTCACCACTCACCCACCACTCACTCACCACTCACCTCTCACTCATACTCACTCACCACTCGCTCACCACTCACTCACCACACGGGCATCTGATCTTGCATGCGCACAAACAAACAAATGTGTTGCCAGGTCAGCCTGAGCAATGAGCATGTGCTTTGCAGGAGGGTCGGCATAGGGCCAACAGTTTAGACACACTGCAACATCCAGTGTTTCAGGCAGTACGGACATTGCTGCAACAGACCCGCACGTTCAAATGTATGTTCAACCAGCATTAGCTCACTTTGTCGCTGCTGCTTGCAAGTCAGCTAAAGCAAGGTCGGTCTGGCCGAGCGCGTGCCGCGCAGTGCCCCTCCTAAAAAGGGCCTTTGCATTCTCGGCTTCGATTTTCAGCACCTGTGACAACACAAGAACAGCATTCACAAAGCAGATAAATTTAAAAGAGATCAATTGGGGGTCTATATTGGCTATTATAAATTAGGGGCTCAAAAGTTGAAAGAAACAACTTGCGAGTTGTATCCAGTGTGTTGCAATTCAAGCTCACATACATAGGCCAATCGAGGGACGGCACTCCTGTCGAGCTCTCTGTAGCCACACCATTAAGGCAAGATGCACTAGAAATAAGTAGGGTTGGCCAGAACCATACATTTTTAGGTATATACGGTGTACATACGGTATTTTTAGCAGGGAAATCACCATACATACGGTCATATACGGTGCAGATATACGGTTCTGACCAATCTTAGAAATAAGAGAAGGGGGTAAAGGTCTAGACAAGGGCTGCTAATACTGAGCCCAATTTGACAAGCTCCCGATCAGGTAGATGCTCACACAGAGAAGCACTACTACTAGGACTATTGCATGTCTAGCTTAGAAATCCCAGCAAATGCAAGTCGCCTTTGTAGTGGGACCACTTTGGCGCCTTGCTTAGCACAATCTCGAGGGTCTAGCCTAGCCAATAAAGAAAGAGAAAAACAACGCAGGCAGTGAAAATCACTCCCCACATCAATTATTATTAAGGAAAATCCAAGTCTCACCGCGAAGCAAAATTTAGTGTTTTGAAATGGACTTAATTTGGCGTATTGTCAAGCTCAATAGAACAATAAAAGGGAACTTTTCCGCTCTTAAGATGCTCTCACCTCTGAGCAGTTGTAGATTGCAGTTTGGTAATCCTTGGACTTTATTTGGCACATCGCCATGTTTAAGTGGATGGGGAGCTTAACCTGATTTGCCTGCATACATGCAAACCATACGATGCTGAATGTTATACAATGTCAAATGCAACAAAAACTCAACTAGGTTAGTCTAATTCAGTGATGATCCTCCTGAACTCAACCGATATTCCAATTGTAAAATGGGGGATGTTTGTGGTTCTTGGTACCAAAGTGGCTCTTGTTCCTTTAGTGGTATGTGTGCACAATTCTTTCCTAATGCAAGCACTAATAAGTGTTGGATGGAATAAAGCATGTTTTTTGGTCGGCCAGCATTAGGTGAATGTGGTGGCAATATTAAATGCTTGCTGCAGTGCAATTTTAAACAAGCTTGGCCTTATTATGTGAAGCTAAAGAGGTAGACCCGACCGATGGCACACAAGCAAGGGGCCACACGCAAGCAATCGTTTGATGCAGTTGACTTGACAGGACATGAGATATGAGAAAACGAAAGGGATCAATGAGGATCAGCAGGGTTGCAGGCTTGGCCTGGAATCCGCTCCCGATGAGACTTATGGTACTGGTACTGGAAGAGTACAACTGGCTTGGCAATATGTTGGAGCGGTCAGCCTGAGCACATTGCCGTGCACTTATTGCACTTCACATAAGCTTTGCCCCAAAGCACAACACGACAACATGAATAATCAAACACGCATGACGTTCACTTGAATGAGTAACACACCTTGTCCTCGTAAAAGCCCTCTAATTGAATCATAAAGTCTTCATCCATGTATGATAAAGCCTGAGACATGTTGTAAGATGTGTGTTTGTGTGTAAGATGTATGGGCGTTGTCAAGCTCAATCACGGTTTTTGTGTACGACAATACGACAATGCCTGAATTGCAATACATTGAGTATGGGTACATTGAGCACGCGTGTACATTGAATTGTACATTGAGTATGCGTGTGGAAAATGTGTGTGCAATTTATAATTAAGGGACGCGTTTTGGGTACGGACAAACATTTTTGAGCAAAGGTACTTTACAGATGACCTCCAAAACTAAGCAATTGATTCACCACTTCTTTGGCAGTCAGAGGATCAGTCGGGAACAGCGGAAATTGTCCGAACCTACTATTTAGCCAAAATTAGAGCGGCCGTACCAAAACCTAGATGTATGCTCGCCACAGCATAGATAGACCGCACGCGTAACAGAACACCTCCAAATATTATTCTCAGATCACCAGATCACCAGATCACCATCTGTTATAGATAACACACCCACAGACTGTAACAGACATTTTAGGTAGTCCTGGGCTACTATTATGTAATAGCTGCAGGCACAGCCTCAGGACCTGCGCACCTCATTAGTAAACACGTGTTTCCTTGCAAAGCATCCCGGAACCCGCCATCCGCAAATAGCTGGTTGCCCTGTACACGACCCTTTTATTCACAAAAAGCAACGTCCTGCTCACCACAGCATACTAGGACAAGGCTTCCCTGAACTTGCCCTCCGCAAACAGCTGGTTGCCCTGTACACGACCCTTATCTCTTATTCACAAAAAGCACGTCCTGCTCACCACAGCATACTTGGACAGGGCTTCCCTGAACTTTCCCTCTGCAAACAGCTGGTTGCCCTGTACACGCCTCTGCTCAGCTCTTTCTAGCCGCTCCTCAAACAACAGCCCTGAAACATTGGCTGCCTGCAAGCATACGTGGAGGTGAATGCTTTCTGCACATGTCTCAGCTCTGCACGTATGTGTGTTTGTGTGTATGTGTGTGTGTGTGCGTGTGTGTGTGTGTGTGTGTGCACGCGCGCGTGCGCGCGCACGTGCGTGCTCTACATCCGCCTCTGCACAGTTGCTAGCTACAATTGCTCCCCAAACAGCAGTAATGAAGCATCAGGTGCCCGCGAACGTTTTAGGGTGTGTGTATGTGAGTGTATTTGTATGTGTGTGTTTGTATGTGTGTTTGTTATTCGTGCAGGTCTGCACATGAATGTGTGTAAGTGTGTGTCTCTCTCTGGTTCTTCAGCCAGGTGCAGCTCGCCAAAGCCCACCGTCTCACCTTATTTTGTGTAGGTATAATGATAACGGGTCAATCACAATTGACCACAAAACCTTCAACCTGTGCAGGGAGCTCACCGATTCATCAGCCTGCTGCGGCTCCTCAAAGCCCACCATCTCCACTTCGTAGGTAAGCAAAGAAGCCGGCGGAACAGAGGGAAAAGAAAAGCTGCCAGTTGCACCGTAGCCATAGGAGGGATCCTGCGTGTGTATTTGTGTGTGCATGTGCATGTGTAAGTACGTGTGTGTGTGCATGTGTGCGTACGTGTGTGTGCGTACGTGTGTGTGTGCGTGCGTGTGTGTGTAAGTGTGTGTGCGTGTGCGCGCGCACATGCGAGCAAAGCAGTTGCGAGGCCCTCCATATGCTTGAAAAGGGCCTCGTGATGAAGAAAGAAGTACACGGCATTTGGCTGTTTGCAACAAGCGCAATGCAGCTTTAATACGTTGGTCAGTATGTGTAGAGTCGGTGGCCGATTTTTCTTCTCAAGCATGCATGCGCACTCGAAGGCATAAACACATACACAAATACCTGTATGTAGACTATCGCCTTTTCTCCCACACACATTGTCGCCACAGAAAGCCACAGTCCTGTTTCCTTTGCTGAAGCATCTGCACAGGGCGCAATGTGTGTGTACGTGTGTTTGGGTCAATGTGTGTGTGTGTTTGTGTGTGCACGTGTGCGTGCGTGTGTGCGTGGGTGCGTTTGATTCAAGAGCCCACCGGTGTCCTCTCAAAGTCCCGGTTTAGCATTCTAAAAAGTTCCTGACAGTCACACGTTTTGACTGATGGCTTAATCTGTAATCTCTGTAACGGTTCCAGAAGTGAGGCCAGGGACCAATCAAGCCAGTCATGAAGAAAACTTCCTTCAGCAATTATTAAAAAGACTTTATCTCAGGTTCAAGAAGTGAAGCAGCCAGGAAGGACGAGAAGAACACTTTGACCCTGGTTGCATCAGAAGAGGGGGCAAGTACAGGGCGTGCTTTCATTATTTGATTTGTTTGACGCACAGAATAAAAGAGTGTTGGATTGAGATTCAACACCCCTTGCATGACACCTAAGATTTGCTTCATCTCATACAAGAGACTGAGTTTGAGTAGACTACAGCTAAATGTGCACGGCATTTTTCCTGGCGACAGATAGATGTGCACGGCTCTATCTGAGCGACAGCTCAATGTGCACAGTGGCAGAAAGGCTCAACGGTGCTGTCCATTTGCTTGGTTGATACGGAAATTGGCTTTCGACGCCTGCGTAGTTGTATTTTTAAAGCATTACTCACGTCTGCCTGCAACCACTCTGACAGGTTGCTGTGACTGGGACTCTGTGCGTGTGTCCATAAAGACGCTCCCGTCTTTTTGCAAGCGGCCCACGTAGTGAACTGTACACAGTAGCGTGTCGAGTGATTGTGTGTGTCTGTGTGTGATAAAGTGTGCGTTCATGCATGCGTGCGTGCGTGTGTGTGTATGTATGTGCGTGCGTGCATGTGTGAATGTGCGTGCGTGTGTGAGTGTATGTGCGTGCGTGCGTGTGCGAGTGTGCGTGAGTGTGTGTGTGTATGTGTGTGTGTCACATGCATAAGTCTGCTGCAGATTTTGTACAAATGTACATGTGCATTTTAACTTCTGACTTCAAACGCTAACGCACCTAGGCAGCGTGAAAACTGTGGGGGTGGGTTTCCCTGGCCCTCCAAGAGCACCTTTTTAAACACACCGCCATCCACCGTCACAGGAAGCATGTCCACTTCTTCCTCAGGGGGGCTCAAAACAATATTGCTACACTGTTGCAAGCTACCATTTCCTTGCGCATTGCCCTCAGCAGTGACTGCTAACAACTCAGGAGCCGTTAAACTGGCATGCTCCCCTGTGATTTCTGTGGCCGTATTCCCCATACTAGTCACGATAATGTTACAATTATGAATAAAAAAAATTCATTATCATTAGGACAATTTCCGAACAAGAAAAGCTAGCGCGGAAGAAAAAAGACTGACGCATCCCTGCTCTGAATACAACTAATACAATAAATTCAAAACCTTGTTCGCAAACGGCCGGAAGCTCGGAAGCGATCGAGGCTGTCTTCCGTCAAACTGCCTAGATGAGCACCACCTGCCCTGAGCGCACAAGATGGGCTATGGGCTGGTACCGTACAATAAACAGGTCATCTCTCCGCATGTCCACCGCCATGTCCCTGTGTGCGGCATATCGCAGGCAGATTTGTGTAAGGGCATTGAGGGGCAGCTATACATGTTACTTATTTACACTGATTTACACTTAATTACATGCTCCCGCTGCATAACTTGCGAAAGGATACAGATCAAGCAATCTTTGTATTGTGTTTTCTAAACGAAACGGGTTGCTATCCAAGCCATCATTCCAGTTTGCTTCATTTTTGACATTTGGTGCCTTGACGCATGTTGCGACAGACGAATTCAGACGGGCTCTAAGTGTGAGCCAGAAATTGCATGAGCAAGTATAACCCATTTAGAGGTGAATCCATATTATTCCACCCTGGAAGCTCAAGGTTACAATTTCTTGGGTTCGAATGTCTGAAGTGTAAACCTAAAATCAGGCCAGCCATCCCTGTGAGAGTTCTTGCCCCAAAGCCGAAAAGTACATTTAAGTATGCAGGACCCTTAATTAGATATATCTAAGCACCCCTGCACACTCAGTTTGTGGCGGGAGGTGCCCAGGTGGGCAGGGTGGAGATCCCTGCCAGAAAGTGGATTTCCAAAAGCTCCTCCCCGGTACCAGCAACTTACCAGGGGTGTTTGCAATAATATTGGGGACGTTTTCGTGAGGGTCCGGGGTCTGGGGTGAGGGTCCGGATTTGGACCCCCTTTTGGCAGGGAGGCTACAAAAAGCCTTTAACCGCACTTGACGGAACCCGAGCGTTTTTGCGATGCGTTAGACATTCTTCTTATCATTAAAAATGAACTTTGACTGGCGCTGGAGCGCTCTGGCCGACAGCTAGGTCACACCTGGCAAGGGTCTACTGCAAAAGTTGTGAGCAGATGGCATTGAAAATCTCAGCTGTCGTTGCCCACCATAACCCAGCCCAGCATTCCAGACCATAATACTTGACAGGGCATGCCTTGGAAGCATACTAAAGGGCTTCTGACCCTCAGGTGGTGGCCAGAAAGCCTGTTTTCAGGGTTTACATTTTGGCCCAGCAAATAGGCCCACACACTAATTCCCATACAAGCAAAATTCCAAACCCCTGTATTTCCTTTGATGGGTTGGTTTGACCCTAAACCTACCTGAGGAAAAAATAAAAATTTGGACAAGAATCCGTGTTTCTACACCTGTGCCACCTTTCTGGCAGGGAAATGGCACAAATTCAGCCCCCCACTCACACCCTTGACCCCAAACTCATTAATTTTTATCAGAAATGTTACATATTTGTATGTATAGAAACCATTGTGTGACCTCAGATGTGCACTTCAGGAAAGGGGCATTAACACCCCCTTTTTGGGTGGGCTCGACTGGGTTGATTTTAAGTAATCATCATGAAACAAAACATGCTGCAGCAGTTCTCAGGGCGGTCTCCTTGTGTTAAAAAGTATGAAAACAAGTTGCCTGTGTTGCAGCGCCTTCGCGGATGATATTCAAGAAACTGAAAGATCCTGGCGCGGCCTGATTGAGTATGCTGTTGCTCTCGTTGAGCTGAGAAATTGAAAGATCCTGACGCGGCCTTATTGAGTATGCTGTTGCTCTTGTTGAGCTGAGAAAATCTGAGAAGCGCCTCCTGTTCAATCTGCTGGATTTGGCTTGACAATATCATGCAACATGATGCCAAGCCTAAATCGACCATCAGAGATGGGGGGAGCTGTAAGACTGTGTTTCACGCCGCTATAATTTCAGTGTCTGACTCTGTGTCGCCCTCAAGCCCTGAATAGTGACTTGTAAAGAGGGGGAAACGCCTGAGGGCTGTTCTTACACTGAGCAGTTGTAGATCAGAATGTGAAATCCCTGAACTTTAGTTGGCGCTTCGCCATGCTGCATACCAAGTATGTAGTCGCACGTTTGTAACAAGCATGCGCAACTTATGTGTTTTTCCAACAGGATGCCCATCACTTGTAAGCGGCGGCTATTTCAATATTGTAATGATCGTTTGTTAAATTTAGGCTGACAACAGGCCAGAGAAATGCTACGCAGGAATTTAGCGCTTACTCCTTCATTCAGGTTTGCAGTACGCTGCATTGGCCAGAAAGGGAGGGAGGGAATCAGGGGAAATAGGGGGGAAAAGGGAAATGCCCAGAAAATAGACAGAAAGCAAATACATAGAGCACGTTATACTCACCCAACTTGCAGCACAGCCTTATATAAATATAGGAAAAAGAAAAGACACACTTGTTGTCTTTAAACACACAAACAAAAAGGGCAACCAATTTAAGCAAGTGATACACAGAAAATTTCTGGAAAATGTATTCATCATCTGTTGACCATCCCCTACCCTCCCCCTAAGCCACGCGCGAGGCAAGCTGCCGCATCACACACATACAAACACACACAAACGCACACACACACACACACAAACGCACACACACACACACACACACACACACGGAGTCTGCACTCACTCATTCAGCTGCACGGCCCCACAGTCGTCCACAGCTCTAATGAAAACGTGTGTGTTCAGGAGGGGCTGAAGAATGAGGTCATTGCTGGTGCTCTTCTCCGACAGCTTTACCTGTAGCAGAGTAGTCACAACACAAAACATTTTGTGTGTCAGACAGAGCAATTTTACTACAGCCGCAGCCCCACATGTGGTTTCTTTGGTATGCAAGTGCATGTTCCTATCTTAAAGAACAGCAAAGCGTAGGCCAGGACCACAATTTTGATGTGTTTCCATTTCAGGCAAGGGATTTACTGAATTTATGCTCTCACCAAATTTTTAGACCAATCTTGCAGTGCAACGGTCAGTGAAAGCACAGGTCCATCAAATATTTTGCCAAGGCCGTCTGTGTGGCATCGATCCTCCTTTTGCCAGACGTACCAGGGAAGTGAATTCATGTGGTAACTGATCAAGTGTCACTTTCTTTAAATGCCTGCCCAGGAGCTTGAAGTACTCCATGCAGTACACCAGCTCCGACCTGTGGTAATGGCAGGTACATAGTATTGGTGTACAGGGCGAATCTGGCAGCAAACTGGCAGCTTGGAGGGAGCCAGCATGAGCACATGCACCGTAAAATGTACATGGCAACCCCAGCCCTCAATTGATACGCACCTGCTGAGCTTCCTGCTTGCTTCATCATCTGCTGCGATACTAGCTGCAAACTTCTCAATTTTCTTGAGCCGGGTTTTGTGGTACATCTTGAGCAGGAACTTTAGGCGCATGTTCTCCAGGTTTAGCATTATGCGCCGCAACTCCTGGGTTATATCACTCTCTAGTTGTTCTACTAATTCCTCCTGCAAACAGAACAGGAGTTGCACGCTCCTCCTCGCACAAGTTGACAGATACCTGACGGTTCAAACCTGCGCTTGCACCTATGCAACCTCCCATCTGTGCAGTCTTGTACAGCTTCTGCTGTAAAACTATTCTCTAAATCAATACACAGATCCTCGCACTTCAATGAGTGTGCACCTGAGTGTCCAAACCGGCCTGGAGACGGGAAACAAGGTCATCCCGGTGAAACAAGAGGTCTGGGGCATTCTTCTCATTCATGCAGGCCTGCACCAGCAACTCAATGTCATTTCCCGGCTGTTGCTGCTGTGATTCGAGGAAGTCCATGGCTAGCAAAATGTGAAAGTATTATTATCTGAAATTATTTGAAACAAAATGCAGCAGAACGACGTTGAAACCAACCTGCTGCCTCTCAGCCAGGACGAGTCATCTGAGTGCTCCTGGGGCTGCTTTGTATCTGAATTCCTGTGATACGGCAGGTGGGATCTTGAGTGAAGCGTGAGCGCGTGCGTGCGTGTGTTCGTATGTGCATGCGTGTGTGTGCGTGTGTGTATATGTATGTGTGTGCGTGTGCGTGCGTGCATGTGTGTGTGTGTGTATCTGTGTGTGTGTGTGTGTGTGTGTGTGTGTGTGTGCGTTTGCATGTTCGTTTGTTTGATTGTTTTGTTTGTATGTGTGTGTGTGTGTGTGTGTGTGTGTGTGTGTGTGTGTGTGTGTGTGTGTGTGTGTGTGTGTGTGTGTGTGTGTGTGAGAGTGTGTGTGTGTGTTTGTTTGTGTGTGTATGCATGCGTGTGTGTGCGTATGTATTTGTGTGTTTGTATGTTTATGTGTGTGTTTATGTGTTTGTGTGCGTGTGTGGGTGTGTGTTCGTGTGATTGTGGTGTTTGCAGGTGGGATCTTGAGTGCAGCATGAGCGCGTGCGTGCGTGTGTGCGAGTGTGTGAGTATATATGTGTGTGTATATGTATGTGTGCGTGCGTGCGTGTGTGTATGTGGGCTGTATGTGGGCGTGTGCATGCGTGCATGTGTGTGTGTGTGTGTGCGTGTTTGTTTGTTTGTTTGTTTGTGTTTGTATGTGTGTGTGTGTGTGTGTTTGTGTGTGTATGCATGCGTGTGTGTGCGTATGTATTTGTGTGTTTGTATGTTTATGTGTGTGTGCATGTGTTGCTGTGCGTGTGTGGGTGTGTGTTTGTGTGATTGTGGTGTGTCCACAAAGTACAGGTGGTTACAGACTGCCACTGGAGGCACACGTGTGGAGGGGGGTCGTCTGTATAGAAATGCTTACGTGTCTGCAGCTTTCCACCACGAATGTACACACAACAGCTATTATTCTGTCAAGTACCTTGATCCTTGCTCTCAACACTTTCACAGGTACCTGGCACCAGTGCTTGCCATCAACGGTGCCCTTCTCCTCGGCATTTTACTGTGGTACAGCCTGTCCTATAGGCTGCTGTAAACAAAGCACACAGGCAGGACAAGAACAAGGCACAAGGCGATCCTTCTTTCTCTGCCGCTCACCTCCCCCTTTGTGTGAATCCATCGCACAGCTCAGCAGGAGCAGCAGCAGCAGGCCTTTGTTTGAGAGGCTTGTCTGACGCAGCAGCACCGAAACCCTTACGCTCTTCGCAAGGGGGGTCTGCTCGCTGAACCCCAAGCCCCACATAAAATTCCTGCGTCTGCACTTGCAGTATCCCTCTCAGCTACAGCTGCATACCACACACACACATACACACGTGTGGGCAAGAAGGCTGAGCCTTGCGTGCAATTCATCACAGCCAGCAGCAGACAAGCAACGGAGTGTGGGCCCCTAGCACGGTCACTTGTGCGGACACGGGAAGAGCTAGCAGCAGGCAAAATACTGAGGGAACCGGCACAGGGGTTGAACAAGAGCTGCAGGTGCGTCTGTTGTGTTGGTGTGTCAAGCCCGCGCACCTACAACGTAAGCGTTTATTCCTCCTGTGGTTGATGCTGCATGTATTGGGTTGGCCAGAACCACACATACATGTATACGGTGTATATATGTATATACGGTGTTTTTGGCGGGGAAATAACCAAATATACAGTCATATACGGTGTGTATGTACGGTTTTGTCCAACCCTATGTACTATGTATGTACTCATGCATGCCCACAGATGGATTATTGCATGCGCACAGATGGACAGTTATAAACGTGGTCAAATTGCATGCATTTCATGCATGAATAAAACACACGGGCACTTCCACACATATAGAATACAGGCAAACTGTCTCAAGTACAAAACAATCGATCATTTTCCAGCCTCAAATCCTAACTCTGCACATTTACGCGTAGGGGCACGAGGATGCTCTCGTACTCACACACACACACATGCATACACACACATACAAACATATAAACACATACGCACATACGCACACTCATGCACAGATACACAAATGCACACACACGCAAATGTACAAACACACACACACACACACACACACACACACACCACGCAGGCGTCCGACAGCGACACCCACATGCGTCTGAGATCTTCAATGAGTAGTGACCGGCAGCAAGGCGCCCCTCCCTCCACTGCCCCCACCATCTCTCCTCACTCCCCAAGGGAAAGTGTGAGGGTGCAAGCTCGCTTACATGCTCAGAGTGTCGTCAAGGCAGCAACGAGCAATGGTGTGTGGTGTGTACGAGTGTGTGTGTGTGTGCGTGTGTGCGTGAATGTGTGTGTGAAAATTTTGTGCAATTGAATGTGCAATTGAATGTGCAACAGACAAGTTGAAGGTCCCTGCGTCCTTTCTCGCATGTGTCCTATTAATTGTGTGTGTGTTTGTGTGAGCGTGCGTGCGTGCGTGTATGTGTAATGTGTGTGCATGAGTGTGTGTGTGTGCGTGTTTGTGTGTGCTAGGGGTAGCTGTATCGTCCCCCCCCCCTTGAATGCTCATCCTCCTCCCATGTGCAAATATATGCAGGCAGAGGACTACCCCCCATTTTACGTGCTGAGAACCCACACACGAATTCACTCACACACACATATGCACATGCAGGTGTGCTCATGCCCTCCCACGCGGCCTACTGGGTCCTCCTCCTCCTCCCCTGTGCGACCTGGTTGCTGGCAGTGGGTGCAGGCGTGCTAGAGTTTGAGGGCATACCCACCGACAAGCGCGCTGCGCAGCACCCTCTGATGTGGTTTGACCGCAACGTGTTCCGCACGGTTGCAGGTGGGGGGCGTGCGTACATGAACACACGTTTGTGTGTGTATGTGTGTGTGTGTGTGAGTATGTGTGTGTGTGCTGCGCAGCAACCTTTGACCGCTATTTACACACGATTGCAAGTGAAGGATGTGTGTAGTTGAACGTGTGTATATGCTGCGCAGCACCCTCTGATGTGGTTATTTTGTAATATGCAGGTCAGGGGCGTGTGTGTATGTGTGTGTGTGTGGCAACCACTGATGTGGTTTGACTATAATGCATTCTACGCAGTTGCAAGTGAGGTGACCTAACTTTATGTGGCAATCTTATCATCACAGACACACGCATGCACACACACATGCATGCATACTCACATAGGTATGCACGCACACATGCTTGCACACATACACAAGCACACACACACAGTACACACACTCAGCACACACACACACGCACGCACGCTCACACACACACACTCAGTACACACACACGCACTCAATACACACACGCGCACTCCATACACACACGCGCACTCCATACACACATGCGCACTAAATACACACACACACACACACCCGCACACATGCACACACACATGCGCACACTCAATGCACACACGCAGGCCCTGCCCTCCCCTTCCTCGTCCTCTTCCTCCGCTGGTGTGTCATCACCCTGGCCGCCTACTTTTCGCGCTCCCTTTCCCTCACCGCCCGCGCACGTGCTGCCAGCATCAACCTCCCCTCCCACATAGAGTTCACTCCCCTGAAAGGAAGCAGCACCACCGCTGCTGCTACTGCTGCTGCAGGCTGCGTCAGCACCACACAGACACAGGTGAGCACACAGTGCTGCAGGCTGCGTCAGCAGCACACAGGCGCAGGTGAGCACACAGTGCTGCAGGCTGTGTCAGCACCACACAGGCGCAGGTGAGCACACAATGCTGCAGGCTGCGTCAGCACCACACAGACCCTGGTAAGCACACAACACCATGTGTGCTAATTCACAAGAACGACAAAACAAAGAACGGTCGGTATCCTAGTAAACAATGTATATCTTGTGTCTCAGGTTGGCCAGAACCGTAAATACACGCCGTATATGACTGTATGTTGGGTGATTTCCCTGCCAAAAATACCGAAAGTACACAGGTTATAAATTTAACTGAATGTAAACCGTAAATATATGTATGGTTCTGGCCAGCCCTACACAACTGTGTCTACTGGGAGAGAGGCGTGCGCTGCTAGCTGCTAGCCTCCTTGTTGGCTACCAGCACAGAAAAAACGCAAGCATCATACGACACAGAAGTTTCTTGTAAAGTGTGAAGGGTAAAGGGTAGGTAGTGCACCGCTTCCCCTGTAAAGTGTGAAGGTCGTGTGTGTGAAGGGCAAGTGTGTAAAGGGCCCTGTGAAGTGTGAAGGGCGTGTGTGTGAAGGGCAAGTGTGTAAAGGGCAAGTGTGTAAAGGGCAAGTGTGTAAAGGGCAAGTGTGTTAAGGGCCCTGTAAAGTGTATAGGGTCCTGTAAAGTGTAAAGGGCAAGTGTGTGAAGGCCAAGTGTGTAAAGGGCAAGTGTGTGAAAGGCGAGTGTGTAAGGGCCCTGTAAAGTGTAAAGGGCAAGTGTGTGAAGGCCAAGTGTGTAAAGGGCGAGTGTGTAGGGCCCCGTAAAGTGTAAAGGGCAAACAGCAAGCCATCACTCCAGCTTGAGCAGCACCACCGTCACCCAAACACGTTTTTTTTTTACAAAGTCCGCCACCTGTTTCTTGTCACATGCTGGCCTCCTTTGCTGCTACTGCTACAAAAATGCCTAAACAATACACAGCGCAGAGGCTCCCCCTGACAGGAGCAGCACACGCTGCTGTTGTAGCTCAAGGCAGCGCCACCAGCACCCAAACACACTTTTTGTATATTTTCTCACGTGTTTCCTGGTCACGTGCTGGCCTCCTTTGCTGCTACTGCTGCAAAGAATATCAAACATTATTATCCAGTCCGCTCTGATATACAGCGCAGAGGTCAACCTCATGATCAGGGCAGGCGCATGCTGCTGCCACTGCCCCAGGCAGTATTACCAGCATTTGAGCAAGGGTGGAATACAGGCGTGTCAGAGTGCATTTGCGAGCATTGTAACCCTTCCTACGACATACGCGAGCATTGTAACCCTCGCGAGCATTGTAACCCTTCCCACGACAAAAACGACTCACAGGCTTTTGTCACATGCTGGCCCTCCTTTGCTGCCACTGCTCAAAATGGCAGTATCACCAGCACCTGAAAAAGGGTGTAACAGAGCGACTCACATGCTTTCTGTCACATGCTGGCCTCCTTTTCGGCTGCAAAAGCCACAAAAAGGTACATAAATTTTACCGCATACCTGGGTAGTGCAGTGTTCCATTTACTTGGGGCAGCAGCATGCTGCTCCAAAACTCAAAGCAGAGCCACCGGCTTCAAAAGCGCACGTGGTGGGAGCGAAGGCACGTGTGTCTCACAAAAAAATACCACCACTCATATTTCATTCTTGGACAGTGCAGTGAGCATAATGTGCAAAACTCCCCCTTTCTTTCATGGACGGTAACGCTACCTTGGAGTGTCAGGCAGCGTCACCCAGCAATGAGGCGCAGATGTTCATTGAAGAATAGCATGCAAGTACCACCAGCACACACAAACTTACACGCACACACACATGCGCACACACACACACAAACACACATACACACACAGTCCATGCTCTGGCCTTTGCCCACTCTTGTCAAGAGCTGCTTCTTCAAGTATGCCATGGTCACGGTCCTGCGTTTGATGCTGTACGGTCTACATGTATTGGCCATGGCTAATGACGCAAAGGTGATTGTATGTGTGTTTGTGAGCGTGTGTCTAGTGTTCATGCCTGTGTATGGTTGTACATGTATGTGTATGTATGTAGTGTTCATGCCTGTGTATGGTTGTCTGTGTATATGTGCGTGTATGTAGGTTCATGCCTGTGTATGGTTGTCTGTGTTTGTGAGCGTGTATGTAGTGTTTAGTGCTCATGCCTGTGTATGGTTGTCTGTGTGTTTGAGCGTGTATGTAGTGTTTAGTGTTCATGCCTGTGTATGATTGTGTGTGTTTGCATGTACGTATGTGGGAAGGCTTTTTCTAAGATCTTGTTTTTTAGAAGAGGAAACTCAGTTATTACTTTGCCACACAGTACCATTAGTAGGTCCCTCAGGTGTGCGTATGGTGTTAGATGTGTGAGTGTGTTGTTAAATGTGTGCACTATGGTTCAGCGTTGCTCTAGCAAGGTCCTAGGGCGCCCTTTTGGGCCACTGTTGCGAACGTTGACGATGTGCGTGCACTGCATGTGTGTGTGCGCGCAGATGTGTGTGTTGTGTGTATGTGCTGTGTTTGGGTGTTTGTGTGAATGTGTATGAGTGTATGTGCTGTGTTTGGGTGTGTGTGTATGTGTGCATATGTGGGCTACTGTTGTGAACGTAGAGTCTGTGCTACTGATGTGAACGTAGACGATGCACTAGGCGCTGGGTTGCAGGCGCTGCACTGCAGCACACTGGGGTTGGCCAGAACCGTATGTATATACACCGTATATGACCGTACATTTGGTGATTTCCCTGCCAAGAATACCGTATATACACCGTATACATATGGTTCTGGCCAACCCTTCAGTACACAAACGCCTTTACAAAACAGATTTTTTTTGCATTGTTGCGTGCCTTTGAAAATGTGGACCCGCGCGACGTATCTGCACTCCCACTCTTAAGTTCTTATACACTCGTGCACGTGGGCATTTGAAGCCCTAACACGCTGATTATACAAAAAGTACACATGTGTATGTGAGGACACACAAATTAGTATGGACAACATGCGGTCATATGCGGTGTATATGTATAGTTCTGGCCAACCCTATTTATGTATATAACGATAGGCTGTTAGAGCTGGAATTACCGCGGCTGCTGGCACCAGAATTGCCCTCCGATAAAATGGGATGTGGATGTGTGGATACACATCAATGCTGTATATGAATACTTAGATGCCATGGACCTTTTTGCACCCATGGAGTTCATGCATATGCGCAGCCGCACACATACTTACACAAGCTTACGCACACGCGCACACACACACACAATCGAGCACACGCACACACACACAAAAGCATACGCACACACTGACACTAAAAAGGCACCGTCATAAACGCATAAACACGCAGATACTTATTATTGCATGCACACGCGCGCACATACACACACACGCACGATATTGCATACTGCATACACACACAACCACAGAACAGCAACGTGAGCTTTAAAGAAGCGACTTCTTACCTGTCAGACCACCTGCTTTTGGGAGCATCCGTGGTGTCCTGCCTCCAGGTGTGTGTGTGCGCTTATGTGTATGTGTGTGCGCTTGTGTGTATGTGTTTTATGCTAGTGTGTATCTGAACACACTTGCTCCACCTGTGTGTGTATAAGTGCGCGCATAAGTGTGCGAGTGCACAGGCGAGCGTACATGCCTATCTGCACGATTGTGTTGTCGTCGTGTCATAGAACAGGGCTCCTCCTTCTTGGCATAATGTGTGTTTTACACCAGGTGCATCTTGAAGCCCTGCTTAAGAGCTGCTTCTTGTTCTTGATACTAAGTGAATAAGTCCCGGACTGAGTTATGTATTTGTTCTCACCCCTTGGGGCTTGACGCTCTATACATGTTTCATAGAGGCTGCGCCTGTTAGTAAACAAGCGCACACACGTACACACACATGTACACACATGTATACACCGATGCACATGCACACACACACTTACACACACACCACACACACACACACGTACACACCGATGCACACACATACACGCACATACACAAAACACACACAGGTGGAGCTAGTGTGCACGGTCAGTGATCTGACAAAGCTGGACGCCTTGGCCATGCCTTTCATTTGGCACATCTTGGCCTATGGGGTTGCCCTGGTACGCAAGAGTGTGTGTATGTGTGTGTATGTGTCCGTGCCTTTTATCTAGCACGTCTTGGCATGTGGTATTGCTTTGGTATGCAAGAGTGTATGTGTGCCTGTGCGTGTGTGTATGTGTGCCTGTGCGTGTGCGTGGCGCTTTTTTAGTTGCGCCATTCAAAAGCACATGCCTTTGAAGTGCCTAAATATAAGTTGGGATTTATTTTATTCCCTGGTTACAACAACACTAATCTGGGTCTTTCTTCTACCTTCTTTTATATTCAATTTTGCTCCCATCTTGACTTTACTTTACAACACATCTTAACCTTCTAAACTTAGAACTTAATCACACCTCAACCCAACTCCTTGCCTGGTTTGCTTCCTGACAAAAAATCCTGCACAAAAAAGTTAAAACAAAACACCCTCACACAAACTGCCCTTGCAAGTTGCAAGCCTTGTCAAGTTGGTCTACTGACCTTCAACTGATCAGGTCAATCATTATCAATCATGGTTAAATGGATCCAAACCCATCCATGCTTAGCGCTTGTTCTGAACAAAATCTTGCTAGTAGTTTGTTTAATCAGTCTGTTTTTATTACTCGTGGTTTGAGCACTGTTCTGCTTATGGCTGAAGATTATAATCCTTTTCACATTACTTTCTCCTTGCAGATCTCTCTCCTGCTGTCTTGCCTAGTTTCTTCCGACATGTACTACACAGCAAAGCTCTTCCATCAACCTCAGGCAAGTGTCCTATTAGTGCGTGCATGCAAATGTGCACAGAAGCAATAACACAGAAACTCAGCGGTGCACAGATAGTGGCTTGCAACATGCCTACAGTGTACTTAACCGCACAGCTCTGCCATCATTCTCAGTTGGAGCTTCCAGATGTCGTGTGCATGATGATGTGCACATAAATTGTCTAAAAAAGCACAGGTTGCTGGACTCTTTCCTTCCAGCATATTACGTGGGCGCACGAATGTGAGGTCCCAATGCACTACAACGACGTGCACTGCAAAAAAAACATACTCACCTACTCAAGGTCAACCCAGCCAAGCCCCACCCAAAAAGAGGGAGTTAATGCCCCTTTCCTGAAATGCACATCTGAGGTCACCCGATGGTTCCTAAACACCTTTGCATAAACATTAATGAGTTTGGGGTCAAGGGTGTGAGTGGGGGGCTGGATTTGTGCCTTTTTGGCGAAGCCCCAGTCATGGGGCGCAGCCCCTAGGTTTGCCGTCTGCCCAACAAAGTTCACACCAGGGCGCGCAGGCCCGCCCAGCGCACCCCCCGCCCCCAAAACTTGCACAGTGACCCAGACTTACAATTCAGGCAGCCCTGCGGTGTCAGGGGTAGGGGAGGGGCAGGGGGTGGTGCTGCTGGGCGCACCCCGAAACGAAAGTTTGGAAAATTGAGAATCAGGGCCTGGCCAGAGCCACGCAGCCAACGTCCAGGTCTGAAACTTGACAGACAGGCCAAGCAAACTTGTTTGTCGGGGAATACAAGTTTTTGTGACCAGGGGTGCAGTGAGCAGTGCTGTGGAAAGAAGTGACTCAATGGTAGCTGGAGGAAGCTGCCTGGCGGAACTCAGCCCACGTCCCCGGAACAGTGTCTGATGGCTCAGACGTCATCAGAAAACGTCCCTGAGTGTGCCTGCTAAGTCCAGGGCAGAGGGGAGGCGTGGGCGGAAAGTTCGCTGCCACATGCAAGCACACGACTGGGTGCACGGATTTCTACAATTCAAGTTGCAAGGGACTTAAATTTATGTTTAATGACGCGATGAAAATGGGAGCGTGTTCTGAGAGGATGCGAGTCTCCATATTTGACTGACTGATGTGAGCAGGTTGAAGGCATGCATGCACGCGCACACGCGAACACACACACACAAACAAACAAACACACACACATACACACACACGCACGCACGCACACACACACACACGCACGCACGCACGCACACATACACACACACACACACACACACAAACACGCACGCACACACGCAGGCACATACGCACGCACGCACACACACATACACACACACACACACACACACACACATGTATAAGCGCGCACAAAGTACACACAAGTTGCCAGTTCACAGCGCAAAAGGCTTCGCCAACTTTTCAGCATCGCTTGCGATGCTTCCCCCTACTTGTCCCTGCCAGAAAGGTGGCATGGGTGTAAAAATGCGGATTTTGGTCCGAATTTCACCAATTCTTTTGTTCCCAGATAGGTTTAGGGTCAAAACCATACCCATCAAAGCAAAAAAAAGGGGGTTGAAATTTTGCCCCTAGCGGACAGTGCGTGGGCCTGTTGCTGTGCAAAAATGGTGCATTTCTGGAAACCCTGGGAACACGCTTTATGGCCACCACCTGAGTGTCGGAAGTCCTTCAGTATGCTCCCTAGGCATGCCCTGCCAAGTATTATGGTCTGGAATGCTGGGGTTGGGCCGTGGTGGGCAGCGACAGCTGAGGTTTTTTAAAGCCATCAGCTTGCACTAGCAACCTCCCACGAAAGAAGCATAGGCTCTCTTAGTATTATACGAACATCCAAAATCTGCAATGACTCACCTAGGCAATCCCTATTGATACTTAGTTATAATTGTTTCTATGAATCAGCTGCGTTCATGCAGGGATGAAAAGGCTGAAGCTTTTCGAAATTTCCCAAAACTGGGGTCAAAAACGGACCCCCGCCCCACCCCCCCGGACCACCCTCATAATGTCCCCAATATTATTGCAAACACCCCTGGTAAGTTGCTGGAACCAGAGGGGAGCGTTTGAAAATCTATTTTCTGGCAAGGATTTCCACCCTGGTCCACCATGCCTACTTGGGACCTCCCGCCACAAACGGAGTGCGCAGGGGTGCTTATATGTACCCAACTTAGGGTCCTGCATACTTAAATGTACTTTTCGGCTTTGGGGCAAGAACTCCAACAGGAATGGCTGACATGATTAAAGGTCATGTAACGGCATGCACTACCAAAAAATAATATACACGCCTGCTCACATGATAAAAGGTTCGTGGCTAGCTTCTTTTTTAACCTCCAGTGCAACCACATGCTAAAGCAACAGTCTACGCTGATAAGATCAGTGTGTGTGTGTGTGGCATTCTGCTGCTGCAGTATCTGCCGCATCCTACTAGTAAATTGACCACAAGTTGCGCTCCTTTCCCTTGATTGGTATGTCAAGTGGATCCCACAGCCCGCAGAATCATTTCTTTGCTTATTGCACCAACTGAAGCCCCACTCAGCACACGTGCAGCTATCCTTGCTGGTATAAAAATCAACTAATGTTTTTTTCCGTCACACTTGCTCCTTTCTGACACGTACAGACATGCCTGCAACTAGTGTCTTCTTTCTTTTTACTCCTCTCACCTTCTGACACACAAGCACATCAGTCAGCAATACACTTCACGCATGCAATCCATGCAGCGGTGTTCATCTAACAAAAATGTTTTGGAGTGAGTTTCTTGGTTGCTGGTGTGTAGGTGCACAGGTCTGGTTAGACTGCCCTTAATGTTACACTACACCACAAATATCTTGTGCCTATGTAAAACCTGTAGGACTTAAAATGTAAATATCACAGACAGCACACTTACAAACGCACTCGCAATTACGTAAACATACACATATGATACACAAGCACTGATCGTCACACAAACACACACACACACACATTGCACACACTTAGGAGTCTTTGGTGGCTGTGCTTGTGGGGGCTGTTGTGCTTCAAGTGCCTCTTCTGTGGTGGTCACTGTTGCGCCAGAAGTACACAGCACGAGAGGTTTAGCGCTTGCATAATATTTTCTCTGTTGTGTAAATGAACGCATAAATTATTCTCCATTATCACACATATCATTGATTACCAGGGTAACCACAGATATCATTGATTACCAGGCAAACCACATAAAAATTACGCCACCAAATGAAATCTGGAATAGGAGGACTCTCAGCAACTTCAGGGAAGACACGCAATTGCTTGCAAAGTTGTCATGACCAGCAGCTATATCAGTCAAAGTACAAGACAGATAGCGCCACCAATTTCAAACATATGTCTCTGCCAGACTTGAGGAGTGGCTCAGGGTTGACTCAGGGTTGAAAAGGTTGGTTTTGTCATAATTTTATTTCTTCGCGCTTTGTCGCGTGTAATTAGCCCAAACAAAAGCTATTGATGATGTGTCTACTTTTTAAAGCCAGAACTATGATAAGCTTATTTTTTTCAAACTCATTGTTAATCAAGGGTTTACAAGGGTTTACAAGGGGGTAACCAGCAGCCACATATGTTGGGCTGATAGGCGTTGCTGGATCAGCCAGCGTACAAGGGTTACAAGGGTTACAAGGATGGCCTACAGCCCGGGACTCTGGCTGATGGCAATTGCCTGGTGAAACAAAATCAACCAGTGTCGAAAATTGAAACTAAATCCGACACAAACTTGAGGAGTCTGTATAAGTCTTGATTCAGGAATGCATTGATCTTAAAATCAGTGATACTGTGATGACAAGCCAGAAAAGGAATAAATTCAGAGCTTGAAGGAGCAAACGCATGCAGAGTCTTAAACATTCTTTCAAAAAGGTCTCTGTATCTCATGCGCAGCTCGCACACTTCAGCACACTTGCAAAAGAAAAGCACATGCTTCTCATCTTGAACTTCTCCACACTCACATTTATCAC